>Ga0101944_10003463_pt1 | contig 11715 bp, 10 predicted proteins | sample DewCreD2012metaG_FD_75245 | JGI IMG/M metagenome (GOLD analysis project Ga0101944, IMG submission 75245) | Hot spring sediment bacterial and archeal communities from British Columbia, Canada, to study Microbial Dark Matter (Phase II) - Dewar... ... | reverse complement strand
ATTGTTGCCTGATCAGCGGCAACCTGGCCCGCCAGACGGTCAGCCGCAACACGCCGCTATCCAGTTACCGCTTCGGTCAGCCCGTCAGCCCTGGTTCGTTCGTGATCACGGATTCGCTCGGGACGCAGCGAGCCGTGAACCTCAAGCTGCTCCAGCCCCAGACGGTCGGCGACGTGATCGATGCGATCAATTCCCTGGGACTGGCGGTCGAGGCACGCCTCAATGCCACGGGTGACGGGATCGCGCTGGTCGATACTGGGCAAGGCAGCGGCACGCTCACCGTCACCGATGTGGGCGGCGGCCGGGCCGCGGCCGATTTGCGCCTGGCCGGGCAGGGACAGCACCAGATCGTGGACGGCCAGCCGGCCCAGGTGATCGACGGCGCCACGACGCTGCGGATCGACCTGCAGGCGCAAGACACGCTCGACGATCTGGTGGCCCAACTTCGTGCCGCCGGCGCGCCGGTCCAAGCCGATGTGCTGCGGACGGGCGACGGACCGCTCCCCTACCGCCTGGCGCTGACCAGCACGCTGCCAGGGCAGCAAGGAAACCTGTTGGTCGATGGCACGGCGCTGGGGCTTGCGTTTGCCCAGATCACACCGGGCCAGGACGCTGCCCTGCAAGTGGGCTCGGATGGACCTGCGAGCACGTTGCTCACTTCCGCCGACAATCGTTTCAAGTCGGCCCTGCCGGGTGTGGACCTGACGCTCTCGGCGGCCAACCCCGAGCCGGTCACGATCACCGTGGCCCAAAGCGCCGACAGCCTGGCCAGTGCCGTGCAGACCTTTGTGGACAGCATCAACAAGGTTCGTGACAAGCTGGCCACCTACACGGCGTTCGATCCCTCCACCAACACGAAAGGCACCCTGTTCGGCTCGGCAGAGACGCTACGGATCGACACCACGCTCTCCACCCTGGCCACGGGCAGCTTCCGCACCAGCGGTGCCGTGCGGTCCCTGGCCGAACTGGGCGTCACACTCGACGAAAACGGCAAACTCTCTTTCAATAAGCTGCGTTTCCAGGCGCGCTACGACGCCGATCCGACCGGCGTGATCGACTTTTTCGCCGACAAAGACCGGGGGTTCGCCAAGCAGGCCGACGACCTGCTCGAACGGCTGGTGGGCAAGGATCAGTCCTTGCTGGTCGGCCGAGTCCAGACCCTCCAGCGGCAAATCGACTTCACCCAGACGCGGATCGACCAGTGGAACACGCGTCTGGATCGTCAGCGGGAGCAGCTCCTCAGCCAGTTCTATCGCCTGGAGGAGGTAGTCGGGCGCATCCGGAATAATCTGAACGCCATTAGCCAGATGCAGTTCATCCCGCCGATCTTCAGGAGTAACGGCAACGCCTAGCTCCGCTTGGGCCCGCGCGGGCCGAAGGGCGACCGGATGGCCGGCCATGCGGGCCGGCCTTCGGTGCTTCACGTTGCGCCTCCACCGATCGGAGAAAACCCACTGCGATGAGCCTCTCCCCCTCTGAGACGTATCTGGAAACCCAAGTCAGCACCGCGACTCCCCAGCGGTTGCGGCTGATGCTGATCACCGCGGCGATCCGGCAGCTTCGCAAAGTGCAAGCGGCCTACCAGGCCGGGCAAACGGCGTCCGGCGACGAGGCCCTGGCCGCCTGCCGCGAGATCGTGACCGAGCTGATCGCAGGCATTAGTCCGAACGTTTCGCCCCTGGCCAATCGCGTGCTGGGCCTGTACGTCTATATCTATTCGCAACTGGTGGAGCTGCGCGTCCACCGCGACCTGGCGGTCGTGAACAAGCTGATCGACATCCTCGGCGAAGAGGAACAGACCTGGCAGGAAGTGTGCCAGAAATGGCCCGACCGGATCGCACCCGATGCGAGCCTGCAGCCCATTGAAGAGCTGGCGCCTGGCCGCGTGCTGCCCTCCACGCCCACCACCTATGGCCCCCCCTCCGGCTGGTCGGCGGTGCCGGAAGACGCCCCCGCAGGCGGCTTGGGTCTGTCGCTGGATGCTTGACCGCCGCGTGCGTTTCCGTGCGTCCCCAGAAAGCCAGATGGGTTCTCGATCGCGGTTTCCGCCGACGAATCCTCGCGACGGCGGTAGGAACGGTCGAAGCGCCTGTTTCTTGACTTGTGCGGAAAGAACCCGGGGAGTATAGATCGGGTCGCTGAACGGCTTTGCGGACGAAACGTCGATCGTCTGGGCGGGAGCGCCACCCGACCATCCGCGCCCCCGCCCAAGCCCTCCTGCGGCCGCCTCAGGCCACCTTCTTCATTTTCTCGTCCTCGTCCCGGTCGGACGGTCGATGCGGCTGCAGTTCATCTCGCAGCACCAGCACATCCGGCGGGGCCTCGATGCCCAGCCGGACCTTGTCGCCGGAAACACGGACGATCGTGACCACTATCGAATCACCCAGCCGCAACCGCTGGGACTCTTTCCGTGAAAGCACGAGCATGGGAGTCGATCTCCAAGGATGAACTTCGGTCGAAACAATGAACAACGCGGCAGGCTCGCCGCGAAATGAACCAGGTTGGATTGGGGTGGTGCTCCGGGCTCCCCGGCGACTGGCCGCCTGCAACGTTTTGACGTCCAGCCGCCCGGGGGGCATTCCACGCCTGGCGGCAGACCGACCACCCCGCCGGCCACCGCCCTCCCGCCGGCTAGGTGCCTGCTGGCACCAGCGCGGGAGCCTGGACCAGCCGGACCTTGCCGACCCGCTGGCCACTGGTGTTGTAGAACAGGATCGTGTTGCGGTCGGTCTCCCAAATGGCCGTCATCCGTGTGCTGCGGGGTCCGTGAAGACAGAACAGGATGCCGCAGGGATGGCGACCGCGGACCAGGATCCGTTCGACGATCGGAAATGCACCTAATTCCAATTCGTTTTGTTCACATAGTTGGGCATACACGTAAGCTCGCAAATCATCGAGGTTATCAAGCTGAATCGATGTCGCCGTCATGGGCTGCGCAGACTCCTCCGGGTCGAGCAGATGCTGACGCAGAAAGAACTGCCACGCAGGAAGGATAGGCAGTCTGGGATAAATGCCAGCAGCAGTAACTATCGGCAAGCTGCGGCGACTGATTTGAATAGGAAGACTGCGAAGATGAGAAAGAGATCTCGCCCTGCGTCCGGATGTGCTGAGCGGTCAGCGGTTCGAACAGCGTCGCAGGAAGAGCGGCCGTGGAACGAGCCGTCGCAGAGTCACTCTGGCGGAGGGATCGTCTCGCCGCAGAGGAGGTCGTCGAGCGTCTGGCGCTGGCGTACGAGGTGGGGCTGCCCGTCGCGGATCAGCACTTCGGCGGCCAGCGGCTTGCCGTTGTAGTTGCTGCCCATCACGAAGCCGTACGCGCCGGCCCGTTCGATGATCAGCCAATCGCCGACCTGCGCGACGGGCAGCGGGCGACGGCACACGTACCCCCCCTCCTCCTGGGTGAAAATGTCGCCCGATTCGCACAGCGGCCCGCCCACCACCACCTCGACCAGATCGCGGCTCGTGCTGCCATCGGCCGGGCAGATCGACATGGGGTGGTACGCCCCGTAGAGGATCGGGCGGGCGAGGTTGTTGAAGCCTGCATCCACCAAATAGAACGTGTTGCGGCCCATGCGCTTGACCGCCCGGATTTCAGCGATCAGGTAGCCGCTTTCGGCGACGAGGTACCGCCCCGGCTCGATTTCCAGCGTTAGTGGATGACCGAAGCGGGCCTCGAGGTTTCTCCGCGTGGCATCCCACAGGGCGTAGTACGCGTCCAGATCGACATAGGTCTGGCCGGGGCGGTACGGGGTGGGCAGTCCGCCGCCGGCGCTGATCGTGGTCACCGTGCGTCCCACCCCCTCGGCCACCCGCTGCATCGCCCCGCAGACCTGCGCCAGGTGCTCCAGGTCGGTCCCGCTGCCGATATGCATGTGCAGGCCGGTGACGGTCAGGCCGTAACGGTCGGCCCGGCGGAGGCACTCCTCGAGTTGTTCGTGCCAGATGCCATGCTTGGACTGCTCGCCACCGGTGTTGGTCTTCTGGCTGTGTCCGTGTCCGAAGCCGGGGTTGATCCGCAGCGTGATGTCGCGGCCGGGGGCACGCTCGCCGAGCTGGTCGATCATGTCGGGCGAGCCGCAGTTGACGTGGATTTCCTTTTCCAACACCAGCTCCAGCGACGGGCGGTCGAAAATGTCGGCGGTGTACACGATCGGCGGCGGTGCCGGCCGGCTGCCGTCGGCCGCGCGCGGCGTGCCCGGCGGATAGCCCGCGGCGAGGGCTCGATGGATCTCTCCCGCGCTGACCGCATCGACCAGCACCCCCGCACGTCGCACTAGATCGAGGATCGCCAGGTTCGAGCAGGCTTTCTGCGCGTAGCGGATGACATCGAACGCCGTAAGATCGCCGATCCGCTGGCGAATCCGGGCGGCATCATAAACGTAGGTCGGCGTCCCGAACCGCTCGACCAAGTCGCGGATCGGAACCCCGGCGATCTGCGTGCGAACGGGATGGTACGGTTCCTCGATGGGCATGCTGCTCACGTCGCTCGTCGCGAAGGAAAAAGTTTGCCAAGAGGGTCGCCGGGCCGCGCACGGCCCATCGCGAATGCCGGCGCCGCCCGTCGTTCAGTCGGCCAGTCCCAGCGCCTGCCGCTTCTGCCGGATGAACTGCACATGATGCGGGATGTGGTCGGTCACCCGCGTCAGCAGGGTGGCCAGGCTCAGCGGTCCCGCCTCGCTGTGCCGGCCGATGCGGGAAAAATCGTCCGGGGCCAGCGTCCTGAGGATCCGCCCCACGCTCTTCCGTACGGAGGTGATCAAGTCCAGCTCCTCCGCCAGGTCGCGGTCCTGGTAGGCCAGACGGGCCGCGAACTGATCGGGATCGCCGCCGAACATCGTCGGCTCGTGCTCGGCGATCACCCGTTTGAGGCGGTCGGCATAGACGATCTCGAAATCGGCCAGATGGCAGACGACCTCGAGCGTGGACCATTGCCCGGCGATCGGCCGGGCGCGCAGTTGCAACTCGGACAAGCCGCGCGTGGCCTGGCGGAGCAAATCCGGACCGGCCAGGTAGGCGTCGATGAGCGAGGCGTACGACATGGAGGAGCACCAGCTTTTCCAGCAGCACCGCGTGCGGACCCCCGTCCGTGGGAGATGACCTGCCGACGGCGTTTTCGGTCCGACGCGGCCGCTTGTGCCAGTGTACCGCACGAGCGGCCATCTCCCAGGGGGATCAGTCGCCGGATCGCTTTTCGGGCCGTCCGCGATCGCCGTGATCCTCCTCCAGCGGCTCTTCCTCAGGCGGCCGGGTCACCGGGACCGAATATACCTCGCGCAGCCACCGCCCCAGGTCGATCTGGCGGCAGCGCTCGCTGCAAAACGGCAGCGCCGTGCTGGCCTGCGGATCGAACGACCGCCCACAGATCGGACACCGCCAAGGAGACGCAGGCGTCCCCGACATGGCTCACCTCTCATCTTTCGGAAACCGGCTGTTGGGTCATCGCCGCTGGGGCACCACGAGAAGGCCGCCTGCCGCCGCGATCGACTTCCGCCGCGGCTTGGGGTCTACACTTGGGGTCTATGGCCGCGGCAGTTAGTCAACGCTGAAAGATCGGCAAGGTGTTGTTGGGCATTTGCAGGATCAATAGCGCCATCGCCGTTCCGTATTCGGGGCAGATCAGGTCGTTCCACGCCCCGTCCTCTCGCTGCTGCTTGAGCAGCACTTCGGCGATCGCCGGATACCAGGCCAGCCAGGCCTGGCCGCCCGCCTGCCACAGCGCCTGCGCCGCGTAGTATTGACCATACATCGCGTACGCGTCGCGGCCCAGCTCCTCCGCGCTGGGCGGATGCTGCTGCACATAGGCCAGCCCCTTGCGGAGCACTTCCGAGTCGTACTGCCCCGCCCCGTACAACGCCACCACCGCCGCCGCACTCCGTGGGAAACGGCTGGGCCCTCCGCTGAGCATGTACATGAAGCCGCCGTCAGCATTCTGGCAGCGCGTGATGTAGTCCACGCTGCGGTCGATCGTGGCGGGCGGCACATACAACCCCGCATTCCGCGCCGCCCGCAAGGCCATCACCTGACACACCGTGACCGAGATATCGGCCTCCACCGGCCGCGGCTGGTACCGCCAGCCCCCCTCGGCATTCTGCGTGGCCACCGTCAGCCGCACCGCCCGCTCCAGCGTCGGACGCAGCCGGTCTTCCGGCCAGGTGCCATAGACCTCCGCCAGAAACAATAGTCCAAACCCATGGTCGTACATCGGCCCGTGGCTGGCGTACTGCATGCGACAGAGAAAGCCGCTCTCGTCCGCCGAATCCAACACGAAGCGGGCACACCGGGCGACCTCTTCCCCGTACGGTCCCCGCCCCGGCACGCTGCCGCTGGCCAGCCAGGCCATCCCCGCCAGACTGACGACCGCCACGTTCCGTGCGTAGCCGCTGCTTCCAAAACTGCCGTCACTCTGATGGCGCCGGACGAGATAGGCCAGCCCGCGGTCGATGGCTGCCTGGATGGCCGGCGTGACGAGCTGTGCAGCCGCCCGTTCAATGTCGGCCGGGGGTGGCTGCGCCTGACCCGCAGTCAGGCACAACCCCTGGAGGACGAACACCGCCAGGACCAGCCCCGCCACCTTTAGACCCCTCGTAAGAGGCATCTTAGGCCGCACAATTTGCGGCTTGCCGCAAGACTGCGGCGACCGTTCGCACGCAAGCTTCATGCTCGATCGCCCGATCATCGCGAGGCTCAAGGTCGAGAAGGAGGCTGCTCGGCCAGCCGCCGGTAATATTGCTCAATCAGACGTTCGTATTTGGGCACGAACGATTCGCCAAGGGCCGACTGCATTTCTTCGCGCAATTTTTCTGGCAGATGTCCCCACAGACGAGGGGCAAGCTGCTGCGGATTGAGCGTTGGGAGGGCTCCCGCCGGGACGGACGACTCGCCCGCACGCGCTTGCCCCACCGCTCCGCCTGGCTCCGCGGATTGTGCGGCACCTCCGGAAGGAGCGGCTTGCGAAGGCATGGGGCTGTCGGCTGACGAGGCCTGGCGGGCCGCCGAGTCGTCGGCGGCATCCGGACTAAGGAGCTGCCGCAAACGGTCGATGATCTGAGCCTGCGACTGCTGCGTAGTAGGGGATGTGTCAAGTTTTTCTAGGCGATCTTTTACATCCAGCATTTTTTGCGCAACCGGCTGCAAAGCCGACAGGTCGAGCGTCGGGGGTGAAGGCGCATTTGGCGTAGCGACCGGCGGTTTCGGGGTTTGGGGAGCAGCCTTTTGAGGCCCAGCCGCGGCGGCGGGTGGCGGAGCGGGGGGCAAGTCTTCTAATAGTGCGCGGTCCAGTTCGCTCAGCGGCGGGACGGGCGGGCGTGCCGACCGCTGGGGAGGCTGTGAGGCCGCTTGGGACGGCGGTACAGGCCCCTTGGCGGTCTGGCGTGCCGCGGATGGCTGGTGGAGCGACAGTGACAACAGCAGCCCGCCCGCGACAGCCAACCACGCCAGGGACGGGCAGACGCGGGCCTGGCCGTGGTGCACGATGACACGGCGGGGGCGGGCGTCCGTGTCGTGGGGCAGGCTGCGGCGGACCGAACGAGCCATTAGGGGACCCTCACGGTTGGGCAGCATTGGCGCTGGGAGCGGTTTCGAGCAGTGTTTGAACGGCCTGGGCCAGCCGCTGCTGTTGGCGGGCCAGGTCTTCGATGGCGGCACGCTGGTCGGGCGTCCAGGAACCATCCGGTGGCCGCTGGCGTTCCATGGCGGCAGTCTGGCGTGCGATCCATTCTTGCCAGAGGAGCAGGAGCTTGAGTTCCTCCCGCAGGGGATTGTCGGACGAAGGTGGCTCGCTGGGCAGGGAAGAAGGCGTGTTGGTACCGCTTTGCCGCTGAGGCTGGCCCACCGTGGCCTGCTGGAGCTGCTCCAGAAGTGCGAGGGCATTCTGCGCGGCTTGCTGCGCGGGGGCGTCGGTCCGCCCTGCGGAAAGGAGCTGCTCGCACCGGTGCATCGCGCGGTGGGCTTCCTCAGCCACCCACTGGAAGAGGCGCGGCATCTGGGGCCGGAGGGCCTCCAGCTCTTGCGCCACCCAGCGCTGCCGTGCAGCCAGCTCGCCGCTATCGGACCGCGAGGGGCGTGCCGCTCCGGACCCGCCAGCGGCATCGAGCTGCGCGATCGCCGCGGCTAGCTCCCGCTGTGCCGCTACCAAAGCAGCGAGCGTCTGTCGCCAGGATGCTTCGGTGGCAGGCTCTGACGCGGGCCAGGTCGTGCCCTGAAGAATCGCATCGAGGTGGCGGAGGCTTTCCAGCGCTTGGCGGGCCAGCGCCGTGGCACGGTCGTACTGACCCTGCGCAAGCTGCATGGCACCCTGGCGCATCGTGCTGCCGATCGCCTGGCGGCGGAGGGCACTCTGCGCGGCCTCTAGTCGTGCGGCCGCATCGGGGTCGTCAGCCATCTCGTCCGCTGCCCATTGTTCGACGGCGGCGTGCAGCTCGTCCATCCGGCGGGCCAGGTCGGCCTGCTGCTGAGACAGCCGCCGGCCCGACGCCCGCAGCGCCGCGGCCTGGTCGGCTGCGGCCGAGAGCGACTGAAGCTGCAACTCCTCGATCTGCCTGGTCAGCGACCGCTGAAGCTGCTCCAATTCGGAGACCTGACCGGCCATGCGGGCCAGTTCGTTCCAGCGCTGCGCCACATCGAGCATCTCTTCCAGCGACTGCACCAGCCTGGCCTGCTGCTGGCCGGCCGCGGAAAGCGCGGCGGAAAGGTCGGCCCGGCGACGCTGCGCTTCTTCGCTCGAGGACGAGGCCAGCGCGGCCTGGGCCGCTTCTTGCGCCTTTGCAAGCTGCTCCTCGACCGCCGGGATCGCTTGCTGGTTCAGCGCCTGCACCGCGGCCAGCCAGCGTGCCAGCGGCCGCCCCTGCTCGTCGTCCAGGCCGTTGGCCTTCCGCTCGGCCAGCAGTGCCGCCAGTTTCTCTTCGGCGCCGCCCGGCCCGGCGGCCAGCGCGTCTGCCATCTGCGCCAGGCCGTACTGGATCGCCTGCAACCGCAGCGCATCCTCCGGCGCCAGTGCACTTTCCGCACGCGCCAAAGCTTGCCCCAGCTCGTCGCGGATCTGCCGCGCCAGACGCAGCGTCTGGGCCAGTTGCGCCAGCACGGCCTGCTGCCGCGACGCCAGAAGCTGTTTCAGCTCCGCGACCGTGATGATCTTCACCCGCCGCGGCGGCGCACGGGTCGTCTGCGGCTTGAAATCGTCGGCCGAAAGCGACAGCGTCCAGACCTGCCCCGGCCGGGCCGGCAAACGCACGAGCGCATGGGCCGTGTCGATCGCGACCAGGTCGGCGGCATCCATGAGTCCCCCGGGCGTAGGCTCGTCTTTAGCGGCCTGCGAGGCGCGGCGGCGGACGCCCGGCGGCTCGGCGGCCAGGTACAGCGGCAAGGTCGCCTCCAGCCCCTCCTCTTCGCAGGCGGCATGCAGCAGCACTTGCCGCACCCCGAAGTCATCCTGCACCTGCGCCACCACCCGAAGCTGCGCCTGGAGCGTGGCGACCGACTCCTCCTCCGGCATCGACCAGACCAGACTGGGAGGCTGATCCGGGATCGGCGTCAGATGCAGCCGCAGCGGGACGAACTTCGTACCTTCCACGTCGAACAGTTCCAGCTCGGCGGTATCCGCTTCGTCTTGCATCAGCCACGGCGGCGACCGGCCGACCGTCCACCGCCGGCCGCCCTCTTCTGATTCGGCCCACAAGGGGGGCGCCGCCCCGCCCAGCCGAAGCTGGCCCCGCGCGACGGGGCGATCCAGCTCGGCGGTCAACACGAGCTGCGAGAGCGCAAGCGCCTGGACGCTGGTGCCCGTTTCCCACGCCGGCAATCCGGTATAGGCGGGCGGTTCGACACGCAGGCGGAACTGGCGGACCGTTGGCGGCGGGACCACCTCGAGCACCTGCCAGCCCATCGTATCGTCGTCGCCCCCTCGTACCCGATAGCGCAGCGACTGGTGCACGCTGCCCAGCGGCAGGGCCAGCCTGGGCACGCCGCCCGCCAGACGCCGCACCTGGCCGGACGGCGGTGCGGCCGCCCCCGCCGCCGGCCGCACCGGCTCGATCCACAGCTCCACCTTGTCCGGCAGCGTGCCTTTCCGGTCGACCAGCGTCAGCGTGACCTCGCTGCCAGCAGCGACGCGCCGCGGCGGATCGACCAGGACCAGCTCGTGTCGCCGCGGCCAGCAGGCGTCACTGAACGGAAGCCACAGGCGCGCTAGCGCGATCCGCACCGCCTGCGGCTGCCACAGGGCCAGCCCGCCGCATACCAGGCCGACGGCGAGCACCCATGCCAGCGCCCGCCGGGCAGGACGCGGATCGAGCAGATCGCGGGGGTCGATGGCGGCAGTCAGCTTCTCCGCCGTCGCGATCACCGCTTGCCGCATCGCCAGCGACCCGGCCGCCGGGTCGTGCTCCGGCATCTCCAAAAACGCGACCGCACTGGAGAGCTGCTCGGCCAGGTGGGGATAGTGCGCTTCGATCCGCCGGGCGGTCGCCACCAGCTCCGGCCGGAAGCGGAAGCAGGGCCACAGGTAGCGCTGCACCAGCCGGGCCGTCGCGGCCAGGGCGGCGGCGGTGAGCAGCCACCGCCCCATCGGCGTGGAGAAACGCACCAGCGCATCAAGCAGCCCCAGCATCAAGAGCGCCAAGAGCTCCCAGGCGAGGAACTGCCCGACCGCCCAGGTCCAGCGCAGCCGCATGGCAGCCGACTGGATCTTGCCGATTCGCTCTCGCAGCGCCGTGGTCATCGAGACGTCGTCGCGAATGGGGTTGTCCCGCGGCCTGGCCGGGTCACGCCCGGCCGGACCGCCCTTCACGCTCTTTCCATTGTCGCACGCCTGCCCCGCTCGGCCTAGGCGAAGATCGCTTTAGGCAAGCTCCGTTTTCCAGCCCGTGCGGGGTCCGGCACGCCCCCTGTCCCTGTCGCCAAGCGGCTTTTGGGAAAAACAGAGCCGGCCGCGTGGGCCCCGGCGGAAAGGGAACCGGACCCGCCAGGGGTGGTTTCTGGCGAGCGGCTCCCGGCGGCTGCTGCATTCGCCCCGCCTGGCCCCGTTCCGAGGGACCGCCCGGCGGATACACTTACCGGACATTCGCCACGCGGCGAAGCACCCCGGGGGGATCGGACGATGCGCATCTTGCTGACTGCCGAGCAGATTCAATCGGCCGTGGAGCGGCTGGCGGCCGAGATTCGCCAGCGGGAGCAGGGCCGCCCGCTCACCGTGATCGCCGTGATGACCGGCAGCATCGTGTTCCTGGCCGACCTGATCCGCAAGCTGGACATGCCGCTGCGGGTAGGGGTGCTGCAAGCCCGCAGCTACCAGGGGTCGCAGCGGGGCGTGCTGTCCGTGAATGCCGACATGCTGCCGGAGGTGGCGGGGCGCGACGTGCTGGTGATCGGCTTCGCCGGAGGACATCTGCACGATGCCCCGTCCCGTCATCCGGAGCGTCTGGCACGCTACTATTGCCGACTCTCACACCTGCCGGAACTCTGCCGCCGCGATCTGCTGACGGTGGAGGACCGCACGGGATTCGCCCTGGCGGGACTCTCGTCGCTGCTCTGCAACCGGGACCGGCTCGAAAGCCGCGCATTGGACCTGCTCATTCCGGGCTACCGGGAGGGAATTCAGGAGCTGAATCGCCGACTGGCGCAAGAGCCCCTCTCTGCCGGGCGACTTCCACCGACGTTCCATCGGCTGCGGGAACTTCGGTGCCGAGCCGAAGCCGCCGTGGCGGGCATCGAACATCCGGC
>Ga0101944_10006927_pt1 | contig 11717 bp, 10 predicted proteins | sample DewCreD2012metaG_FD_75245 | JGI IMG/M metagenome (GOLD analysis project Ga0101944, IMG submission 75245) | Hot spring sediment bacterial and archeal communities from British Columbia, Canada, to study Microbial Dark Matter (Phase II) - Dewar... ... | reverse complement strand
ACAACGCTCTGTTTTTAGCAGAATTTACGGATATTCAATAGCATCAATTTTATTTATTCATATTTTTATAAATATCGGGATGGCTATAGGCATATTGCCCGTGATAGGTATTCCCTTACCGTTTTTTAGTTACGGAGGCTCATCGCTTTGGGCGTTTACTATTATGTTGTTTGTGTTTATAAAGCAAGATTCCTACAGGCTCAATCTTTTATAAACACAAATTATTAATCAAAATTTTTTAGTAAGAATTTACACTTTAGGATGCTTAACTCATTTGTAATAAAGTCTTAGATATCTGATTCTGCATAAGGACTATTCGGTTTTTCGTTTGGATCATCTGGTTTTTCGTTTGGACCACTTAGTTATTAATAAACACAAATTATTTAATAAATAAAATCTTTATTGAAAAATCGAATTAGAAAAAATAATGTTTCAATAAATTCTACGATGTAAGAATTTCTTAAAAACCCAAAATTTTCTAAATCGGGGTTGTCCCAAATAATTTTATTTGTTCTGTGCGTTCCTAATGAAAATATTGGGATAAACCTGATATTGAGATTATTAGAATTCTATTTGGCATTATGTTAAAATAAAATGTTAAATTTTTAAAGAAAAAAATTGGATAATTTGTATAATTTTATAAAAAAAATTAATTTAGCATCAAATAGTCTTTGAAGATAAAATAACAAAGTTGTTTCTATTTTTAAAGATGCCGCCCAGTCTTTTAATGTCGGATGTAACTGACGGGGCGAAGCTTTATAAAAAGGCGACTTATATTACTCTAATTTCCCCATAATTAGTTTAATATGAAATAGATATTTATGAAACTAAGCAGGATTTATTATAAAGGAGAACCAAGGATAAAAATTGAATTTCCATATAATCGGGAAAATATAAATAAGATAAAGAAAATTGATAATGCCATTTGGAATAAAACATTAAAATTTTGGCATATTCCTTATACAAAAGAGGCATACAGGCAATTATTAACTCAATTTCCCGAAATTTCCGGTAATGAATATATAATCGGAGAAGCAATTGATTCGAATTCTATATTCGAGAAAAATTCGGAAATTGACACAAAAATAACATCACAATTAAAGAGCGAAAATGAAATTATATTAAGATGTACTTTAAGGCATATTTTTTTAAAAATTCCTAAAAATGAATCGGATACAAAATTTATCCGTACATTCAAATATATTAGATGGGATAAAAATGCACTTTGTTGGATAATACCGAATTTTGGTAATAATCTGGAACTGTTGAAAAATTATTTTGGAGAAAGGATATCGAAAATTGAACAAAAACCTGAAATACATAATAAGCCGACTGCTGATGTGAAAATCAGGCAAAATATAGACGAATTGCCTGAACTTGATCAAAATGTAAAGAAAGAAATATTAGACTATAAAAAATGGATGGAACAGAAACGATATAGTGCAAGTACAATAAGCAGTTATTCTGAAGCATTATGTATTTTTTTCAGATATTTCAATAAAAAGAAACCTGATGAGATAGCAAATAAAGATATTATTGACTTTAATATCAATTATATATTAAGAAAAAAATTATCTTTTTCGTATCAAAATCAGTTTGTTAATGCTATCAAATTGTTTTATAAAAAAATATATAACCATAGTATAGATATTGAAGAAATAGAAAGACCTCGCAGGGCGAAGAAATTGCCAAAAGTTATTGCAAAGCATGATGTAATGCTTATGTTGAAAAGAATTAAAAATCAGAAACATAAAATGGCATTAACCATGATATATGCATTGGGGTTGAGGCGTTCAGAACTTATAAATTTGAAATTGGAACATATAAGTTCAAAACGAAAATGTGTTACTATTTTTAATAGCAAAGGGCAAAAAGACAGAGTATTGCCAATAAGCGATAAATTGCTCGATCAAATTAAAAAATATTATTTTGTGTACAAACCTGCAATATATCTAATTGAAGGACAAAACAAAGGAGAACCCTACAGCGAAACAAGTCTCGAAAAAATATTTCATAAATATATTGGTGATGTTTTAAAAAATAGTAACTTTACACTTCATTGTTTGAGGCACAGTTATGCCACACATTTGTTGGAATCGGGAGTTGATTTGAGGTATATACAAACTTTGTTAGGTCATAAGAGTAGTAAAACGACTGAGATTTATACATGGGTAAGTATGAAAAGTTTGCATAATATTAAAAACCCGATAGACGATTTTGATTTATAGATTTAAGAAAAAAAAGTGTAGCAGTCTACCCAAAAACAATAAATAGCTCACCACAAAGGTGAAGCGAGAAACAAGTTAGCACCTATAAAAAGAAATGAAAACAATATTTTTGACTTTATTAGTATTTATTTTTAATTCTTGTGATCTGACAGATTTGAATAAAAGAATTGAGAAAATTGCCACAGATAATAATTTTTCTGGTGCTATTTTAATATCAATAAATGACAGCATAATTTTCAATAATGCTTATGGTTATTCTGATAAAAACAAAAAAAATAAAAACACTTCACTAACAGTTTTTCCAATAGCATCAATTACAAAACTTTTTATCAAACAGACAATATTACTTTTAGCTGACAGTCAAAAACTTTCACTAAATGATACACTTTCGCAATATTGTGACAATTTTTATTTTTCAAACAAAATAACTATTTCTGATTTACTGTATCATAAGTCAGGCATACCTGACATACATAATCGTATTTCACGTTTTAATCATCCAAACGAATTACAGGACTCAATCTCATTTACAGAATTGTTTAAAGAAATTAATTCATTTCAACAATTAGAGTTTGAACCAGGCACTCAAATGACATATTCAAATTCTAACTACTTAATTCTTGCTTATATAATTGAGAAATTAACAAAAAAAACTTTAGATGTTTACTTAAATGAAATAATCTTCCAACCTTATAAAATGTTAAACACAGGTTTTTTTAACTATTATTCACCCGTTAAAGGTCATACAGTTGGGTACTATTCTCGTAATAATGTTGTTTATTATGTTCCAAATTTCAACTTTAGAAATTTCTGGGGCTCAGGGAATGCTTTTTCAACAATACAAGACTTATTTAAATATTATCAAAACACACAAAAACTATTAAAATCTGAAATTGCATCTCAATTAGTGCAACATTCAGGTTATTATTTAGGATTTCGTTCATATTACAAAGTCGTCCCAGAAATTGGTTTGGCTATAATCGTTCTTTCAAATAGCGGTGATTTTAATGATGATTTGATTGTAGATGAAGTTATTAAATATGTCAAGGAAAAATATTTAAAGAAAACATTTGAAAATTCAAATAGAAATAAATTTTATGTTGGTAAATATTATACCTCCCGAAATGGTAATAAAATGACAATTGATGTTACATACGAAAACAGTGAATTAAAAATCAACAACACAAGATTAATTCAAATTGATTCAAACAAATTCCTAATAGACAATGCTAGTTTGACATCAATAACATTTTATCAAAATAATAATATATTTGGTTTGATTATGAATGATAATGGAGAGATATTATTATTTACAAAAAATGAATAAACAGTTGCTAACAACGTGTATAAAACATTTGGCAGTTAGTGGTTTATCAAGCGGTACAGCTCGTATCAAAAGTAGTTGTAACTTGATAGGAAATCGCTTCGAAATGCCAAACGTTTCATACACGCAACCGTTATAGCCAATTTTAAAAACCGACAACAAAGAATATCAATGGGACTTTTAGCCTTCTTCAAAAAGAAACAAAACGAACAGACAAAAAACGATAGTTTTACTTTGGAACAGCTGCTACAAAAAGCAGCGACAGAACCTGCATTTAGAGCAGAATTTTATAAACGACTTTTGACTGACGAGCTTGTTGTAATAACTCAAAACTCAAATTTGCCAGAAGGTAACCAAACTTTGCAACAAGATACTTCTGTAAACATTGTTTCTTACCCAGACGGTAAAATTCCTGTATTCACTTCAACAGACAGGATTTTTGACAAAGGGGTAGTAAAAGAACAAGTAGAATATATGCAAATGACAGGCGACAACTTGTTTGGACTTGCAAAAGGTGCGACTTTCTTACTTAATCCATATTCCGACTACGGAAAAGAATTATTGCCTGACGAAATAGAAAGACTTTTGAACGGAACAATTTTGACTGACACAGCAAAAACCATAACAATAAAAAAAGAAACACAAGTTCAAATTGGACAACCTGCAAAATATCCGACAGAAATAATAAATTCTCTAAAAAAACTTTTTTCGGAGCGACCAAATGTAAAAGCAGCTTATTTAGGCTGGATATTCAACCCTGACAGTGGAGAGCCACCACATTATATTTTCGCACTTGACGCAGATGGTGACCTACAAAGTCTAACACAAGAAGCAGGTTTTACAGCTAAACAATTTTTAGCAGAACACGAATTTGTTGACTTTATAAAAATTGACAGAAAAGGCGGGATTAGCGATTACTTCTTAAAGCAGACAGAACCATTTTATGAAAGATAGAAGAAAAACTGGCTATAACAGGCGTTTGGCTCAATGGCGGGTGACGTGGTTAATTGAACATTCTACCTCGCATCAACTTTTGTGGTGTATTGACAGTTTTGTGCTCCGAAATCCGCCACTGCGCCAAGCGCCAAAACGTTGGTTGCAAGTGTATGAAGACAGTGCTACAATGAAAAATAAGTGAAATTTAAAATGAGTAAGACAACACCATTAATAGATTTTTTCGACCAGACCTTTCACATACCCCATTATCAAAGAGGCTACAGATGGGAAGAACAGGAAGTGAATGAACTGCTTGACGATTTATGGGCTTTTTGCAAAGACCGTGAAAGCGAAGATTTTTATTGTTTGCAACCCATCGTATTAAAAAAGAATGACAAAACGGGTTATGATGTATTAGACGGACAACAACGCCTAACTACTTTGTATCTGTTATTGGTTTATCTTGAAGACAAACGAAAAGAGGACAACTATAACCAAACGCTTTTTACACTTAAATACGAAACAAGAGATAAATGCGAACAATTTTTGGTAGAAAAGAAATTTGCAACTGCAATTGATGATAGCAACATAGATTTTTATCACATCTGCAATGCCTATCAGGCAATAGACAATTGGTTTAAAGACGAAAAACATCGGGGAGCAAAAGCCAAACTGGTTCCCATATTGATGGATGACAACAGTAAAGGAAATCGCAATGTTCGTTTTATCCGCTATGAAGTTCCTAAAGAAACAAATGCCATTGATGTATTTATCCGACTCAATGTTGGCAAAATTCCTTTAACAGATGCAGAACTTATCAAAGCATTATTGCTTCAAAGCGACAAATACAATGCAGATGAAATCAAGTTCATCAAAATGCGTTTATTTGAAATTGCTACCGAATGGGATACAATTGAATACACCTTGCAAAATGAAGAGTTTTGGTATTTCCTGAGTAACAACAGCAATAGTAAGCCAACCCATATTGAATTTATCTTTGACCTGATTGCAGATAAAATTCTTAAAGAGAAAAAATATTTTGCTTCAAAGCCCTTAAAACACGCCACATTTTTAATTCTTTCAGAGTATTTGCAAGACCTTTTGGATAATGGAAAAGAAGGGCAAGAATATACAAGAATTAAAGCCGTTGAAGATATTTGGCAACAAGTTACTTCCTACTTTGAATATTTCAGAGAATGGTATCAAAACAGAACCTTATATCACTACATTGGCTTTTTGATTGTCTATAAAGGCAATCAGATAATTGACAGCATCATTGCCCAGTCGAATAAAATGGGTAAAAAGCAATTGATAAAACACCTTGAAAGTGAAATCGGCAAAATCATTAGAATAAATAAGAAAAGAAAAGATTCAGACGGGAATGAGTATGATGTGAAATTGGAAAATCTGAACTACGAAAACGAAGACCAGCAAAGCAATGACCGTAAAGAAATACATTCCATACTGTTATTGCATAACGTGTATGCCTCGCTGAAAAGTGATAAGGAAAAAGCCCGCTTCCCTTTCAATCTTTATAAACAAACCAAACGAAACGAGAAATGGAGTTTGGAACATATCCACGCCCAAAACTCTGAATACATCATCAAAAAAGAAAACCAAAAAACCTGGTTAAAAAACCATATCCGTTCACTGCAAAGATTGGATAATAAAGAGTTTGAAAATCTCATTAAACGAATGAACGAGTTACACCAAGCAGATGAAATAGAAAAGGAAGATTTTGAAAAAATTGTAACAGATGTTTATGCAGCTATCAATGCACACTCTGATTCTGATGAGCAAAGCAAGCACGCTATCAGTAATCTTTGTTTGGTAGATGCACCAACTAATAGCAAATTGAATAATTCGGTATTTGATGTAAAGCGTGAAATCATAAAAAACAGAGAGTTAGCAGGACATTATATTCCCATTTGCACTCGAAATGTTTTCTTAAAAGCATACACGGAATATCCAATAAATAATGCCTATTGGACTGCCGAAGATCGTAAAGGCTATTTGCAAAACATAAAAGAAGTTTACGATTATTTTACAAATGCAATAATTCAGGATTAAGAAATGCAGTTTACACTTAAAAAACTTTTAGAAAGTTATAAAGTGATAGTTCCGCAAATACAGCGGGATTATGCACAAGGGCGTGAGAGCGAGTCTGAATTACGAAAAGGCTTTGTAAACAAGATTAAACAAACCATTCAGGAAAATGAACCGAAATTAAATCTTGACTTTATTTATGGCTACACGGAAAAAGCAGGAAAAGACGAAGAAGTATTTATTCCGTTAGACGGTCAACAACGATTGACCACACTTTGGCTTACACATTGGTTTTTAGCTCCGAGAATTGAAGATAAAATTTCAGACGAAGCCAAAGCATACTTATCAAAATTCACCTACGAAACACGGGTATCATCAAAACGCTTTTGTCACAACTTAATTCAGCAACCTTTATCAATAGCAGATGATATTACATTAAGTCGACAAATAACAGATGCCCCTTGGTTTATGGCATCATGGAGCAACGACCCAACTGTTTTGGCTATGCTCAATATGCTTGACACCATACAAGAAGAAATAACAGAAAAAGATAAGGCTTGGCAAAACATTACAGAGAAAGAAAAAATAACCTTTGACTTTATTGATATTAAGTCAGACGAATTCAAACTTACTGATGAGCTTTACATCAAAATGAATTCTAGGGGAAAACCATTGACCCCATTTGAGAATTTCAAAGCACAATTCTCAGGACTTTTGGCATCCAAAAAAACAGATTATGTAAAATCGGTTCGCACTTATGTAAATACTACTGTAAGCTATCAACAATATTTTGCTTTCAAAATAGATTCGGTTTGGATGGATTTGTTCTGGAGTTACAGAACTAAAACTGCAAATGAGATTGATAGCAGCATCTACAGGTTTATCAACTTTATTGCAGAGTTTTTATTTTTTAAAGGGAATCCAAATTCCACAAGTGCAGATGCAAAAAATGATTTCGATTTTTTAAACGCTGTTTTTAGCAAAAAAGAAAATATCGATTTTCTGTTTGACTCTTTAGATTTTCTATCCTCACTAAAGGATGTTGACCAATTCTTTGAAAGTATTTTTAATGAAGTTTCCACCTTCGACCAATATCCTAAAGACTATTTTTTAAGAGCAATTACTGATACCGGATTTGATGTAAAAGATAAAACCCTTCTTTACGCCATCTTATCCTATTGCAGCAAAGAAAATATTCAAACAGCAGATAGCGAATTGAAGGATTTTGTTCGTGTAGTGAGAAACCTATTGCTAACAGTAAGACAGCCTAATCAATCGAAGCGAATTGAATATACCACTAATTTACGTTTGCCTAATGTTTCCGAGTATTGCAAATTCATTGATGCTTTTGTAAAGGAAATAAAAGGACAAAAGAAAAAATCGGTTTATCAATTACTATCAGAGAAAGAATTCAGCGGGTTTACCAAAGAAAATATTGCTAATGAAAAATTTAAAGCATCATTAATTGTTAACCAGCCTAAACTAAAAGTAAGCATTCAGAAACTGGAAGAACATCCACAGTTACAAGGAAATATTTCCAACTTCAAACTGAACACAAATAAAATAGCAGATAAAATTGATGCATTTTTAGAAATATGGGATAATGATATAGAAGACTCGTTAATTATAAGAGCTATGCTCACAATAGATGATTATTCCGTAAATACTCATAGTTATTCCTCGTTAGGTGAAATCTGGTTCTTTGGGTGTAAGGATAATTGGAATAGAATCTTAACAACTTCTGATAAAAACGAGAGAATCAAAGTTTCAGATACCCTAGATAAATTTCTGATTGAATTTAACATAGCAAAAGGAGCTACAACGAATGAAAAGCTACAATACCTGATAGATAATTATAAGCCGACAGAAAAGGATTGGCGATACTATTTTGTGAAGTATAAAGCAATAACTAAGAATCCTTATCGAAACCTGAATGTTTTCACTTGGCAAGACAATCAAGGATTTGATATTAACCATTTGGGCAATTCAGGAAATCAACCTCTACATTCATATCATTTAAATCCTTACCTAATTGTTTTGCAACAAATGTTTAGCAGCAATGAAAAGGTAAAACTGTGTTGGGGAAGATTTACTGACCTTAGTTTATTGCGAGTGGAAGATAAAATAAATATACGCTGTAAGAGTAATGGTTGGCAAATTACTCCAATAGAAAACTATGTGGTTGATAAAAAAATAATTGCGAAGTATAATCTTAATCAACAAGGCAATGAATTTTGGCTCACCGAAACAGCCAATAAAGACAGAGTAGAAATTGCTATTGATTTTATAAACGACTTGTTAAAATGAGAAGAACACCAGCCACCAACAGCCGTTTGCCGCAATGGGGCTGGCGTATTGCCAATATAGTTTATTTGAAATTAAGGTGTTGGCGAACTTTGTTTCACGAACACCTTAAAAAACAAAACCCTGTGAGTAATTTTGCCGATCCGCTATTGCTCCTTTTTGTGCTTCGTGACTTTGGAATGTTCAACGCCAAATTCTTTCATCAATTCTAAGCCATAGTTCCGTATGGCTTCAACAATGACTATTGCTCTTTTGCCTCTTTCTGTTATAGAATATTCAACCTTTGGCGGGACAACAGGAAAAACTTTTCGACTGATAAATCCTTCTTCTTCCAATTCTCTTAATTGACTGGTGAGCATTTTATGAGTGATGTGAGGAATATCTTTTTTCAACTCACCGTATCGCATCACTTTATCTTTTAGCCTCCAAAGAATAGGCATTTTCCATGTTCCTCCAATTCTGTCCATCGCAAATTCGACAGGATTGTAATAGAGTTTGTTTTTGTATAAAAATTCTGGCATCTCTTTAAGTATTGTATTTACTTATACTTTCCTAAAAGTGTGTATCACTCACTTAGGTAAGTATATTGGCAAAGGTAGCATATAGTGGGAACTTTGCCACATCAATGATTTAAAAAAATGAAACCGCTTGCGGTTCGCGATTTCAAAAACAAAAAATTAAATACCATGAGTAAAAAAACAATACTTGTTATCACTTCTGCCCTGACTTTAGTCGGTAGCATCGCTTACACACAAAATTCAAAAACAATTAAAAACAGCAATAAAATGGAAAAAGTAAAAGAAAGACTGAGTTACGTTCACCCACACGGTGCACCCTCTAAAGGAAAAATTTTAATGGTGGCAAGTTCGCCATCGGTTTCAAAACAAACAGGCTGGCCAATCGGCTTTTGGGCTGCTGAATTGACACACCCAATGAGAGTGTTTCAAGAAGCAGGATATGAAATTGAATTGGTTTCAACCGAAGGTGGTAAATTGGAAATGGACGGATATTCAAATCCAACTGATGCAAGTGGTTATTCTGCACATGACATCATTTCACTGGGCTATATGCAGAAACCTGAGTTCAACAAAATGTTGGAAAACACAAAGAAGCTAACAGAAGTAAAGCACAACGACTATGTAGCCATTTTCTTGGTTGGTGGACAAGGACCGATGTATACTTTTAGAGGCAATAAAGATTTAGAAAAGCTTTTCGTTTCGTTTTATGAAGCCGGAAAACCATCAGCTGCTGTATGCCACTCAACAACTTTGTTGTTAGAAGCGAAAAAATCAAATGGTGAATTTTTGGTAAAAGGTAAAACCTGGACTGGCTTTGCTGATGCGGAAGAAGAATATGCAGACCAAGCTGTAGGACAAAAAATCCAACCATACAGAATTGAAGAAGAAGCGAAGAAAATCTCTGGAACAACTTTTAAAGTAGCCGCTCCATTTTCTTCTTATGCCATTCAAGATGGAAACTTAGTAACCGGACAACAACAAAATTCTGGTGCTGCTGCAGCAGAATTAGTAGTGGAACTTTTGACAAAATAATGGTTAATGATGAATGGTAAGTGGTGAATGGTAAATGATATATTGTAAATGGTGAATTAATGAAAGTGGTTACTGAAGGTTTGACTTTGCAGTTTTAATGCTTGCGGTAATCATTTTCATTAGTTCTTCTGCTTGCGTAAAATGAAGAGTAAATTCTTCTTTTGAGATGTAAGCAGTTGCAAAAAGAAGTTCTATCCAATACAGTGTTTCGTTCGCTTCTTTCTGAGCAATAGAGAGTTTGTGAATAAAATCAGCCTTGCTTTGAGCATGTTCAGCTTCTCTGACCATTGCACCAATGGAGGTTCCACTACGAAGTAATTGCTTGGAAAGAACGAATTCCTTTTTATCATTTACCAAATACTTAGATAACTCAACAATAGAAATAGCAAATGCAAATGACTTTGACTTTAGAACATTTTCTTTCATCATTTTTTTTTAAAGTTACATAGCACAAAGCTACTGATTTGTCTTTCATTAACCATTCACCTTTTACCATTAAAAACATACGCTCAGATTCCAGTGGAAATTTTTGCGGGACATGAACGCACTACTGTTGACATCATGTTCTTCAAATATTTCAAAAACAACCAAGGAGAAAATTCTCGTTGGCTTTTCTTCAATAGGAACAGGGCGAGTATTGACTACCGAATGACTAAAACTACCTACTTGCCACAGTTTGGTTTTACAGAAGCTATATCTTACAATCACGAAAAACTCAAAGGTTTTGCACCAGTAATTGTGGGACAGGTTTTGAGTTGGGGTGTTTTTCCAAAAGCAGGTATTCAATATGCTCACATCAGTAAAAACATGACCGTATTTACTTGGTTGGTTTGTGAAACTCTTGAAAAACCAGACTTAGATTATTTTCTATTGTTCCGATACACACCAAAGCTAACAGAAAAAGTTAATCTATTTACACAAGTTGAAAGTGTAAACGTTTTCCCGACTGAAAGCACAGAAAATTTCAGTTTCACACAACGAATTAGGTTAGGCATACAGCTTAAAAAGTATCAGTTTGGAGCAGGTGCCGATTTTAACCAAACTGGCAGTACAACTTTTGTCAAAATATATAATGTGGGTGGTTTTATCAGACATGAATTCTAATAATGGTGAATGAAAAATGGTAAATGGTGAATCGTGAATGGTGAATGATGAATGGTGAATGATGAATGGTGAATGATGAATGGTGAATGATGAATGGTGAATGATGAATGGTGAATGATGAATGGTGAATGATGAATGGTGAATGATGAATGGTGAATGATGAATGGTGAATGATGAAAGGTGAATGATGAATGGTGAATGATGAATGGTGAATGATGAATGGTG
>Ga0101944_10006926_pt1 | contig 11718 bp, 12 predicted proteins | sample DewCreD2012metaG_FD_75245 | JGI IMG/M metagenome (GOLD analysis project Ga0101944, IMG submission 75245) | Hot spring sediment bacterial and archeal communities from British Columbia, Canada, to study Microbial Dark Matter (Phase II) - Dewar... ... | reverse complement strand
AAAAGGCTTCCCATGAGATTCTTTGGGTTTGAACATAGTAAGCCCCCAAACCGATGCCTGGGCCGAAGCAAAGGAGTTGGGCTATCTCGCCCAACCCCCTATAGCCAAACCGAATCGGCGGCGCCGTGTAGAAGAAAGCACAAAAAAAACCAGCTCCCAAAAGGCCAAAAATAAGCGGACCCCGCATGACCCCAAGGAAGAGCCCTATCCCGATCGCTACGATGTAGAGCACCGTAAAGACCTGGCGCATGGCTTTGGGTTGAATCAGACCTCCGGAAAGCATCCCGCTTCCCCCCGTATAGGGGTTCTTTCCCTCGGTATCAAAGACATCGATGAGGTGACGAAAATCATAGTAATCGTCCGTCATGTTGAGGGCGATATGGTTCAGCAAGAGGCCGAGAATCACCAAGAGAAAGTAGCCCGGATGAAACTCCCGCTCCACAGTCCACGCGATGACTCCCCCGAGGATGCCGGGCATGAAACTGGCGGAGGTGTAGTGAAACCGGAACGCTTTCCACCACTTTCTCAAGGGGCTTACCCGCTCCATTAAAGACCCTCTTCGTGGCTGAATTTCTCTTTTATTCGTAATGGAAGGGCTCTGATCCGTGTATAGGGTGAAACGAGTATTTTGAAACAGGAAACACGGTATTTTCCTTAGCCTTTCGCCCAGGGTGTGATATAATAGTAACACGGAGTTCGGTCCAGTCGGAATGGAGGCTAAAGAAAATATGGAAAAGGAAGCTGTTCTTTACGAGAAATTGGAAGGGGAGAAGGTGGTCTGTTCTCTCTGTAGCCATCGCTGCCGAATCTCGGATGGGGCCTTTGGCCTCTGCCAGGTGAGGGAGAACCGAAATGGGATCCTTTACACCCACTCTTATGGGGCATTGGTGGCTCAGAACCTTGATCCGATCGAGAAAAAACCCCTTTACCACTTCTGGCCCGGCTCGACCTCTTACTCCATCGCCGCAATGGGGTGCAATTTTCAGTGCGGTTTCTGCCAGAACTGGCAGATCTCTCAGGTGAAGGAAGCCAAAGCTTTGGGGGTGACGCCTCGAGCCGTAAAACCGGAGGAGGTGGTTCGACAGGCCAAACGAAGTGGTTCCAAAAGCATCTCCTATACCTACACGGAACCAACGATCTTTTTCGAATTCGCCTACGACGTCTCCCGCCTGGCAAAGGAGGAGAATCTGACCAATGCTTTTGTGACCAACGGTTTCATGACGGAGGAAGCCATCGAGATGATCAGCCCCTATCTCGATGCGGCCAACGTCGACCTTAAATCCTTTAGCGACGATTTTTACCGGAAGGTCTGTAAAGCAAAGCTCGCGCCCGTGTTGAAAAGCATCGAGTTCATGTGGAAGAAAAAGATCTGGGTGGAGGTCACAACGCTGCTTGTCCCGGGCCAAAACGACAGCGAAGAGGAACTAAGACAGATCGCCCAATTCCTCATGGGAGTCGACCGGGCGATTCCCTGGCACATCAGCCGCTTCTACCCTCAGTACCGAATGGATGATCTCGAAAGCACACCCCTTCGGAGCTTAAGACGGGCCTATGAGATCGGAAAAGAGGCTGGATTACGCTATGTGTATCTCGGCAACGTAATGGGAGAGGGAAATGACACGTTTTGTTATCAGTGCGGGGAGAGGTTGATCGAACGGGTTGGGTTTTCCATCAGGCAGTATAGAATTCGGGAAGGCAAATGTTCCCGCTGCGGAAGCCGGATCGATGGAATAGGGCTTTGAAAACAACCAAATACCGTAAGATCGGGGGCCGAATGCAGGATGGACCCCATTGATCCATTCGGACGGCCAAGATAGACTGGAATTGGAATACGGCTTAACGCCAATTCGAGATGAAAGGAGGAATTCAGATGGCCAAAACTTTTCAATGGGAAGACAGTCTGGAGAAGGCTCTGGCCCGTGCCAAAGCGGAGAACAAACCCATTTTGCTCGACTTCTTCAATCCCCAATGAATCGGCTGCCAGCAGATGGGTGCAGTTACGTACCCTGATGTCAGAGTGGTCGAATTCATCCTTGAAAACCTCATCCCCTTGCAGGTCAAATCGAACGCCCAGCCCATCGCCAGCGATTTCAACGTGAAGTGGACCCCGACCCTCGTCACCCTCGACTCGGATGGGAAAGAACATCATCGGACCGTCGGCTTTCTTCCTCCAGAAGAGCTTGTCCCCTCCCTTCTGCTCGGGATCGCCAAATGCCACTTCGATCGGGAGCGTTACGAAGAAGCCTTGAACGTCTTGAACAAGCTTCTCGAATCGTACCCGAAGAGCGATGCCGCCCCCGAAGCGATCTTTCTCCGGGGGGTGAGCCTCTACAAGAGCACTCACAACCCCAAACCTCTTAAGGAGGCTTACGAAAAACTTCAGGCGGAATATCCTTCGAGCGAATGGACCAAGCGTGCCTATCCCTACCGCCTCATCCCCTGAGCAGGCTGCCCCGAAACGTTTTGAGATACCACCTACGGAGGGGCACGTTCCAACGTGCCCCTACAAGACCATAAACCATCCCCAACTGAAACTGAGACAGTGGGTTTCGGACCTTGGACACCAGACTTTTCTACATAGAGAATTGGGCCGTGACGTGTTCTCGAACCTCGGTGAACTTGCCACGGTGTTCCATCTGTTCAATGATCTCAGGTTGTATTTTCCCGAGCCATATGGAAGAATTTTTAGTTAGGAGGTGAGTGGTTGATGGCTATCTTCGAAAAAGCAATTCGAATCTCAGATACGGTTTGGGAAATCTCCCCTTCGTTCAAAGAAGGGATGCGCGTCCCGGCGAGGATCTACGGAACAGAAAAAGTCGTCCGTGAGATGGACGAAGCGGTTTACGACCAGATCACGAACGTGGCCACTCTGCCGGGCATAACCCGCTACGCCTTCTGCATGCCCGACGGCCACTCCGGATACGGCTTCCCCATCGGTGGGGTCGCTGCGATGGATGTGGACGAGGGGGTGATCTCTCCTGGAGGGATCGGTTTCGATATCAACTGTGGCATGCGGCTGGTGAGGACCAACCTGACCTTTGACGAGATCAAACCCCACTTGAAAGAGCTTGTGGACAGGCTTTTTCAAAAGGTTCCAGCCGGTGTGGGAAGCACGGGTTTTGTCAAGATCTCCCGAAGCGAGTTCCGGAAAGTCCTGGAAGAGGGCGCGAGGTGGTGTGTCCGAAACGATTACGGCTGGCAAGAGGATCTGGAGCTGACCGAGGATTCAGGCTGCGTGGAAGGGGCCGATCCCTCGAAGGTGAGTGAGAAAGCGATCGATCGGGGGTATAACCAGATCGGAACCCTCGGTTCCGGGAATCACTATCTCGAGATCCAGGTGGCCCGTCCCGAGCACGTCTTCGACCAGAGGCTCGCCAGGGAATTCGGAATCACGCTTCCCAATCAAGTGGTCATCATGTTTCACTGTGGGAGCCGGGGGTTTGGCCATCAGGTAGCCACCGACTACCTCGAGCTTTTCCTCAAGGTCATGGAGCGAAAGTACGGCATGAAAATCTTGGACCGGGAGCTGGCCTGTGCTCCTTTCCAATCTCCGGAAGGAAGAGACTATTTCGCCTCCATGAACTGTGCCATCAACATGTCTTTTGCGAACCGTCAGGTCATTTTGCATCGGATTCGCGAGGTCTTCTCCGAGGTCTTCGGCCGATCTCCGGAGGATCTGGGGCTCCACATGATCTACGACGTTCCCCATAACACCGCCAAGCTCGAACGGCACAAGGTTGAAGGAAAGATCAAAACCCTTCTGGTCCATCGGAAAGGGGCCACCCGTGCCTTCGGACCGAACATGGAAGGTCTTCCCGAGCGATACCAAGAAGTGGGGCAACCTGTGATCATCGGCGGAAGCATGGAAACGGGATCCTACCTACTCGTGGGGACCCCCGAAGGGGCAGAAACGTTCTATAGCACTGCTCACGGGAGCGGACGGACCATGAGCCGCGCCAAGGCCCGGAAGCTTTGGCGCGGCGAGAAACTTCAACGGGAAATGGAAAGCCACGGCATCTACATCCGGACGGCGTCGTGGTCGGGCTTGGCCGAAGAGGCTGGGCAGGCTTATAAGAACATCGATGATGTCGTTCTGGCGACCGAGAAAGCAGGCCTGAGCAAAAGGGTCGTTCGCTTTGTTCCCGTGGGAAACGTGAAGGGGTAGGTCGACTCCTCGATTCTGGGCCGAATGGAAAGGGGGGGTTGGGCGACTCCCCACTCGGCCCCATTCCGGCTGACCAATGCCTTATCGCTACTTAGATGAGATCTCGATCGCGGATATCGCCTTCGAGGCCTGGGGAAAAAGCCTTGAAGAGACCTTTACCGCTTCGGCCGAAGCCACGCTGAACGTGATGGTTGAGGAGCTCGATACGATCCGCCCCCTGGTCAAAAGGGAGGTTCAGCTCGAGGACGAGGCCCTCGACCTTCTCCTTTTCAATTTCCTCCAGGAGCTGATTTATTACAAGGACGCTCAAAGGCTGCTCCTCCGGATGGAAAAACTGGAAATTGGCGAAAGGGAAGGTAAGTTTCACCTCCGGTGCCTCGCCGTGGGCGAGGAGATCGACCCGGCCCGCCATCCCCTTCGGCTCGATGTGAAGGCGGTGACCCTCCACCATTTCGCCCTCGTACGAGAAGAGCAAGGCTGGAAAGCCACCGTCATCCTCGATGTCTGATTGAAAAAGGAACCGCTTCTTCGGCGGATGGTTTGCAAGAATCCCATGATCCTCCTTCAGTAAACCCGGGCCTCAGGCTGAAATCGTGTGATTCGCACGGGTTTATACGAAACCTCCATCCCTTTTTTGGGTTCCTTAGAAACCAGGGTATGCTTCAAGTACTCCTCGTCGGATCGTGTGGGGAAGTCTTCCCGATAGTGTGCCCCCCGACTTTCTTTCCGGTGGAGGGCGCTAAAAAGGATCACTTCGCAGAGATCGAGTTGATGGCCCAACTCCAAGGCTTCCGTTAGCTCATAATTAAAGATGTTCCCTCGGTGAACGAGAGAGAGGTCTTGATAGCGATCCTTGAGGACCTGAATCTCCCGCAAGCCCTTTTTCAAACCTTCTTCCGTTCGGAAAACCGAACCAAAATTCATCATGACGAAGCGCATTTTTTGCCGTATTGGATCCACCCGTTCATGGCCTCGGTGGTGCAGCAGCCGATCGATCTTCCCTCTGAGCAACTGAAGCGGTTCGTCCGATACAGGAAGAAACCCAAGCTCCTTCACCTCTTTCTTCATGGCCAAACCGCTTCGTCGCCCAAAAACGATCAGATCGAGAAGAGAGTTGCAACCGAGCCGGTTCGCGCCGTGGACAGAAACACAGGCGCATTCCCCTGCAGCGTACAATCCGAGAACGGGGGATCCGATGCCATCGCCCAACACCCTTCCATCCCAATCGGTGGGGATGCCCCCCATCATATAGTGGCAGGTCGGATGGACAGGAATGGGATCCGACCGAGGATCGACGCCTAAATACCTTTTCGCAAAGGAGGCGATCTCCGGGAGTTTGTGCCCGATCTTCTCTTCGCCGAGAGAGGTCAGATCGAGATGGACATAGTCTCTTCCCGCTATTCCCCTTCCTTCTCTTATTTCGTTCAGAATGGCCCGCGATACCACATCCCTCGCCGCCAGGTCTTTCACAGTAGGAGCATAACGTTCCATGAAGCGCTCACCTTGCCCGTTGCGCAAGACTCCGCCCTCTCCTCTCGCTGCTTCGCTCACCAGTATCCCCAAGGGATAAAGACCTGTCGGGTGGAACTGGACAAATTCCATGTCTTCGAGAGGAATTCCCATCTGAAAAACGAGATCGAAGATCTCCCCCGTGGTGGCTCCCCCGTTGGAAGTGATCTTGTAGATTCTTCCACATCCCCCGGTGGCCAAAAGGACGGCTCGGGCTTTCAGAAGTCGAATCTTGCCGCTGGCGAGGTCGTAGGTCACCACTCCCCCACACCGACCTTCCTGGAAGAGCAAAGAGAACACATAATGTTCTGAGTAGAATTTCACCCGACTGCGGAGACACTGGTCATAAAAGGTATCCAGAACAACCCTTCCCGTATGGTCAGCCGCGTAACAGGCTCTCTTCACCGGAGCCTTCCCGTAGTCCCGGGTATGGCCTCCAAAGTTTCGCTGAGCAATCTTTCCCTCCTGGGTCCGGGTGAAAGGAACGCCCATGTGCTCTAACTCGTAGATTGCTCGAGGGGCATCCTGGACCATCACCTCGATGGCGTCCTGATCGCCAAGGTAGTCGCTCCCTTTTACGGTATCGAAGAAGTACCATTCCCAATGGTCTTCTTCTTCGTTGCCAAGGCTGGCGGTGATCCCCCCTTGGGCCGCCCCAGAATGGGATCGCGTCGGAAAGACCTTGCTCACCACAGCCACATCGTATCGATCACAACATTCGAGGGCCGCCCTCAGCCCTGCCAACCCGGCTCCGACAATGAGGATATCATGGGAAGACTTCATGAAGATCCTTCTCCCTTTCAGCGATTTTGTTCAAACCTCTCACTTCCATTCCATCTCACCCTTTCTTTCGAGGTCCCTCCAAGAGGCCTCGTAGTGTTTCCTCTATCCCTTGTATTATAATTGCTTCGAAAAAGGTTCCATACTCCTCCACAACGCCAAAACCAGATAGGAGGTCAATCATGGCCCGTTCAAGCAAAGGGTTTCGGATCGAAAGAGACTCCATGGGGCCTGTCAAGGTTCCCGAAGGAGCTTATTTTGGCGCCCAAACGCAAAGAGCGATCGAGAACTTCCCTGTCAGCGGCTGGCCACTCCCCAGAGAGCTGATATGTGCCTTGGGCCTCATCAAGTTCGCGGCCGCGAGGGCCAATCGTGATCTTCGGCTTTTAAAGAGGCCCCTCGCGGGCGCCATCGAGAAAGCATCCCAAGAGGTGATCAGAGGAAAATGGGACGCCCAATTTGTGGTCGACGTTTTCCAGACGGGCTCGGGAACGTCAACCAACATGAACGTCAATGAGGTCATCGCCAATCGGGCGAACGAGATTTTGGGAAGTCCCAAAGGGATCTATCGTCCCATCCATCCCAACGACCATGTCAATATGGGACAATCGAGCAACGATGTCTTCCCTTCAGCCCTTCATATCGCTGCCACCACGCTCCTTCGAAAAAATCTGCTGCCCGCCCTGATCCACCTCCACCACCTCCTCATCAGGAAAGGGGAAGAGTTTCATCCCGTCCTCAAAATTGGCCGAACCCACCTCCAGGACGCAACCCCCATTCGGTTAGGGAACGAGTTTGGAGGCTACGCTCGGCAAGTAGGATGGGCAATCCATCGAATCGAGAAGGGCTTGGAGTCTCTTTTCGAGCTCCCCCTGGGAGGGACTGCCGTAGGAACGGGCCTCAATACCCACCCCCAATTCGCCCAGAAAGCGATCTCGATCATCAGCAAGGAAACAGGGTTTCCCTTTCGTGAAGCCGAAAACCACTTTGAGGCCCAAGGGGCTCGAGATGGAGCTGTCGAGATGAGCGGAATTTTAAAAACGATCGCTGCCAGCTTGTGGAAGATCGCGAACGATATCCGCTGGCTTGCCTCAGGGCCTCGATGTGGCCTTGGCGAGCTCCGCTTGCCCGAGACTCAACCGGGCTCCTCGATCATGCCCGGGAAGGTCAACCCGGTTATACCCGAATCCCTGATACAAGTATGTGCCCACGTGATCGGAAGCGACGCAGCCATTACCCTGGGAGGCCTCAGTGGCCACTTCGAGCTCAACGCCATGATGCCCTTGATCGCCTATCATCTCCTTCACTCGATTCGTCTTCTTGCCAACGGGGTAGAACTCTTCTCCAACCGTTGTGTTGAAGGGCTAAAAGCCGATCGAGAACGATGTGAGGAGACGATCGAAAAGAGCCTTGCCCTTGCCACGGTTCTGACACCGATCCTGGGATATGATCAGGCCGCCCGCATCGCTCAAAAAGCCTACGATCAGCGAAAAACAATCCGACAAATCCTGGAAGAGGAAGGGACCTTCTCAAAAAAAGAACTCGATCATCTCCTCGATGCCCGTTCCATGCTCTCGCCAAGTCTCCGTCCGAAAAGCAAACGGCACGGAGAGCAACCCTTTGAAAAGGGGTCAAGACGACAGATTGAAAGCAGTCAAACATCGTAGACCACGCCCTGAGGCTGGGGAGCCTTCTCTTTCATCGCATCCCGAGGTCCTCTCCTTCCGATCATTGCAACAACTTCCTCTTCTCCTCAGGGTGAAGCCTTTTCCTTTCCGGCATTAGGAGGCCTTTTCCTCCCCGTCATCAGGAGGCCTTTCCCCTCCCCTCATCAAGAGGCCCCTTTCCCTATCGGACGGCGACGCCTTTTTCTTATCGTCATTGCGAGGCCTTTTTTTTATCGTCATTGCGAGGCACGAAGTGCCGAAGCAATCTCCCGTCTCGAGAGGCGGTTTCGTAGAGGAGTGAGCTCGCAAGGCTGCGGTGTTACCCCCTGTTCACTGGCATATGAAGGCAGATCCTCACCTCGTTAAGGGAAACGTTTCCGCTCATAGAGGCGCCGCTTGATCAACCCGATCTCTTTTGTAACGGGGATCTCTTTGGGACAGACCTCTGTACACTTCCAATGGGTTTGACATCCCCAAACCCCGTCCTTCCGATCGAGGACGGACAATCTCTCCTCAAATCCCTCGTCTCGAGAATCGTAAAGATATCGGAAAGCGCGAACGAGCGCTGCTGGCCCCACATAGCTTTCTGTTTCCTGATTCTGATTGACCGGGCACGAGGCGGTGCAACAGCCACAGAGGATGCATCGGATGGAATCCTCAATAAGTTGTTGGTCCTCAGGCCCTTGCCTCCGTTCTCTTTCAGGGGGCGGCGTTTTCGTAATGAGATAGGGCTTCATGGAATGATATTTCTCGAAAAAAGGACCGAGATCCACCACCAGATCTTTCACCACCTTAAATACGGGTAAAGGTTCCACAAGGACCTCCCCTTCGAGGTCTTTAACCAACTTTTGACAGGCCAGTCCACAAACCCCGTTAATCCTCATCCCGTCCGACCCGCAGATTCCGTGGCCGCAGGACCACCTGAAGGATAAGGTCGGATCCTGCTCCCACCGGATGCGGTTCAGGCAGTCGAGAAGCCGGTCCATCGGATCGGCTTCCACCTCGTAGGTTTGAAAGCGCGGTCTCTCATCTCTTGTAGGGTCAAAGCGGAAGATTCTTAGCTTCACTTCCATCCCCGCCTGCAACAAGGACGTCAAGGCAAGATCAAATCCTTGTGCTTCCTCACATGTTCTACAAGGCCCCCGTCGTCCAATATCCTCTTCATGACTCTAGGAAGAGGAGGGAAAAAAACCACGTCATTTCGAGTGTAATTGATCACCTTTCCTTCTTCCAAGAAGAGCTCAATGAGGTCACCCTCTTCGAATCTCTCGGTTTCGCAGACGATAGCAGGCAACCCGTTGTTGAAACAGTTTCTGTAAAAAATCCGGGCAAAGCTCTTCGCCAATACCGCCTGGATGCCGTTCATCTTGATCACGATGGCGGCATGCTCTCGACTGGACCCCAAGCCGAAGTTCTCACCCGCGACGAGGAAATCTCCCGGTGAAACCTTTTCCGAAAAGCCTGGCCTTTCATATTCCAAAAGATGTTTGGCGAGCTCGGGAAGGTTAGAACGCAGAAAAAAATAGCGCCCTGGGATGATATGGTCCGTGCTGATGCCGTCGCCCAACTTCCAAACATGACCTTTCATTTTCAACCCTCTTAGAGATATTTTCTCGGGTCGGCGATCCTCCCCTCGATGGCGGTCGCCGCAGCTACGGCGGGTGACCCTAAATAAATGTATGAATGGGGGCTTCCCATCCTTCCTTTGAAATTTCGAGGCTGGGTAGCCAGGCAAACCTCCCGATCTCCTAAAACGCCTTCATGAAGCCCCACACAAGCACCGCAGCCCGCAGGCAAGATCAAGGCCCCGCACTCGAGGAGGGTCTCCACGATCCCCTCTTTTAAGGCTTCCAAATAGACCCTCCTGGAACCCGGCGTCACGATCAGACGGGTTCCCGGATGTACTCGTTTCCCTCTTAGGATGTGGGCTGCGATTTGGAGGTCTTCCAACCGCCCGTTACAAGAAGTCCCAAGGTAAACCTGATCCACTCGGACCTCTCCAATCTCGTCAATCGTTTTGGTGTGATCGACTTCATGAGGACAAGCGATGGTCGGTTTGAGCCCTTGGGCATCGATCCTGACCGTTTTTTCATAGGAGGCATCGGGATCGGGAAAGAGTTTTTTGAACTCATCGGGTCTCCCCATCCGTGTCAGCCAAGTCCTTGTCATCTCATCCGAAGGGAAAAGGCCGACCTTGCTGCCTGCCTCGACAGCCATATTGGCGATCGTCAGTCGACCAGCCATATCGAGGCGTTCGATCGTATCCCCGATGAATTCTAAGGCCTTATAAGTGGCACCCGCGGCCCCTATCTTTCCGATCAAGTGAAGAATGATATCCTTCCCGAAAACGCCCACAGGGAGCCTTCCCTCCACAACCACCTGAATCGTCTCGGGCACCCTCAACCAGATCTTTCCAAGGGCCATGGCCACGGCAGCATCGGTTGAGCCAACCCCTGTGGCAAAGGCCCCCAGCGCGCCTCCGGTACAGGTATGGGAATCGGCTCCGATCACGACCTCTCCCGGGGCAACTTCGCTCTCAGCCACCACCTGATGAGAAATGCCTTCTCCCACATCCGAAACTCGACTTTCCGTCCTCTTTGCAAACCCTCTTATAAAGGCATGATCGTTGCTCAGCTCGAATCTTGGGCTCGGGGCGGCATGATCAAGAAAGAAGATCGTTCTCTTCGGGTTACGAAGCTTTTCAAACCCCATCTCCTGAAATTTTCTTATCGCCAGAGGAGCCGTTCCGTCCTGGGCGTAGACGAGATCGACGCTCACGACGGCAATCTCCCCGGGACGAACCTCTCTTCCCGCATGATCACTCAAGATCTTCTCTGAAAGTGTCATCCCCATTGTGCTCTCCTATCTCGACCTTCCTTCAATCCACTTCACCAAACGGTCAACCTCCTAAATCCTCCTTCCCGCCTGAGCTCCATTTTAAAAGAATGGCCAAAGCAGTAAATGGGGGATTCGTTGTATTTTTTCACACAAAATGGAGTATTTCACTGGTATCGCAAAAAACGGATCAATCTCTTCGCCACCCTTGAGCTCCCCCTTTCTAAGCCCGATTCCCGATTCAGAAACCGGAGCCCTTTTCTCATCAGGTCATTGCGAGCTCCTGCGAGGTGCGCGGCAATCTCGCCGTAAAAACGGGGTTTCAAAAGACGAGGGTCCTTCCGTTCCCTCGCAATAACAATTTCCAAATCGAACTTTGGGTTAACCATGGCGCTTCTCGATGGGGATGTATTCGCATGCCTGGGGGCCACAGTATTTCCCAACATAGTCCGCGTCGGGCCGATAGAGTTCGGGTTTGGGTTGAGCCTCTGCAAACTTCTCCTCGATGACGTGGGCAGCCCATCCCGAGATCCTCGAGACGGCAAACACGGGGGTGAAGAGATCCGTTGGGATTCCCATCATGTGATAGACGGAGGCGCTGTAGAAATCGACATTACAATAAATCTCCCTTCCCTTTAGGCGTCTGAATTCCTCTTTCGTCGCCTCTTCAATGGCCTGGCTCAGCTCAAACCATTTGGGGTTTCCTACCCGATTCGCAAGATTTTTAGCAATGCCCCGAAGGATCGTCGCCCTCGGATCTTC
>Ga0101944_10006925_pt1 | contig 11718 bp, 8 predicted proteins | sample DewCreD2012metaG_FD_75245 | JGI IMG/M metagenome (GOLD analysis project Ga0101944, IMG submission 75245) | Hot spring sediment bacterial and archeal communities from British Columbia, Canada, to study Microbial Dark Matter (Phase II) - Dewar... ... | reverse complement strand
CGCAGCGTCCACTTCTTCCACCTTCCGGCTCAATACGCGAAGGCAAATCTGCGACGTGGAACTGTAATGGGCTACGCCCAACGACTGGCCGGCCGAACTCACCTCCACAACGTCCCCCGGAGCGGCGCCGCCCCGGTCCAACACGTCGCTTGAGAATATCCAGGGATGGCCCGCCGCTGCCCGGGCAGCCGCCTTGCGGTTCACTCGCACAACAGGAAGGTTCAACGCCCAATGCTCCTACACCCGCACAAACCAGTTGCGGCGATACAGAAAATGCGCCACCGCATAAAGCGCCAGCACGTGGGTCAAGGCAAACAGCAGCGACGCTTCTTTAGGACCGGCAAAAGCCGAAAAGAAATCGCGATACAGGATCAAGTGCAGCGATGCCCCCTTGATGCGTATTACGTTCAGCAGATCAGCCAGGATGCCGGAAAGGACATAGACCGTAATGGCGTTCATCCCGTAAATAGCGAACGGCGCCGTCCACCGTTTCCAGCCCTGAATATCAACGAGCCAATAGAAAGCGGCGAAGAGGGATTGCGAGATGCCCGCCATCAGCAACGTGAAGGACACCGTCCACAGATTCTTGTTGACCGGCATCCATTGGGACAGAAGCAGCCCGGCGGCCATTAGCGCATTGCCGCCGAGAAACAGCCAAGCCGCGATGCTCGCGCCGGGCAGCGCCTTGCGCAGCAACCTTGCGGCCAGAGCGCCAAGCAGCACGGTGGCGATCGCCGGGAGCGTGCTGACGATTCCCTCGGGATCCCACGTCTTGGTGTGCGACCACATGTGTCCGCTCAGGAACAAGCCGTCCACGTACTTGGCAAAATTGCAAGCCTGCTCGAAAGAGCCGGGAACGCAGCCGGGCGCCGGCGCCAGCGTCATGAGCAGCCAGTAGATCGCGCACAAAATCACAATCGCCGCCGCTTGCCAGCGCGCCCGGGCGTACAGGTAGATGAGCGCCGCCGCCAGGTAGCACACCGCGATGCGCTGCAACACGCCTGGAATCCGGAGCGTGCTTAACCGGAACTCCGGAAAGGCGTTCAGAAACAATCCCAACGCAAAGAGAATCAACGAACGCCGGAGCACATGAAGGATCAGCCGCCCGCGGCTGTCGCCGCGCTCCAGCCGCTTCGAGAATGACAACGTCATCGCGGCGCCGACAATCCAGAGGAACGACGGAAAGATGATGTCGGTGAACGTCCACCCGTGCCATTCCGCGTGCAGCAGAGGAGCGTAAACATCTTTCCAGGAGCCGGGGTTATTCACCAGGATCATCGAGGCGATGATGAAACCCCGGAACACATCGAGTGAAACGAGCCGCGCTCCGGTCATGGCATTTCCTCCCACCGGCTGGTGCGTTTACTGAACCACCGCCGCGCCGGTTTGCGGCTCGAGCCTAATCTCACCGAAAGCCGCCTCATACTGGGTGATGTTCTGATGGAGTACGTTGTAGAGTGCTTTAGCCTGCTGCGGGCTGAGGTAGATGCCCTGAAAACACTCGATGTTGACCGTGTCCGGCGAGGTTTGGTTCAGCAGTCCGAACATGAAGAAGAAGTCCCACAGGTTCACCCGGAGCTGCACACTGTTGGCGTACGACTCGCGGTAGTCAGCGGTCTTGTTAATCCGAATCGTCGGTTGCGGAGTTGGATGACTCATAGCTGCTGAACCATCTTAACCCTACCGGGCCTAACGCCAATTCGGACAAAACGGTTCATATAGACTTATGGGCCCCCAATACGGTATTTTTGGAGGGTAGGGCAGCCTGAGCCATGCCGCTGCGGATGCGCAATCTTTTAGTCCGTCCCGCCCCCGAACAGGGAGAACCCACCCCGCTTCCGGTGGTCGTGCCGCCCCGCCCGCGCCGCTGGCGCCGGTGGTTGGCGTTGTTGGCGGTAATCGCCTCCGCTTTGGGCGCCGCTTATTGGCAATCTGCCTCGTCGAAGAAGCCAGCCCGCCCCGGCGCCGCCCCATTGCGCACCGCCCGAGTCACTACGGGCAAGGTCGAGCAAACCCTCCGGTTGGGGGGCATGACGGTGGCTGACAAGTCTGCGCTGATTGTCGCCGCGCGGCTGTCTGGCAGCCGCCGCTCTCGCAGCACCCCGGACTTCGAGATGGTGATCGAGAAGATTGTCCAGGACGGGACGCGCGTCAGGAAGGGAGACATCCTGGCGGAGTTCGACAGGCAGCATATGCTATTGCGTTTGGACGATTACCGGGCGTCGGTGGTTCAGCACGAGAATAACATCAAGATCATGTATGCCCGGCTGAATGTTCGCCGGACGCAGCAGGAACAGAGAATCCGGGCGGCGAAGGGCGCGCTCGACAAGGCGCTGTTGAATCTGAAAACCGCGCCGGTGCGGTCCGCGATTCAGACGGAGCGCTTCCGCCTGGCTGCCGAAGAAGCCCGGTCGAGGTACGACGAGTATGTTGAGCAGTCCAAGTACCTTGACCTGTCGGAACTGGCGTCTATCCGGTACTACGAACTGGATTACGAAGTTTCCAAGCTCGAGCTGCGCCGCGCCGAAGCCAACGTCGAAAAGATGGTGATTCGTTCGCCGATCGACGGCTTGGCGGTGATCCCCTCGTCACCGCGGGGCACGGAAATGCGTCAGATCCAACAGGGCGATCAGATCCGCCCCGGCGAAACTTTCATGCAAGTGGTGGATCTGAGTTCGCTGATTGTCTCCGCTTCGGTCAACCAAGTGGATGTCGATTCCATCCGCCTCGGGCAAAGGGCTCGCATCCGGGTGGATGCCTTCCCCGACATCGAGCTTCCGGGCAAAGTGGTTTCCGTCGGCGCATACGCGCGCGGCTCCGGGTGGCGAAGGAGTTACGTCACCAGCATTCCCGTGCGCCTGAAGTTTGACCGGCTTGACCCGCGTTTGTTGCCCAATTTCTCAGTCAGCGCGGACGTAATCATTCAAGAAAAAGAAGGCGTTACGCTGGTGCCGAAGGAGTGTCTGTTTGAAAGCGGAGAGGCGCAGAAGCGCTTCGTCTATGTTCGAAAGGGCGATGGCTGGGAGCGCCGCGCCGTCGAGATCGGACTGGACAACAACTTGGTCGCCGAAGTGGTGAGCGGGGTTCAGGAGGGAGAGACCGTAGCCGCCGAAGCGCCGCCGGCGTCGCTGGTCGCCGCCGCCATCGAATGACAAATCCCTGCGGGAGCCTTACACTCATAAGAAGAATGGGAGTTTGTGTGAACCTGAATCGAACTGTGCTGCGCCCGGCTGCCGCCTTGGCGCTTTTTGCTTTTGCTTTTGCTGCTGCCGCCGCCGATGCGCCCAAGCCCAAGCGGGATCCGGACGTGCCATACGTCCCCTCCACCGAGGAAGCCGTGAAGGCTATGCTCAAGCTGGCGGATGTCAAGAAAACGGATGTCGTCTATGACCTGGGCTGTGGCGACGGCAGGATTGTCATCGCTGCGGCAAAAGAGTATGGCGCCCGCGGCGTGGGCATCGACATCAACCCGGTGCGGATTCAAGAAGCCCGGGAGAACGCTAAGAAAGCCGGCGTCGAGCACTTGGTGCGCTTCGAGGAGAAGGATCTGTTTGAAGCTGACTTCCGCGAAGCCACCGTGGTGACGCTGTTCCTGTTGCCCAGCGTGAACCTGAAACTGCGGCCCCGGCTGATGGAGCAACTGAAACCCGGCACGCGGATTGTGTCCAACACCTTCGATATGGGCGATTGGAAGGCGGACAAGGAAGCAGCCGTGGAAGGCGCCGACGAAGACGCCTATCTCAGCCACCGGCTGTTCCTGTGGACCATCCCCCAGAAACGAGCCAACCGGTAGTTATAAGGCGGTCTGCCGCTGCCGGGATTTTGGCGCACGGGCCACTTTTTCCACAGCCAGCATGGCCAAGCCGACCGCCTCCTCGGCGGCTCGCTTCGCCCCAATGGGATCGCGCTTGAACAGGGATTCGAGCAGCGTCCGGTGCGCCTCCAGGTCGAGTTGCACGTTGGCGCGGTAGCGAGAGGTGTAGGAGAGCGCTATCCGGAGTGGCGCCCGTATCGTAGCGCTCAATTGTTGCAACAGCGGGTTGTGGCTGGCATTGACCACTTCGGCCAGGAAATCGAGATCCAGATCAATGGCTTGCTCGAGATTCGCCGTCTTCAGCACGGACTCCCGCCGCTTCAGGCACCGCTCGATCTTGGCGATTTCCTCTGCTGTCCCGCGCACAGCAGCGAATCCTGCCGCCGTGGGCTCAATCGCTAGCCGGACTTCGCACAAATCCCTAAGAAAGCGCGCGTCGGGAGAGACTTCAGCCTGCCAAGCCAAAATGTCGGGGTCGAGCAACCTCCACTGCGAGCGGGGGCGGGCGCGCGTCCCGGTGCGAGGCTTCATTTCGACCATGCCCTTGTCAGCGAGAACCTTCATCGACTCCCGCAAAACCGTACGGCTCACCCCCAATTGCCGGGAGAGGTCCGCTTCACGGGGAAAAACAACGGGAGTGCGAGCCTGGTCCGCCTCAATGACTTGGCGGGCGAGCAAGGCTGTCACCCGTGTATGCAGCTTCTCGCTCCGCACCGGAGTAGATCGCAATTCCATTCAATGAAAAATCCTATCATAATACTCCCCTTTCCCCCCGGCGCCGCCGTCGGCCAGCCTCTGATATAATGCTCGCGAACGTTAACGTTATTGAGAGATCGGGTTGGAGGTGAATATGCCGACGTTTCGTTCTTCGCTGCTTCTGCTCGGCTTGGCAGTGGCTGCCAGCCCTCAGACGCCCACCGGGCAAATCATCGGGCGGGTGGTGGACGCTGCTGGTGCGGTGGTGCCGGGGGCTTCGGTCATCGCTACGAATACCGCCACTAACGTTATAGCGAAGGCTGCGAGCAACTCCGAGGGGAACTTCGAACTGCGAGGCCTCATTTCAGGAGTGTACCGGCTCGAGGTGCGCAAGGAGGGATTCAAACAATACTTGCGCGAGCCGCTTGAGGTGCGCGTCGGAGACGTCTTGAACCTGGACGTAGCTCTGGAAGTCGGCGCCATCACCGAAAGCGTTACGGTGAGAGCTGAGGCGCCGCTTCTCGAATCCGCCACGGCGGACGTGGGGCAGGTGGTGGAAAACCGGTTTATCGAGGAACTGCCTGCGCCCGGCAACAGCGTGGTCTACTTGTTGCAGACCGCCCCCGCCGTGGGAGTCACCACTTCGCCCACCAACCTGTGGCCGCCAGACGCCCTCGGCAGCGCTTCCGGGACCACCGTCGCAGGCTCCACCGGAACGAGCCAGTTCGCCATCGACGGCAACCCGATGATGACCCGGGCCGGCGGCTTTACCCTGAATCCGCCGCCGGAAATGGTGCAGGAGATGCGAGTTCAAATCGCGGTATATGACGCATCGGTCGGGCGCTTTACCGGCGGGCACCTCAACATGGTGCTGAAGAGCGGCACAAACACCAACCACGGCAACTTTACGTACTCCAACCTGAGCCGCGGGTTCATGGCGCGGGACTTCTTCACCAACCGCTTCATTTATGACACCCGCACCGGACCGGTCACGCCGGAGAAAATCGACTCGGCATGGCCGCCGCAGCGCGTCATTCGCTACCGTGGCACGATGGGCGGACCGCTGGTCGTCCCGAAGATCTACAACGGGCGCAACCGCACCTTTTGGATCTTCGGCGGCGACGGGGTCATCCGGCAGCGGGCGGCGCGGGGAACCTATACGGTTCCCACGGTGCCGATGCGTGACGGAGACTTCTCCGAACTGCTCGCCATCGGCTCGCAATATCAGATCTATGACCCTGCCACCATCCGCCTGGAGCCAACCGGACGCTACAGCCGGCAGCCCTTCGCCCGCAACATCGTGCCCGCCTCGCGCATCGACCCCACGGCGAAGCTGATGCTCGGCTACTATCCGCTTCCCAACGTTCCGGGCAACCGGGATGGTTCGAGCAATTACACCGACCCCAACGTGGCGGATTCGCCATACGTCGGATTCCTCGGGCGCCTGGACCACGCGGTGAACGAAAACCACCGCTTTTTCATCTCGCTCAACCGCGCCTATACGGACCCCATCAGCGACAAGTACTTCCGCAATGACGCCACCGGCACCATTCGGACGCGTGTGCAAAGCGGCGTTTCATTCAACGACAACATCGTGATCTCGCCGGTCTGGGTCTTGGAATTGCGATACGGCATCAACCGGTTTTCCGATCCCACCCGCCACCCGAGCCAGCCGTTCGACCTTTCCGTTCTCGGCCTGCCATCCTCGTTGCTGCGGCAGCTCGACTCGCGGCTGACTACGCTCCCTTCGACTTCCATAACCGGTCTGACCAGCATCGGTGGAACCGCCGGAACCAAGCCGAACACCACCTATCACACCGTCAGCGCGCAGGCGACGCACCCGATGAGGAATCACAGCTTCCGCTTCGGGGGCGAGTACCGGCTGTTGCTCGAAGGGGTGTATTCGTTCGGTAACGTATCGCCTGCCTACTCGTTCGGCACGACATGGACGCGCGGACCGCTCGATACCTCGGGAGCGGCGCCCACCGGGCAGGGATTGGCCTCGTTCCTCTTGGGACTCCCAACCGGAGGCAGCATCGACAGGAACGCCTCCCGCGCCGAGTCGTCCGGCTACATCGGCCTCTTCTTCCACGACGAGTGGAAGGTGACGCGGCGCCTGGTGCTCAACGTTGGACTGCGCTATGAGTACGAAACCGCCACCACGGAGCGGTACAACCGGGCAAGCCGGGGATTTGATTTCGACACGCCGAACCCCATCGAGGCTGCCGCGCAACGTAACTACGCCGCCGCGCCGATTCCTGAGATTCCCGCGAGCGCTTTCCGGGTGCGGGGCGGCTTGCTGTTCGCAGGCGTCGGCGGCGTGCCCCGCAGGCTGCTGGACGCCGACCAGAACAACATCGCCCCTCGTTTCGGCTTCGCCTATCAGGTGCGCCGCCGGACGGTGGTCCGCGGCGGGTATGCCATCTTCTATGGCTCCCTGGGATCTGACCGGATCGATGCGGTCCAGCAAGGCTTCAGCCGGAGCACCGCGCTGGTTCCCAGCTTGGACAACGGTTTGACATTCCGCGCGACGCTGCGCAACCCCTTCCCCGATGGCATCCTGGAACCGGTGGGCGCAGCCGACGGGCTGAAGACTTTCCTGGGGCAGTCGATCTCGTTCTTGGCGGCGGGTCGCCCCACCCCGTATACCCAGCGCTGGAGCTTTAACCTCCAACACGAACTCCCGCACCGCGTCCTGATTGACGCCGGCTATCTTTCGAGCCGCGGCACAAAGCTCGGCGCGACTCAGGAACTGAACTCCGTGCCCGAGCAGTACCTCAGCAAATCTCCCGTGCGCGATCAGGCGGTGATCAACTTCTTAAGCGCCGTCGTCGCCAATCCTTTTTTCAACTTTCCCGAGTTTGGCGGCAGCTCCATTCAAGGGCAGACCACGACCCGCGCCCAACTGCTGCGGCCTATGCCCCATTTCACCAGCGTGACCACGGTGACCTCGGCGGGTGCGTCCTGGTATCACGCCGGAGTGCTGCGGGTGGAAAAGCGCTTCAGCAAGGGTTACTCGGTGCAGGCAAGCTATACCTACTCGAAGAACATGGAAGCAGTCGAGTATCTCAACGCAAGCGATCCCGCGCCGGCGCATTCGATCTCCGCCAACGACCGCACGCACAGTCTTTCCATCAGCGGGGTGTACAACCTGCCGTTTGGGCGCGGGCGGCGGTGGGCGAATTCCAGCCGCCTGCTGGACTTGGCGGTTGGGGGGTGGTCTGTGCAGGGGATTTACCAAGGATCGAGCGGGCTCCCTCTGGGCTTCGGCAATGCCCTATTCATCGGCAACATCAAGGACATCCCCCTGCCCAAATCAGAGCGCACGGTGGACCGCTGGTTCAACGTGGATGCTGGTTTCGAGCGTAACTCCGCGCGGCAACTGGCGAACAACATCCGCACGTTCCCGCTACGCTTCAGCGGGGTCAGATCGGACGGGTTCAATATCCTGAACCTCTCGGCGGGAAAGAATTTCCGGGTGACGGAACGGATCAACCTTCAATTCCGCGCCGAAGCTGTGGACGCTCTGAACCACCCGCTGTTTTCCGCCCCGAACACGACGCCCACGTCCGGAAGCTTTGGGCAGATCTCCACCATCGGCTCAGGCAACACGCAGCGCCGCATCACCTTTGTAGGCAAACTCAACTGGTAGGCGCGTCCGCTTGCCGGGCGTCCGCCTCCGCCTCCGCATAGAAGCTCAGAGAGTTGTCGCCTTGCCGGACGGTGCGGTAGCGGCTCAGACGCCCATAGCGGTCCTTCAGCGCCAAGCGCGTCGAGTGCTGCGCGATGACCAGGCGGCAGCAGGCGCCGGCGAGCGCCTCGAAAGCGGCGTCGTACTCCTGCGCCGAATCGTAAGGCGGATCCAGGAACACGATGTCCGCCTCGAAACGGCGCAGCAGCGCGGCGGCTTTGCCAACCACCACGACAGCCCGGTCTTCGCCCGCGCCCAGGGAGCGCAGGTTCTCCCGGATGACCCCTGCCGCATGGCGGGAGCGCTCCAAAAAGACCACCCGCCGCGCTCCGCGGCTCAGCGCCTCGATGCCCACGGCGCCGGTGCCGGCGTAGGCGTCCACGAACACGCAACCTTCGATGCGGTCCATGAGTATATCGAACAGCGTTTCGCGCAGCCTGTCCGGCGTCGGGCGGGTGTCTAATCCCGGGACGCTCTTCAGCCGCCGGCTGCGGAATTCCCCTCCGATGACCCTCATCCCACTTGCACCAATCCGTAACGCCGCTGCCAGTGTTCCTGGATGAACCGCACTGCGCTGCGCAACTCACGCTCGTCCGGCGGCGAGGATACGAACGCAGACGCCTCGCTGCGGGCGACTTCCAGTATGTCGCTGTCGCGGATGATGTCGCCGATGCGAAACGCCGGCAGTCCCGACTGGCGCGTGCCGAAGAATTCACCCGGTCCACGCAGTTTCAAATCCATCTCAGCGATGTAGAAACCGTCGTTGGAGTCGACCAGCGTGCGGATGCGCTCCCGCGCGGCGTCGTTCACTTTGCCCGTAACCAGAATGCAGTAGCTTTGCGCGCTCCCCCGGCCCACTCTGCCCCGCAATTGATGCAATTGCGCCAGCCCAAACCTCTCCGCCTGCTCAATCACCATCACCGTGGCGTTCGGCGCGTCCACGCCCACCTCAATCACGGTGGTTGAGACGAGAATGGCGATCCGCCCGTCTTTGAATTCTTCCATGACGCGGTCCTTTTCGTCGGCAGCCATCCTCCCGTGTAATAGTCCGGCGGAAACACCGGGAAAGACTCTCTCCGACAAATGGCGGTACATCTTCTCCGCGGCTTTCACCGCCAGAGTTTCCGACTCCTCGATCACCGGGTACACCACATACGCCTGCCGTCCGGCGTCAATCTGCTTCTTGAGAAAACTCCACACCTCCTCGATGCGGTCTTCGGAGACGCTGCGGGTAATGATCGGCTTCCGCCCCGGCGGCAGTTCGTCGATCACGCTCGTGTCGAGATCTCCATACAGAGTCAACGCCAGCGTGCGGGGAATCGGCGTGGCGGTCATCACCAGCACGTCCGGATTAAGGCCTTTCTCTTTAATCGCCAGACGTTGGAGCACACCGAAGCGGTGTTGCTCATCCACAATGACGAGCCCTAGTTTGTGGAATGCGACGTCAGGCTCCAGCAGCGCGTGGGTGCCCACCGCGAAATGCGCCAATCCGCCGGAGATCAGCTTCTTGATTTGCGTCTTTTCCCGCTGCCGGGAAGACCCGGTCAACAGAACCACCGTGTATCCAAGCCTTCCCAGCAGCCCCCGCAGGTACAAGTAATGTTGGGTAGCCAGGATCTCCGTGGGCGCGAGCAGCGCCGCCTGGTAGCCGTTTTCCATGGCTATCACGGCGGCTTCCGCCGCCACGAGCGTCTTCCCGCTGCCTACGTCGCCTTGAAGCAGGCGGTTCATGGGGTGGGGGCTGGCCATGTCTCCGGCGATTTCCTTCAATACCCGCTTCTGCGCGGCGGTGGGCTTGAAGGGCAGCATGGCCTTGACTTTCTCGCGCACCCGGTCGTTGAGTTCGAAGCGGATGCCGCTCTGCGTCCGGGCTTTGCTCCGCTTCAGCGCCAAGCCGCACTCCAGCCAGAAGAACTCTTCGAAGATGAGCCGGAATTGCGCCGCAGAGCGGAAGTGGTTGAGAAGCCGCAGGTCCGTCCCGGGAGAGGGAAAATGGACCTCACGGATGGCCGTCCAATAGTCCGCCAGTTTCAGGCGGGACGCCACGCTTGGGGGCATCGGATCGGCAAGCGGGCGCAGAGTTTCGAGCAACCGGTGGAGCACCGTCCGGAGTACGCGGGTAGTCACCTTGCCGGCGGCTTGATAGATGGGCACAATCCGGCCGGTGTGCAGCGATTGGTCCCCTTCTTCCCCATCTCCGCTCAGAATCTCGAACTCGGGGTGCAACATCTGCAAACTGGAAGAGTAGGCATCAATCTCGACCTTGCCGTACACCGCCAGCCGCATGCCCGGTGACAGCACGTGCTTGAGATAGTCGCCGTGGAACCATTTCCCGGTGAGGATCTCGCCCGAGCCGTCCGTGAACTCCGCCAAAAACAACCCCAGCTCACGCCGCTGAAACCCGCTTGCCCGGACGCTGCGGACTTCGGCGATCACCGTAGCCATTTCACCAGGCGCCAAATCCCGTATGGTCTTCACGTTGCCGCGGTCCTCGTAACGGAAAGGGACGTAGGAAAGCAGATCCTCGACCGTTCTCAGACCCTTGGATTCGAGCATCTGGGCGCGAGCCGGACCGACGCCCTTGACATACATGAGCGGTGTAGTAAGATCCACGTGAACATTAGTGTACAATGCCTGTCATGGTGCGCTTTTCCACGCTTTTCATAATTGTCATTGCCTCGCTTCACGCACAGATCCGGGTCGGCATCGTGGGCACGGACACATCGCACGTGCCGGCCTTCACCCGTCTTCTGAATGACCCTTCGGCGCCGGATCACATCCCGGGGGCGCGCGTGGTGGCGGCGTACAAGGGCGGAAGCAAGGATCTGGAGAGCAGTTGGAGCCGGGTGGATAAGTACGCCGAAGAGATCAAGACGAAATGGGGCGTGGAGATCGTCCCTGATATCCCCACACTGTGCAGCAAAGTGGACGCCGTGCTTCTGGAAAGCGTTGACGGACGCCCCCACTTGGAGCAAGCCCGCCAGATTATCAAAGCCGGCAAGCCGTTGTTCATTGATAAGCCCCTCTCGGCGACCTATGACGACGCGAAAGAGATCGCGCGGTTGGCCCAAGCCGCCGGAGTGCCCTGGTTCAGCACTTCGAGCCTGCGGTATAGCGAGGTCGTGACGCTCCTACGAGCCACCAACGCCCATTCCGTGATCACTTGGGGACCCGGACCTGAGGAGCAGCACCACTACTTGGACTTGGCTTGGTACGCCATTCATCCCATAGAGATGCTGTTCGCTATCCTCGGTCCCGGCTGCGAGGAGGTCACCCGGACGGTGGGCAAGAGCGGCGACGTCGTAACCTGCCGCTGGAAAGACGGACGAATTGGCACCGTGCAAACGCTCAGGCCCTCGGGAGAGTATGGCGGCATTGCGTTCCGGGAGAAGGGCGTAGTTCGCAGCCCGGAGAAGGTCCGCAGCAACTACGTGCCGCTGGTTCAGGAGATCGTGAAGTTCTTCCAAACCAAAAAGCCCCCGGTGCCCAACGAAGAAACCCTGGAGATCTTTGCGTT
>Ga0101944_10006923_pt1 | contig 11721 bp, 13 predicted proteins | sample DewCreD2012metaG_FD_75245 | JGI IMG/M metagenome (GOLD analysis project Ga0101944, IMG submission 75245) | Hot spring sediment bacterial and archeal communities from British Columbia, Canada, to study Microbial Dark Matter (Phase II) - Dewar... ... | reverse complement strand
GGTTCTCGTCCTTGAGCGCGCGCAGGTTGGTCTCCAGGTTTGAAAGGCAGCCGTACAACCCGGCGCGTGCCAGCCACTGGGCGCACTCCAGGTCCGAGGCGGTGTTCGGGTTGGACCGTCCCACCAGCTGGCGGCTGAGATCCAGGACGCGTTTGCAGCGCTCGGCGTTGGCCAGGGGGGTACGGGATGCGCGGACGAGCGCCTCCTGAATGCACGTCGAGCGCCGCTGACGCTCTTCGTCGCTGCCTCTGGGCAGGCGATAGGCGGCGCTGACGGCATCAAAGGCCTCGGCGTCGTCGTCGGCGCCGGCGAGCAGCTCACTGACCAGCGCCTCGGCCTCGGCGCCCAGGACGTGATAGTGGGGTTCCATGTCGGTGAAGCCCTTACCAATCGAGAGGCGGGCCACCATGCTGACCAGGGCCGCTGCCATAGCGCCGGCGATGGCGCTGGCGGCGCCGCCCCCAGTGGCGTTGTCAGCCGGATCAAGCACCCGCTGGAAGGCAACGGTGGAATAATTCGACATAAACTAACCCTGACCACCGTTGAGGTGGTGGTTGTGTGTCACCGTGGCATCCAGTTTACGCCGGGCGCCATTCGCTGTCAAAGTCAGGGCGACCGCGCGGCAGATTTGCGGCGACAACCGTTGAATTGACGCGGAATTGTTGCTATAATTGTACATGAATGAACAGTTATACAATTTGCGGAGTGCCAACGATGCGGGCCATGATTCCCAAGGCCGTGCAAGCGTTCCTGGTTAAGGAGAAAGGAGGTCATCCATGAACGCACGTGGAAAGTGGGCCTTTGGACTCGCAGTCAGCGGGTTGGTGATGACACTGGTGTGGGCCGGGTTGATCCGGGCGCAGGAGCCACCGGTCGGCGACGAAGCTATCGCCCGGAACGACGTGACTGCGGCTAGCCTGGTGGGCACAACCATTTCGGTGCAGGGCCGGCTAACTGACACCAGCGGGGCACCCGTGACCGGCAGTCACACCATCCGCGCCAGTCTGTACGATGAGTCAAGCAGCAGCGCCCTGTGTACTTCCTCCTACAGCATCTCCGTACATGACGGTTACTTTGCCACCGGCATTTACTCCTGCCCGGCGAGCATCTTCGACGGACGGCAGCTCTACCTTGGCATCACGGTTGATTCCGACGCGGAGATGACGCCACGGGCGCCGGTGCGCGTGGTGCCCTATGCAGCCACATTGCGACCGGGCGCGGTAATCGGTGGCAGCGGCTCCGACGACGGTGCCCTTACGCTGCGGGATACATCGAACCGCGAGACGATTCGATTGCGCGGCGGGGTGGGCGCGCTCTACCTGGGCAGCACTGGCCAGGATGGCGACATCGAAATCGTGAATAGCAGCAACACCTGGACCGTGCGTCTGGATGGCGACACCGGCAATGCATCCCAGGCGCGCACGGGCAAGGGGTTCGTCAAGGCGGCGGCGCTTGTCAATTGCAGCAACAGCAGCCCCAACATCCTCCGCTCGTTCACACAGGATGGCAGTGGGATGGGCGTGGCTGCTGGTGGGGGTACTGGACGTTGCATAATCAACTTCGGCTTCCAGCTCAGCGATCGCTACTTCTCCGCCACGGCGCACGGGCCCGACGCCAACACAGCGCGGATGGTCAATTGTGCCCTGGCCAGTGGCAGCAATGGGATCGCCTACAACGCGATTGAGTGTCGTCGGTCCGACGCCGCCGGCAACGGTGTCAACGGGGAGATCATGGTGATCATCTACTGACGGGTGGCTGGCTCAGGAGGCGATACGATGCGCAGGGTTATCTTGCTGGTGACGGTGCTGGCCGCGCTGACGCTGGTGGGCGGCGCCCGGGCGATGGAGTCGACCCACTACAGGATCGAGTGGCTGATGGCCTCGGTGGGCAGCGGCGACGAAGCGGCTTCGACTCAGTTCCGTGCGCAGTTTACGCTCGGCCAGGCCGTCATCGGCCGCGGCGAGAGCGCCCACTATAAGGGTCAGTGGGGTTATTGGCCGGGCGGCGGTCAACCGCCCGCGCCACCGGCCCTTCACCTGCCGGTGGTCATGCGGGGCAGTTGAGCGGCCATTCCTGGTGGATGGGTACCGCTCGCTGCCGCTCGCGGCACCGGCGGTGCCAGCCCGTCCGGAATGCTGGGGCTGGCAGCGCTATCGCTTCGATCCGGGCCAGCGGCCGCCGGCGGTGCTGAGATCGGATTGCAGGTGGCGGGCCAGCTGCCCGATGCTGTCGAGATTGTGCAGCGGCAAGAAGAGATCGAGGTGGGGAAGGGCGGCGCGCATGCCCTGCACCAGGGGCGCATATTCGGGCGCGCCGGCGAGGGGGTTGAGCCAGATGAGACGGTGACAGCTGCGGTGGAGGCGGTCCATCTCGCGGCCCAGCAGCGCCACGTCGCCGCGCTCCCAGCCGTCGCTGATGATGACCACGATTGCCCCGTTGCGCAACACGCGCCGGGCGTAGCGAAAGTTGAAGGTCTTGAGCGACTCGCCGATGCGCGTGCCGCCCGACCAGTCCACCACCTCGCGCGAGACGGCGCTGAGGGCGGCGTCAAGGTCACGCGATCTCAACGCCGGGGTGATGCGCGTCAGCCGGGTGCCAAAGACGAACGCCTCGACATACCTGGAGCTCTGGCGCACCGCGTACATAAAGTGGAGGAGTAGGCGCGAATAGCGCTCCATCGAGCCGCTGATGTCGCAGATGACCACCAGCGGTCGCGGCTTGATGCGGCGGCGACGCCACGCCAGGTGCACGAGCTCGCCCTGCAGGCGGATGCTATTGCGGACGGTGCGCGGCAGGTCGGGACAGCAGGTGCGCTTGCTGGCGCGGATGCGGCGCCGGGTGTGGCGCTGACCCAGTTCCCACATCATTGCCGTGATGGCGCGGCGGGCCAGCTCCAGCTCCTCGGCGGTCATCGCGGCAAAGTCCTTGTGGCGCAGGACCTCGATCGCGCTGTACACGGCGCGGATGTCGCGTTCCGGAGCGCCATCGCTGGTGTCCTCGGGCAGGCGGTCGCTGTCACCGGCGCGCTCGCGCGCGAGTTGGCGGCGCGTGGGCAAGGCGGGCTGGCGGGGCGACGCGGGACGCTGGTAGTCGGCCGCGCCCAGCGCCACCAGCCAGCGTTCCCGACCCAGCCAGAACCGATCGAAGGCACGGTCGAACAGCTCGCGCTGGTCGGGCGAGGTGACCACGCAGGCGCGGGTGACGTAGTAGAAATCGCGACGGTCGGCGATGTCAATCAGCGTCAGACCGCGCAGGAGAGCGACGGTCTGGTTGGTGCTGATCGGGAAGCCGAGCCGCCGCAGCAGGCGCACGAAGTGCAACAGGTTGGCTGCCAGTCGTTCGCCGTCGGCTGGAAGCACGAGGCGGTCAGCGTCGGCCATGGGCGCGTTGCAACAGATGGTGCACCGTCTCGCCGCGCACCCGCTGCACGTCGTCCTGATACTTGAGCAACACGCCCAGCGTATCGTTGATGGTCGCCTCGTCCAGGTCGGCGCGGCCCATCGCCGCCAGTGCCGCCGCCCAGTCCAGCGTCTCGGCAATGCCGGGCGGCTTGAACAACTCGACCTCGCGCAGGTGCTGCACCACCGCGGTCACCTGGTAGGCCAGCTGCTCGCTCACACCCGGCGCTTTGCTGAGGACGATCTGGTACTCGGTCTCGAACGTGGGGTAGTCAATCCAGTGGTAGATGCAACGGCGTTTGAGTGCGTCGTGCACCTCGCGCGTGCGGTTGGAGGTGATGACGACCGGCGGCGGTTGCGCCGCCCGCAGCGTGCCGATTTCGGGGATGGTGATCTGGAAGTCGGACAGAAACTCCAGGAGGAAGCTCTCGAACTCCTCGTCGGCCCGATCAATCTCGTCGATGAGCAGGACCGGCGGCGGGCCGCCATCGGTCTGGATGGCCTGCAACAGGGGACGGGCAATCAGGAATTCGGGGCTGTAGAGATCCCTCTCGGCCAGCTGGGCCGCGCTGCCGCGGGCTTCCAGGACGCGCAGGTGCAGCATCTGGCGCGCGTAGGCCCACTCGTAGACAGCGTTGTGGACGTCCAGGCCCTCGTAGCACTGGAGGCGGATGAGGGGCACGCCGAGCGTCGCGGCGAGCACCTTGGCCACCTCGGTCTTGCCGACGCCGGCCTCTCCCTCCAGGAAGAGCGGTTTGCCCAGGCGCGTGGCGAGGAAGATCACCGTCGCCAGCCCGCGATCGGCGATGTAGCGTTGGGACAGCAATGCCTGCTGGACGGCGTCAATTGAGTCGAACAAGGAGGTGGCGCTTTCTCCTATAGTCCTCTTGTCTCAACAACCATTCAAGCGACTGAGCTACGCAGACAGCGAGCGACTGGTGTCTGTGCCAGAGATACCACGGCCTCGAGAGCGTCAATCCGCCGACCGGAGTCTGTCCTGACGGTCGAGCCAGTGCTGGCGTGCCTGTTCATACAACTCGTCCACGCTGACATCTGGCACAATGTGATGTTGCTGCTCAACGTAGTCTCCCTGACCGGCGCTGATCTGCGTCAAGAAACGGATTGCGTCGGCGTAGCCCAATGCTTCCACCAGTGCCATGTATCCGTGCTGACGCAAGGTAGCGTCGGAGCGTGCGAACTGTTGTCCTGCTAACACCATCTCACACCTCCCGAATGAGGTCAATGGGATTGATGACCTTCACGGTCAGCAACCCCATAGCGCTTAGCCGCTGTCCCTGACGCACCAGCTGTTCATCACAGGTAACCAGGTAGTCGCAGCCGGACAATTGAGCGCAGGCCAGGTGCAGCGCGTCACGGCTCCGAATCTGGTGAGATTGTGACATTTGGCGAGCCATATCTCTGATCACCTCATTCGGCTCGACGACAGCCGCGCAGGACCTTGAAAGGCGCTCGGCGAATTCCCGACGCTCAGGGATCGGATCGCGGCTGTTCTCGTAGGCAAGAACAAATGACCACCGCGCTGACAGCTGCCCATTCTCGATCATAGCAAAGACTGCCGCAATAGCAACAGTCTCAAGTCGGATGCGCATCTGACGCTGGTCGTCGAACGGTCGCTTGTAGATATTGAGGTCAAGGTAAAGGACGGACATCTGTGCTTTACTGCCAGAGTTGGCCGGCCAAAGTTTCCGCGGCTGGTGACGGTAGTTATCGGCCAGCTCTGGTCACGAACGGACCCACCGGATCAGCGGGCACCACTGCAGCACCGGTTAGTATCAGACGTGTTTCGCCGCCGATGATCTAGACCAATGATACTACAGAGGTGCGGATGTGTCCACCGCCTTGGCGGTTCCAGCGTATCGAACGTGCGTGATTTCCGACATAATGCTGAGTGCGATCTCGGCGGGTGAGCGCCCGCCCAGCGGCAGGCCGATCGGCGCGTGCAGCCGGGCGATCTGGTCCTCGGTGAGTCCTCGCTCGCGCAGACGCAGCAGCCGCCGCGCATTGGTGCGCTGGCTGCCCAGGGCGCCGACGTAGCGCGCGCCGCTCGTCAACGCCAGCTGTAGCGCGGGATCGTCAACTTTGGGATCGTGAGTCAGGACAACGACATAGGCCGAGGCATCCAGCGCCAGCCCTGGCAGGGCGTGCTGCGGATAGTCCTGGATGACGTGCGTGGCGTGCGGGAAGCGCTCCCGCGTGGCGAAGGCGCTGCGCGGGTCGAGGACGATCGTCTCATACCCCAGGAGGTTGGCCATGTGGACCAACACCTCGGCGATGTGGACGGCGCCGACGATGATGAGGCGCGGCACCGGCGGATAGACCTCGATGAAGAGATGGGGGCCGCCCTCGATTTGCAGCGTGCCGCTTTCGCCGCGGGCCAGCCTGTCCAACGCGTCGGCGACGGCGGTCTGGCGCGTCTCTTCGGGCAGATCGAGGTCGCCCTCGATGCGCCCGTCGGGGTAGATGAGGCACTTGCGGTTGAGCAGTTCCGAGGAGCCAGCCAGGACGCTGACGACGGCCAGCGGCTGATGGGCGAGCAGGCGGTCGCGCAGGGAAGCGTAGACGCCGGACAGGGCGGCAAAGGGCTCGACGAACACCTCGATGGTGCCGCCGCAGGCCAGGCCGACCTCCCAGGCGTTCTCGTCGGCGACGCCGAAGGTCAACACCTGCGGCTGGCCGGTCCTGACCGCCTCGTGGCAGGCCTCGATCACCACGCCCTCCACGCAGCCGGCGCTGACCGAGCCGGCGATGTCGCCGTGCGTGGTGGTGATCATCTTCGAACCCACCGGCCGCGGCGATGAGCCCCACGTGCTCACCACGGTAGCGATGCCGATGGACTGGCCTTCCTGGCGCCAGGCTTCGAGCTTGTCAAGGACGTCGTACATTACAGGTCAGGCTCTGCAGGCCCCTTAAGGCGTTCACGGAGTCGGCGATAGCGCTCAAGCGCGCCGCGATGGGGGTTGTGTCCATTCAGCAGCTCTCCTTTGCGCGCGCGCTCCAGGATGGCACGCTCTTGACGCTTCAGAAACGGCTCGAAATCGAGATACATGTTCACCGTCCGTGCGGTGAACTCGATTCGCTTCAACTCGTCGCGGCAGTAGATCAGCACGCCATCCCGCAAGACGCGATAGGCCAGCGCGAGAGGAGCGTGGTTGAGCACCACGACGTCCACCGCGTTCGTCCTCAAGCGGTGGGAGATTTCATCCATCAACGTCAGGCGCTGCTCGAACGCGCTGGCCTCAGTCACTGTGTCCGCCAGCAGGACGGCGATGTCTATGTCCGACAGGGGGCCGGCCTGGCCGCGGGCGTGGGAGCCGAAGAGATAGCCCAGCACCACCTCATCCAGCACTGCCATGCCTTCCAGCTGCTGGAAGGCAGAGCGCAGGTCGTCCACGATCGGATGTGTGGTGCCGGGCATCATCCCACCAGGCCTACGCGATGATGACCTTCTCTTCGGTCAAGAGATGCGTCCGCGACGAGCAATGCGCGATGGCGTCCTCGGCCGCGGCCTTGCCCTGCGACGTGGCAAATGCTGCCACGCGTGCATCGTTGTCGTCGAACCAGAACTCGGACACGGCGTCGGCGGGCAGATTGGGGTCGTCTTGCAACACCACGCTCATCCGATAGGCGCGTATGCCCGGCAGCTGCATGCCGAGCCTGGGATGCTCTTCCAACGCCCAGCGCCGAAACTCCTCCAGGCTCATGCCCTCTTTGCGCTTCAACAGCGAGATTACTTTCAACATGGCGGGTGGTCTCTCCTATGACTTGAGTTTGGGTGACTGCTCGATCGCGCGCAGGATCTTCTCCGGCGTGACCGGATACTCGGTCAGGCGAACGCCGATGGCGTTCGAGATAGCGTTGATGATGGCCGGGATGGGGGCATTGGCTGTCATCTCGCCGACGCCCTTGACACCGTAGGGACCGTTCGACGAGGGATACTCCAGCACCACGCTCTCGATCTCCGGCAGCTCGCGCGGGCCGGGGATGATGTACTCCTGAAAGCTGCCCGGCGCGTGATCGGGCGAGGGGTAGTAGGGCGCGGTGGTCTCATACAGCGCGTGCGACATGCCCATGAAGGCGCCGCCGGTGATCTGACCCTGCACCAGCGCCGGATTGACCTGCCGTCCCACCTCGTAGGCGCTCTTGATGCTGAGCACGGTGACCTCGCCGGTTTCGGTGTCCACCTCCACCTCGGCCACGCTGCAGGCGTGCGCCTCGGTCGAGTCGGGGTCCATCTTGCCCGTCTCGGGGTCAACGTCGCTCTTGGGCTTGATGTACATGCCGCGCCCGGAGATGGTGCGCCCGTACTTGAAATGGGCCGCCAGCGCCAGGCTGACCAGATCAATCTTGCGGTCGGGCGAGCCCTTGACGAAGATGTTGCCCTGGCCGTCGGTGTCCAGGTCATCCGGCCTGGCCTCCAGCTCGTCGGCGGCGACCTCGAGCATCGCCTTGCGCGCCTCCTGAGCCGCCATGATGACGGCGTTGCCAACCCGGTGGGTCGCGCGGCTGGCGAACGTGCCCATACAGTGCGGACCGGTGTCGGTGTCGGCGGTGTCTATCAGGACGTTCTCGAACGGGACGCCGAGAGTCTCGGCGCCGATCTGAGCGATGACCGTCTTGAGACCCTGACCCAGGTCGGTGCTGGAGAGCGATATGACGAACGTGCCGGTGGTCGTGGCGTGGATGAGCGCCTGGCTGGGGTCGCCACCCAGGTTCATCCCGGTGGGGTAGTTGACTGCGGCAATGCCGGTACCTCTTAGCTTGGCCATCTTACGCCTTCTCCCTGTCCCAGGAATTCATCTGCATCAGCCGTTCCGGCAGCGGGTGGCCGACCAGCCTGGCCGCCGCCTGCATCACCTCGATCAGCGTGGCGTCCTCGACCACCTTCTGATGCGGCTTGATGTCGCCGTTGCGATAGGCATTAATGAAGCGGATTTCCCACGGGTCCATCCCGATCGTTTGCGCGATCTTGTCCATCTGGCACTCGATGGCGAAGGAAGCCGGGGTGACGCCGAATCCGCGCATCGCGCTGGCTGGCTGGCGGTTGGTGTAGACGCAATAGGCGTCAATGTAGACGTTGGGAATGGCATACGGCCCGGCCACGTTGGCGGCGTGCTTGGTGACGGCGTAGGGCGTGTGACGGTTGTAGGCGCCCGAGTCGGCGTAGGATATGACCTTGCGGGCGATGATGCGCCCGTCCTTCATCACCCCGTCCTTGAAGTACATTCGCCACGCGCTGCGGGTGGACGAGACGCGCATCTCCTCCTCGCGCGTGTAGCGGTATTTCACCGGCCGGCCCGTCTTCATCGCCGCCAGCGTCGCGATCGGCTCGGTGATCACATCCACCTTGCCGCCGAAGCCGCCGCCAACCGTCCCGCCGACGAAGTGCAGCTTGTTGAAGGGTATCTGCAGGATCAGGGCGGTGTTGTCCAGCGTGAAGAAGAGCGCCTGGGTGTTGGTGTAGACGGTGTAGCGGCCGTTGGGCTCCGGCTTGGCCACGCATGCGGTCGTCTCGGTGGGTGCGTGCTCGATCGGCGACGTGTTGTAAACCTCTTCGACGATGACGTCGGCCTCGGCAAACCCCTTTTCGACATCGCCCAGGCGCACGCGCCGGCAGTGGTGGCCTTCGTACACGAAGTAGTTGGTGCCCCAGTGCTTGAGCACCGGCGCATCGGGCTTCAACGCCTCCTCGACGTCGAACACCGCCGGCAGCTCCTCGAGGTCCAGTCGCACGCGCGACACCGCTTCGGTGGCGGCAGCCTCGGTTTCGGCGACGATGGCGGCAATGGGTTCGCCCTTGTACAGGACTTTGTCCACCGCCAGCACCGGCTCCTCGTCCGGGCCAACGCCAATCAGACACAGGATCGTGTAGATATTCTTGGGCACGTCGGCATGGGTGAGGACGCGCACGAAGCCCGGCACCTTCTCGGCCTCCGAGAAGTCTATGGAGCGGATCCGGCCGTGGTGAATCGGGCTGCGCACCATCTTCAGGTGCAGCATGTCAGGAAACGAGATGTCATCCACATACACGGTCTGGCCGGTGACGTGGCCGATGCCGTCGCGGCGGGGCACCGACTGGCCGACGATGTGGTGTTTGGGCTCGATTGGGCTCATCATTCCATTCTCCCGTGACTCTTACCTGGCACTCAGCTGCCGACCGGCGGCCTGCGCTGCCTGGATGATCGGTTCATAGCCGGTGCAGCGGCACACGTTGCCGGCGATCGCATCCATCACCTCTTCGCGCGTGGGGTTGGGGTTGCGATCGAGCAGCGCCTTGATCACCATGATCATGCCGGGGCTGCAGTAGCCGCACTGGATGGCATAGTGGTCGAAGAACGCCTGCTGGATCGGATGCAGCCCCTCGGCGGGGGTGATGCCCTCCAGTGTCACGACCCGCCGCCCGGCGATGTCCTCGACCGGCAGGATGCACGACAGCATCGGTTCGCCGTCCACCAGGACGGTGCAGGTGCCGCAACCGCCCTGGCGACAGCCGGCCTTGGTCGCGGTGTAGTGCAGTTGTTCGCGAAGGACGGCCTGGAGCGTGGTCAGCGGTTTGACGATCACTTCCACGTCCCGGCCGTTCAGATTGAATGCAACGATTCGCGAGGTCATCTGTCGTCCTCCTATGCCGCGATGCTTTCGAGAGCGCGCTTGACGAAGACGGTCACCATGCGGCGGCGGTACCAGTCGGTGGCGATCGCGTCGGTGAACGGATCGCACTCATCGGCGGCGACGCGGGCGGCTTCGGCGATCGTCGCCGGGGTGAGGGGGGCGCCCATCAGACACTGCTCGGCGCGCCTGGCCCGCAGCGGGTGCGGCCCGACCGCGTTAAGGGCGATGCGTGCCTCGCGCACCGTGCCGTCGGCGGCGGTGGTCACGTGGGTCGCGACCGTGACGATGGCGGGTGTGTTGGCGTGCTTGCGACCGTACTTGACATAACTTGTCTTGCCCCTGGGCAGGGGCACCTGGGCCTCGGCCACCAGCTCGCCGCTGGCCAGGGCGGTGGCCATGAAGCCGGTGTAGAACTCGCTCAGTGGGACGATGCGCTCGCCGCGGCGGCTGACCAGCTTCAGGCGGGTGTCGAGCGCGAGAAGCGCCACGGCGAGGTCGCCGGCGGGCGGCGGGGCGAACAGGTTGCCGCCCAGCGTGCCCATGTTGCGGATCTGCCAGCCGCCGATGTGGCCGACGGCCTCGCGCAGGAGCGGCACCGCGTCCTGCTGCGCCAGCTGGGTCAGCGTGGTGGTGGCGCCGAAGCGCACCACACCGTCGCCCGTCTGCATCGTGTTGAGACCGGCGTGACGCAGGCCCATCACCTTCTCGGGCATCGAAATGCCGTCGTTGATGAGGGGCATGGCGATCGTGCCACCGGCCATCACCAGCAGCGTGTCGCCGTGGTCGGCGAGCAGGGTGAGCGCCTGCTCCAACGATTTCGGTAGGTAATACTCCTGGACAGCCAAATCAGCACCTCCTGATCAGTCGAGTAGCGCGAAGAAGCGAACCGGTGCTCCTTCGGCGCCTTTGATTTTGAGGAAGGGAGCGAAGAACTGGAAGCGCCGCCCGCCGGTGGGCAGCTGCGAGAGATTGGTCATCTGCTGCATCAGGAAGCGCCCGTTCTCGAGGATGATCTTGTGGATGATGAACTCCTCGGAGGTGAAGTCAGGCAGTCGGGCGCAGTACTCGCTGAAGCAATCGAAGCCGATGGCGCGGGCGCCGCGATCAACCAGCCACTGAGCCGCCTCGGGCGTGCAGTAGGGCGATTCGACGTAATAGGTGGGGAAGTTGCCCCACTGCTTCTCCGACCAATCGGTGCGCACCAGGACGATGTCACCCGGGTTGATCGGCGGCGCGTGCTGCTCCAGGTCGGCGACCGAGATGCCGTGGTTGGCGCCGACGAAGCTCAGGTCCACGACCAGCGCCTGGCCGCACACCCGCTCCAGGGGCACGTCCGCGGCGGTCTCACCATCCTGCTTCACGTGGAGCAGGAAATCCACGTGCGAGCCGGTGTGCAGCGTCATTTCGAGCTTGCTCGCCTGCCAGAACCCGGGGCCGCGGTGGGCGGGGGTCAGTTTCAGCCGCGTGTGGACCGAGGGCGGGCTCAGCGTATCCTCGCCAATTGGCACGGTCAGGTCAACGATGTGCATCACAAGCCTCCTCAAAAGTATTGCCGACTCATATTACCTCACCCCCTGTCCCCCTCTCCGCAAGCGGAGATGGGGCTACGGGGCCAGGTACGCGCCGACAGTTTCATTCCCGTTCCGCCCGCAGTTGCTCGTCGAAGCGGTCCAGTCCCTGCTGGAGCAGCGTC
>Ga0101944_10006921_pt1 | contig 11723 bp, 9 predicted proteins | sample DewCreD2012metaG_FD_75245 | JGI IMG/M metagenome (GOLD analysis project Ga0101944, IMG submission 75245) | Hot spring sediment bacterial and archeal communities from British Columbia, Canada, to study Microbial Dark Matter (Phase II) - Dewar... ... | reverse complement strand
GGGCCAGGCATCCGAACGACGGTCTTTCTCAAGGGCTGTAACCTGCGCTGCGGGTGGTGCCACAACCCCGAAACGATCCACCCGAAGCCCGAACTGCAGGTTCGCTTGGCCAGGTGCATTGCCTGCGGGGCGTGCCTGGAGGTTTGTCCACGGGGCGCCCACACAAGGTTGCCGGGAGGCCAGAGGCACTTCGACCGGCAGTTGTGCGCGGGTTGCGGCGCGTGTGCCAGGGGATGCTATGCGGAGGCACTAAAGGTGGTCGGCCGGGAGGTGACTGCCGATGAGGTGATCGCCGAGGTGCTGGAGGACCGCGAATTCTATGCCAGCTCGGGCGGCGGCATGACCCTTTCGGGCGGCGAGCCGCTGATGCAGCGGGAGTTCACCACGGAGTTGCTCCGGCTGGCACGGCAGGCGGGTGTGCATGCGGCGATCGAAACGAACCTGGCGTGGCCATGGGAACATATCGAGCCGGTGCTCGCACATACGGACCTGGTGATGGCTGACATCAAGGTGATGGACCCGAAGGTGCATGCCGAGTGGACGGGCGTGCCTAACCAGCGGATCCTCGACAATATTCGTCGGCTTGCAGGTAAGAACCTGCCGATGGTGGTGCGTACGCCGGTCGTGCCGGGCGTCAATGACACGGCCGAAGATATCGGTGCAATCGCCGATTTCATTGCGGGGATGGACAATCTGCAGTATTACGAGTTGCTGCCGTACCACCCGCTGGGAGAGGACAAGTATGCGAGCCTCGGCAAGGAATGCCGCGTGTCCGACGGGTGCCAATGGGATAGAGGCAAGGTGAAGAGCCTGGCAGCGGTGGCGCGGGAACGAGGAATCAGGGTCCGGCCGAGCGTGGAGGAGTAGGCACGCGCTTCAGGGCGATCGGCTCCGTCATCTGTCCACCTCAAGCAGTTCTTCCGGCGGACACACGTCCGGACAGACATACCTTTCGTTCTCTGCCATCTGTCGCACCATCATGCGGGTGAAGGGGTTGTTGAGATTGGCACAGCTTACCACCGTCGTCTCGACGTACACGCGCTTCATGCTCATATGGTACCACGTTTGGCCCGAAGGGCACATTTCAACCCGGCGGCTTGGCCCGGACCAGCGGATGGTTCTCGGAGTCAGCGGGGCCCGGTCTGGACAAGGTTCTCCTGCTCAGGCAGGATAGAGTTTTCAAGTAGGTGCGAAGAATTTGAGGGAAGGCCATGATCCGTGCGGCGGAGCAGGAGCTGACGTATTGGCAGCGCCTCGATCTCATCCGGCAGAAGAAGATTCAGCAGACCCAGGAGAAGATCGCCCGGTATGGCGCGATGGACGAGGATGACTACGGCACGGTCTGCCCGCCGGCGGACTTCAAGTGGGAGCCCAAGCCGAATCATCCCTGCGGCTCGTGGTTCGGGCCGAGCGGCTGGGCGGCGAACTTCCGGTCGCTGATGGAGGTCTGCCCGGTCTACGTCGATCCGCTGGAGGGCATTGCCGGCCGGTGGAGCATCATGCTCAGCCGACAGCGGAAGGTGTGGTGGAAGCCGGAGTTCGACTACTCGCACCTCAAGCCGTACCACGCGCTTTACGGCATCACCCCGGGCATCGGCGCGGATACGCACTTTGCGCCGGACTACCGCATCGGCCTGGAACTCGGCTGGGGCGGGCTTTTGCGGAAGGTGCGGCAATACCGCGCCCAGCACGGCCCGGACAAGGCAGAGTTCTACCAGGCGGAAGAGGACGTGATCCTGGGCGTGCAGACCTGGATCCGCAGGACCGCCCACAAATGCCGCGAGATGGCGGAGGCCGAGACGAACTCGCAATTCCGGCGGAACCTTTGCGAAATGGCTGAGATGAACGACCGGCTGGCGGAGGACCCGCCGCGGACGTTCCGCGAGGTATGCCAATGGATCGCGTGGTTCAACATGGCCTCGCGGACATACAATCGCGACGGCGCGGGTGGTCAACTGGACGAGATCCTCCGGCCGTACTACGAACGGGACGTGGCGGCGGGAATCCTCGACGACGAGGCGGCCATCTTCCACATCGCCTGCCTTCTGCTAAACGATCCGCACTATTACCAGTTGGGCGGCCCGGCCCCGGACGGGAAGGACCAGGTCAGCAAGGTGTCGTTCCTGATCCTGGAGGCAGCGCACCGGCTCGGCAGCAGCAACAACCTGACGGTCCGCGTGCACGACCGCCAGAACGAGGAGTTCTTCCTCAAGAGCGTGCAGTACCTGTTCGAGGACCGCAAGGGCTGGCCGCGCTACGCGGGTGACAAAGGGCTGGTCGAAGGCTTCGTGCGCAACGGTTATCCGGCTGAACTGGCGCGGCAGCGGATCGCCACGGGCTGTCATTGGATGGCGATCCCCGGCCGGGAGTACCCCATGAACGACATCATCAAGATCAACACCGCGAAGGTCTTCGAGGTGGCGTTCGATGAGATGATGGCGGAGTCCGGCTCGCCCAGCACGGCTGAGCTGTTCGAGCGGTTCGAGAAGCACATGCGCAAGGCGGTGGAGGTCGTCGCCGAAGGGCTCGACTTCCACTTGGCGCACCAGAAGGACAACCAGCCGGAATTGCTGTTGAACCTGCTGTGCCATGGGCCGATCGAGAAGGGGCGCGACGTCAGCGATGAAGGCGTCGAGTTCTACAACATGTGCGTGGACGGCTCGGGGCTTGCGACCACGGCTGATTCGTTCGCCGCACTGGAGCAACGGATCGAGCGGGAGAAGGTGCTCACGTGGCAGCAGATCGCGGAGCACCTGAAGAACGACTATGCAGGCCCGGATGGCCAGCGCGTGCAGATGATGATGAAGAGTGCCCAGAAGTACGGCCAGGGCAACTCGCTGGGCGACGCCTGGGCGGTGAAGGTGTCGCAGTGCCTGACCCGGCTGGTAACCGAGAAGCCCACGCCGGGCGGCCGCAAGATGATCCCCGGCTGGTTCAGCTGGTCTGCGACGATCCGGATGGGCGAGATTGTCGGCGCCACCCCGAACGGCCGGAAGGCGAAGGCGCCGATCTCGCACGGTGCTAACCCCGAGCCCGGCTTCCGGAAGGACAGCGCACCGACGGCGATGGCCAAGGCGATCGCCGCCATCCAGTGCGGCCGGGGCAACACATGCCCGATGCAACTGGAAATCGATCCGGGCCTGTGCCGGGAAGGCGGGTACAGGAACATTGCGGCACTCATCAAGACGCACTTCGATCTGGGCGGCACCCTGATGAATATCAACGTGATCGACAAGGACAAGCTGCTGGCGGCGCACAAGGACCCGCAGGCATACCCGGACCTGGTGGTGCGGGTGACGGGCTTTACGGCGTACTTTGCGGCGCTGTCGCCGGCGTTCCGGCAGTTGGTGGTGGAGCGGATCATTGCGGAGTAGAACGGCCGGGTGGCGGGTTTCGGGTGTCGGGCGGCGGGAACAGCCATGACAAGAGCGTGTCAAGGCGGAGCTACGAGCGGATCTGCACCGGGTGGTTGAGCGGCGTACAGGTTCCGCACGAGGTCCGGCATATACCGGACGAAGCGCATGCCGGTCTTTTCGAGCACGCGGATCGAGCCCGTGTTCTGAGGATGTGCTGTAGCCTGGATCTGCTCAAAGCCCAAGTCGGCAAAGCCGTGTTCGATCGCTCGCCTGGCGAACTCCGTCGCATAGCCCTTGCCCCAGGCCTCGTGGCGAAACAGGTAGTAGAGCATGTAGACCTGCAGCCCCGCGTGACGCTCGAAGCCGCCGTGGCCGATTGGTTCGGATGAGTCCTTCTCAATGATGACCCAGGAGCCATAGCCAGTGCACTGCCGTCGCTGGATGTCGTAATCGACCATTGCCTCGATATGGCCCGGATCGTACGGTTTGCCGAGGTCGTAGTAGCGCATGACGACCGGGTCGCCGTACAGCCGGCAGAAGAAGTCGAGGTCCACCTGCTGCACAGGGCGGAGGATGAGCCGATCGGTCTGGAGGGTCTGCTCAGGCATCGGATGCCATGGTAGCACGCGCAGGTGCGCCCGCCAATATCTCGTTTACGGGTCTGCCTGTATGGCTTGAACCAGTTCGCTGTCGGTCATCTTGTACCGTCCTCTACAGGGAAGATGCGACGGCAGGCGGATTATTCCCGCGGCTGACGCGTCCTTTGCTAGACTCCGTACCTCAGCACCGAGACTGTCGTCAGGACTGCCAGGCCGACGATGAACTGCGAAGTCAGCACGGTTGCTACGGCATGGTCGAACCGCAGGTACTTCCGGTAAGCAATGATGAGCTGGTAGATCATCACGAGCGCCAGGAGGGTCTGCAGGGCGGCTGCATAGAACCGGAAGACGGCGTACGGGGCGGTGCCGTATGGCTGAACAAATCCGTCGGCCACCGCCAGGCCAACGGCGATCGGCACCGCGAATGCCAGGAGGCTCGCGCTGTAGATGATGCATCGCAGGACGTGGATCGGCTTGATCCGGACGCGGCGCATCGACACCTGGGAGATCATCAGCGCGGCGAAGGTCAGCCACGGCCAGGCGAGGACGGCATAGACGGGGCCTGAGTTTCTCAACCGCCAGCCAATGTTGGTCAGAACCATTCTTGCAGTAAGCCGCGCCGGGTAGTACTGGTTGAGATAGGCATCCACGGAGCCGTAGGTCTGCATGACCGAAGCCAGGTAGCTGGGATTGGCTCTTATCGAGGCTGCCTGCTGAGCCCGCGAACCGGGCGTGAAGACCATGCCGCTGATGTCCCGGATCCCCGACCACACGCCGGCCGCCAGGACGAAGACCATCCAGACCATTGTCGTCAGGAGCCAATAGGCGATCAGCCGGCGAGGGAAGGACGGTTGAGCCGGCAGCAGGTTGCCCCAGAACCGTCTCGGCTGGAGCGTCCCCAAGAGCGTCCTGCGGAACGACCAGGCATTGCGCTCGGGGTGATGCTCGAAGAGATACGGGTGCAGGCGGCGGTTCGGGTCGAGAATCTCCGACCATGTGAACCGGTACCCGCACTCGGGGCAGCGCGGTTCCGACAGGTGCCGCAGGCTGTAGTCACAGAGCGGGCAGCAGACGTCCTGGCCGATGCGGCTCCACTCCGGCGGCGGCGTGGATGATGAAGGTTGTGTGATCATGACTTTGCATTCTGTCGGCAGTCACACGGCGCAGTGTCATCGTTTTGTCATAATCACCCCATAGAACCAGTCGCAACGCCACGCTACCGGCACGCATACCGTGTATTCCGATAGCAGACGATCGCCGCCCGGACCAGCAGTACCAGCCCTACCAGCATCGGCAGGCCGAATGTCACGCTCAGCACGATCTCCCAGGGAACGCCCGTATGGATCCACGTCTGCCGCGACAGCCGCAGGAACATACCCCGCTGGACCAATTGCTCGAGGGTAAAGAGCAGTGTCACCCACAGTGCTTGCGCCGCGGCGATGCGCGGCAGCCACGACGAAAGATAGCACCCTGCCTCGGCCGCGATTGGCCAGGAAGGTTCCTCCCGCTGCCGGCTGATCGCAAAGCCCATCACGCTGATTACCAGCCCCAGCAGCAGCGCTCCCGTCAGGCCAGATGTCAATGCGACCACCGACGTAAGCACGCCTGCCGAGATCACCTTGTTGACGATGAACACGTCGTTGGGGTCGATCATGGCCGACGTGATCCCAGGCACCGCCAGCACCCATGCCCACACGCACAGCCACAAGTTCCACCGCACGAACCGCAGCGCCTCGCGGTGGTCGCACAGGACCTGCAACCGGCCAAAGAACTCTGCCGGCCTGCGTGCGACCGCCGACGAAACGCTCGTCAGCGCGCGGAGCCGCCCCACGCGTCGCCTGTCGAGCCACAGACTCGGCTGGCGTGCCTTATCGGGCGAGGACGGGTCCGCCCGGCCGCAGTCGGGACAGTCGCTTCCGGCCGGCCGGCCGTGCAGCAGGTAGCCGCACTGGCTGCACCGCGAGGGCAGCGGCTCGCGCGGCATCGCCTGCAGGTAGCTCGCTGCTCGGACCAGCCGCACCAGCCACATCAGCAGCACCAGCAGAAGAACCGCGCCGAAGCCCAGGCGGATCATATCATCGAGTGTTGTGTAGGAAATGCGGAATCGCCATGTCTCGCCGAAGTACAACCACGCCGCGCCGCCCGCCAGGAACAGTACGGCCCAACTGATGCTCCAGGTCAGCAGCCACAACCCGCCCAGCGATAGGAGGATGCGCCGGGCCTTGTGGGCGGCGCGTCCCAATGCCTCTCCGTAACCGGCGGCGAATGGTGCCAGCACCACCAGGTTGAGCGATTCCAAGAGGCCTGCCAGCAGGCCGAGCCCGGCCAGCGACATCGCCAACGAGGAACTGCTTTCGACCAGGCCCGGCAGCACGGCTGGCCGGGCTCGCATCGCCGCCACCTCGAGGAAGACCCACGGGGCCCGTCGGGGAATAAGAAACGCCTGGTCCCAGCGGTCGTAGATTACGCGCAGGAAGGTGTGCGCGACGGAGTAGATGTAGCCGATCAGTTCGATCGAAATGGCGAAGCAGACGAGTGCGAGCAGGATGGCCAGCCAATCGGGCAGCGCGCCCGCAGCCTCGGTCCGTGTGCGCAGCCGGCCCGGCAGCAGGACACTCAGGAGCGCAGCCCCCGCCGAGACCGCCCCTTCAGGCTGCCGCACGCGTGTTGCTGTGTCCATCCGGTGACTCCCAACGATGATGCCCGATCTTTGTATACCGGATGATAGTCGTCGGTGCAATCAGGAGTTTTCGTTCTGTCGGGTGGGCTGGGGTGTACTCGATACGCAGACGCATGCGCAAGTGGCCGACGGGCGGTCGGCGGCAGTCGGTCGAATTGGCAGGGGCTGTATCGCCCTTACAGGACTGGACAACAACAGAAAGAACCACAAGAGCAAGAAGAAAAGGGGTCTCGGGTCCCGCCTACCCGGGGCGGCGCGGGTCGCAACGACAACGACGCGACCCGCGCCGCCCCGGGCTGGTTCGTATCCCAGCCGTTCGGGCTGAAGCTTGTACTCCAGACACTGCGGCCATTTGAGGCTGGCATGACCTACCATGCCTCTGCCAGGCTGGCTACAATCTCTGGGACGCACGTACCGCAAACCCAAGGAGGATGCCGTGCCGACCGTTCGCGAAGAGGCCCGGGATGTCCGAGTCGCCTATGAGTGCGATATTTGTGTCGTCGGCGGCAGTTGCACCGGCGTGTTCGCCGCGGTGGCGGCTGCGAGACTCGGCGCGAAGGTCGCCCTTATCGAACAGAACGGCTTTTTCGGCGGCGTGGCTACGGCGAGCCTCGTAAACATCTGGCATTCGCTCTACAACACCACCGGCGATCGGCAGATCATCGCCGGTTTGACCAGCGAGGTCGTCGAGCGAATGTGCAAGCGTCGCGCTGCCGTCATCGGTGGTTCCGACAACCCCAGCAAGTACATCACCCTCAACACGGAAGTGCTCAAGATCGAACTGGACGATTTGGTGACCGAGGCGGGCGTCCGGCCGTTCCTGCACGCCTGGTTCGCAGCCCCGGTGGTTGAGGGCGGGCGCATCACCGCGGCGATCATCGAGGACAAGTCCGGCCGGCGGGCGATTCGGGCGTCGTTCTTCATCGACGCGTCGGGCGATGCCGACGTTGCCTGCCGGGCGGGGTTCGAATGCTACCGGCACCTGGCGATCCAGCCGCCGACCACCTGCGCGATCATTCGTGGTCTGAAGGCTGCGGGGAAGAGGCATCCGGACTTTGCCGTCGGCAAGGCCGTGTTCGACTCGATGTACCCGAATGCCTTGAAGAAGGGGTTTCTCTGGTCCGCCGAGAGCCCTTTCGGCATCGACGAGACGATGGTGGCGGGCACGCGCGTCCCTGAAATCGACGCCAGCGACGCGGACCAGTTGACGCGTGCGGAGATCGAGGGCCGGCGGCAGGTTCGCGACATGTGCGACATCCTGCGCGACCACTTTCTTGACGAGAACCTGCACCCTCTGGTGGCGCTGCCCGCGAAGATCGGCGTCCGCGATTCGCGGCACGTGAAGTGCCGTTACGGGCTTTCCGAGCAGGAAGTTCTCAACGGCGTCCGGTTCGACGATGCCATTGCCAACGGCAGCTACCGGGTAGACGTGCACTACAACGACCGTCCGGGGATCATCTTCCGCTACCTCGACGGGCAGGAGGTGCATGTCTTCGAGGACGGCCGCAAGGAGGTCCGGCGCTGGCGTGACGAGTCGGGGGTGTCGCCGACGTTCTACCAGGTGCCGTATCGCTGCCTGGTGCCGCAGAACTCGAAGAACCTGCTGGTGGCAGGCCGGGCGCTGGACGCCGACCGCGGCGCCTACGGCGCGGTGCGGGTGATGGTAAACTGCAACCAGATGGGGCAGGCGGCGGGGGTGGCTGCCTGCGCGGCCCTGCAGTCGAATGTGGATGTGGCCGACGTGAATGTTGCTCAACTGCGGAAGGCGCTGGCCCAGCAGGGAGCGATTGTCATCTGACGGGGAGGAGCAGGCGTGGAAGGACTCAAGATGGCCGCCGCACTGGCTGTCGTGGATCTGCTGCCGACATCCGGGGTCATCGGCCTTGGCTCAGGCACGACCCTGGCCTACGCCATAGAGGAGGTCGGCAAGCGCGTTCGCGCCGGCCGGATGAGCATCGTCGGCGTGCCGACCTCTTACCAGGCCCGGCTGCTGGCGTACCAGTACGGCATTCCCATCCGCGACTCCATGGACGTTGACCATGTGGACGTGACGATGGACGGGGCGGACGAGGTGGATCCGCGCGGCAACCTGATCAAAGGAGGCGGCGGCGCGCACGCCACGGAGAAACTCGTTGCCGCGGCGTCAAAGCGGCTGATCATCATCGTCGATGAGTCCAAGATCGTGCAGGAACTGGGCCACCGTTTCGCTGTGCCGGCCGACGTCTTCCCGGCGGGCCTGGCGTATGCGATGCGCCGCTTCCGCGACCTGGGCGGTGCGCCGGAGGTGCGCAGCGGCAAGGGCAAGATCGGCCCGGTCATCTCCGACCTCGGCAACATCGTGGTGGACATCCGTTTCGACGGCATCCCGGACCCAGCGCGGCTCGACGCGCAACTTAACGCGATTCCGGGCGTGGTGGCCCACGGTTTGTTCGTAGGGCTGGCCAGCCAGGCGGTCGTCTCCAGGCCGCCGGCGGACAAGCCGAGCGTGCAGGTCCTGGAGTTCCAGAGGCCAACATGAACACTTCATTCCGCATCGATCACATTGTGATCCTTGTGGACGACCTGGCCATCGCAATCGAGGATTACCGGACCCTTGGCTTTACGGTCGTTCCCGGCGGTCAGCATGAGAAGTGGGGGAGCCACAATGCACTGATCAGCCTGGGGGACGGCGTATACGTGGAGCTGATTGCCTTTGGTAACCGGTCACCATCGCCCGATCAGCGGACCGGCAAGGAGGTTTGCGCGGAGCAGCTGCGAGAGGCTGGGCGGTCGGTTGTCGAATCGCGCGTTCTTGCCTGGCAAGGCCCGGCCGAGGGGCTGATCGATTTTGCGCTGTTGCCTGACAACGTCGGGGCGGCCATCGCCTGGGCGAGGGAGAACGGCCTGCAAGTCGAGGGACCGTTCTCTGGCGGCCGCATGCGTCCCGACGGCCAGGCCGTTCGATGGGACCTGGGCATTCCTGGCACCTTTGACGTGCCTTTCCTCTGCGGGGACGTGACCGATCGCTCGTGTCGCGTGCCGGCAGGCGATGCGGTCAAGCATGCCAATGGCGCAGGCGGTGTAGATCAGATGACGATAGCGGTGACCGATCTGGATGCCAGCGTCATGCGCTACAAAGCGTTGCTGGGTACTGCGCCGCAACCGGTCGGCTCCAACCTGCCCGATACGCAGACAGCGACGCTCGTCATCGGCAGCGTGAGGATCATGCTGGCGATGCCGACATCCACACGCAGCCCACTCTGGCCGGCGCTGTCTTCCCGAGGCCAAGGTCCGGTGCGCTTGGATCTGCGAACAGCCGACTATTCCAAACTGGGTCTGGTTGACCCTGCACTGGCCCACGGGGCGGAGATCAGTCTTGTTGGCCGGGACAACCGCTCGATGGGCGTGTAGGCGGCTGATCCTCACCTGACAGGGGCCTGCCTTGCCAGCCGTCCTCGTTGCATGTTACCATCTCGGCTGTCAACCATATATGGGAGGTAACCATGCCGCTCTCGCTCGTCCGCTTGCAGGCCGTCTCGCTTGTCGCATCGATCATCGCCATTGCGGCACCCGCTGTCCTGGCCGCCGACGATTCGCCCGCCCAAGGCATCGGCGGCTATCGCGGGTACAGCCCGGCCATCGCCCGGATCGAGTTTCCCAACGAGGATGGCTCGGGCCAGGAATACGGCTTCGAGCGAGGCGAACCGGTCCGCGGGGTTATCCGGCTGGGCGTTCCGGTCAAGGCCCAGGCGGGGACGTACACGCTCAAGATCTCGGATTCGTTCGGCCGGCAACTGGTCAACAAGCTAGCCATACTTCCGAAGGACTCCGAGCCACTCAGCGAAATCCCGTTCGAGGTCTCGGTGCCGAACGCGGTGGTCCAGCGGCACACGCTCCAGGTGGCCGTCTCGGGCGGAGATGGCAAGGCGCAGTCGGCCCAGCGGACATTTCTCTACCGCCTGCCGGCTGCGTGGACCGACTACATCTGCGGCGTGTGGCACCGTCACAATGAGAAGCGGTTGCCGTACCTGCAGGAGATGTACCTGACCGGCAGCCAATGGCCCGGCAACGGGGTCCTGCCGCCGCAGGACTGGATCGACCACAACTACTGGTTCTACCTCGAAGGCACGGGCAACTGGGTTTTCGCGCCGTATCACATCTGGATGCCCGACCGCGAAAAGACGTACTACTACGAGGAGGCGAAGAAGGCCTTTATTGCCAACCGCGAGGATTTGCGGATCCTCGAGCGAAACCCGTGCCTGAGCAACCACATCATCCAGGAGCGGATCCGCCGCGAGTTCGGCAACGCAGCGCGGATCTACAGGAATTACCGCCCGCTCTACTATACCGTGGCGGACGAGTCGGGCATTGCCAACCAGGCGGCGCCGTTTGACTTCTGCTTCTCCCCGCAGTGCCAGGCGCGCTTCCGTGCCTGGCTGCAGGAGCGCTACCCGTCGCTCGAGGCCCTCAACCAGCAGTGGGGCACGAGGTTCAAGACCTGGGACGAGGTCCGCGGCGCGACCACCGACGAGATCTTCGCGCGTGAAGGCGACAACTTCAGCCAGTGGTGCGATCACAAGGAGTTCATGGACGATGTCCTTGTCGGCGCATACGCCCTGGCCGGCGAGTCCGTCAAGAGGGTCGACAAGGCTGGCCGGCTGGGCATCGGCGGCGTGCAGGGCGGCGATGAAGCCGATGGCGGAGGCATCGACATCCATCGCTTCGAGGCCGAGCGGCGTCAGCACATAGGCCTGCAGCAACCACGTCACGATGGCGGTCATCACCATCACGAAGGTGGTGGCCATGCCCATCGAGACGGCGCTCGACAGGCGGCCCGACACGCCGACGAACGGGCAGATGCCCAGGAAGTAGCTGAGCACGAAGTTGTTGACCACCGCCGCGCCTACGAAGACGACCAGCAGGTCCATCACGCGCCTCCTCCGGCCTGAGCTATCGACGCATCCGCGTCGGTCGCCTGGTAGACGGCCGCTCGGGCTTGCTCGGCCACGACCTGTCGCTGGCGGCGTTCCCGGCGGCGGGTGATCACATTGACGGAGCCGAGCATCAAGGCGAGCGTAAGAAACCCTCCGGCCGGAAGGATCATCACGA
>Ga0101944_10006920_pt1 | contig 11724 bp, 7 predicted proteins | sample DewCreD2012metaG_FD_75245 | JGI IMG/M metagenome (GOLD analysis project Ga0101944, IMG submission 75245) | Hot spring sediment bacterial and archeal communities from British Columbia, Canada, to study Microbial Dark Matter (Phase II) - Dewar... ... | reverse complement strand
TTAGGACAGCAGGAGGCCCCATCATGGCGACCACCACCTACTTTGGCGCGCAAAACCCGCTCTCTATGGGGATTTCCCGGTCACCGCCTCATTCCGGGCATGTTTTGGACAGCAGTGCGTCGACGTAGAGCACGCGCAGGCGCCGGGACAGGGCGGGGGATTTGGCCGCGACGGGTGCCTTAGGCACGCCGGACGCCTGCGTCGGGCCGTGCGTTTCGGCCGGACGCTGGCCCGCGGAGGCCAGCAGGCCGTGGACATCGAGGATCAGGACCAGGCGTCCCTCGGCGTTGAAGGTGACGCCCGAGAAGAGCGGGTGGCCGGCCAGGACGCGCCCGAGGCGTTTGACGACGATCTCCTCCTGCCCCTCGATGTGTTCGACCGCCAGGGGCAGCAACCGGTCGCCGGCCTTGAGCAGTACCGCTTTGCGGGGAACGGCTCCGGCGCCGCCGTTGGCGCGGAAGGCGGCGTGGAGCGTGTGCAGCGCCAGGTACTGCCCGTCCACCTCGATCTGCGCCTGGGCGGTTGCCTGGAGCGGCGGCGCGTATTCCAGGTCGACGATGCGGACGGCGAACTGCATGGGAATGGCATAGAGCTGGCGGTCCTGCCGGACGACCAAGGCCTGGGAGATGGCCAGCGTGAGGGGAAGCGTGAAGCGGAAGCGCGTTCCCGCGCCGGGCGTCGTGTCCACCTCGACCTGCCCGTTCAGGCGTTCGATGGCCACGCGCACGGCATCGCATCCGACGCCGCGTCCCGCCACGGCGTCGGCCTCGGTCCGGGTGCTCACGCCCGGAAGGAAGATCAGTTCCCTGACGCGCGGATCGTTCGGCGTCGTTTCGGGCGGCAGCAGGCCGCGTTGCCGTCCGATCTGCAGGAGCCGGGGCAGGTCGAGGCCTTGTCCGTCGTCTTCGATTTCCAGGATGAGCTGGGCGGCATCCTGTCGCGCGTCGATGCGCAGCAGGCCCGCACGCGGTTTGCCCTGTCCTTCCCGCTTGTCCGGCCGTTCCAGGCCGTGCGCAACCGCGTTGCGCACCAGGTGGAGCAGCGGTGCGTGGAGTTCGTCCAGGATCGTCTTGTCCAGTTCCACGCGTCCGCCGGAAACCAGGAAACGCACCTCCTTGCCTTCTCGCTCGGCCAGTTCGCGCACCGGCACCTGCAGGCGGCGGAAGACGGTCTCCAGCGGCACCATGCGCGAGCGGGTGACTTCGTCGCGCAGCTCGCCGGCCAGGGCGTTGAACTGGTCGGAATCCTCGACGAACGCATCCAGCACGCCCTTCACCTGTCCCTGCACTTCCGAGAGATCGTCGCCCACTTCGGTCAGCACGCGGGCGAGGATGTGGACGTCGTCGTAGCGGTCCAGTTCCAGTTCGCTGAACCGGGAGGCGAACGCGCCGTCGACCTTTGGGGAACCGATGCCGCCGGCCGACGAAGCGGCGGCGTGTGCCGCGACGCCGGGGAATTCGTGCTTGGACCGGAAGCGCTCCACGGCTTCGAGGAACCGTTGCCGGCAACTGTCCAGCTCGCGAAAGACGCCGCGCATGCCCATCAGTCGCCGGCCCTGTCGGCCGCGGACGATGACTAGTTCGCCGACGGAGTTCATGAGGTTGTCGAGACGCCGGGTCGGCACGCGGACGAAAAACTTCTCGGTCGTATCGGATGTCGCGGAGCGATCGCGTTCGGCGGTCTCGTGCGCCTCGTCGCGTCCGGCCGGGGTCGCCGGATCGCCGGCGTCGGCCGTAACCGCAAGGAGCTGGAGGCGCGACAGTTGCGGTTCCAGTTCGGCCCATTCCGCGATCCAGGACTGCTCCGACCGGTTCAGTCCCGAGCGCAGGCGACTCTGGACCCGTACCATGAGCGAGATCAGCGGACGCATCGGCGGGAGCCGGGTCGCACGGCGGAGATCGTCGAGCAGGGATTCGAAGCGGTGCACGCCCTGGCCGATCGCGTTCAGGCCGACGGTGTTCACCACGCCCTTGAGCGTGTGGTACTCGCGGAAGAGGGCGGCCAGCACCTCGCGCGGCCGGTCGCTGCCTTCCAGCGACAGGACCAGCCGGTCGAGGCGGTCGAGGATCTCGGCGGCCTCGAGCTGCGAGGTCTCCCAGAGTTCTTTCGGCACCTGCCAGGGCTGGGCCACCTCGACCGATTCGCCGACGGTTTCGGCGACCGGTCTATCCGGGAGGTCTTCGGCCGGCGTTGGGTCGACCGGTTCCGGAACGGGCGCCGCCTCCTCCAGGGGCGGCAGGACGATCGTCAGGCCGGTGGTTTCGAGGAGTTCGTTCGTGCGCTCGAGGAGGCGCAGGAGTTCTTCCCGCGATACCGGAGCGACCTGCGCGCATCGCCGGTCCAGCTCATCCTGAAGCTGCTTGGCGCGCGCGCCGAGCCGGTGAAGACCGACGATGGCGGCGGAACCCTTCAACGTGTGGTAGATGCGTTCGAGTCCCTTGAGCGCCGCGAAGTCGCAGCCGTCGATGGAAAGCCGATGCAGGAAGGCCTGCAGTTCGGAACAGAGTCCGCGGACCTCCTCGCTGAAGGCCTGCAGGAGTTCGCCGGGCGCCCGTCCGACCTCGTCGGACGGGGACGGGAGCCTCGGTTCCTCGAAGGCAAAACCCTCCGGCGGACCGGGCGGCTGCGGCCGTTCCGCGGCGTTTTCCGCCGGCGCCTCGGAGGACGCGGCGAGGTCATCGAAACGAAAGGCCGCTGGCCCCTCGCGATTCGTTCCCCGCTCCTCGCGCTCCGCTTGCCGTTCCCGGCGTTGCGATTCCCGCTCCGCTCCCAGCCAGTGCTCGGCATCTGCGCGCAGTTCGTTCTGGATCTTCCGGCTCTCTTCCTGTTGCCCGGCGAGTTCGAGTTCGAGCATGCGCCGGAGGCGCGGAACCCGATCGAGGCAAAAGCGGCTGAGTTCGCGTGCGAGGCGCAGGTCCTCGGCGGCGCGCGCGGCGCGGTCCCGGCCCAGCCCATTCAGTTCCTCCAGCAGGCAGGCGCTTTCGTACAGGGGGGTCAGGCCCACCAGGCCGGTGGTGCCGTGGATCTTATGGCATGCCTCGCCGGCGCGCTGGAAGTGCGCCGGGACCTGCGCCGGGTGCCACTCCCAATGTTCGGCGGGGAGCGTATTCCAGAGGGTCTGGCAGGCCTCCTGCAGGGCATCCAGTCCCGCGGTTACGTCGGCGAGGACGGCATCGCGGACGCCGTCGAGCGAGAAGCGGCTCATTCCACCCCCACGGCATGCGGAGTCATCTTGCGCCGCGCGGCGGGCAAACGAGCCCCGGAGTGCGCGGCTTTCGGCGCTTCCTCCTCCTGCGGTTCCTGCAGCAGTTCGGGATCGGACTCGCTGAGGCGGAAGCTGCTCATGCTGCGGGTGAGCTGGGAGGCGAGCAGCGAGAGGTCGCGGGTCGTTTTGAGGTTGCGGTCGGCGCCGCTCTTGGTGCGTTCGGCGATCTCGGCGACGCGGCGCATGGTCTGGACGAAGCGTTCCGCCTCCTCGGCCTGCGAACGCGTGATGCCGTGGATCCGGCCGATCAGGCTGGCGGAACGGGTGGAGACGTCGCGGATCTGGTTCAGGGCCGCACCGGCGCGGGCGACGCGCTGGGATTCCTGTTCCACTTCCTGCGTCTGCTCCTCGATGGCCGCCATGGATTCGTGCGTTTCGGCCTGGATCATCTGGACCAGTTTCTCGATTTCGCGGGACGCCACCGCGGTGCGTTCGGCCAGCTTGCGGACTTCCTCGGCGACGACGCTGAACCCGCGGCCATGTTCGCCGGCACGGGCCGCCTCGATGGCGGCGTTGAGGGCGAGCATGTCGGTCTGGTCGCTGATGCGCTGGATGGTGGCGAGGATGGTGGTGATGTCCATGGAGACGTCGCTGAGACTCTTGATTTTCTTGGCGCCGGCCTGCACGTTGCCGCGCAGGACCTCCATGCCGTGGATGACGTGCTGCACGGATTCGGTGCCCGCTTCGGCCGCCTCGCGCGCGTGCGCGGCCGCTTCGGCCGCCGTGGCGGCGTGGCCGCTGACGTCGCGCAGACCCTGGTTGACCTTCTGGACCGTCTGGCTGGCGGCGGAAATCTCCTCGAACTGCTCCGCCACACCGGTGGCCATCCCCTCGCTGGCCTCCTTGATCTCGACCGAACCCTTGGCCGTCCGTTCGGTCAACTGGCGGATCTCGCCCAGCAGCTCCTGCCACGATTCCAAGGTGCGGTTGAAGGCGTCGGCGACGTCGCCGAGCACGCCCTCGGTCACGTGGGCGCGGACGGTCAGGTCGCCCTGCGCGGCCTTGGAGACGATGCGCAGCAGTTCCATGATCTGCTGTTCGAGCTGGCGGTTGATCTGCTGCACGCGCGCGCGCTCCTGCTCGGCCCGTCCGCGTTCGTCCTCCGCCCGCTGCCGTTCCTCCTCGACCTTTTCGCGCAGGTGTCGCGATTCCTGCAGCGCGGCGTTGATCTGGTTGTAGGAGTCGGCCAGGACCGCCAGCTCGTCGCGGGTGCGGAAACGGAAGGTCTCGTCCGTCCCCTCGATCATGCGTTGTGTCGCCGCGCCGACGCTGCGCACCGAGGCGCTGACCGACGTGTAGAAACCCATGAACGCGTAGGCGACCAGCAGGACCGCCAGGCCGGCCACCAGGAGGCTGAGGCGGATGTTGAATTCGTAGTTGAGCAGCCGCTCCGTGACCAGGCGGTCCAGCGCCGGGCCGACGCTGCCGAAGAGATCGAACATCTGCTTGATCGGGTCTTCCAGCATGTCGGTGACCGCGAGGGCGTCAAAATCGGCCGTTTCGGCATCGCGCACGCGGCGCTCCATGAAGCTCAGGAAGTCCTGGAAACCCTTCTGGCAGAATTCCGCCTTGGATCCCAGGTCCTTGCTCAGTTCCGGATTGTAGATCATGGCATAGGCCAGGTGGGTGGACACGAGTTCGTCCATCAGCGCGCGCCCCTGGCCGCAATACGCGGCGATGGCCAGGCGCTGCTCGGGCCCGATCTGCCCGGTCTCGGAAATCTGGATCGCCACCATGCTGGAGCGGGTGAAGACATCCGACACCTTGGGCAACAGGCCGGTGTAGGCGTTCATCAGCCAGGCACTGGCGGGGTCCGGATCGTGGATGAGTTCCGAGGTGCCGGCGACGTGCTGGACCAGGATGGCGAGCTTCTGGTAGAGCGTGAAGTACTCGGCCGTGTTCCGGCCCCATGTCTCGGGCGGTGCGTCTGCCAGTTTCTTCCAGTCGGCCGCGATCTCCTGCCAGGCCTTGGAAACCTGAAGGGCTTCGCCCGAGGTTGGGGCGAGCGCATCGATCTGCGCCGCGTGTTCCCGTGCCGACTTGACGGCGTTCTCGTAGCGCTCCTGCATGCGCTTTTCGCCCGCACCCAGGGCCTGCTCGAAGATGCCCTGATACTGGACGTCGCGCAGGAAGACCATCACGGGCTGGAGGAAGTCCACGCCGACCGTTTCGCTGCGGTTCATCTCCAGTTGTCGCTGGGCTTCCCGCCAGTGCAGGATCGTCACGCCGGCCAGCGGGATCAACAGCAACAGGGCGATGAGGAGGAACTTGGCCGGATAACGCAAGCGGTCCATCACCCACACCGCGGGAGCCCAGAAGAACGGAACCTGTTCCGGATCGGCCGACTTCGACATGGCACACACTCCTTGGGTTGCAGACCGGTACGACCCTTCGAAAACGCCCCCTCAACGGCCCGACAGGCGCTCCATGCGCCGGATCAGTTCGGCGCCATCCAGCAGGCCTGCCTTCACCGCGCCGCTGGATCCCTCCAGCACGCCCAGCAGCAGCACGCCCCGGGTTTCCGCATCGGCGCACGGTTTAAAGCCGACGCGTTCCGACGACCAGATCGCCTCGATCCGCTCGATCGGAAACACGGCCAGCGGATCCTCGTCACCCACGACCAGTCCGCGCCACGGCGAAGCCGGCCCGGGGGGCGGCAAGGCCGGCGGGTCCTTCACGTCCAACACCCGCGCCAACTCGATCACGGGCAAGGCCTGGCCGCGCAGCGCGCAGAGTCCGTAGACGCCCGCAGGCGCCAGCGGAACGGCGGCCACCTCGCGAATCCACATCACCTCGTGGACGAAACCCGCTTCGATCGCATAGGCGTTTCCGGCGTGACGGAAGACGCAGAACGGATGCGCCGTCGAAAGCCTCTCTGCGCGGACCGCTCCACTCGCAACCTCCGCACCCGCTTCGCCTGCCATCGTGATCATCCCTGCATCCCCGTACCGCGGCGGACCGCGGGCATCGTGCGCGCCCAGCGCCGGAGCCGCGGCGCCTACCGTAGAAATTTCTGCACGACCTCCAGCAACTCCTCCGGCGAGAACGGCTTGGCGATGTATCCGTTCGCGCCCTGCTGTTCGCCCCAATAGCGCGAGACATCGCTGCGTTTGGAGGTGACAAAGACGACCGGAATGTCCTGCGTCTCCGGCGTCTTCTTCAGCTTGCGACAGACGCTGAACCCGTCCTGACGAGGCATCACGATGTCCAGCAGGATCAGGTCCGGCTTCAGATCCCGTGCCCGCTCCAGCGCCTCGTCGCCGTCGGAGGCGAACTGCGCCATGTGCCCCGCATCGCGCACCACCATGCCGATCAGCGAACGGTCGGTTTCCGAATCGTCGACGACCAGGACGGTCTTCATCTGCAGCCTCCCTCTTTTTCGCCTACGGTGCCTTCAGCAGTTGTTCGACACTGCCCGTGCCCTGCGTCTGCAGGCTTCCGACGATGCGCTTCTCGTAGCGCTGGCGGACAAGCTGGTAGGACTCCGGCGCGAAGGGGATGTAGCCGACCTGGCGCGCCGCGCGTGCGACGTTGTTGATGAAGAACTTGACGTACGCGTCGACGTCGGGCCGTTTGGCCGCCTCGGCGTTGACGTACATGAAGAGCGGGCGGGAAAGCGGGATGTAGGTCCCGTTGGCGACCGTCTCCATCGAAGGCAACACCGGACCGTGGCCTCCGTCGATGGCGACCAGCTTCAGGTCGGCCTTGTGCCCGAAGAAGTAGGCCATTCCGAAAAAGCCGATGCCGCCCTTATGCGCCTGAACGCCCTTCACGATGATCTCGTCGTCCTCGCTGCCCGTGAAATCCTTGCGGCAGGTGCGCGACTTGCCCACGATCTCTTCGGTGAAGTAATCGAACGTTCCCGATTCCGTGCCGGGCGCGTAGAAGGCGATCGGGACGTCGGGGAATCCGGCACGCACGTCCTTCCAGTTGGAGATCCTGCTCTCCGGTTCCCACATCGCCTTCAGTTCGGCCGTGGTGAGATGCTGGGCCCAGTCGTTGAGGGGATTCACGACGACCGAGAGCCCGTCGTAGGCGAGGGGCAGTTCGATGAACTCGATCTTGTTCGACTGGGCCTTCTCGATCTCCTTGGGCTTGATGAAGCGCGAGGCGTTCGAGATCTGGGTTTCGCCCGCCGTGAACTTTTTGAAGCCGCCGCCGGAGCCGGCCGGCATCGTGCCCTGCTCTTCGCCGCCCAGCGAGATCTTCACGTTCGGATAGCGCTCCGAAAACTCGCGCTTGATGATCCTCGCGAATGGGAAGACGGTGCTCGACCCGTCGATGGTTATGACGCCGTCCGGAACCGAGGCGGGCAGGCTGAAGAGCGGCAACGCCTTGGCCGCGGCCGGCGCGGTCGGCGGTTCGGCGGGTTTGGGCGGTTGCGCGGGCGTCGCAGCGGCCTTCGGCGCCACGACGGCCGGTCCTTCTGCCGGAGCCACCTTGGATTCCACCGGCGGGGCCGGCTTCGCGGCGACCGGAGGAACCTGCGGGACGGCCATTTCGACCGGCGGGAGGGCGGGTACCGCCGGAGGCGGAGCGGCGACGGGCGGGGCTGCCGGTACCAGCGCGACGACCGGCGGTGGCGGGTGCGCGACGGGGGCCGCGGGCACTGGCGAGGGAGGGATCGCGGGTGGCGGAAGCGGGGCCGCCGAGGCCGCAGCGAGCGGAGGCGGCGGCGCCGCCGGGGTCGTGACCGCCGGCGGTGCCGATTGGACGATGTAGATCTGCGGGGCCGGAGGCTGGGCGGGCGCGGTCGCGACCGGGGTTTCGGCCGCCGCGGCCGTTGCGGCCCGTGGCGCGCGCGGCGCGGGACCGGTCTGAGGCCGCGGCACCTCCGCCACCTGGACCGGACGGTGGAAGACCAGGGTCGGTTTCTGCTTGCCGCCCTCGCCACAACCGGACAAGGCCAACATGGCGATCAAGACCAGCATACGACGCATCATGGCAGTTTCCTCTCTCCCTGTCTCTCTGGCCCGGCGTCTCATCGCCTCCACGTCTTTCGCTCGGCAACGACCGGTTGCCGGCTAAGCGCCATTCGGTCGGCACTCAGGCCGCGATCAGACGCATGACCTCCTTCAAGGAAAAGGGTTTCGTCAGCACCGAGTCGAAGCCCAGCGCGAGCAGCTGTCGTTCCTGTTCCTGTGCGGGGGTGTCCAGGACTGCCGCCAGGTTCACATCGGAAATTTCGAGGGTGGAGCGGATCCGTTGGACGATCCCGCGCAGATCCAATCCTGCCGTCTGCGAGTTGAGGAGGACCAGGCAGGGCCGTTCGGCCACCAGGCGCGCGAAGATGTCCTTTTGGGTGCATTCCCGAAAAATGGACATCTCCTATGAAGCGTGGGGGCAAATCTCGCTTGGCTCTTCATAGGGAAAGTCCATCTTTCGGGATTACACCCGTCCTTTTCGCCGTTGAGGCTCACCAGCGAGATCGGGTCGATCTGCCGGCGTCGCAGGAGACGGGCAAGCGGTTCGTGAACGCCCTCGACATCGGGATCGAGCACCATCACCGTCGGCCGGCGGTCCGAACGCGCCGCGCCTTCCCCCACACGCCGCACCAGTCCCACGCCGTGCAGGCAGAAGAGCGCTTGGAAGATCTGGAACGGCGGCAGGCCCGTGCTCTCGGTCAACTGCCGAACGGAACGCCGCCCGTTGACCCGATTCAGCACCTGCGTTTCCACGGCATTCAGCTCATAGCGGGGCAGCCGGTTCAGCAGGTCTTGGCCGCGCGCGAAGACCAGGTCCAGCGAGTTGACCATCACCTCGATTTGCGCCCAGTCGTCCACTTGGCGCAGGCCTTCCAGGTGCAGCTGCTCCAGGGGGTATGGCTGCGCATGCGCCTCGACATAGTCCGGCAGCGCCGGCGGGTGGAGCCAGCGGAAGGTTCCCGCGCCGATCTCCAGCACCTCGCACAACACCCGTTTGCCCTGTTCGAAAAGCGCCTGCGTCATCTCGGCCGCGGGCCGTTCCTGCAAGGAGGCCAGCCCGAGATACACCGGGCGGCCGGTACGCCGCTGTTCGGTCTCCGCCCGCTCCCATTCGTCGGGCGGAAAGTCCTGCGAGGACCAGGGCCCCTGCCGCACGTAGAGTTCGGGCCGGTTGTGCGTGGCGAAGACGATCTGCCCCAGGCGGAGATAGAGCCGGTCGGTGCGGCCTTCGTGATCCACCTCCAGCAGGCCGGTCTGGCGATCTTCAGCCAGCAGATTCAGGAAGCGCCGGATGCCCAGCAGCCCCACCTCGCCGGAAAGGATCGGCGCTTCGGCCGGGGCGGCCTGGGAACCGGCGGCCGGCGCGGTCCCCAACAGCTCGCGGTAGACCGGCAGCAAGGCGTCCATGAGCCTGGGCATCAGCTCGGGCGTCAGGATCCGCCGGGCGAAGTGAAGGCCGGGCCGCTCGCGATCGACATCGCTCATCCACTCGGGAATCCGGGCGAACCGCTCGGAAAGGTGATGGTAAAGCGCCTTCGCCGCCGCCTCCTGCTGTGCGTAGGAGAAGGCCTTCGCCACGGCCTGCTCGTCCGCCAAGCGGGGCAGGACCCGTGTCTGGCCGGACGCGGACTTGTCGGCCGAACCGATCTTGCGCAGCGCGTCCTCGATGTGGAACCGCAGCGCTTCGGACGTGAACGGCTTGCTGAGGAACCCGACAATGGACGGGTTGTCGGCGAAGAGGGGTTTCACCTCCTGGACCTTGGCCGACATGATCAGGATCGGGAGGTGGCGCGTTCGCTCGTCCTCGCCCAGCGCGCGACAGATCTCGTGCCCCTCCATGTCCGGCAGCACGAAATCCAGCAGGATCAGGTGCGGCGGATGGCGGCGGGCGCGCTCGATCCCTTCCTGGCCCGTGCGGGCCACGTCGAGGTGATGCCCCAGGTTCTGCATCGACAACTCGACCATCTTGCAGATGGTCAGGCTGTCGTCGATGGCCAGCAGCCTGCACGCGCGCGTTCGGAGCGAAGTAGTCGTCATCCGCAAGCCTCCACGATCAGCCCGACCCCCGGGCAACCCCTCGAACGCCAGTGGCTGTCCACCATCCGAATCAGCCGCAGGCCGCGCGGCATCCCCTCGCTGCAGGCCGCACGCAGGGACGTCAGGAAGTCCGCGGAAAGGCCGCTGGTCACCAGCATCACGTCGCCGGGCACGAAAGGCAGACTGCACGCGCCGCTTTCCGAGCCCGCGATCCGGCCGCGCAGGTCCGAGCAGGCGGGAAACCGGAGCGACGAGACGAGCAGGCACGAGATCGACGGATGCGGCGCGTAAAGCCCCCAGCATCCGCACTGAAGATCCAACCAGGCCGCCGAAACGGAATCGTTCAACACGCCGCGCAGCTTGGGATCGGCACCGTCGCCCGGGAGGCCGTCCAGCACGCCGGACGCCAGTTCCTCGGCCAGCGGTTCGCCGTTCAGGCTCAGCAGCGCGGCGAACCGGTCGTCGCGACTTCGAATGGCCACCAGGCGTTCCGGCGCGCCGTCCCCCGTTTCGGGAGGCGTCCAGCACATCGCCGCCGCCCACCAGGCCGGTCCGCGATACTGCTGCAGACGGCAGAGAATGGGCGGTTGAAGATCGTCGACCACCCAGGAGCGCTCGGCCTCGACCGATACGCCCGGTTCGAACCGTTCGACGCCCTCCGCGAGCCCCAGACCGTACTTCAGGCCCATCTCGATGCGCCCGGCCGTCAACGGCAGGCCCAGCAGCAGCAGGCGGCCGTTGTGCAGGCTGACGTAATGGCGGTTCAGCGGTTCCTGGCAGAGCAGCAACACCCGCCCTTCGCCCTTGCCGTTGCCCAGATGCTCGCCGACATCCGGAGGCAGGCGGCGCTGGCCGACCGAGAGCACGGCCAGCAGCAGGCCGGCATGGCCGTCCTTTTCGGTACCATCCCGAAAAGCGATCTGAGCGCCGAGCTTGCGACCGGCTTCCTCGATGCGCTGCCGCGTCCGATCGGTCAACCCCCGCGTCAAACAATGGATGGTGCTTCTCATGCACGCTCGCTTCGTTCTTAAGGACACGGCCTCAACGTCCGAACCGCCTCGCCCACATCGAGCCAGCGCGTCCTCGTCCCTTGCGGATCGGCGGCCGTGGTTGCAGGGCACAGCCAACGTTCCGGAGCCCGCGCACCCAGGGTTTGCGCCCCCGCCAATTGGAAGGTCGCCCGGCTCCCCACGCGATCGATCTCCAACCCCCACCGGCAACCCCCATGCCGCAGCAGCAGGAGACGCGCCCGCCGCAGCGGCGGTCTTGAATCCTCCGCATTTTCCTCCAGGCGCAACGAGGCACAGACCAGCATCTCGTCCTCGTACACGGCCACTCCTGACCACCACCGTTCGGCGCGGGGCAACGGCGCGCACACCGGCGCCTCCACCACCTGCTGGATTGCCGCCAAGGCCACGCCGACGACCCAGCGTCCCACCGCACTGCTGTCCAAAACAGGCCCGGAATGAGGCGGTGACCGGGAAATCCCCCTAGAGA
>Ga0101944_10006919_pt1 | contig 11724 bp, 9 predicted proteins | sample DewCreD2012metaG_FD_75245 | JGI IMG/M metagenome (GOLD analysis project Ga0101944, IMG submission 75245) | Hot spring sediment bacterial and archeal communities from British Columbia, Canada, to study Microbial Dark Matter (Phase II) - Dewar... ... | reverse complement strand
GTTGACGGCGATCGCCAGCGTTGACCGCCGCTGCGGCCGCGGAGTCGGCCTCTCGCAGAGTGCTGCTACGCCGAGGGCGTCGCCGCCGCGGGTGACGGCGTCGCATGGTCCGCGCCCGACCGCTCGCGCGGCGCGCGATCGTCGGCGGGGCGATCGTCGGGCGGTGTGTCGGCAGCCGCCCGCTCGGCGGGATAAGCGAGGGGCGTCGAGTAGTCGGGATAGGCGCGGCACAGGGCGGCATGCACCAGCCCGAGGAACATCGGCTGCGGGCGCAGCGGCCGTCCCGTAAGCTCCGGGTGGGCCTGCGTGCCGACGTAATACGGATGCGCGTCGGCCGGCAACTCGAGGATGTTCATGATCTCGGCGCGGGGCGAGCGGCCGGAGAACACCAGGCCACCGGCCTCGAGCTGCGGGATGTAGCGCGGGTCGACCTCGTAGCGGTGGCGGAAGCGCATACGGGCCTTCGGGCCGAACATGCGGTAGGCCAGCGTGCCGGGTTTGACGGCGATGTCGAAACCGCCGAGGCGCATGGTGCCGCCCAGCCCCTCGATCTTCCGTTGCTCGGGCAGGAGGTTGATGACGGGGTAACGGCACTCGTTGTCGATCTCGGTCGAATTGGCGTCGGCGAGGCCGCACACGTTGCGGGCGAACTCGATCACCGCCATCTGGAAGCCGTAGCAGATGCCCAGGCAGGGGATCCGCCCGAGACGGGCGTGCTTCAGGCAGGCGATCTTGCCGTCGGCGCCGCGCGTGCCGAAGGCGCCGGGTACGATGATGCCGTGCAGGTCGCGCAGCGCTTCGGGGGCCGTCGCGTCGGTCAGCTCCGACGTATCGACCCACTTCACCTGCACCTTGCAGCCGAGGGCGGTACCGGCGTGCTCGAGGGCCTTGAGGATGCTGGCGTAGGCGTCGCGGACGGCGGTGTACTTGCCGGTGATGCCGATCGAGACCTGGCGGTCGGCGCTGCGCAGCCGCGCGAGGTACTGGTTCCATTCCTCGCGGGCGCGCCGCTCGGCCTCCTCGTCGACGCGGGCGGCGAGCTCGAGCCACTCCATCACGGCCTTGTCGTAGCCGGCACCCCGGAGCAGCTCGGGGATCAGGTACACGCTCTCGCAGTCGTGCATGCTGAAGACGCGCTCCGGCGGCACGTTCGAGAACAACGCGATCTTCTCCCGCACCTTCCGCGTCACGGGCGACGACGCCCGGCAGGCGATGATGTGCGGCTGGATGCCGCACTCCAGCAGCCGGCGGATGCCGAGCTGGGCCGCCTTGCTCTTCTGCTCGCCCAGGATCGTCGGCTCGAGCACGTACGTCAGCGCCACGAAGCACACGCTGCGCTGCCCCTCTTCGAACGCGAGCTGCCGCATGGCCTCGATGTAGTGCGCGTTCTCCACGTCGCCGACCGTGCCGCCGATCTCCACGAAAACGACGTCCGCCTGCGAGGCCACGGCCAGCTCCCGCAGGCGGTTCTTGATCTCCCCGGTCACGTGGGGAATCATCTGCACGTCGCGCCCGAGATACCCGCCGGTCCGCTCGCGCTCGAGCACCCGCCGGTAGATCTGGCCGCTCGTGGCAAAGTTCAGGCGGCTGAGATTCTGGTCGAGGGCGCGTTCGTAGGTCCCCAGGTCCATGTCGCACTCGGTCCCGTCGTCCAGCACGAACACCTCGCCGTGCCGGAAGGGGTTCAGCGTCCCCGAGTCGATGTTGAGGTATCCCTCCAGCTTGATCGGCGCAACCGACAACCCCTTGTCCTGGAGGCACCGGGCCAGCGACGAGCTGAAGATGCCTTTGCCCAGCCCGCTCATCACCGTGCCGAAGACGACGACGAACTTCGTGCGGCCGCGTTCGTAGCCCGCCGGCAGCGGCAGGTAGAACTCGGTCTCCGCCGAAGCATTGCGGATCGAATCAAACAGGCGATCGCTGTCCATCGCTGGTTCGTCCCGCTCGCAGAAACAGGGCCATCGACTCTCTGTCGCCGCACTCCGTCAAGCGCCGGCCGCGGGGCCGACGATGGTCCGAGGTTCGTCAACTGCCGCCACCGTGCCGCGCCCGCGCGACGAACGCCGCGTAGTCCTCCGGGGTGTCGATCCCGACGCTCGCCTGCGGAACGAACTCGACCGCAATCGCGCGCCCGAGTTCGAGCACGCGGAGCTGTTCGAGCCGTTCGATTCCCTCCAGGGCGCCGGGCGCACAGCCGGCCAGTTCGAGCAAGAACGCGCGGCGGTACGCGTACACGCCCAGGTGCAGTAGCCGGCGCGGGGCGGGACACGCGGCGTCGCCGTCGCGCGGATATGGTATCAGCGCGCGCGAAAAATACAGCGCGCGATTTCGCCGATTCGTGACGACCTTCACACAATTCGGATCCCGCGGGTCCGCATCGTCCGGGAATGGACACGCGAGCGTCGCCACGGGGCAGTCCGGCCCCTCCCCCGCCAGTCGCGCCGCCAGCCGGTCGAGGTACGCCGGCTCGATCTCCGGCTCGTCCCCCTGCACGTTCAGGATGATGTCGTCATCCCCCCCCGGCTGACCCCGCACCACCTCCGCGATGCGATCCGTGCCGCTCGGATGGTCCGGCCGCGTCATGACGACCTCGCCGCCGAAGCTGCGCACGGCCGCCTCGATGCGGGCGTCGTCTGTTGCAACGATGCAACGCCGAACCGACCGCGCCGCTCGGGCGCGCTCGTAAACATGTTGGATGAGGTACTTGCCGGTGGCGTTGGCGAGCGGCTTGCCGGGGAAGCGGGTCGAGGCGTAGCGGGCGGGGATGATCGCGATGACGTCGGGCCCTTGGTTTGCGGCAGTCATCGCCCGGGCATGATACCGACGCGTGCCCGCGCGCTCAACGCAGGGTGCCCGCACGAAAGTATGCCGCGCGTCACGACGGCTCCGCCGAGGGCGTCGCGTCCGCTTCGTCGTCCTCCGCCGTGACGCCGGGCGCGTTCACCACCGCCGCGAGCAGCCGGGCCTCCAGCAGCGGGTCGCGGCCGAGCGGAACCCAGTGCGCTCCGCGGGAGCGCGCGCCGCGCAATCCCTCGGTGGTCGGCAGCCGCTCGTTGTAGATGGCGAGCGCGCCTGATGCGGTCGTGACCTGCCGCTCCGGCGCGCTGTAGCGCTCTTTGGCCACCTCCACGGTCACGCGAAACCGCCCGCCGAGCGGCACCGTTGCCGGCCCGCTCGCCGCCGACGGCTCCCCGGACGTAGCGGGCGGCGCGGGAAGCGCAGCCACCGCCGTCTCGCCGTCGCGCGGCGCGTTGCCCTCGGCGGCGGCGGGCGTCATCGCCACGCGCGCGGCGTCGTCCAGCGGATCGATCCGGACCGTCACGCGTCGGCGGACCGTGTGCAGGCTGGACTCGACCAACTGGTACGTTCCCGGCGCGTCGGAGCGCCAGAACTCGAACCACTGCCCACTCGTCGTCGGACGCGTGACCACAATTCCGCGGCCGCGATCGACCCGCTCCGGCAGAAGGTCGTGTCGGCGGAGCGTCGACAGAACGCGATCGACGTACCGGTCGTAATCGCACACAGACACCACAAGCGCGGGGGGCGCCTCGGTGGCCTGCGGGGCCCGGCAACCGGCGGCCACCACCGAAACGCCCACTGCGGCAGCGAAACGAACGGCCCACCGGGCGGCGACGCGGGCTACCGTGCGCGCGACACGTCCGCCCAACCCCGGACAGTCGGGGCCCCGCCGCTTCCCGCCGCAGGCCGCGTAGTCGGACGATACGGATTCGGCAGGTCCGCGAAACATGACGGCGATAATAGAACGCCCGGGATGGAACGCAAGCGGATAGCTATCGGACATCTCGGCGAGGCTCGGGGAGGCGCTGGATTTCGGCAAAAAAGACTGGCAACTTGAAAAAGAAATGCAATGATTCTGGTGGAAGCTGTCGTGTCCCCCCTTGAAGCCCCGCGGTGCTTATGTGGCCCCGCGGGGCTTCTTATTCCTGGTCGGGAGCGAGCCCGGACATCGCCCACAAGGCACGATCTGGGCGGGCGACCTTCCGCAGCGCTTTCTTGTGCTGAAGTGGGTTGCTCCTCCGTGTCGGGCGACGGGCTGAGCGTGAACACTCGCACGAAGGACGCTGCCGCAGAGCGCCCAAGCCGCTTGACCCCCCGCTCCCGTCCGGCATGATGCTCGACATGACGGCACGGAGGCCGACAGCCCGCCGCACCGCGCGGGAGCGCGCGAACCGGGGACCTGCCGCCGGCACCCGCGCTGCGACCGCGCCCCGCGCGCCCGCCCGCCGCCGCCGCCGCACCCGGCGGAGCCGGCTGTACTGGGCGTTGCGGGCCGCAGCGGCCGCGGTGTTGCTGCCGGTGGTGGCCGTCGCGGGCGTCAACGGCTGGGTGCGGCTGGTGGCGTCGGGGCGGGTGTACGACCGGCTCGACGCGGTGCCGTACAACGATGTCGGCCTGCTTCTGGGGACGAGCCCGCGCGTGAAGGACGGCCGGCCGAACGCGTTCTTCGAGTACCGCATGGACGCGGCCGCCGAGCTGTATCACGCGGGCAAGATTCGGCACGTGCTGGTGAGCGGGGGCAACCCGTCCCAGTGGTACAACGAGTCGCGTGATATGGAGCGGGCGCTGGTGGCGCGGGGCGTGCCGCGGTCGGCGGTGACGCGCGACTACGCGGGCTACCGCACACTCGATTCGGTGTTGCGCGCGCAGGCCATCTTCGGGCAGCGCCGGTTCACGATCATCTCGCAGCCGGGGCACAACCGCCGGGCCGTCTTCCTCGCGCGGCGCTGGGGCATCGACGCCGTCGCGTACAACGCGCGCGACGTGGGCGGTCGCGCCGCGTGGCAGCAGCTCGGGCGCGAAACGCTCGCCTGCGTGAAGGCCGCGCTCGACGCCTACGTGCTGGACACGCAGCCGCGCTACTACGGCCGGCCGGAGGTGATTCGGCTGGATTGAGCCGCGCGCCCCCCGCCGGCGGCGGGCGTTCGCGCCGGGGCGCCGCGCGGCGTATAATCGCCGCCCGCGGCGCGCCGCCCGCGCGTGAGACGGGCCGCCGTCCCCGCCGGCCGGACCAGGCCGCGTGACGCTCGCTGCGAGCGCGTCGCGGGCGGGGCGTGTGTCTGTCCGTCGCCGGCCGAATCGCATCTCTGCACGCGGCCGTCTGCTCCAGGTGGAGACGCGCCATGGACAAGAAGGACTACCTCGCCCACCAGTTTGCCACGCTGCGCCGGGAGATCGAGGGCTACCAGAACCGGGTGTTCTGGATCGTGCTGATCGGCCTGGTAGGGATCCCGGCGCTGAGCTACTTCATGCTCAGCGCGACGGTGCCGATCTGGATGACGCTGCCGTTCGTGCTGCTCGTGCTGATCGTGCTGTTCCTGGCGCAGCAGAACCACATGATGCGGGCCGGGCGTTACATCCGCGAGCACATCGAAAGCCAGATCGACTACGCGCCGGGCTGGGAGGCGTGGATCGAGTCGCGCCCCGAGTTCCGCATGATGGACAAGCACTTCGTGGCGTCGCTGCTCATCCTGTTCTTCCTGTTCTACTTCCTCCTGATCGGCCTGGCGCTGCACCGGCTGGCCGCGCAGGCGCTCGAGGGACCCGCGGGCGGCACGGGCTGGTGGTTCCTGGGCGGGGCGGCCGTGGTGTACGGCATCGCCACGCTGTTCGGGCTGTTCACGCTGTTCCATCACTGGCGGATGGCCGTGAGCACGATCCCCGAGCCGTAGAGCCGCGGAAACGTCGGCGCGCGCGTGCCCCTGGCGGTCCTCGCGACCAATGCCGATGCTCGCGTCGGCGATCGGCGCGCATCGGCCTGAGCGCTCGCCGGCGCCTCACGCTCGGACACGCGACCGACGCGGCGGTGGGCCGCGCCGGTGGTTGCCGTCCGCGACGCCGACCGCGCGGCGCCCGAAACGACGCGCGGGACGGGGCCAAGCGGCGGCGGCAACACGCCTTTCGTACCGGGTCACCGCGTGACCTTGTGACCGTGCCCGGCCCCTCGTGGCCGCTCGGGCTCCGCTCAGAGCCAGCCGGCGGACTCGATCGTGCGGGCCGCTTGGGCGACGTGCTCGAGCAGTCGCGCCAGCGGCTCGGACAGCTCCTGCTCGCGGCGCGCCATGACGGTCCGCGCGATGTCCAGGGCCTTGTCCACGCGGTACGCCGTCAAACCGTCGTCCGTCAGCCAGGCGAAGCTGGGCACGAACTTCGGCACCGCGCCGCGCGTGAAGACGTTCGACGCCACCCCGATCACCGCGCCCGTCGGCAACAGCGTGCCGATCCCCGTCTTGCTGTGGTCGCCGATGATCGCGCCGATGAAGTGCCGCCCGCTCTCGACCCCCACGCCGTTCACGTACACGCGAATCGTCCCGTAGGTGTTCTTCAGATCGCTCGTGACGGTCGCCGCCCCGAGGTTCACCCACTCGGCGATGTAGCTGTGCCCCAGGTAGCCCTCGTGCTGCTTGTTGGCGTACCCCTGGAATATGGTGGCCGCGACCTCGCCCCCCACCCGGCACACCGGTCCGAGGCTCGTCCCCGCCCGCAGGACCGCCCCCGGCCGCACCAGCGACCGCGGACCGACGTAGCACGGCCCCTCGAGCACCGCGTTGGGCTGGATGACCGCGTCCTCGGCGACGTGGATCGGTCCCAGCTCCGCGTCCAGCACCGCGCCCGGCTTGACGACCGCGCCGGTCGCCACGTGGATCTCGCCCGGGTGCAGCAGGTGCGCGCCGGTGAAGATGCGGCCGTCGCGGACGCCGCCCTCGCGGCACTGGCGCGCCAGTTCGTGGGCGTTGGCGTGGATCAGGTCCCAGGGATGGTTGATCAGGTGGACTCCGCGCGGGGGCAGCTCGGTGCGGTAGCCCCGCAGCCAGTCCTCGAGCCGCGCGTCGTCCAGGAACAGCGCCGCATCCAGCCGCTCCCGGTCGGCCGCCCGCACCCCCACCGCGAGCAGCGCCTCCGGCGTACGCCAGGCCACGCCCGGCGGCGGTGGACGCACGTCCGCCGTCACGAGCACGCGCGCATTGACCGCACACCAGTCGGCGACGGGGTCCGGCGACTCCAGCCCGATCCGCGCCGCCGCCAGATGCGCGAGTTCCGGCCGCGTCCACAGGGCCGCCAGGTTCCGTCCGACGTGGGTCCGCACCTTGTCCACGAGCCGGTCGCAGCCGCACCGGAGCTCGCACGCACTGCGCAGCCATGTCAATGGCAGGAGCCGCTGCCAACCCGAATCGTCGAACAACCCGATGTTCATGCGTGCCGCCGCCGACTTCCCGCTACGACCGGCCCCGAGCCGAAGCCGCGCCGCGGAGAATCATATCGGCCGAAAGCTGCCGGCTGAACACGCATCGCCGTTCCGACGCCGCGCGCGGTTCCGACGTCGGGCGCGGCGGCCGCGCCAGCGCGTCAGCCGGCCGCCCGGTCGGCCTGCGCCGCCGGAATCCAGGCCGTGAACGTGCTGCCGCGGCCGGGCTGGGAGCGCACCTCGAGCTTGCCGCCGTGCGCCGCGAGGATGTGGTTGACGATCGTCAGCCCCAGGCCGGTGCCGCGCGTCTGCCGCACGGTCGTGTCGTCCCCGCGGAAGAAGCTGTCACCGAGACGCTCGAGCTCGTCGCGGCGCAGGCCGATCCCGCGGTCCTCGACGCTCAACAGGACGAGGTGCCCCTCCGCGGCCACGCGCAGCCGCACGTACCGGCCGCTGGCGCCGTAGCGGTAGGCGTTCTGGAGCAGATTCACCAGCACCTGCTGAAGCGCCTGCGCGTCGCCCCGCACGGGGGGCAGATCCGGGGCGATCTCGAGGTGCGCTTCGAACCCTTCCGCCGTCAGCCGCGGCTCGAACAACGCCCACGCCTGCCGTGCCACCGCCGCCACGTCCACCGCTGCGCGGGCGTAGTCCCGCTTGCCGGACTCGATGCGGCTGAAGTCGAGAATGCCGTCCAGCAGTGCCGTCAGGCGCTCGCTCTCGCGGGTGATCGTCTCCAAATAGTTCTGGACCCGTTGCGGGTCGCGGACCCGCTGCGCCGCGAGCGTCTCCGCCAGCAGCCGGATGAGCGCCAGCGGCGTCTTGAGTTCGTGGCTCACGTCCGCCACGAAGCGCCGCTGGAGCCGCACCAGCTCCCGCTGCCGCGCCATGGCCCGCGCCAGCGCCCACATCACCAGCGCCCAGGCCCCGAGCGTGCCCACCGCCGTCGCCCCGACCAGCGCGCGCCGCCGCCAGGCCGCGGCGCGGCGCTCCGCGGCCGCGCTCGCCGAGGGCCCCAGCTCGTAGTCGGCCAGGGGCGGCGCCAGGCGCGCCAGCGTGTCGGCGCTCTCCGAGGCGCGGGTGCGCCGCAATTCCCAGCGTGCTCCGCTCGGAGCCGGCTCCCAGTAGCGGCGCAGCAACTCCTCCGCGGGCGTCGCGACCGCCGGGTTCGCCGCGCGGGCGCTGCGGCGCACCGCCACGACCAACGTGTCTCCGCCCGCCGCGATGGCCGTCAGCGTGTCACGCGGCCCGTCCTCGGCCGTCGCCGCGAGCGCCGTCTCCAGCGCCGCGACGAGCTCCGCCCGGCGCGCGGCCCGCCGCTCGAGCTCGGCCAGGTCGCGCGCGACCGCCGCGTCCAGCACCCGCCCCAGCTCCTGCCCGTTGCGATGCAGCCGGGCCGCCTCCACCGGCCCCAGGCGGGCCGGGTGGTCGGCCAGCAACGCCGCGACGAGATTGCTCAGCGCGGCCGCCGCACGCTCGTAGTCGCCCGCCGCGATCAGCGCCTCCACGCGCGACAGCTCGGCGCGGAACGCGAACCGCGCCAACCCCGGCGTCGCGCGCAACATCTGCGCGGCCTCCGCGAAGATTCGCGCGGCCGCCAGCGGGTGCCCCACCTGCTGTTCGCTCGCGCTCGCCAGCAGCGCCGCCGCGCGGCGGAGCGTCTCCGGGCTCTGCGTCAGGTCCCGCAACTGCCGCAGCAGGCCGGGCAGTCCCTCCGGAGCCGGCTCCGTGGTCACCGCGGCCGGCGGCGTCTGCGGCAGCGCCTCGGCCAACGGCGGCCGGGGGTACGTCACCCAGGCGCCCTCCCGACTCCGCCACGCGGCCAGCAGCCACTCGCGCTGGCCGGTCACCCAGGCATCCAGGCCGTCTTCTCCGGCGGCCTCGAAGGCCAGCGCGGCCACGTCCAGCGCCCGCGCGGCGCCCGCGCGCAGCGCGCCGTCGCGCTCGGCGACGGCCGCCGCGGCTTCGTGTTCGAGTTCGGCCCATTCGCGCGCGGCCAGCGCCTGCCCCTGCCGGGCGACGGCCCAGATGGTGAGGCCCGCCAGCCCGAGGCTGAGCGTTAGGGCCGCCAGGAGCTGCCGGCGTTCAGCGGTGCGGCGCATGAGCAGGCTCCGGCGCCGGCGCCCCGGCGGGCGGGCGGCCCTCCCACAGTCGCCGCACGGGATCCGTGGGCGCCAGCGCCGCCAGTCGGGCGTGCAGGTCCTCCGCGGCCCGCGCCCGCAGCGCCGCCAGCCAAGGCGCGAGCGGAATGGGGTTTTCAGGTTCGAAAACGAGTGGCAGGTCGGTGTCGGCGATCCGCACGGTCAGGATCGTCTTGCGCCGCGGCCCGTGTGAACCGAAGACCTGGAGCACTTCGTCCCGCACCTCCAGCCGGGCCCCCAGCGCGCTGTACTCCAGCCGCTCCGGCAACGGCACGAACGCGGGCAGTCGCACTCCCAGCGCCCGCTCGAGCAGCTCGGCCAGCAGCGCGCGATCGATCCAGTTCGGCCGGCCCTCCTGCATCGGCTCGACGAACAGGTCCGCGTCCAGCGACGCGAGCCGATTGTCAATCACGGTGAGGTCCTGGATCACCACCCGCGCGCGGCCCGTCATCGTCCCGTGCCCCAGGCCCTGCGTCAGCCCGGCCAGCGAAACGTCGTCACACCGGCCGGAGACCACGAGGCGTTCGATCCCGCGCCGGCTGACCTCGGCCGACATCACGCGGAGCGTGACGGTGCCCCCGGCCTCGCCGCCGCCGAGCGGGGCAAGCAAGTCGCCCAGCAGCAGCCCGGTCAACACGCCCCGCAGCCGCACGCATTCGAAGCGGTCGTCGCGGAGCGTCAGCTCGTCCAACTCCAGCTCGCCCTCGCCGTGCCACGCCTGCGGCATCAGCCCGGCGGTCAGCTCCGCCAGCGGCACGCCCTGCACGCGGCCGCGCACCGTGACCGTGCGGCCGCCGTCCGACTCGCCGTAGGAGAGGCGCCCCTCGAACCGACCCGACTCGAGCCCCACCCCCGCCAGGTCGCGCAGCCCGACCAGGCCGATCGGGAGCCGCGGCACGACGAGCTCGACGCTGTCGAGCCGCACGCCGCGCGTCTGCGGCGAGAAGCGGGCGCTGAGCGTCACGGGCTCGGTCGTCGTGTGTCCGTTGAACGTCCGGCAGTCGATGACGGCCCGGCCCGCCGTCGGGTCGTCGAACGCGACCACGCCCTGCGCAGCGCTGAGCGTCATCGCGAACTGCCCGCGCTCGAACGCGACGTCGAACCCCCGGAACGTGACGCGACGCGGGCCGTCCGGATCGAAGCCCGGCCGCAAGCCGGACTCCAGCACGAAGCGGTAGTCCTCCCGCAGCCACGTGCGCGTGGAGATCTCGCAGCGACCGCCGGTAAGTTCGAGTTCCCAGGCGTTCCGATCGGCGGGCGTCGGCGTGAGCCGGGCCACGGCGCGCTCGCAGAATGCGGCGTCATCCCGCCGCTCCGGCAACCAGATGCGCACGTCGCGGAACTCGCGCGCCCGACGCGACAACGGCGTGATCCCGCCGATTTCGCTCGGCAGGCCGAGGTGGCGGGTCAGCACGGCCGCGCAGTGCCGGCGGTAGACCGGGCTGCGCAAATACAGCGCCGTGCCGAGGATCCCGAGCACCGGTCCCCAGAAGACCAGGGCCACGGCGAGCAGCAGCAGGCGCCGCGCTTGCGACATGCCCCGCATTCTACGCGGGCGGCAACGCGCCGTCGCACGGCGGCGCAGCCGCTGCGCGGCGCCGCCGGCCGCGGGCCCTGCCCATCGCTGGCCGCCGGTCCCGGAGCGGCGGCGGCGGCGGCGGGTTTCAGCCACCCGGGCAATCCGCCGATTTTATGGGCGAACGCCGCGTGCGTACCGGCGCCGAAGTCCCCCGGGGGATGCGGCTCGGTCGTGGCGCGCGGCGCAGCGGAGCGGCCCATGCGTATCCTGCCTGTCGCCCTCGCGGCGGTGATCGTGCTGTCCGGCTGCCAGCAGCCCGTCAAGCGCCTGAACGCGCCGACGCACGGTGAGAGCGAGAACGTGAGCGACCTGCGCACGAACTACGAGCACATGGTCGACAACGCCCTGCTCGCGGACATGAGCGTGTCCGAGGTGCATTTCCTCCCGCATCGCGCCGCACTCAGCGCGCTCGGCGAGGAGCGGCTCTGCCGTCTGGCGGCCATCCTCGAACTCTACGGCGGATCCGTCCGGCTCAGCCTGACGACCACCGACGAGGAACTCATCGCCGCGCGCACCGCGACCGTCCGGCGGTTCCTCGAGCACGCCGGTATCGCCGTGACGTCCACGACCGTCCGGCCGGACTTGCCGGGCGGGCCCGGCCTGCGGGCCGAGGACGCCATCGTGATCCTCAAGGCCGCCGCCCCGGTGAGCACGGCCAAGTCCGGCAACAGCGGCGACAACGCGGCCCCGGCCAAGTAGGCCTTCACAGGAGTTTGTTCATGCAAGCCACCTGGCTCCGCGGATCGATCGGGGTGCTGTGCGCCGCGCTGTGCGTGGCGGCCGGTTGCGAGGCCCAGAAGGCG
>Ga0101944_10006918_pt1 | contig 11725 bp, 14 predicted proteins | sample DewCreD2012metaG_FD_75245 | JGI IMG/M metagenome (GOLD analysis project Ga0101944, IMG submission 75245) | Hot spring sediment bacterial and archeal communities from British Columbia, Canada, to study Microbial Dark Matter (Phase II) - Dewar... ... | reverse complement strand
TTAGAAGGACTGTATGATGGAGTGATAACACAACATGGTGTTGCAGAAAAATATTACCATTCATACTACAAAGATGTTCCTCTGATAATTAAGCTTAATGGAAAAACTGCGTTGACAAATATTGCACCCATATCGAGACAATTATGTTCAGTTGACAGGGCAGTGAAACTTGGTGCAGTTGCTGTAGGTTACACTATATATACTGGAAGTCCTAATGAGCCTGAAATCTTTGCTGAATTCTCAAGAGTAGTAGAGAATGCACATGATTATGGTATGCCAGTTATTGCATGGATGTATCCCAGAGGACCAGGTGTTGATGAAAAAAACAATGATGTGTTAGCATATTCTGCACGCGTAGGATTAGAATTGGGTGCAGATATGTTAAAAATAAAATATAATGACGATCCGAAAGGATTCCAATGGGTTGTTAAATGTGCCGCAGGGGCAAAAGTATTGGTTGCAGGAGGAGACAAAGTGGATGAGCAACACTTCTTGCAGAAATCAGAAGAAATAATGAAAACAGGTGTCGTAGGGATGGCGGTTGGAAGAAACGTGTGGCAGCATCAATATCCTTTGGCAGTTACTAAAGCATTGCGCAAGATAGTATATGATGGCGCAACTAGCCAGGAAGCAGAAAAAATATATGAAGAAGAGATACATAAAGAAAAATAAAAATATACTAAAAAATATTTTTAATTTTTAACAAATATTTAAAAATTGTTTTTACATTTAAAGGGCATTTTTTGATTTTTTATCAATCTCGATTTTTTTTAATTTTTTTATCAATCAAAACTATTTTTCTTGTCAATGATTTATGAACATAATGGCTGACAATATTTTTAACTTCAAGTTTTTTGTCTAAATATTTTTTGAGAATATTTTCATAGTCCGAAAAATCTGGGAAAACGATAACTGCTCGTCCAGAAATATTTTTTAGAAATTTTGAATATAATGAATTTATTTCTGATGTTTTTTTCGAAGATTTCCCATACGGGAGATCAGTCACTACATTCTTGAGGTTTTTTATCTTTGTTGCATCTTTTTTTTTCAATGTAAAATTTTTCAAACCTTTTAAATTTATTTTTGCTCTTCTCAATTGTATATCGTCAATATCATAACCTATAGCTTTTATATTCATCAATATTGCTTCATGAATTATTCCTCCTGCACCACAAAAAGGATCTGTTATTATATCAGATTTTTTAGGGTTTAATATGTTTATTAATGCGACTGCCATCTTTGGATGCATTGCTGTCGGATGAAGCTCCGGTTTAAGATGTGCCTTTCTAGACTCATATGATTTGTTGTTATTCCATATTTGCTTGCATACAAATGATTTGTTTCCGATAATTAATATTTCAATCAATGTTTCCGGATTCTCTAAATTAACTTTAGGTCTTATCCTGCAGTTATTTTTAATATTTCTCCAAATATATTTTGCGTAATCGGATTCTTTGTATCGATGTTTATTGTCATGTATTCTTAAACAGAAATTTTTCTTATAATGTTTTTTGAAATCAAAAGTGGATAAAGCTTTGTCCAAATATTTTGGATTGCATATGAACAATAATTCTAGGATTTTTTTTGTATACGCAAGTCTAGATATTTTACCAATTTTAAGATTTTTATCATTTATATTTGTATAGAGAATATTGTCTTGTCTCGTGAATATTTTTAATCCAAGCAACTGTGTTGCTTCTAATTCTGACAATGCAATGTTTTCTTGATTAAGCAGTAATATGTGCATAATGCTTGTTGTATCAGCAAATTTTTAAATTTATTCTTATATTATTTCAATATGGAAAAGAAAAGAGGTCGTCCAGTAGGATCTAATGTTAGGAACCACATAATTCAAATACTGTCAAAAGAAGGACCCATGCATGGATATGAACTATATCAGGAATATATAAAGCAATATCATTCATTGTCATTGAGATTGATATATTACCACTTAAAGAAAGGAGTTTCTCTAGGAGAAATAAAAGTACACAAAATAGAAAAAAAGAAAGGAGAATACAGTTGGGGGAACGAGGTTCAACACATAGTTTACTCTGTAAACAAATAATTTTTAAATAGTTTTTTAAACTAAATAATTTTTTTAAATTATATATCCCTTAGGAAAAAATATAGAGGAAAAAAATGGCGGCAGATAATATCGAGAAAAGAAAATCATCAAAGCAGTATTATGATGAATTAATAAGCTTCATGCAACAGAAAGGGTTCATATGGGGTCCAGAACCAGAAATATATGGTGGATTAGCAGGATTCTATACATATGCTCCATTAGGAAAACTTCTTAAGAACAATGTGGAGAATGAGATAAGAAAACTTTATACAAAAAATGGATTTTGGGAAGTAGAGTGCCCTACAATAATGCAAAAAGAAGTATGGGATGCATCAGGACATTTGACTGGTTTTACAGATCCAGTTCTTACATGTAATAGTTGTAAATCAAATTTTAGAGCAGATAATTTGCTATCTGAATTATTTCCAGAAGAAAACTTGGAACATTTTGATGATAACAAAATAATGAGTTTTGTTAAAGAAAAAAATGTAAAATGTCCTAATTGTAAAGGTTCTTTTAGTAATGAAATAAGAAGACATACATTAATGATGAAAACAACGATTGGATTAGACACAGAAGCTTACAACAGGCCAGAAACAGCTACGACAACATACTTGCCGTTCATAAGATATACGGAATTTTTCAGGAAAAAATTTCCATATGCGGTATTTCAAATAGGAAAAGCGTACAGAAACGAGATATCTCCTCGTCAGCACGTATTGCGATGCAGAGAATTCACGCAAGCAGAAGCACAAATATTTCTATTTAAAGATCAAAAGAATAGTTTTGAGAAATATAAAGATGTAGAACATGAAATACTTCCTTTATGGCCATGGCAATTACAGGAAAAAAATGAACACCCAATAAAGATAAGGGTTCATGAAGCTCTAGAGAGAGAATATTTCAAGAATAAAGCGTATGCATGGTCCGTGTACATAGCATACAGTCTATTCAAGAAAATAGGAATTCCCGAAGAAAAAATAAGAATAAGGCAACATTATCCTGATGAGAAAGCATTTTATGCAGATGATGCATGGGATATAGAGTTAAAGCTTAATAGTTTTGGATGGTTCGAAGTATGTGGAGTGCATGACAGAACAGACTATGATTTAAAACAGCACGCAAAAAAATCCGGTAAGGAATTATCGGCCTTTAATGAATATTCTAATGCGTCAGAGAATGCGAACAAGAAGGAAGTCCCTCACATAATAGAGATTGCATTTGGAAGTGATAGGCCAACATTTGCATTGCTCGACATGTTCTATGAACATATAGAAGAAAAAGAAGGGAAGACAAAATTCAAGATTCCTGCACATATGGCACCTATAAAGGTTGCAGTATTTCCTTTAGTTAAGAAGGATGGTATAGCAGAAGAAGCAGAGAAAATATTCGCAGATATAGAAAAGGAATTTACTTCAAGATACGATGTATCTGGATCTATTGGTAAGAGATATCTTCGTGAAGATGAATCGGGTACCCCTTATTGCATAACAGTAGATTATGACACATTAAAAGAAGATAGCCCGAATTATAAAACAGTAACTATAAGGGATAGGGATACAGAGGAACAGAAAAGAATACATAAAGAACAGATTAGACACATTCTCAGAGAATTATTACATGGACGAATGCAATGGGAAGATTTGAAATGATATCAATTTTGTATTAATATTATTTTCAGAGAGATGTTGTATTTATTAATGTTGTATTTATTAATAATTATCTGGATATATTATTTATGCTGGTGTTTGCATTATAATTTGTTAGTGTATAACTGAGTTATGCATTATAATTTATTAGTATATAACCGAGTTATAATAATTGTAGAAATGATATAAGATACTATTAAGATATTACTCTTTATGAATTTCAAAGAATGCTTGTGTCTTCTTACACACTTTACATTTCTTAGGAGCTTCTTTAGCGTCTGATACGTGGCCGCAATTTCTGCATTTCCACCTTACAATCATATCTGCAGAAAATAATTTGTTTTCATGAAGTATTTTCATCAATCTCAAAAATTTTTTTTCATGTTCTGCTTCTATCTCAGACAGTTCTTTGATGAATTCTGCAATATCCTTGAAACGCTCTTTAGTAGCTGTATCCTCAAATTCATCATACATTTTTGAATGACATTGTCTTTCAATATCAGCAGATTCCATTATGTTATATTTAGTTTTCATATCCCATCCGAGATATTTGAAAATCAGTCTAGCATGTTCTTTCTCATTTTCAGAGAATTCTTTGAACACATGTGCTATGCTTTCATATCCTTCATTCTTTGCGAGTTTTGCATAGAATTCATACCTTATAGTTGTTTCTGCTTTTTTCAAGAATAAAAGTACAAGATTCTTCCTTGTCTGACTCGAATCAAATCTTGATTTTATTTTGTCATGAATGCTCTTGAATATGCTTTTGCTCACATCAAGTGTTGTTTTTTCGTCTAATTTTCTGTTATCCTCGATTTCTTGATCCCTGAATGTATCTATGGCTTTTAAGAAACTATCTATCTCAGATAGTGCGCCATGAATTTCATCTCTTCTCTTAGAGTTTATTTTTCTATCTTTCAATAACGCATTTAACGTTTGTTGTCTCTTTTCATATAGTGCTTTTAATTGTCTTAATGGCATTTTATACTCATTTTTTCATTATTTATATTTTAAATATGTCTTATGTTTTAAATATATCTTATTTTTGTCTTTTTATTGAAATTCTTAACCAATTCTTAATCAGTTATACGCTTTGCTTTTCTATCTAGCTTATAATTATCATTTATTTCTTGATCCCTAAGATGCTCGATTGTCTTAAGGAGTATATTAATCTCGCATATTGCCCCATATATTTGATGTTGTCTGGCGGGGTCGAGTCGAGGATTCTTCTCCAGAAGTTCCACGAGGTTTGCTTTTCTCTTTTCGTATATCGATTTTAATTCTCTTAAAGGCATGTGTTTCACGCAGTTCAAAAATTTTTATAAATTAATAATTTCTTATATATTTTTCACGCTTTTTTTATTTTTAGTGTTTTCTTTGCCTGTTTTTATTTTTTTCTGTATAAACTTTTCTAGAAAATAAGTGAGACAATCTATACCACAAAAATGTGCTTTTTTTCTTATGCTCGGTTCGCCCCAGATAAGTACAAAACAATCTTCTTTTACTTGATTTCCACATACTGGACATGATTTGTCTTTGACCTTGAAAAATTCTTTTTTACGATCTATATATTTTTGAACATATCCTTCTTTTAAGTCTTTCTCGAATAATTCAAGATCATGTTCTTCTAATTTATCAAGAATATCGATATAGTTCATATGGCATGTCTCCTCTTAATAGCGTTTTCAAGCACTTTGTTAGGATCATATAGTGTTTGAGTGTTCCATAACATATCTAGAAAATATTTATCTTTTCTTTTAAGGCCATCATCTATTTCCCATTCGTTATGTGTCCAATTAATTATTTTCTTGGTTTTTCCGTTCATATCTTCTATGAACAAGTTGCTGAATTTTGCACGTATTTCATCAACATGTTCTGTAATAATGAATAGTTCGATAGAATCTTTTGTAGATTTTATTAGTCCGAATGCTTTGCATCTTTTAAGAATGTCTTCATGCTTGAGCATGAATTTTAGTATATAGAATGAATCTTCAGGACTCATCATAAATATTACGTTTTGAATAAATCCGTTGAATCCTTCGAGTTTAAACAGTTTTTTTTCTGCCTTACCATTTTTGAGCATTACAGAATATACAAATTCATCTTTTATGCGATAAATTATTTTTGGTTTTCCGATGGTCTTTTCTTCAGATTTTTTTTTAATAACTATATCGTATGCTTCCAGCAGTTTGAGTTGTTGTGTTATATTAGAAATGCTTGTATTAATTGTTTCTGCTAGGTCGGTTGCTGATTGTTCTTTTTTTGATAACTCTTTAAGAATTGTCCATTTGTTATTGTTAAATATGTCTGGTATGTCTTGCATATTTTTTTTTATTGTAACTACTATAAAAAGTTTATTATTTTTTAATTATTAGTTAATTTAATTATTAAAGTTTAAACTTAATTTATTTAATTACTCTTTATTCCTTTTTTTAATTTATCAATGAACGTATTTGAAGCCCTGCCTTTTATTTTTGCAATATAGACCTTTTCAACTTCATAACGCGGATGTATGATTTTGTTTGCCCATTCACCATCATTTGTTAAAATCAGGCATCCGGTGGTATTGTAATCTAACCTACCCACAGGATAAATATGTTCTTTAATTTTGTTTTTAAAAATATCAATAACAGTTCTCCTGCCTTTTTCATCTGAAACAGAACTTATAAAGCCCTTTGGTTTATTAAGAACAATGTAAATTTTCTTTTCTGGTTTTATTAATTTATTATTATATTTTACAAAGTCCTTTTCTGGCTCAACATTAAAAGCACAATCAGTTATTATCTTTCCATTTACAGTAACTTTTCCTTCTTTTATTAAATCTTCTGCTTTACGTCTCGATGCTATTCCGCAATGAGCAAGAAATTGCTGTAATCGCATTATTTTTCCTTTGTTCTTGACATATCATCGCTGTATTATAAACTATATTGAGGTTAAGGAATTTCATTATAATAAAGACAAGGCCGTTTATGACAAATAATGAAGCAGTATCGCTTTTAGAAGCAAGATTGCACGAGATTGCCAGATTGAAGAGTTTACCTAATCATTCACTGGAATTTCAAAAATGGCAACGTGATACAAAAGTTGCAATCAAGAATATTTTTGCCAACGGCGATGGAAGTCATGTAAGCGAATTTGAAAATATCCGCTATTCCTGTGGCGTGTATTTTTCAGGGATGCCAGATCATATTGAGAGGAATGCCTTTATTGGTGGATTGAACTCGGCAGGGGAAATGCTGAAATCTATGATTGAAGAGAAAAAGATTTATGATTCCACTTCTCAGTCTCAGATGACAGTCGATCCAAATAGTCGCAAAGTATTTATTGTGCATGGCCATGATGATTCTGTTAAACAAACGGTAGCAAGGTTTATTGAGAAATTAGACCTTGAACCTGTCATTTTACATGAACAATCTAATGAAGGACGAACAATCATAGAAAAGTTTGAGCATCATTCAAATGTTGGTTTTGCAGTGGTATTACTGACTCCGGATGATGTTGGCGCATCAGTTGATGACAAAATGAATTTGAAACCGAGGGCAAGGCAGAACGTCATTTTGGAACTCGGTTTCTTTATGGGGAAACTTGGAAGGGGACGAGTATGTGCACTTTATAAAAACGTAGATATGCCATCAGACTTTCATGGTGTGTTATATCTTCAAATGGACAATAACTGGCAGTTTGGGCTTGCAAAAGAGATAAGTAAGGCGGGAATTAATGTTGATATGAATAAACTAATTTAATGTCTATCATGTATTCCTGTGTGTTGGCTTATGTTCTTAAAGAGGGATATACGGAATGTCTGGCAAATAAAGGAGGATATTTGGATGTTAAAATTGTTCGAAGATATTGTTCCGGTTGAAAAACAACATCAGAATTACAAGCTATTATCAACATCTTCTTTTCATGGTAATGAAAGGCACCTCCTTGAACAATGGACTGAAGGATTTCACGATAGAGATGGGAAATTTATTAAAGAATTCCAATCATCGTTTAATTCTTGCTTTTGGGAGCTATATTTATACCAGTGTTTTAGACATTTAGGATTCAATGTAGATTTGTCTTTTTCATCGCCAGATTTTGTCTTATGCTCCGACATTTGCTCCTTTAATGCAGAGGCTACTATAACTAATAATCCGAATGGTTACATGGAAGAACATGAAAGGGATTTTGATCATATTCCTCATACTTCTCAGGAGTTTGAAAAAATTCTATATCTGGCCTGCATAAGAATTGCAAATTCATTTACATCAAAGTATGCTAAATATGAAAATTACTATCAAACACTGAGCCATGTACGCGAGAAGCCTTTCGTGATTTGCATAGCTCCATTTGAACAGCCATTTGCATTTATACAAAATGATGTTGCTGTTCGAAGAGTACTATACGCTTATAATGAACCCCTTTATTTTGATGATATAGATACAGGTGAAAGAGTATTTATTGGGGAATCGGAGATTCCAGTTGTTTACAAAGATAATGGATCAAAGGTGCAATTGGGTTTCTTTGCCGATCAACGTTTTGTTGATGTTAGCGCTGTGATCTTTAGTTCAACGGCAACCATGACTAAAGTAAGAGCTTTATCAAAGAAAAATGATCAGCAACATATTATATTTCAAGCATTAAGATACAATGCAGAAGATAATTGCCCAATACCTATAGTAGAATCAAAAGATGAATATGTTGAAACGTTACTTGATGGACTTCATATTTATATAAATCCTTTTGCGAAAAGGAGATTAAATATTGAGCATTTTTCAGGTCGTGAAATAGCGATACACTACTATTTACCCAAAGAAAAATATTGCCAGACAGATGTTCGACATGGGTTCTTAATCAGTCATGGATGTATTACCTTAAATTCGAACAAAAAAGACCTAATGAATGTTAAGGCAATCATTTCTTCGGAGGGGAAAGGTAAAGCCTTTGATTTCCCTAAATGGCCTGATGGCGAATTGGTGTATGTTGGGGGGAATAGCGGTCCATTTGCAGACAATTATATGGCCCACTGGAAAGATTACACCATAATTATTGCTAAGGATACAATCGATAATGACTGGTGTGCTCAGGCCTTACCCGGGACGTATTTTAATACTGCTTGGTATTTTAAGGTTAATCGTGAAACTAAATCAAAGGGATTGGTACTATTGTCTGAAAGTTATAATTCTAAAGAAGATGCGTTTACTGAAATAAGGAATAAAATTAACCAAATTGTAAAATCCAACAATATGACTGGTTAAGAATGGATGAATGCTACACCTATGGACAAGATTACTCGACAAATAAATTTTACATGAACACTTGTTGTTTATATATAGTATAGGATGTAAGATGTCGCCATAATAGAATGAGATATTCAATTCGTGTTGGCTGCAATATTCTTAGTGTTTGTCTTTTTTTTCGATTAGTAGAGACTTGAAAGTCGGCTACAAAACAGTAACAAAACTTAAAAACATAATCTGTAAACGCATATGCAGTGATGTAATGTCCAGAAATGGGGCATTTTAAGAATAAAATTAAACTTGAAAAAGTATTTCTGCCGAAGTATTATGCAGGAATGCAAAAGCGGTCAAGCAAAGATAATATAGACAAGGTGGATATGTCTAGTGTTAATTCTATAGACACGGAGATATTGATAGAAGAAGCATTGCGCAATGGTAAAAATCCTGCTGCGGTGCTTTTAGGGAGATTGGGGGGGCTCAAAGGTGGCAAGGCGAGAGCTGTAAATCTGTCTTCTGAGCAACGACGTGAAATCGCACAAAAAGCAGCGAAAGCTCGCTGGGAGAAGAAATAAAACCAATTGTTTTGGAGGCAATTTATGGAAGATGAGAAAAGGCTGAGTGAACCGGAGTCGTTTCATGATCGCAAAACATCTTATTCTCAGATTCTTGAAGAACTTGATGTATATCGTTCTCAACGTGATAAGCGAATAGTGCTACTAAAAGAGTTGGCTCATAAAAAATTTAACGATAATGACGAGCCGAATGGTGTTATTGCCCATATATCACATCTATCTTTATCTCAGGACGAAATACCCGTTTTAGGTAATATCTTATTAAAAATAGGGGATGTTAAGACATTAAATCTCATTTTGCATAGCCCAGGTGGGGATGGAACGGTAGTAGAAAAATTTGTAAGCTTATGCCGGGCGCAATGCGAAAAATTTAGAGTTCTAATACCTAATGAGGCAAAAAGTGCTGCAACGTTAGTAGCTCTTGGAGCAGATGAGATAATTATGGGGCCTTCTTCTGAGTTGGGCCCAATTGATGCTCAAATCGAAATAGTGGTAAATGGTATTATGAGATACATTTCTGCGCAATCTTATATTGATGCAAGAAATAACCTTATAAAGAAATATGGAGAACAAATAACAGCAGGAGAAAATACTGGTGCAACAATGCAAATGCTTGCGACGCTCGATTTACCTTTTATTGATCAGTGCGAAAAACTAATGGATTTTGGACGAGAAGTTGCGAGAAAGTTTTTAAAAGAGTATATGTTCAAGGGGAAAAAGGGGAAACAGGCTAAAATAGAGGAAATTGTTGGGGTTTTGTCGTCTGTTGAACGATTTAAAGTGCATGGTCGTATAGTAGATAGTAGAATAGCAAAGACAGAGCTTGGTTTAAATGTAAAAATGTGTGGCCAAAAGGATCCTTTTTGGGAGAAAATATGGGAATATTATACCCGCTCTGAGATGGCAATAATCAGAGGACAGCGTGTCAAATTTTTTGAAACAGAACATGAGTTACTTACTGCAAGCATCCCTTCGGAGTAAAGGAGTAGAGTCATGGAAACAAAAAAAATAGAATTTAGCAGTAAAGCGAAAGAAGCGGAGATTAAAAGCATAGAAAATCAATATTCGGAAGATATAAAAGCTGCCGCAGAAGCAATGAAGCGAACAAATCGAGTCAAAAGAACACAAGTTGTCCATTCAAGACAATATGTTTATAAACAAGTTTTTTAAGAGTTGTCGAAAATGTTGGAGTAATTTAACGCGGCTCTGCGTTGTTTTTTGAAATCCAGACATGTGGTATATTGTCATATAAAAGGGAAGGTGAATGTTGACCCCTTCCCTTTTCTTTTCTGATGAAAGCAGGGTATTGTTGGGGGGAAATATCTGAGTGTAATAAAGTGTGTAATAATCCGTCATATTGAGATGACAAATTGGCCAGACCTGTGTACAAATTGGCCAAGGTAAATCTTTGTAAATAAAGACTTAACGTTTATTATTGCTTGAAAACAAAGAACTTACGAAAACAGCCATTTAAGATTCCTAAACCGTAGGTCGTGCGTTCGAATCGCGCCGGGTGCAGTAATCATAAAGCCTTGTATATAATGAGCATATAGGCTTTTTCTGAGACTTCCAAGCCTTCCTTTTCGGTTTATTTCATTTTCTGTAAGGATACTATAAAATCCATGTTCTGCTTGCAAGGCTGCTTATTGTCCGGTCTGGAGGGCCAAGCGGTAGGCCTTGAGGTAGCCTTCGACCATGCCGCTGACGCTGTGTTTGGCACGCAGATAGAGGCGGGCCTGTTCGGCGAGGCTGCGGGCCTGTTCCGGAAACGACAGCAGGTGTTTGAGGCCGGCATAGGTGCTCATGGGGTCGGAGGGGTCAAAGACCAGGCCTGTTTTTTCATGCTGGAGCAGGCCGGTCATGGTATCCATGCATCCGCCGACGGCCAGGCCGACGCTCATGGCTTCCATCAGGGCCAGGTTGCAGCGTTTGCGGTCTTTGATATGCATAAAGATATCCATTCCCTGAAATACCGGGCGAACCGGACGCAGCGGGGGAACAATCGTGACGGTTGACGTCAGCCCCAGTTCCCGGACTCGTTTGCGAATGGGACGTTCGGCAGGGCCTTCGCCCATAATACCCACCGACAGGTCGAATCCGTCGGCCAGCAAGTGGCGGACGGCATTGAGCAGCGGCTCAAAATCCGGCAGTGCAAGGATTTTTTCGCTTTTTTGTTTCAGTCCATGTTCTGGTCTCTGGTTAAGTAGAGTCTAAGCT
>Ga0101944_10006917_pt1 | contig 11728 bp, 10 predicted proteins | sample DewCreD2012metaG_FD_75245 | JGI IMG/M metagenome (GOLD analysis project Ga0101944, IMG submission 75245) | Hot spring sediment bacterial and archeal communities from British Columbia, Canada, to study Microbial Dark Matter (Phase II) - Dewar... ... | reverse complement strand
TCCCAGGATGTGCTGGATTTGAGCTGCTTTTTACCCTCGAGATAACCTTCGATCACTTTGTCCGAAACGCTGGGACTGAGGTAGGATTTGCCCTCGATCAGGCACTGGATCGCAAGCATGAGCTCGTTGTGGGTGGCATCCTTGATGACATAGCCATCGGCTCCGGCTTTCAGTGTGGCCAGGATGTACTCCTCGGTTTTGTGCACCGTCAGGGCCAGTATCTTCACCCGAGGCATGTGCCTCTTGATCTCCTGGATCGCCCCCATTCCATTCATGCGGGGCATGGAGAGATCCATGAGGATCAGATCGGGTTTGAGGCTCTCGGCCAGCCGCACCGCCTCGAGGCCATCCTGGGCCTCGCCGACGACCTCCAGCTGAGGGTTGGATGACAGCAGCATCCGAAGCCCATCCCGAAGGATGGTGTGATCCTCCACCAGCAGAACCTTGCTGACTGCTTTCATGTTCCGCCCTCCCTGTGGATCCTTGCGATCCGGACGGTTGAACTGGTGCCGACCGCCAGATTGCCGACGCGCGCGGGAGTGGTTCGAACCCCCCAATTGCGTCAGGGTTTGTTCAGAGTGAAGGTATCCGATACTCGAAACTCCCTTTTCCCGTCCGGCGCCTGCAAGGTCAACACGCGGGCGCTTCCGCCGTCGACAATCACGCAGACGATGGTCTGCCGACCGTCGCTGTGCGTGCTTTGTCCCGCGTTGCCGACGTTGATGACCTGTATGCCCTCAAAAGGACTGGGAAATCGTGTCCTGAAGTACACATGCGTGTGTCCGAAAAGGATGCCCCTGATGACCGAGCGATGCCTCTGCAAAATGCTCCAGAGCGGATCATCCTCCGCGTTCCAGGGAAAGACGGGCTCATGGAAGCCAATGAACACATGGTCGACCGATTGAGCGGATTCCAGCGCCTTGTTCAACCATCGGAGAGCCAGCGGGTTTGGAGCGGTCTTCCTGAAGTCCGCATACTGGTCCAGGATGATTACCCTTGACCCCTTCCAGTCGAGCCAATACGACAGACCGCTCCTGGAAAATCGGTTCACCGATTCTCCCAGTGCGGCCGTCGCGGCGGGAAGGATCCTGCGGTCGATCACCTGAAGATCCTGCTTCCTCTCGTGGTTGCCGCGGGCAGGCAGGAAGAGCGGGCGCCGATGGCTGAATACCCTTTCAAAAATACCGTAATTCACCGAAACCGGCGACAGATCTCCGAGAACAATCAGGAAGTCGGCGGGTCCTCCACGATCCTCCCCGGCCACGGTGGGAGTGTTGATTTCGTTGAGAACGTTCTCGTAGGAGGCATGAGCGGCGTGAATGTCAGAGATCGCTGCAAAACTCCATCTATCCCGCGCCAGGGCCACGTTCCAGAAGAGAAGGTTGTGGAAGAGAATGGCGAGCACAAGCGACAGACATGCCCCCCACGACCCCTTACGGAAGCCGACACTCGCCGAGACGCCGGGGCCTGGCTCTGTCTTGATCGCTTTTTTCCATGCACTGAGCACTTCAACCGAAGGGCACATTCCCGTTTCCGAATTCAAACGGATGGAGAAAGACGCGGGTTTTCCTATTGACGGGCCAGAATGTAGACCGCCACCAAGGCGACCGTTACCCACCCTATGCGATCCACATATCGGTGCAGGGCCGTCTCCATTCTGTCCCCGCCCCACGCCATCAATCCTGCGACGAGGAAGAACCGGGCGCCGCGCCCGATGGCCGAAGCGAGAACGAAGGGCGCGAAGGTCATGGACATGGCTCCCGCGGCAATGGTGAAAACTTTGTAGGGAATGGGCGAGAATCCGGCGACGAATACCGCAGAGAAACCCCATCTCTGAAACCATTGGACCGCCACCTGATAGGATGGCCAGTGACGGCTTTCACGCAAAAAAGGCTCAATGGCTGAAAAGGCGTAAAGACCGATGAGATACCCGAGCATCCCGCCAAGAACCGAGGTCGCCGTCGTCAGAAAAGCAAACCACCAGGCACGCCTGGGGTTTGCCAGGCACATGGGCGCCAGCATCACATCAGGAGGAATGGGAAAGAACGAAGATTCCGTGAAGCTCAACCCCCCCAGAAACCACGGTGCTCTCGGATGACGCGACCATTCCAGCGCGTGCCGGTAAAGCGTTGAAAAGATTTTCATAGGAATCAGGTTCTCTTCAGGATGTCTCGAATCAAGAGATTGTCTCGACGAGGGCTGTCACGGGTTTTGCCAACTCAAGTCGCCGCTCATCGTGGGATTACGCTGTCGGATCTTCCAACTTCCTTCTCGCAGTGTTGGCGTCGATGATACATCTGGAACCAGCACTCCAGCCTTTCGCGGAAGACATACACCAGGACCGCGAAGAGGGCAGCCACGCCGACAAGGATCGAAAGCCTGCCGTACTGGTGATAACGGATGAAACCGCCCCCAAGGGTCAGGAGTATGGTGCCGAACAACCGCCCCACGGTGCTCACGGCCAGAAATTCGAAAACCGTCAGTCGGCCGAGTCCCAGGATGAAGCAAAGATAGTCCTTGGGAAAACCGGGAATCAGGAAAAGCACGAATACCAGGAACAAACCCTTGTGGTGGAGCAGGTAATCGAACCGCCTGATGACGGATTGATCGATGAATTTCTCGATGAAAGGTCGTCCGAAAGCGCGGGAAATCAGAAATGCCAGCAGCGATCCGATGACCAGTCCGATGGTCGATAAAATGACTCCCAGGACGGGGCCGAACAGAAAACCGCCGATCAGGCCGGTGACCTCTCCGGGGATGGGGGCCAGGACGACCTGGGCAGCCTGCAGCAAGATGAAGCCGGCAAAGGCCAACCGCCCCAGGGACTCCAGGAAGTCAAGAATCTCCTGCCTGCTGAAAAAGAACCTGAATACATTCGTCTGGTAAAGAATGATGGTGACCCCGATGAGGAGGAGCAGAACGAAGAGCCTGATCCATACGCCGTTTCTTCTGGTTTCACCGGGTGGTGCTTCCTTCGCTGTGCAACGGTCTCTTTCGGACGAGGTCTTCGTGACTCTGGCCATGCGTCTCCACGTAGCTCTCTAGGGGTGCTCCCTGTTTGGCGTCACCGAATCAACATGATGAGCTGCCATCTTGATATCAGGAAATGGAACCTGTCCTCGGAAGGGTTGTAGAGCACTGGCGCTGCTCGCGGTCGTTCTTATAACACCGCCGCTGTGCAATTGCAAAGCCCTCACCGGGTGTAAAACCATTACACGCCTGCTCCCTTAGAGCACACCACGGTAGAAGGCCAATCGGTGGGCTACTGGCTCAAACAGTGCCTTCATGGCGTGTTGCTCGTCCATATCCATCGGTTGACAGGGACTTCCCGCTTCCACAAGAGTCTCCACGTGGGCTGGAGAGGAGCATCCCACGATGGCCACCGAAATATCCTGGGAGAGGGCGAAACGGATCAGATTCCATGCGGTGATCCCCGAGTCGGCAAAGAGATAATGTCCGCCACCCAGGACCTTCATGGCAATCACAGCCAGGCCCTTCCGGCGCGCCTCCCGCAATGTGCGGTCCAGGAATCCGCCGATTACGGCCTCCACCGGATTCACGGGCATCATCACCGAATCCACGGGCCAATCTCGCACCGCTTCCGCGAGGATTTCAGGATCATGGTGCCCCGTAACGCCGATGTACCTTGTCTTCCCTGACTGCCTGGCTTCCACGAAGGCCTCCAGGGCTCCACCGGGACCGCTGATCTCATCCAGATCCCCACGGGTCCGAACATCGTGAATCTGCCACAAATCAAGGTGATCCAAACCCATGGTTGCGAGGGTGACATCGAGGTCCGACATGGCTCCCGCCCGGGTCCGCCGAGCGGATTTACTGGCCTGGAATATCTCGGCCCGAAGGTCCGGGCGCTCCTTCCACACCTTTCCGTAATATCCTTCACTGCCTGCATAGACTCGTGCACAATCGAAGTAGGTGATTCCCCGGTCGATGGCCTGCCGGATGACCGCCAAGGCTCCCTCCTCCTGACCGTGAGTTCTCAAAATACCTTCTCCGCCAAGTCCCACGGCGGTCACGCGCCGCTCGGTCTTCCCGAAATATCGACTATCTATATCGGTTAAATTCACGCAATGCTCCATTGAGTTGGCTGGAACCCGCTGGGGACGATGAGCGGGAAGCTTTCGTGCGGGCTCTCGATTTCCGCCTCTCCGCCCTCGAGCGACAACAAAAGCGACGAGAACCCGGCTCCTAAGGGATTACGAGCCTCTGCCCCGATGATATCGTGCCGGACTTGAGCCTGTTGGCCTTGCGGAGGTCCTCGGTTTTTACATTGTAGCGCCTGGCGATACTCGAAAGGGTTTCCCCCTGTTTTACGGTATGCACCCCAGGTTTGGCGGTGGACGAGGATTTGGCTTTGTCGGCTTCCGTTTTGGAACGTTGAGCCCTGGTCTGGTTCTGGCGATTGACCTGAGTCGAAGCGCGAGTTTCGCGATCCCCCACCGTAGTGGACCTCATTTCACTCGAAGCTCCGCCCGCCTGCCTTTCCACCGGGGAGGATTCGTCTGAGGGACGTCTTCGTGCAGAGGTGTCGATGTTCTTCTCGAACTCCCGGCCAGAGCCGGCCGGAAGCCTGATTTCATGGGACCCTTCCGGAATCTCGTCGGAACGGAATGCGGGATTCAGCCTCTTGATCTCGCGCACCGTGGTGCCGGTCGCTTCGGCGACGTCCCGCATGGGCAGCGGGCAGGAAAGCTGAACGCTCACCCGATCCGATTTCAGAGGAGGATATCCCTCTCCCTTGGGTAGATGGTAGCCATATCGAGCCGGATTGCCCAGGACCTCCTTCACCGCCAGAATGCGGAAAATGTAGCGCTCCGTTTCCGTCGGCAGCCTCATCTGGTAGTAGTCCGTGGCTCCGATGGCGCGTATCTGATCCTGAACGCGCTTGTCTCCACAGTTGTAAGTGGCAATGGCAACGGTCCAGTTCCTGTAGCGCCTGTAAAGATCCTGCAAATACAGAAAGGCGCACTCCGTCGCGAGCTCGAAGTCATATCTGTCGTCACGGCTCCCCGTCTGCTGGAGGCCGTAGGCAGAGCCCGTGGCGGGCATGAACTGCCAGGGCCCCGCTGCCCCCTTGGGCGAGCGGGCGTCGGGGAGCAGGTCGCTCTCCACGATCGCCACGTATTTCAAGTCGTCGGGCAGACCATTAGCCCTCAGCCTCTCCTCGATCCATGGGAAATAGCGTTCCATGCGCTTGAGCCAAAGGTAGATTTGGGCGTGGTTATAAACGACCAGGGTGAATTCCTTGTCAAAGCGCTCCATCACCTCCTGATTGCGCAGCGGAACGGGTTCACCGCACAGGTCCATGCTCGAGGGCGGGGGATAGTACGGAATGATCCATTTCGAGAGGTGTGTCCTGCCGTCATGGGAAGCGGCTGTCTGAAGCCCCGCATGGGGCTTTGCCGCATCGGAATCGCGGGCTCCGCCCCTGGAGGACTGATCCGCTGCACAGCTCAAACAGACCGTCGTCATGATGAGCAGCAACGCAAGCTCTCGAATCCAGCAGTTCGTCCCGATATGTCTCATTTTCAGGAACCTCGTGAAAACTGGAAAAAGTCGCCGGATAACCCTCAAACCTTATAAAATCTACATCAAGCACCCTGGGGGTGTCCATGGAAACCTGTTATTGACGGGGAGCGCCCCGTGAGAGCATCATTCCGGGTCGATCTGACAATGAAACGGGCCGCGCCCGGCTGATCTTCAACTCGAAGCCTGAAATCATGAGATCGAGGCATCATCGGAGGGGAGGTATCTTCATGAGTACATTCACCGCGGCCTGCTGGCAGCTCGAGGTCACCGCGATGGAACCGGAAGAGCAACTGCATCGCCTGGAGCGAGCTCTGGATCAATGGAGTCGAAAGGGGTGCCGACTGCTTGTCCTTCCCGAAATGTGGCTCTGCGGATTTTCCTATCCTGAGCTCAGGACCCTGGCCCTCAGGACACCATACGCCATTGCACAGTGGCAGGACTGGTGTCGGCGCACGTCGATGGTTCTGGTCGGGAGCATGCCTGAAGTGGAGGGAGAAGACCTCTTCAATACAAGTTATGTGGTGGATGCGGACGGTGAGCTGGCGGGACGCTACCGGAAGTCGCATCTATTCTCCCCCAACGGGGAGCATCTCAGGTTTGCGGCGGGCCGGGAACTGGTGGTCTGCAACACCCAGGTGGGGCGCCTGGGCCTCCTCATCTGCTACGATCTGCGCTTCCCCGAGGTTAGTCGCCGGCTCACCCTGGACGGCGCTCAGGTGCTTTGTGCTTCAGCCCTCTGGCCTTCGGTCAGAATCCGCCACTGGGACCTGCTGCTGCGTGCAAGGGCCCTCGAAAACCAGGTCTTTGTCGTGGGATGCAATGGCTGTGGAGCTGATGGGGAGCTGCATTATGGGGGAAGCTCGGCCATTATCCTCCCAACGGGTGAATGCCTTGGCAGTGCGTCCGGAAACGAAGAGTGCGTCCTTGCCGTGATCGACCTCCGCGAATTGGAATCCTTTCGCCGGGCCATTCCGTGCTGGAACGACCGGCGGGAGGATCTCTACGGCAATCTCGGCGCTTGAATGGGATCACCTGGATCATCGGCGCCGGGGAGGTCTCGATCCTCCGGCTCCACCTTCCGCTCCGCGTCCCATCATGGACTGCCTGGTGTATCCGGCGGGAATCTCGAAAATGCCGTCCGACGCTTCTTCCTCCCTGAGCTCGATCAGTTCGGTCCTGGATTTCACTTCGGTCCCGCCCATTCTGGAGGACGTGATCGACAGCACGGGAACTCCCCTGATTTTCCTCGCTTCCGCCAGGTTGGCGTCCATGGTAACGCCCCCCCCCGGCTGGGAAGCCATGAGGGCCATACTGAACCTTGCATAAAGGTCGCTGTCCACCTTCAGGTCCTCGGTAGCCCAGATTTCGGAAATGACCGGCCCCATGGCCGATTCAATCCTCTGGAGGTACTTCCGACAGCGGAATGCACCGATCTTCCTGGCTTCGCCGGTATCGGTGATCCTGATGCGCATGGCGGGCACGGAGTGCGCCATGGGATCCCCGGGTCGGGAATCGCCACCCCGTGGAGGCATCAGGTCCATTACGGCGAAAGCTTTGCGCGAGTGGTCAAGGAAGTAGGACAGACCTTTATCCAGCCTCACGATGACCGATTGATCTTCCATGTCGGAGCGGGCCCTGTCGGCGGTCAGCCATATCTTCTGGATGAATTCCCGGGGCGGCTGCCTCTGGCCCATCGTCTGGAAGCCATCCGTTTGGTGCCGCTGTCTGATGAAGACGTCGGCCAGACCCTCGCCAGCGAATGATCCGCCGCCCACCAATACAACCAGAACGAGTCCGAAGAGCTGTTTCTTCATCCGTCTTCCCTTTTCTCTTAAAGACGATCTCGAGACCCCGGCCGGCCATCGCCCACGAAAAGCTTGCGCCGACGGAACTCATCCATTCACAAGCAGCCTAACCTCGATTGACGGGTGATGCAATCTCCCGGTTCGAATGCATCATCACGGTCACGGCGTAAAAGGTTTGCCCTCCGGGGCGGGGGGCTGCGCTCCCGATTCCGCGGGTTCGCGGAAACCTCTGTCGTCGCGGGTTTTGCACGTGTGCGTTGACCGCGCAAGCTTTTAACTTTATTACATCCCTGTTTGAACTTTCAGATTGATATTTCAAAAAAGGGACTGCCGTCCTGGCGTTTGTCGAACATTTTGGGGTGAGTTTCGCTGGCCCTCGACAGGTGAAGTGCTGATCATGGCTAAGAAGTGGCATTGTATCGAGGTGGTCGTACCGGAAGGGGATGCGGAGGCCCTTGCATTCGATGTGGCCGAGACCCTGGGTGTGGGAGTCGAGATGACCGAGGAGGGCTTCAGGTACTACGTCGATCCCGAAGCCGAGAGATCGAGCACGGATGATGCCATCGGCCATCTGCTGGCGGGCTATGGGGAGCGGAACCCTGAAACAGTTCACGCTGTCACCCTCCGGCATTCCATTCTGGAGGAGGATGACTGGGCGGACCGCTGGAAGGTCCATTTCAAACCCATGCGAGTGGGCCGGCGGTTTGTCATCTGCCCCACGTGGGATGTGCTCCAGCCGGCGGAGGGCGACCGGGTGATCGTTATGGACCCAGGAAGAGCGTTCGGCACCGGGCACCACGAGACCACGCGGCTGTGCCTTGCGTGGCTCGAGGGCTTTTCCCGGGATCATCGCCTTGACGCCATGAGCCTTCTCGACCTCGGGACTGGCTCGGGAATCCTTGCTATGGCTGCGGCATTGCTTGGTTTCGAGAGAGTCGTTGGAGTTGACATCGATGAAGAGGCCGTGGAAGTGGCCAGGGACAACCTGCTTGTCAATGGGTTGGAATCGAGGGTCCTTCTGGCCGCTGGGTCGTTGGACGATCTGGCTGAAAGCTTCCACGTGGTGGTTGCGAACATACAGGCGAGCCCGCTGATGGCCATGGCGCGGCCCTTGGTGGAGCACCTCCATCCGGGAGGCATGCTCGTCCTGAGCGGCCTACTGACCGAACAGGAACCGAAGGTTCAGGCAACCTTCGAACATGAAGGCCTGGTCCTTGTGCAGCGGCGCATCGATGGAGAATGGTGCCTGCTGGCCCTCAAGCGGGACGAATGAAGCGTGATGAAGACTTCGATGCCTGTCTTCCAACGGGCGTCTGGAAAGGATGGCATTGGTGGCTACAGTTGAGCAAAAGGGTTCCTGGATAACTCTGGAGGCAGACGGCTCCATGAAAGTTCCCGACACGCCGTTCATCGGGTTCATCGAGGGTGACGGGGTTGGGCCCGACATCTGGGCTGCGACTCGGCCGGTTATCGAAAAAGCCGTGGAGAGGTGCTACTCCGGAAGGCGAAAAATCCACTGGGTGGAGCTTGCAGCCGGCGAAAAGGCATACCTGGAGACCGGCGAATGGCTGCCCGAAGCCACGCTCGACCTGCTTCGCCGTTGCGTGGTCGCAATCAAGGGGCCCATGACAACACCGGTTGGCGAGGGCATTCGAAGTCTCAATGTGGCCCTCCGACAGATTCTGGACCTCTATGCCTGCGTGAGGCCGGTGCGATACTTCCCCGGAGTGCCTTCACCGGTCAAGCACCCCGAGAAGGTGAATATGGTGGTGTTCCGGGAAAACACCGAGGACGTCTACGCCGGCATCGAATGGTCGGCAGGCTCCGCCGAAGCAGCCCGCGTTGCGTCTTTCCTGAGGGAGTCCTTCGGCATCGAGCTCCTCCGCGAATCGGGCATCGGGATCAAGCCCATGAGCCGGTTCGCCAGCTGCCGGCTGGTGCGCAAGGCCATACAGTATGCCATCGACCAGGGCCTTCCCTCGGTCACGCTCGTTCACAAGGGCAACATCATGAAGTTCACCGAGGGAGCGTTCCGGGTGTGGGGGTATGAACTGGCTGCCGCAGAATTCGGTGATCGGACCGTTTCCGAGGCCGAACTGACCGAGAAGTTCGGAGGGGTGATTCCGAAGGGGCGCGTGGTCATCAAGGACCGGATCGCCGATTCCATGTTCCAGCAGGCGCTGCTGCGCCCGGATGAATACTCGGTGCTGGCCACGCCCAACCTCAACGGCGACTACCTCTCGGATGCCCTGGCAGCCCAGGTGGGCGGACTGGGGATGGCGCCGGGCGCCAACATCGGTGATTCGTGCGCCGTGTTCGAGGCGACCCATGGCACGGCTCCCAAGTATGCCGGTCTCGACAAGATCAATCCCGGATCCCTGATCCTTTCGGCGGTCATGATGCTCGACCACCTGCGCTGGAGTGAGGCGGCCCGATGCATCGAGAAAGCTCTTGAGGAGACCATCCGGGGCGGAATCGTCACCTACGACCTGGCGCGCCAGATGAAAGGAGCCAAGGAGGTGCGATGCTCCGAGTTTGCCGCCGCGTTGATCAATCGGATGACGGGTTTATGACTCCTTGTCCTCGGAGTGGCTCTTCTTCATGAGATAATAGCCGCCTGTCAAGGATATGACGATACAGGCGATGCCGATGAGGCTCCAAGTCTCCTGCTCCTTGAGATCCAGAATGATCACCTTGCGGGCTATCGCTATGATCGCCACGGTGAGGACCACTTCGTAATGAGCCCTGCCCGGGGTCATATAGGTCTTCATTATGGTCTCGAGCAATTCGATGCCTATGATAACCAACATGAAAAGGCCGAATATTTCAAGCAGTTGGGCCACGCTCAGGATGAAGATGGGTGGCTCCATGATGTCCCTCATGATGAGCCATCCCAGGTCGATGGTCGCAAGCCCGAGAACGATGGCCATCATCACCATGAGGCCTTGAATGACCACCCGTTTATATTTGTTTAATGCCTCGAGCATCTTCTCTTCCCTTGCTCATGAATCCGCGAGGAGCGGCCTTTCCGTCCTGCCTGAGCGCGATACGCTCAGCTTCCAGGAACCTCGACGGCAGGGCCTTTTCATGGCCCCTCGCGCGGCTTGACCCAGGGTTTGAGCTCCCATCCCGAGCCGTTGGAGACGAGCTCCACGGCGCCTTGAAGGTCGGTTCGATACACGGGGATTCCGCGCTCCCCGCAGCGCGCGAGCGCCAATGGGGAAGGGAAGCCGAACGGGTTGTCACGCCCGCAGGAGAAGATCACCGCCTGTGGTCGCAGGCGCTCCAGCAGCATGGCCCCCGTGGAGCGATCGCTCCCGTGATGAGCAGCCACCAGGACGGTTCGGACGGAATCGTTGAGATCTAAAGGCAGGATGTTCTCAACGGACTGGTCGATGTCCCCGGGAAGGATCACACGGGTGCTCCCATGTCTCACTTCCAGGACAATGGACGCATTATTGAGGTCCTCTCCGTCCCATGAACGTTTCAGGAAGTCAATCGTTGGATGGAGCACGTTCACTGAACACCCTCCGAGTCGATGCTCGCCCTGGATTTCAGAAGTCCTCTGGATGGGGATCCCACGTTGCCGAGCGATGGAAACGAGGGAGTCCTTGCTTTCTCGAGATGACGAAAGACCGGTTTCCCAGAATCGGCCGACCGAGAAGTGGGACAATATGAATTTCAGCCCGTTTCGATGATCGGGATGGTCATGGGAGAGGACCACGATATCCAGGTGGTGGACTCCCGAGTGCCACAGGAAAGGCGCAACGGTCGATCGTCCGACATCGAATGAATCGTCATGGAAGCCCCCTCCATCCAGGAGCATGTTTTCACCCGTCGGGAATCGAAGGAGAGTCGACGATCCCTGGCCGACATCGATAATATTGATCCGAAGCGTGTCGGCTTCGTGAGGGTTCCCGGCCCACAGAGGCAGGAACCGGGCGGTGGCGGCGAGAAGGATCAAGGCAAGCGCCATCCCAACCCTCCTCCGCCGGGGCCAGCGAGCCTGCAGGAGGAAAAGGCCGCCGTAATAGGCTGCCATGACGGCGGCACTCAGGGTCCCGACCCAGAGATAGGCCCAGGGCTGGCTGCTGAGGCCGAGGATGGCCCAGAGGCAGACTTCCACGATCCAGCTCCCCACCTGAAAGGCCCCCAGGGCCAGGGTCTCCTGCATCGTCAGCAGCACCAGGCCCGTCAGCCCAAGGGGCAGTGCCAGGAGCCCCACCGGGGGGACCAGAAGGGTGTTGGCCATGAAGCTGGCCAGCGAAAGGCCGTGGAAATGGTGGATGAGGATCGGCAGGATCAGGACGTTCACAGCCAGGGATACCAGGAAAGCCTCGACGAAAGGATGCACCAGGCTGGTCAGCATCCGGCTT
>Ga0101944_10006916_pt1 | contig 11730 bp, 8 predicted proteins | sample DewCreD2012metaG_FD_75245 | JGI IMG/M metagenome (GOLD analysis project Ga0101944, IMG submission 75245) | Hot spring sediment bacterial and archeal communities from British Columbia, Canada, to study Microbial Dark Matter (Phase II) - Dewar... ... | reverse complement strand
CGGACGCATGTTACTGCGCCGGTTGTCGCCGCCGTTTTGAGAGCGAGCTGGGCCGGGCGGTTTCCGGCTGGCCGGAGGCGGTGCGGCGCGGACCGCTGGCCGTGCGTTATCGCGAATGGCGCCGCGGTCAGATCACACGGCTGGTCGTGATGGCGCGCGAGGCGGTGCGGGCGCACCGGCCGGCGGCCAAACTGTCCGCCGCGGTGTTCACGACGCCGGCGACGTGCCGAGAATCCGTGGGTCAGGACTGGCCGGAATGGCTACGGCAGGGGCTGGTGGATTTCGTGTGTCCCATGGATTACGCGACCAACCTGACGACGTTTGCCGAAATGGTGCGGGGGCAGATGCAGTTGCTCGGGGCGCCGGGTCGGCTTTTCCCCGGCATTGGGGTTACCGCGCGCGAGGGCGGCCTGGACGCGGTGCAGACCATGGATCAGATCCGCGTCGCGCGCGAGGCCGGCGCCGCCGGTGTGATGCTGTTTGACCTCAACCTGACATTGGGACACGATATCCTGCCGTATCTGCGGCTGGGGCTGACGGCCGACGGGATACGTTGAGCGCGGGAAAGGAGCGCGGCGCATGTACCTGACCGGATTTGCCGACGAAGCGGCCGATGACATTGAGGGCCAGATTCGGGCCACGCGGGAACTGGGGTGGCAGTTTATCGAAGCTCGCAACATCGGCGGCAAGAACATCCATGACATCAGCGACGCCGCTTTCGAGCGCGTGTGTGCGCGGCTGGAGGAGGCCGGCGTGCGGATCAACTGTTTCGGCTCGGCCATCGCCAACTGGGGCAAGAAAATTGACGAGCCGTTCGACACCTCGCTGGCCGAGGCGCGGCGGGCGATTCCGCGGATCCAAAGACTCGGCACGCGCCTGATCCGGATCATGAGCTTTGCGGTGCGGCAAAACCCCGACGGCAGCGATGCGGCCGACCAGATGGAAGCGGAACGGTTCCGCCGTCTGCGCGAGTTGCAGGCCATGTTTACGGATGCGGGCCTGGTCCCGGTGCACGAAAACTGCATGAACTACGGCGGCATGTCGTGGCGGCACACCTTGCGCCTGCTGGAGAACGTGCCCGGCTTGCGACTGGTTTTCGACACGGGCAATCCCGTGTTTACGCCGGACCGCGCCGCGCCGACGCCGCGGCGGCAGTCGGCCTGGGAGTTTTACGAGCAGGTGCGCGACCATGTTGCCTACGTACACATCAAGGACGGCTACTGGGACGAGCGGACGGGCAAGCCGGTGTTCACTTTTCCGGGAGAGGGCGCCGCCGAAGTGCCGCGCATTGTGGCAGATTTGCTGGCCCGGGGCTATGACGGCGGCTTTTCCATCGAGCCGCATCTGGCGGTGGTGGCCCACGATCCGGCGGTCACGTCACCGGAGGCCATCCGCTTTGCGAACTACGTGGAATACGGACGGCGTTTCGCGCGGCTCGTGGAACAGGCGCGTGCGGCTGCCGGTGGCGGGCCGGCCCAGCCCGACCTATTCACGAAGACGTGAACAGATCGCCCTGCGGGCTTCGCCTCCGGCCCGCGGAGGGGCCTCCGCTCAGGGCGAGGTGTTGCGTCCCCGGGACTCCCCGGCGGCGTTGATTTCCTTGCAGGCGCGGGAATAGCACTCCGGGCACAGCCCGTGCGTGAACACCACCAGCGAATGTGTGGCCACGTAGTCGTCCAATCCCGCCCACGCCTCCTGGCTGATGCGCACGCGGCCGCACTGGGCGCAAAGCGTCAACATTCCGCTGAGCACGCGCTTTTGCTGTTCGTAGGTTATGCCCGCGGTGATGATCGCCGTCAGGATCACGCCGATGGAGAGGGCCCAGCCCCGAAACGTGTGGGGCGTGCCGGAGGGCGCGCCGAACCAGAGCGCGGGCAGGTCCAGCGTTTCGTTGACCCAGACCAGCAGCAGCAAAATCACAAAAGCCAGAAACTGCCAGAGAGCGATCTTGGCGAAGGCGTCTTTGCCACGGCGACGACGCGGGGCGGAACCGGTGTTCATCAACAACCTCCGTTGGTTGCGTCAGCCGGTTCGGGTGCGGCTGACACGGTGCATGGTTGGTCGCCCGGGCCGGAATGTCAATCGCAAACGGCCTGCGGCCGGGCGCCGTGCCGCACTTTGGGCTTGACGCTGGGCACGGGCGGGACTAGCAATAGGCTGGCGTCCGCGAACGTGCGCTGCGATGTGCGGAGTGCGCATGGCCCGTGCCACCGTCAAACTGCTGCTGATTGACGACAGCGAGGATGACTTTCTCCTCACGCGCCGTCTGCTTGGTTGCAGCAAGAGCGTTGAGTTTGTGCTCGACTGGGTCCAATCGGCCCGCCTGGGCCTGGAGGCCATCGCGGCGGGCCGGCACGACGCCTATCTGGTGGATTACCGGCTGGACGGCGCGACCGGCTTGGAACTGCTGCGGGCGGCCCAGGAACGCGGTTGCCGCGCCCCGATTATCATTCTGACCGCCCAGGGCGACGCGGAGGTGGATCGCGCGGCCATGAGTGCCGGCGCGGCCGACTACCTGGTCAAAGACAATCAGGACCCCGAACTCCTGGAGCGCGTCATTTGCCACGCGCTGGAGCGCCAGCGCGCACAGACGGCGCTGGCCGAGGAGCGCCAGCGGCTGCGGACACTGATTGACCACCTGCCGGACTGCATTTATTTCAAGGACCGGGAAGGCCGTTTCCTGCTGAATAATCAGGCCCATTTGCGCGTGCTCGGCGCCGTGCAGCAGGCGGAGGTGACGGGGAAGCGGGACAGCGACTTTTTCCCTGCGGAGCTAGCGGCCAAGTATTGGGAGGACGAACAACGGGTGCTCAGCACCGGCCAGCCGGTGCTCAACACCGAGGAGCGGGTGATCGGCGCTTCCCGGGAACCGCGCTGGTTCCTGACCAGCAAGGTGCCGTTGCGCACCGCGGATGGGGCCATCACGGGCATCGTGGGGATCAGCCGGGACATTACGACCCTGCAGGAAGCGCGCGAGGCGCTGCGCCGCGCCCACGACGATCTGGAGCGTCGGGTTCGGGAGCGCACCGCGGAGCTGGAGCAGGAAATCCTCGAGCGGCGGCGCGTGGAGGAGGAGCTGCGCACCGCCCTGCTGCGTCTGGAAAAGCACGACCGCGAGAAGAGCGAGTTTGTGGCCAACGTGTCGCATGAGCTCAAGACGCCTCTGACCTCGCTGATGTACGGCACGCGGAATCTGCTGCAGGGGGTGGCGGGGCCGTTGCCCGAGGGGGCGGTGCGCTATCTGAAAATGTTCGACCGCGAGTGCCAGCGGCTGGTCAACACCATCAACAACATTCTGGATCTGAACCGGCTCGAGCGCGGGCTGGGGCTCACCGCCACGGTGCGCCTCCCCCTGGCGCGGGTGGTCCATCGCGGCGTGGAGGCGCTGCGGATTCAGGCCGAGGCCGCGGGCGTGGCTGTGCAGTTGAACCTCGACTGGCGGGCGGGCTTCGTCGCCTGCGACCCGGACATGCTCGAGCGGGTGGTGCACAACGTGCTGGGCAACGCGATCAAGTTTACGCCGGCGGGCGGGACCGTGGCGGTGCGCGTGAGCCGCGAGGGGGCCGCGGGCGAGTGGCTGCGTCTGGAGATCGAGGACACGGGGATCGGGATTCCCGCGGAAGCCCTGGGGAGGGTCACGGAGCGCTACTTCCGGGTGGGTGGTCACCCCCACGGTTCGGGTCTCGGACTGGCGCTGGCCCGCGAGGCCGTGCAGGCCCATCACGGGACACTGGCCGTGACCAGTCCCCCACCCGGCCACGCCGTCGGCACCCTGGTCACCGTGCGCCTGCCCGCCTCGGAGCCGGCCCTGATTCTGACGGTGGAAGACGAGGCAGAAGTGCGGGAACTGCTCGCGGAGCAACTCGGCGCCTACGGCTATCGCGTGCAGCATGCCACGGCGGCGCGGGAAGCCCTGGCGGCGCTGGCCACGCAACTGCCGGACGCCATGATTCTGGACCTGGTGCTGCGCGACATGCACGGCTGCGATCTGATTGTGCAACTGAAGGGCCAGGAGGAGTGGCGCCGTTTGCCGGTGCTGGTCATCACGGGCGCCGACGTGGACCAAGCCCGTCTGGACGTGCTGAACCGCTTTTCCGTGCCCGTGCTGTCCAAGCCCTGGCAGGAGGCCGAATTGCTGGACCGCCTGGAGAGCGTGCTGACGGGTATGCGGGTGTTGCGCAAGCCGAAAGCGGCCGGAGGAGGTGTGCGGTGAAGCCGACCCCTACGATTCTGTTTATTGACGACGATCCGGCGGTGCTGATGTCGGTGGGCGACCGCCTGGCACTGGAAGGCTACCAGGTGGTGAAGGCCATCAGCGGTGACGAGGCGCTGCAGGCGCTGAAAACGGTGACTCCGGATCTGATCATTTTGGACATCAGCATGCCCGGGATGACCGGTCTGGCGTTCTTGAAGAAGATTTCCCGGCCCGACGGCAAGCCGCGCTACCCCGTGCTGGTGTTCACGGCCCGGGCCAACATGCAGCCGTTTTTTGGTCAGATGGAGATCGAGGGCTTTCTGGCCAAGACCAGCGATCCGAACGATCTGCTGCAGGAGGTGGCCCGCATCCTGGGTAAGGGGCGGCGCGAAGCGCCGACGGCGGCCGAACCCGGCCCGCTGAAAAGGCGGCGCCTGCTGATCGTCGAAGATGATCCGCAGGCCAGCGCCAAGATCATCAGCTTCTTCGCCACGGCGGGCTATGAGACCTGTTGGGTTAAAGAACCGGCGGCGCTGGTGGACACCGTGATCGCCCGGCATCCGGAGGTCATTCTGTTGAAAATGGTGCTCCCCCGGACCAGCGGACTCGTGCTCGCTTCGGCCCTGATGACGGCGCCGGAGGCGCGCGGGATACCGGTGGTTCTCTACGACCCCAGCGGCATCCACCAGGGCGACCGCCGGTACCCAAACGTGTCCCGGTTTGTGCCCAGTGGCGCCCCTGAGGACCTGCTCAAAGCGGTCACGGCCCTGCTGGGTGCCGGGACCACCCTGCGGCCGTAGGTCGTCCCGCCGCGGGCCCCGCGGGCACCCTCAGGGCGTGTCGGCAGGCTGGTCCGGCCGGACAATCTTCGCCTTGGAACGCAACTCGCCGAGGTAGGTTTCCAGCGCCTCCAACTGCTTGCGCTGCTTGAGATAGTCCCCGATGCGTTCCTGCATCTCTTCCAGGCTCGGACTGGTGGGCGGCGTGTGACTGGTGACCTGGATGATGTGGTAGCCGAACTTGGTTTCCACCACGGGCCCGATGGCATTGGTCGGCTGGCTGAAGGCCGCCTCCTCGAACTCCTTCACCATCTGGCCCCGCCCAAAGACCCCCAGGTTGCCGCCCCGCTCCTTGCTGGGACAGTCGGACTGCTCCCGCGCCAGTTTCGCGAAATCGGCGCCGTCCAGGAGCTGCTTGCGCAGGTCCTCGGCCCGGGCCTTTTTCTCGGCGCGCACCGTGTCCGTGTCCGTCTCATCCACCTTCACCAGAATGTGGCGCGCCTCCACCGATTCCGGTTGGCCAAAGCGGTCCTTCTGCTCCTCGTAGAAAGCGGCGATTTCCTCCGCGGAGGCTACCAGATTGGTCGACACGTGCCGCTCGACCAGTTTCTTGACCTTGAGCTCGTCTATCAGGTTGGTGCGGAACTGGGCTTCAGTGAGGCCCTCTTTTTCCAGCGCCTGCTCGAGCGTCATTTGCTCCGGCAGCCGTTGGCGGATGTCGGCAATGGCCGCCTGAACGTCTTCGTCGCTGACGGCGATGTTCTCGCGGGCGGCCGCGTTTTTCAATAGGGTCCGCACCACAAACTGCTCGGTGGCCTGCTGCCGCAGCCGCGGCATGAGCAGGGCCAAGCGCTCGGGGCTGACCGGTTCAGGGTTGTTGGCCACCATCCGCTGGATCTGGGCGTCCACCTCCCCGGCGGTCAACTTGACGCCGTCCACCTCAACCAGGACCGTGGTCGGGTCCATGGTCGCCGCTTTACCGGGCGCGGGTGTTTCCGTCGTGCCGGCAGGTCCCCCGCCGGGGCGTTCCTCTGCCCGCGGTTTGCAACCGCCCAGCGTCAGCACCAGCCCGCCACACAAAGCCAAGGCCATAATTGGTTTCATCATGTCTTTCCCCATGTTGCTCGTCATGCCCGTTGCCCTTTTCCTGCGCTGAAGCCGGTGCCACGATGGTGCCGGTTCGCACACGACCTCAAAGCTTACGACACCTGCCGCGCCCCATGCCAGCAAAATTCTGCGGTGTCCGGAACGCGCGGCTTGACAGGCCCCCGGTGCTGTGGTTTGTATGCGCGGCAGAACGGCCTGCCCGGAGGCGGACAGGCCGCTGTTCCCGGCGAAGCATTCGGCGCGGGGACAAGAGTTGCCTGTTCATGACCACGCCAGACTGCCGCATACTTGGCGGTTCCCCGGCCGAGCTGGAGGCACGGCTGGCCAGGTTTTCCCGACAACCCGTGGACCGGGAATGGCGGCCGGAGCAGTCCGCGGCGCATGAGCGGCAGACGACGATTGCCCGGCCGGTGGCGGTCACCGGACAGGGAACTTTTTTCGGTCGGGCCCGCCGCACCCTGCATTTTGAGCCTGCTACGCAGGGCGGCTGGTGGTTTGACCGCCGCGACCTGCCCGACCAGATGCCCATTCGTGTGGCGGCGGACACGGTGTGGACGACCCATCGGAACATAGTTTTGTGCAGCGGCTCGCCGCACAACTACATGCGCATGGTGGAACATATTATCGCGCTCAAGCGGGGGCTGGAGCTGGACCATCTGCTGATTCGCATGGACTCCGGCGATCCGCCGCTGTTTGACCGCGGGAGCATGGATCTGGTGGAGGCCCTGGAACAGGCCGGCCGGCGCACGCTGGACCCGCCCGTCAACTACGTCACCGTCCGCCAGCCGGTGGCGATGTTGGGACCGCGGGATAGTTTTCTCATCTTCCGCCCCTGTCCGGGACCGCAGCCGGTGCTGGACCTGGACTGCGCCGTGGATTTTCGCACGGCCATCCGGCGGCAGCGGTTGCGGGTGCGGATCACGCCGGAGACGGTGCGGTACGGGGCGCTGGCCCGCACCAACTGCACGTTTTGGCAGATGGTGTTCAGCAAGACGATCGGCCAACTTTTCGCCGATGTGCGCAATCTGGGTTACACCACCCGCAACATTCTCATCGCCAGCCGCTTCGGGTACTTCAATACCCCCGGCCTGCTGCACGAAGGCAAGTCGCTCGAAGCGGTGTGGCATCGGGCAATTCTGGATTTGACGGCGGCCATCGCCCTGATTGCCGAGGGCCGCTTCGTGGGCGAAGTGCTTTCCTACAAGGCCGGGCACACGCTGGACGTGGCCATGATTCGCGCGCTCTACGCCCAAGACCTGCTGTGTCCCTACCCCGTGGCGTGAGGGGGGTTTATTCCCAGGCGAGCACCAGAAAACCGTGGTAGGGGATCGGCTCGCGCGCTTGCAGCGCACGGCCCAGCAGCCGCAGTTGGACGGGCCGGGGAACGGACAGGGGTGCAAGCAGCCACGTGGCGGCAGGCCGTCCGAGCCGACCCACGTGGATCAGGGGCGCGGCAGGATCCGGGGAGCCGTTGAGCACCACCACCGTGTGGCGTGGGCCCGCTTGGAAATGGATCGGCATGGCGTGGGGTGCGCCGGCCACCTTGACGCCGGCAAACCGCCCCCCGGCCAGAAAATCCACGACACGGTGCCACAGCGCCTGGCGGTGGTAGGAACGGGTCATCTGCGCCGGATTCGGGACCGCGCAGGTGACCACGCGGCCACCGTGAATGTTGCGGTAGGCCACCAGCCCGGCACCGAAGCGTGTCCGCTCGGGGGTCAGGATAGTGGTCCAGACCTCGGCGCCCGAGCGGGGCCGCAGCCGCCCCATGCGGTCGTGCAGGTTCACGCTCAGGAACAGGCCCGGCCGGACCCCGGTGCGCGGGGAGACGACCTCTTCGACCGCGTAGCGGCCCTCCTCCCGCTGGGCGCAGCCGGCCACGGACACGCCGATTGCGGGACCAAAGCCGCGCTGTTCCAAGATGGCGGCGCTGTCGGCATCGAGGAGCAAGCCGCCCCGCAGCAGGCGGCGCAGTTCGTCGTCCCCAAAAGCCCAGGCTAGGGAGCCGAAGATGCCGTTGACGGCCTGCGGTGTGGCCGTGGCGGGAATGCCGTAGGGCAGCAGCAGGTGGCCGGGGCCGAAGGAAGAGGCATCCAGCTCGTACAGGGACCGGCCCGTCGTGGTACGCACATGCTCCTGGGTGTCCTGCTTCCACGGCAGTCCCACGCCGCGGGTGGTGAGCGTTTTCGGAAACCGCGCGGCGATCCAGGCCAGGGCCGGACGACTGCGGTCCAACAACTCCCCGATGCCCGGCTCTGCCCCCACGGGGTTGCCCACAAAGGGAAACAGATTGAGCAGCAGGGCATCGGCGCCGAAAAACTGCGTCAGCGCCATCTGGGCCCAGGTCTGTGTATCCGACTTGGTCCAGCGGGTGTACGGAAAGTTTTCGATTTCCGGAGCCACTTCACAGTCGGGCGGCCGCAGGGTGCGCTGCAGGTCCAGCATCATGATCGCCTGGTCCAGACAGGCGCCGGGCACCTCGCCATAGGAGGCAAAGTGCGGTCGGTGCGCCGGCCGCCCGGCGCCGCTCAGGACGGCAAACAGTTGGTCCCAGCGACGGCCCTCGGTGCTGTGGATGGCCGGGCCCGAACTCATCAGTCCGACCTGCGTGCGGCCGCGGCTGCCGGCGCGCACGGCCGCCACAATACCCCGCGCCACCTCGAGGTGCGTCTCCCGCCAGGTTTCCATCCAGAGCGCGCGCCAGGGATGCGGAGGGCCGGGCCGGAGCAGGGCCCGCAACAGCGCCCGCCGGGAGACTGCGGCCCGACCAACCTTGGCCGCAAAGCGCGCCAGCATGGCAGGTTCGAAACCGCCGCCCCAGGTCAAGGGGGCGTGGTTGTGGTAGCGGAAATCGTCCTCAATCCAGATCACGCGGAAGCCGAGCGTGGCGAAGCGGCGCATCAGGCGGTAGTAGTAACGCTGCCAGGCCGGATCGGCGAAGGAGGCGCAGGCCCGACTGACCTCGCCGGTGGGCGACACGGTCGGCTGAAAACGCCGGCCCGGCGGGAAGCGGCGGCCGCGCGCGCAATGCAGTACGGTCATCCACGGATTGAGGCTCACGGCCAGGCCGGCCTGTTCCAGGACGCGCCTGGCGCGGCGCACGGTTTGGAACCAGAGCGTTTCCTCACGTGCCGAGAGCAGGCCGTTGTTCCACTCCTCCCCGGCAAAGAACAGGACCACCTCCTCGATGCCGTGTTGGCGGCAGAAGCGCGCCAGGCCACGCGCGTCGCTGACGACCCCGGGGCCGGGGATGATCTGGAAACGCAGGTGATAGCGGGGCGCGGAAGTAGAGGGAGTGCGGGCTTTTATGGTCGGCGATGATGCCCGACGCCGGTGCCGGGACGCAAGCACGCAGCGCCGTGTGACGTTGACGAAATGCCGCCGGGCCCACTATCGTAGCTGGTGGCCGTCAAGGGGCGGGCCGTGGCTGCAGTGGGAGGAGCACGCCGATGACCAGCAAGGAACGCTGTCTGGCCGCGTTGCGGGGGGAAGCGGTGGATCGAACGCCGGTGTTTCCCCTGCTCATGTTCTTTGCGCAGTCACGGGCCGGCATCACCTATCGCGAATACGCCACCAATGGCCCGGCCCTGGCCGAGGCGCAACTGGCCGTGCGGGAACGTTTCGGCGTGGACGCCATTACCGCCTGTTCGGACGCCTTCCGCATCACCGCGGATCTGGGCGCGGACATGGTCTTTCCCGAGGACAAGCCGCCGTACGCCGCCACGCCGCTGGTGCGCACTGCGGGGGACCTCTCGCGGATCGGGCGGCCGGATCCGCTGCGCACCGGCAGCCGCATGGCCGACCGTGTGCGCGCCACCGAGATCATGGCCAGGGCCGCCGGCGACCGCTGCCTTGTGCTCGGCTGGGTGGACATGCCTTTTGCCGAGGCCTGCTCCGTGTGCGGCGTAACGCCATTCATGGAGTTGCTCTATGACAGCCCGCGGCTCGCGCACAGCGTGTTGGAGCGGCTGACCGCCATTGTGATTGACTTCGCCCGCGCGCAGTTGGCCGCGGGTGCGGCGATGATCGGCGCGGGCGATGCGGCGGCCTCCCTCATTTCCCCGCCCATGTACCGCGAGTTCGCCCTGCCTTACGAGCAACGGGTTGTCGAGGCGGTCCACAGCGCGGGCGGTTTGCTTAAGCTCCATATTTGTGGCCAGACGGAGCATCTGCTGGCCGATATGATCCGTTCGGGCGCGGACCTTTTCAATGTGGATCACCTGGTGGACTTTGACGCGGCCTGCGCGGCGTACGGGGCAGCGGGCAAGTGCTTCAAGGGCAATCTCGATCCGGTGGCGGACATGCTGCAGGCCACGCCCGAGCAGTGCCGGGAGCGGGCGTGGCGCTGTCTGCAGCGGGCGGCGGGCCTGCGCTACATGCTCAGTGCCGGTTGCGAGGTGCCGGCGGACACACCGGACGAGGTGTTCCGCGCCTTTTGTGAAGCGCCGCAACGGGCCGTCGCCGCGGGGGGAACAGACGCGGCCCGCCCCGGCGCGCGTGCCGCCGTGCGGCGGCACATAGGGGCAGCGTGGCAGTGAGCAGGTCGGCAAGGCACAGGCTCGACACAAGCGCGCGATGCGCGGCGTGGGGTACCTTGCCCTGAGGGAGGCCATGGCGATGCAAAGTCCGGCGTTGGATGTGGTGGTTGTTGGCGGCGGCATGATCACCCACGACCTGCTGCTGCCGTCGTTCTATCACTTGCAGCGCGTGGGGTCGGTGGGGACCATACACGTTTGCGCGCTCAACAGCGCGCCGCTGCGGGCGCTGGCGGAAAGCAGCGAACTGGGCCCGGCGTTTCCGGGGCAGGCGTTTGTGCCGCATCCGGAGTTAGACGAGCCGCCCGAGCGCGCTTTTCCGGACCTCTACCGGGAGGTGGTGCGCACGCTGCGGCCGCGGCAGATGGTCGTGGTGGCGCTGCCGGATCCGCTGCACTACGCCGCGGTCATGGAAGCGCTGAACTGCGATCAGCACGTACTGTGCGTCAAGCCGCTGGTGCTCAAACATGCGCAGGCGTTGGAGATTGCCCACACCGCCCGCGAACGGGGACTGTTTGTCGGCGTGGAATATCACAAGCGCTTTGACCGGCGCGCGCTGCTGGCGCGGCGGCATTATCGGGAAGGCCACTTCGGCGAGTTTGCCATCGGCGAGGCCAAGATGATCGAGCCTTGGTACTACCGGCGGTCGAACTTCCAGAACTGGTTCACCTGCGGCAATACCGACCCGTTCGTTTATGTGGGGTGTCATTACGTGGATCTGGTGTACTTCATCACCGGCTTGCGGCCGGTGGCGGTGTCCGTGCAAGGCGTCAAGGGCCGCTTCCCCAACGGCAACGAGGGCTACCTGTGGGCCAACGGCCGGGTGCGCTTTGAGAACGGCGCGCTGTTGTCGGTCACCGACGGGCTGGGCTACCCCGACGACGCGGCGGGCAGCAATGAGCAGTGCCTGGAGATGTTCTGTGAAGGGCCCGGTCGGACGGGCCTCATTCTTCACGACGACCAGTTCCGCGGGGTGGCGCACAGCTACATCCGGCCGCCGGCGGGTGGCGCAGCCTACCGCTACGTCAACCCGGACTTTTTCCGCCTGGTGCCGTGGGAGGGACCGGGCTGGAAGCCGGTGGGCTACGGGTATGACTCGGTGGCGGCGAACGTG
>Ga0101944_10006915_pt1 | contig 11732 bp, 16 predicted proteins | sample DewCreD2012metaG_FD_75245 | JGI IMG/M metagenome (GOLD analysis project Ga0101944, IMG submission 75245) | Hot spring sediment bacterial and archeal communities from British Columbia, Canada, to study Microbial Dark Matter (Phase II) - Dewar... ... | reverse complement strand
AGTAGGAGAGGAACGATAATATGTGTGCAGCGAAAGCAAAAGGAAGAGGCTTAATCGCCAAAGGCATGATGTCCCACGGCCAAAAACTTAGCCGCGGACTAGTTGCAGGCTCAGAACTCCGATGCGCCGACAACACAGGTGCACGCGTTCTACGCTTAATTCAAGCTATGGGTTACAAAGGAAGACTCAGACGTTACCCAACCGCCACTGTCGGTGACAGAGTAACCGTTTCAGTACGCCAAGGCTCACCAGACATGCGTAAAAAAATCTTCCAAGCAATCATCGTCAGACAAAGACGCGCATTCCGAAGAGTGGACGGCGTCTGGGTTCAATTTGAAGATAACGCGGCAGTAATCATTACTCCTGAAGGCGAAATGAAAGGCTCAGAAATCCGCGGTCCAGTAGCAAGAGAAGCCGCTGAACGCTGGCCAAGAATCGCAAGCGCCTCCAGCATAATCGTGTAGGTGTAAAGAATGCAAGTTAAAAATCCTAGTAAACAAAGAAAAATGGTCTACAACGCTCCAGCTCACAAACGGCACAAAATGATGGCTGCACCACTGTCAAGTGAACTCGCAGCCCAGAAAGGAGCAAAAACCCTCCCAGTCCGCAAAGGCGACACTGTACGCATCTTACGCGGCGACAACAAAGGATTCGAGGGCAAAGTTTCGCGTGTAGACCTCAAAGCATACCGCATCTACATGGAAGGTTTAACACGCGAAAAAGTAGATGGAACAAACATCTTCCTAGGTGTTCATCCATCTAAAGTTCAAATTCGCACCTTAAACCTTGACGATAAATACCGCAAGGAAACCATACTGGGACGCAAAACTGCCCCAGCAAAGAAAGCAGCCAAGGCAAAGCCCGCAGCAAAAGCCAAGGCAGCAAAGAAACAAACAGAGGAAAAAGAAGCTGCACCTGAAAAGGTAGCGGAAGAAGCCTCTGAAGAAGGAGGACAATAAATTGGGTAAAAAAGGAAAAACTGCAAGGCTGAAACGTAAGCCAGCACCAGCATTCTGGCAAATTCACAGAAAAGAGAAACCGTGGGTTGTTAAGCCCTCTTCAGGTTCACATTCACTGCATAAATGTGTTCCACTGACCCTAGTGTTGCGTGATATGCTAGGTGTTGCTGAAACAAGAAAAGAAGGCAAAATCATACTTACACACGGCAAGGTTCTGGTTAACGGTAAAGTCTACAAAAAAAACGATATCCCTGTTGGTTTAATGGATGTTATCTCTTTACCTGAAAGCAACAAATACTACCGTGTTATGCCGTCTCACAAGGGATTGTATCTGGCTCCAATAAGCAAAGAAGAATCTAACTTTTCTTTGCTTAGAGTCGAAAACAAATCCACTGTCCACAACGGTGTACAAATCGCAGTTCACGACGGCTCTGTCATTCTTGTTAAAGTAGCTGACCCAAAGAACCCCGTTGAAGTAACCTACGACACATTCGACGTACTTAAAGTCACATACCCAGAAAAACAAGTTGTTGAAACATTGAAAATCAAAGAAGGCAACTTAGCAGTTATCACAGGTGGAAAGAACGTCGGCAAAATGGGCAAAATCGTTGAAATCGAAAAAACCGAAGCCAAAAAACGTCGCCAAGCCCTAGTCATCATCGAAGACCAAAACGGAGCACGCTACCAAACCATCTTAGACTTTGTGTTCTCAATCGGAGAAGCTGCACCAATGATTAACACGCTGGAGGCACTAAACGTTGTCTGAAGAAGCGATCCTGCAGAACTGGGAACAACACCCGATGCTTAAACCCCGCATCGAAAAAGTCGTCGTAAACCTCAACGTCGGCAAATCAGGCGAACCACTAGAGAAAGCTAACAAAGTCCTCAAAGAAATCACCGGACGCAACCCGGTTAAAAAGAAAGCCAAAGCTACCATCCGCGACTTCGGTATACGTGAAGGTGAATCCATCGCGGTGGTTGTGACCTTGCGCAAGCAGGAAGCAATTGACTTCCTCAAGAAGGTCTTTCCAGTCGTCGACAACAAACTCGCCAGACGAGCGTTCGATGTACGTGGAAACTTTAGCTTCGGCCTCAAAGAACACATCGAAATTCCAGGCGTCAAATATGACCCTGAAATCGGCATCTTCGGAATGGACATCTGCGTCACTGTCAACCGCCCTGGTCAACGAGTAAAAACCAGAAAGCGCCAAAGCAAATCCATCGGTCCAAAGCATGTCCTGACCCCTGAAGAATCGATTCTCTTCATTAAACAAACCTTAGGAGTCGAAATCGTCTAAAACAGAGTGTGAATGTATGGGAAAACAGCAAGTCAAGAAAGAACGAAAATACGGCAAAGGTTCACGTCCATGTCAAAGATGCGGTTCATACGGCCCCGTTATCCGACGTTACAATTTATATTTATGTAGGCACTGTTTTAGAGAGGCTGCCCCAAAATTAGGTTTCAAGAAATATGAGTAGGAGCTAAAAGAAAGAAAATGGACACTTTAACAAATGGTCTCGTAACCATCATAAACAACGAAACACGCAACAAACGCGAATGCATCATTAGCCCTGCCTCTAAACTACTGGGGCGAGTTCTACGCATCATGCAAGTAAACGGTTACATAGGCGAATTCGAATTCATCGATGACGGACGTCAAGGGAAATTCAAAGTCCAACTTCTCGGCAGAATCAACAAGTGCGGCCCCGTAAAGCCACGCTTTGCAGTTAAAGCCGACGAGTACGAGGACTGGGAAAAGAAATTCCTTCCCTCCCGCGACGTCGGCATCATGGTTGTCTCAACATCTCAAGGCGTCATCGCTCACAAGGATGCTGAAGAAAAGAACATCGGAGGAAGGCTCTTAGCCTTCGTGTACTAGGAGAGAAACGTTTTATGCGGCTTCCAGAAGTATCCCGAACCATTCAAGTTCCAGACGACGTAACACTCAACGTAGTCGGCAAAACAGTCAACGTTAAAGGTGCGAAGGGTAACCTAACACGCGACTTCTCTTATGCTCCAGTAGCCATTGAATGCCAAGACAAAACCGTTCGAATTTCGGCTAAGTGGCCACGCAAAAAGGAAACCGCTCTGGTAGGAACCATCTACTCACACATAAACAACATGATTACAGGCGTCACCAAAGGCTACACATACAAGATGAAAATCGTCTTCTCACACTTCCCAATATCCGTCAAACTTCAAGGCAGAAACGTCCTTATCGAAAACTTTACCGGTGAACGTAGACCACGCAGCGTCAAAATCCTCGGCGACGTCAAAGTCAAAATCGAAGCAGAAGACATCATCCTCCAAGGCGCAAACCTAGAAGACGTCAGCCAAACCGCCGCCAACATCGAGCAATCCACCAAGGTGCGCCGAAAAGACCCAAGAGTCTTCCTTGACGGTTTATACACTTATGAACGTAACGAAGGAATGGCATAATGAGCGAAAAGAAAATTACTCCATCACGAAAAGCACTCCAAGTTAGGGCACGCGCCAGAAACAAGAAGCCCAAATTCGTACGCGCTGAAAGCTGGCGCTTTGACCGCTTCAGCACCAGTTGGCGTCGCCCACGCGGACTTGACAACAAAATCCGCCGAAAAATCAAGGGTTGGCCTCCAGGACCTAGCATGGGTTATAAGGGACCAAAAGTCGCCCGATTCCTTCATCCCTCTGGCTACGAAGAAGTCATAGTTTACAACGTAGCTGACCTAGCTGGCATCGACGTTAACACTCAGGCGGTCCGCATAGCCCACACTGTAGGCAAACGTAAACGTGCAGAAATCATCGCTAAAGCTAAAGAACTTAACCTCAAAATCCTCAACCTCAAACTAACAGCGGAAACCGAAGAAGAAGCCGAAGAAGAGGAAACTGAAGAAGCAGCGGAAAGCAAAGAAGAAGAAAAAGAAACTAAAGAAAAGAAGCCCAAAGACAAAGCTGCACCCAAGAAGAAAGAAGCTAAAAAAGAGAAATCAAAACCTAAGAAAGGAGAAGACAAACAATGACCAACCTAAGTGGACAGAGACGTCTAGCCGCTCAAATTCTCAAAGTTGGCCAAAATCGCGTTTGGATAGACCCTGAACGCATAGACGACGTTGAAGGCGCAATCACACGTGAAGAAGTCAGAAAACTCATTCACGAAAAAGTCATCGTTTCATTACCTGAAAAGGGCGTAAGCCGCTCACGCGCAAAAACCATCCGAGGCAAAAAACGCCTTGGACGACGCAGCGGACCAGGCAGCGTCAAAGGCGCAGGCTACGCAAAGGTTACCAAGAAAGACGCTTGGATGATCAGAATCCGATCATTGCGACGAAAACTCCGCGAGCTCAAAGCAAGCCGAGTAATCACCGAAGCCACCTACACTCAATACTACCGTATGGCTGGCAGTGGCAGATTCCAATCCATAGCCGAAATGGAACGCAACCTAAAAGCAAACGATCAGTGGAGGAAACGTTAAGATGGCAAAAAGTGCACACTACCGAGTACAACTCAGACGCAGACGTGCAGGTAAAACTGATTACCAAGCCCGTAAAGCTATGGTTATTTCAGGTAAACCCCGCCTTGTCGTGCGTCCATCACTTAAAAACGTATCAGCACAGATAATCGTCGCTAAAGCAATCGGCGATCAAACCCTTGTATCCGCTAACAGCCGTGAACTCATCAAGAAATACGGTTGGAAAGCCGCCACAGGCAACATCCCCGCAGCTTACCTGACAGGTTTGCTCTGCGGATTGAAAGCCAAATCGGCAGGCATAAACCAAGCTATTCTCGACATCGGCATGGTTATCCCAACCAAAGGCAGCAAAGTCTTCGCTGTTCTCAACGGTGTTCTCGACGCAGGCGTTGAGGTACCTCATGGTGAAGAAAAAATCGTGGCGGACCGCAACAAGGGCGACCACATAGCAACTTATGCTGAAGAATTAGGTGTAGGCTCTGACGAGTACAAAGCCAAATTCTCCAAGTTTCTCGCTGCAGAGGTCGCGCCAGAAAAGCTTCCTGAACACTACCGCGCAGTTAAAGCCGCCATAGCTGCAGCCTTCAAAGGAATAACTATTGCTCCCGAACCTGAAGCTAAACCGAAAAAAGCATCTGCTAAACCTGCACCTGTAAAGGAGAAAGCTGCTCCACCAAAGGAAAAGGCTCCTCCAGCCAAAGCGCCAGAGGCTCCAGCTCCAGTAAAGGAGAAAGCTCCTCAACCAGCTCCAGCTGCTAAAGAAGAAGCTCCAAAGGCGAAAGTTGAAGAAAAAGCACCTGAAGCTAAAGCTGAGCCAGTAGAGGTTCCAGCAGAAAAACCTGCCAAAGCCCCCAAAGCTGCCAAAGCCGAAAAAGCTCCTGCTAAAGCTAAAGCGGCAAAAGCTGAAAAAGCCGAAGTCACTGAAGAAGCTCCAGCTAAAGAAGCTAAAGTAAAAGCGGCGCCAAAGAAGAAGGCAGCTGCAAAAGAGAAAGCTCCCGCTAAAGAAAAAGCACCTGCCAAAAAGGCAACCAAGAAGGGTGAAAACAAAGAATGAGTCAAAGAGATAAAAGTAGAGACAGCGAAAGACGCCAAGCCAGCCTAGAACAGTGGGTACCAAAAACTCGCTTGGGCAAAATGGTTCAAGAAGGCAAAATCACAAGCATCGACGAAGTCTTCCTAAGCGGAATAAAAATCAGCGAATCACAAATCGTTGACTCACTGATCCCCGACTTACAGGAAGAAGTCATCAACGTTAACCTCGTACAGAAACAAACTGACGCAGGCGAAAAATCACGCTTCAAAGCCATCGTCGCAGTAGGCAACCGAGACGGCTACATCGGCCTCGGTCAAGGCAAAGCAAGCCAAGTCCGCAACGCCATAGAGAAAGCAGCAGTAAACGCCCGACTAAACATCATCCCAGTTAAACGGGGCTGTGGTAGTTGGGAATGCGGTTGCGGTAAACCACACAGCATCCCATTCCAAGTTGAAGGTAAATGCGGTGGTGTCCGAGCAGTAATTATCCCTGGCCCAAGAGGCTTAGGATTAGTCAGCAGCGAAGTCGCCAAAGTCATCCTCGGTTTAGCAGGCGTTAAAGACCTCTGGATGCGCAGCTACGGCTCCACCAGAACCGTTCCATCATACGCGTACGCTATCTTTGACGGTTTGAAGAAAACTTACAACTTGATTACAACAACTGATTGGGTGAAGTAAACATGTCACAACAGAAAACTGAAGAATGCAAATGTCTCGTAGTAGTTAGAGTACGCGGCACTGTCAGCGCAATGAAGGAAGCCCGCGAAACCCTCGAACTACTCCGATTAACACACACTAACCACGCAGTCATCATCGACAGCAGACCAGCCTACAAAGGCATGCTTCAACGCGTAAACAACTATGTCACTTGGGGCGAACCCACAAAAGAAACCGTCGTAGCAATGCTTACAAAACGCGGACGCTTAGCAGGCAACAAAAAACTCAGCGAAGAATTCGTACAGAAAGCCGGATTCAAAAGCATCGAAGACCTCGCAGACGCCATAGTCAACTGCAAAACTGTCTACAGCAAAATCGAAGGCGTCGAACCACGCTTCAAGCTGCATCCACCCAGCAAAGGCTACAAGGATCAAACCAAAAACGCTTTCCGTGTAGGCGGCGAAGCGGGTTACCGCGGCGAAGCCATAAACGACCTCGTCAAACGCATGGTTTAAACCTGCGTTTCCATCTTAATTTTTTAGATTTCAGTTTTGTTCCAGTATTCTTTAGGTTTAGTTATGAAAAACAAGGAAGATTAGTTGGTGTTTTCAAAGTTTTCTCTGATTTTTCTGGTTACTGAGAAGGCTTTGGATTCTGCCAAGTAATCTTTATGCATCGCTGAGTGAGCAATCAAGTTGCCAAGTTTTCTGTTGGCTATGTATGCTGCCGCTGCCTGTTTGGGTTGAACCACGAAAGCGTAGTATGATGCGGCTGAACCCATGAGGAACCCGCTGAACCATAATGGTACAACGAAGAAGAAGAAATAGAAATTCCAAACATCCACTGCACCAAAAACTGGAACCTGCACCGGAGGCGGATAAGTCATGTTGGTCCAGTAGAAGCAGCCTAGCATAAAGTCAAGCGTGTTAAAACCAAGTCCAGACATAGCGATGGCTACAAAAAAAGCCGTGACAAGCATGATGAGGTGTTTTTTGGTTTTAGTCACCGTGAAAAAAGCTGCCATCGCTAACCCTGTAGCTAAGCCGCCGATGGCCATCGTAGCCAACCCGAAAATGCTGTAGGCGTATTTAGCGTCCATAACGATGTAGTTGTTCATGTGCCACTGAAATTCAGCGTCTTTGCCGAACCAGTCAGCCCCAATCATAACACCAATGTATAAACTGTAGCAGAGTAAAACAACGCTTAGCGTAAGGATTAATGCTATTGCAATCTGTTTTCCCCTCAAATATTCTCCCTTCCAAACAGTGAACCATAATCATTCCACTTAAAGATTATGACATGCAACCCCTCCTTCCTTTTAGCTGAATTATTTAGCAATTTAAATTGAATATTTGTTCTTACCACCTAGAAGTTGTTCCTGTAATGTCGATTTATCATGCAAAAAACATTAAATAATACTTTAAGTATCATCGGGCTTGGTGAATTGTTTGCAGAAGTGGGCAGATTTCTTGGTTTCCGCAGTAAAAACACACCCCAACGAGAACCGCATAGAATCCTTAGAGGTACATTCAGACTTCGGAAGCATGGTCAGTGAAACCGCTATAGTTTCAAGAGAAGAAGTTATCGCCAACATCAAAAAAGGCCTCACCTACTCCACTGTGTTTAGGACTGCGATGGGTAAGTGGCGGAAAGGTCAAGATGTGCATCTAGTCACGATTAACGGTGAAGATTATCTGCGCACGGATGCTGAGATTAAACCAGTCGACCAATTCGACGACGTACCAGAACTATAGAGACCTCTAATTTTCATCTTGACGTTTTTGTCACATCTACCCAAACAAGCCTCTGATAGCTAGTTATAGTGTGTACTTTGTTTTTTATTCTTAAAAGGCGGCAAGTGACATCAGATAACCGTTATTTTTATATTTTATGTTAATCATAAATAACTTAGAATCGATTTCAGGTTAAGTAAGGATGCCACAAATTAAAGAAGTGCTTCAGGATTCAAATCCGTGGTGGAAGGAAAAGTACACGTTAGAATTCAAGGATAGAGAAATTTACAAACAAATCAAAAAATTTCTGCCTCTTCCTCAGATGATCGCTTTTACAGGACTAAGAAGAGTCGGAAAGACCACTCTTATGTTCAAAATCATCCAAGATTACATAAAAAATGGATTTGATCCCAGAAATATCATCTATTTTTCATTTGACGAATTTAGAGCCACGGAAATAAGAGAAGTAGTAAGCGAATACGAGAAGCTTCTCGAAAAGGATTTCCGCAAAGGCAATTACTTACTTTTGCTAGACGAAATTCAAAAAATGGCTAACTGGGAAGATCAGCTAAAGAGAATATATGACACTTTTGGAAAAAACGTAAAGATCATAGTCAGCGGATCTGAATCGCTTCTTATTAGAAGGACGTCAAAAGAGACTCTGGCTGGTAGGCTGCTTGAATTTAAAATTGATACACTCTCATTCAAAGAGTTTCTCATTTTTAGAGGAGTCACATTTGAACCTCTAAGCCTCTACGAGAAGGAGCTATGCAAGCTTTTTGGCGAGTTTATGCTAACTCTCGGATTTCCAGAACTAGTAAACATAAATGATAAAGCAATCATCAAAAAATACGTAAAAGAGAGCATAGTCGAAAAAATCTTCTATATAGATATTCCGCGGATATTCAAAATAAGCGACCCCTCCGCATTGGAGCCCTTACTTAACATACTTATGGAAGAGCCAGGGCAACTCTTAGAAATATCTGAGATAGCAAAAGAATTGAAGATATCCAGACAAACACTTTCAAACTATTTAGCCTATCTCGAAGAGTCCTTTCTAATTAGAAAGCTGTATAATTACTCTAAAAACCGAAGAAAGGTTGAAAGAAAACTAAGAAAATATTATCCTACATTGATTTCTGTCGATTTGCTCTTCAAAGAGGATGATCTATCAAAATCCAAAGTATTTGAGTGGTTTATAGTTAATCAACTAAAGGCTGAGTTCTTTTGGCGTGACCCCTACCAAAAGGAGGTCGATATCATCCTCATAGAAAACGACAGGGCCTTACCTATTGAAGTGAAATATGGTAAGGTAGATTTTGTAGGGTTGTCAACGTTTATGAGACGATACCAAGTTAGTCAGGGTTTGGTGATTTCTATGTGGGAAGAAAGAGAGCAAAAAATAGGTGATAAAACAGTCTCGATTACTCCAGCCTTCAAATATCTGCTTATAAGGAGAGATGAGGCTGTGGCAAAACAGTAAAACGCTTTTGGTGTAAGAAAAAGGAGGGAGAGGACAAGAGTCGTTTTCCTTTCTCCCTTCAACTTTTCTTCTATGTAGCAATAGGCTGGTTAGTTTGATTTGTCGCTTGGCTTCTGCCTGCCTCAGACCTGTGACCTGCGTTGGCCTGCGAACTTTTTTTTGACTCTTATCCTCAAATGAATACAGGCGGTTTTTGTGTTATAAAATTTACGCAAATCCCTCCAAATTGAATCCCAAAAACGGGCTTCTTAGTTAACAGCCGAATTATAGCTTAACGAGTTTTTCTGCCTTTAAATAAGGGAGGGGAGGTCAGCTCTGAGAGGTCGCGTGGTTCTAACTGTTGCGGGTGCAGATTCTTCTACTGCTTTAAATAAGGTGCTATAACAAAACAAAGACTTCTCTAACTATCGACTTTTGCCCTATCTTTGGCTGCTTGCGGGTTGTATTTATCGCTAGTTTTAGCATTAATCTACGTCGTGTTGGTCAGGGATTTTCTAACCCTTTCTGTGCGATACGTTTTATAATGGCTTCATAGAGATGCGTTAATCTGGAGGGGGACATCACACGAGTGCAAAATGGAGAAGAACCAACAAGAACCGTAAATGGTTAGACCTTAAAGATTTAGGGGAAACAAAAAAATCCAAAATCACCCCAAAGGCGAAGAGTGCAATTCCCAATTTCCGCACATCCAGCAGTTACGCTAAGAAAAAGTTTGAGGAACCCAAACCCCTAATCGACATTTTCCAAGACAACAACAACATAACCATCATAGCCGAAATCGCAGGCTTTAATAAGGAAACCTTCAAGATTAATGTGAAAGATCAAAAAGTCACGCTGTCAGCCAAATCAAAAGAGCGCCGATACTATAAAAGTTTAAATTTGCCGAAGGTAGTGATTCCAGACGAAACGCACACGAAATACAAGAACGGCGTGCTAGAAATCAAACTTAAAAAAGCTGAATCAACAGCAATAGGAAAAGCAGATCACCATGCCCCATAAACTAAGAAAAATACGGAAATTCAGAGGCTCAAGAACTCAAGGTTACGGAAGAATAGGACAACACCGCGATTCAGGTAGCAAAGGCAACCGTAAAGTCGGTCGCCACAAACACCTGTGGAGCAAAGTCGTAACAAGCCAACCAGACTACTTTGGAAAACACGGCTTCACCTCTCCACAAAGCAAACACCGAGTAGAAAAAACCATCAACCTCCACAAACTAGACCAACTCGCAACCGGCAGCAGCATCAACCTCACCGAACTCGGCTACACCAAACTCCTCGGCACAGGCAAAATCACCAAAGCCCTAACCGTCCAAGTTAAAGCAGCCTCAAAATCCGCCCAGCAAAAAATTGAAGCAGCAGGCGGAAAACTTGAACTCCCAGAAGCAGAAGTAGAAGCCTCCGAGGAGTAAGCAGCTGAATGGCCGGAAGATTTCTCAGCCTCTTCAAACCAATAGGCAGAGTTTTGCCTGAAATCAAAAAGCCTGGACGCAAAGTCAGCTTTAACGAAAAAATCTTCTGGACCGCCCTTGTTCTAGTAATCTTCCTTGTAATGACCGAAATCCCACTCTACGGCGTCAGTTCAGCGCAACAAGACCGTTTCGGTTCATTACGTGTTATCTTTGCCTCAAACCAAGGCACCCTCATGGAGCTCGGTATCGGCCCCATCGTCACCGCAGGTTTAATTCTGCAGTTACTCGCAGGTTCAGGCATAATAAAATGTGATCTATCTAACCCTGAAGACCGAGGTCTCTTCACCTCCGCCAGCAAAGTCTTCAGCATCGTCTTAACAGGCGTCCAAGCAGGCGCATACATCTTAAGCGGCATGTACGGCGCAATCGGTGTCCCTGTAATGCTGGCGATTTTCTTCCAGTTGATAGCCGCAGGCATAATCGTTATGTTAATGGATGAACTCGTCCAGAAGGGCTGGGGCTTAGGTAGCGGTATCAGTCTCTTCATCATGGCAGGTGTAGCTCAAAACATAGTCTGGAGCATGTTCTCGCCGCCCACCGGCTTGTTCTTTGGTTCACTGCAGCAGTTGCTCGGTGGCGCAATGACGGCTACTGAATGGGTCTTTGGTACCACAAGCGGCGTTTACCCCTCACTAGTCGGTTTCATTGCAACCATCTCTGTATTCCTAATAGTCATTTACTTGCAGGGTGTCAGAATCGAGTTACCCATGAGCTACGCAGGCTACAAGGGCTTCCGCAGCAGATACCCAATTAAACTCCTCTACGTCAGCAACCTCCCAGTCATTTTCGCCAGTGCATTGTTCGCTAACGTCTACTTCTTTACGCAGCTACTGTGGAGCCAAATGGGTCAACCTGCGCCTGGCACTAACCTGTTCTTCCAAATCATAGGCGACTACAACGTAACCGTAAGCGACGGCTCCACCAACGTTTATCCCGTTGGCGGGT
>Ga0101944_10006913_pt1 | contig 11738 bp, 8 predicted proteins | sample DewCreD2012metaG_FD_75245 | JGI IMG/M metagenome (GOLD analysis project Ga0101944, IMG submission 75245) | Hot spring sediment bacterial and archeal communities from British Columbia, Canada, to study Microbial Dark Matter (Phase II) - Dewar... ... | reverse complement strand
GGATGACACCCCGGTACAGATAGCGGCCAAGATAGATCATGGCCTGCTCGCCGTTGCCCGCATCCTTACAATCAACCACCCAATTTTTTGGGTAATCATGGGGAACTGGCAGCTTATTTTCGACCAGGGCCTGGAGCAGTTTGGCCCGGAAAACCTTGGCCAGCGCCTTGTGGCTGAAGAGATATTTGCCGGATTTCTCCTTCCACAGCCTGGTGTTGAGGTTGACGCTTGCTCCAGGCATGACCACATGGATGTGGGGATGATCGTCCAGGGTTCTGCTCTGGGTATGAAGGACGGCTGTAAATCCCGGTGAGCCGCCGAGTTTTCTGTCGTTATGGGTGAAGGATTTCAATAGATTCTGGACGGCCTCGAACATCAGGGCATAGACGGTTTTCTGGTGTTTCCAGGCCAGATCCCGCAACTGTTCAGGCATGGTGAAGGTGATCGGGTAGTACTTGCACGGCAGCCGTTTTTCAATCTGGTTTTCCAACCACTTCATTGACAAGTTCCGCATACAGAACTCAAACGCGAAGATTTCTGAGATATGCAAGCGGTTACGCCCAACAATTGCTTCGAGCGAGACGCTACGCCAGCAAGCTGTCTGGGATAGAATGAAGGCTTCCATGAGTGTGAAGGGCAACTGCTACAACAATTCCCCGATGGAGGGTTTCTGGTCGGCTTGCTACGCGCAAGCAGGCAATTCAGGAGATTACCGAATTTATCGTGAAAACAGAATTCAGAAGTCAGGAGTCAGAATTCAGGAGAAAAGCGGTTCCTGTCTGTTTTCATGGACGGGGGCGGCGATCACCCACCGCCATGAGCATTTATCGTGAAAACAGTCGGCAGTGGGCAGTGGGTACAGGCCGATTTTCATTCCCGGGGGTGGCGCCCATCGCCATGAGCATTTATCGAGATTTTTTATAACCGACAACGAATTCAGCAGAGGCTCGGCTATCTTTCACCAGCAGCCTTCGAACGTCGGTATGATGAAACAAAAATGGCAGCATGAATTTTTGGTGTCCGGTATTGACGACCGCCCCCATCCATCGGCTGGTTGCAAACCGACCGGTTCTTCTCTCAGGAAGACCGGAAAACCAGTGGGGGGCTGTAGGGCTGCATGTGGAGGAGGTGAAGCCGTTTTTGCTTATACTGCCGAAATATAAACCAACACCATCCAGTAGTGACAGAAACTGCCGCAGAGAACGAAGAGATGAAATATCTCATGAAAACCGAAACCCTTCCAAGGGGTTCGGGGTATCTTCAATGCGTAGATGATGCCACCGATGGTGTAAAAAAGACCACCTGACAGCATCCAGACGATACCTTTGGTGCCGATGGCTTTCCAGAGGGGATAAATTGCGATTATGCCAAGCCAGCCCATGACGATATAATAGCTTGTGGATAGCCATCGTGGTGCGTTGAACCATAGACTTTGTGTGAGAATGCCGGCCAGGGCGCATCCCCAGATGACAACGAACAAAATCCAGCGAAGCATTCCGGACAGCGCCACCAGACAGACGGGGGTGTAGGTGCCTGCTATCAAAACATAAATCATCATGTGATCGAATGTGCGCAGTCTGCGGTTGACCCGCTCCGAAAGATCCAAAAGATGATAGCCTGCGCTGGCGGCATAGAGCAGAAAGAGGCTGACTCCGAAGACACCGAATGAGCCCGCCTTCCATGGGGTTCCATAACGTTCTGCTTGCCTGAGCAGGATGAGCGTTCCCACAATCGAGGCCAGGGCACCGGCCAGGTGGGTGAGCCCGCTTACCGGATCCTTCATGGTCCACTTGGTGTTTGATGAGGGTTTGCGCACGTTTCCCTCCGATCCGTTGAATCTGATATCCTACGTCTACCAGCGGTTACCTACCGCCTGTTCCCCGGTATCCTGCCGGATCAATCTCGATTGTCTGAAACCCAGTCGTTCGGAAGAAAGCCTGGATCGTTTTTATCAATGGTGGGTCGTCCAGGTATGGCAGGACATCCGGTGGCACTTCGATACGGCAGCGGTTGCCCTGATGGCGGACTCGGACAATGTTTATTCCTGTAAGTTTTCGGAAAAACGCTTCGCAGGATTCGATCTGGGAGAGTTTTGACGGGGTGATCGTTTGACCGTAAGGAATCCGGGTGGCCAGGCAGGAATTGGCCGGGCGATTCCACACCCGAAGGCCGTTTTTGCGGGCAAGATTCCGGATGTCGCTTTTGGTCAACCCTGCCTCGAGCAAGGGGTGACGGACACCAAAAGCGTCGGCAACGGCCCGGCCCGGCCGGTGATCTCGAATGTCATCGGCGTTTTCCCCGTCGATCAGCACCCGTTCTTCTGTCAGGGCTTCCCGCACTGCAGTCAACCGGATCCGCTTGCATACGGCGCAACGGTTTCTCGGGTTGATCGAGAATTCGGGCGATGCGCATTCATCCGTTTCGATGCAGAGCTGCCGGACGCCCAACTCCTTCTGCGCCAGCAGCACCGCATCCCGCCGTTCATCCGATGTCATCAAGGGGGAGAGCGCCGTGACGGCCAATGCCTCATTTCCGTGAACCGTTCGGGTGGCGTGAAGCAGCAGGGTGCTGTCCACCCCGCCGGAAAAAAGCACGGCAGGGGGATCGATCCCTTGGAGCACTTCAAGCAGCTTTTTCCACAAGGCATCCAAATGGGGAACGTCTCCTGATTTCAATTTACCCGGTCTTGCAGCACATGCGATAGATCGTGAAGCAACCCGAGCACCCGTTCCGCCAGCGGTTCATCCAGCACGCCCCCCATGCCGCAGCTTGGGGTGATGAGGGCCCGCCGCAACAGCAGGTTCCGATCGAAACCTCTGGCCACGAAAGCTGAAAGCCCGGTTTCGAATCGATCGAGCAGGGTTTCGAGGGTTTCGGCGGCTGCGGCTTGTCGGTCGAGTGTCGGTACGATTCCCCATCCCAGCCAACCGCCGCGCTCGAAGAATCCGGCAAGCTCCTTCGGGTACAACGTCATGGCCTGCAGATGGTCGTAGGCGTCGAAATCGAGAATGTCGAGACGGGTTTCCATCAGCAGCGACCAGTCGGTGTTCTCTTCACAGTGAACGCCGGCCAGCGCGCCTGCCTGGTGAATCACCGAGACGACGGCATCTATGTCGGAAATGACAGCCTCTTTGCCGATCGTGATGTAGGTCTGTTTCCCGAAGCCGAGCAGGGACGGCTCATCGAGAAACACGATGACCGGAAGCCCGAATGCCCGAAACCGCTCCACCTGCCACAGGGCCTTCATGGCCACAAGTTTCACGACGACGTCGTGCATCTGCTCATCGTAATAGACGCAGCGGTCTTCGGTGTCGAGCAGGTTCGTTCCCAGGGTGAAAGGGCCGGTCACCTGTCCCTTGAGCATCCGAAGCCGTCCGGTGGATATCCAGTCGGGTATGCGTCGCATCATTTCGTGAAATCCGGCTGCCACGCCTTCCGAAAGGCCGAATCCTTCCAGTTCGTTCCGATCTCCTGCTTCGACGACGGCAAGATACCTTCGATAGAATTCCGTCAGCTCCGCCGTCGCCTCATCCGAAGCCAGGGACATGCGTACCTTTCCGTCCTGCAGGATCAGCCCCGGCATGCCTTCGGTAAACTGGATCATCATGTTTTCCCGAACCGATCGTTTGGGAAACTGCACCCAGGAAGGAATCTCGGGAGTTGCCGCAACCATGAGTTCGGTTGCCCTCGCAACGTCGGTATGGGGCATGCTGCCGATGGTGGTGGCGAGGCATCGGGGTTCGATGTGCCGGGCTGTCGTTTCCGAGTGAATAGCGTTCATAGGGTTTCTCCAATCCAAGTCATGCCGGGGGGTGAAATCCGCTCGGATGACCATTCGGTACTGACGACGGTTCTTGTGCTTCCAGGAAGTCGCTTCACATTCTCACCGGCGACTGGAATCCATGTACCCAGTTGCGGGTTCATTCACGTCGCTAACATGGCGGATTGTCATCTGACTTTTGCCTCCTCGTCCTGGCTTCCGCTTTCAGGAAACCCCATCCGTTTCGGATTCCATCTCTCGTTGTCGATGCATCCAACATTCCTGGTAGAGCACCCGGATGATGCAGGCGATCGGAATCGCGACGACCATGCCCAGAATGCCGAACTGAGCCCCTGCAAGGAGAGCCAGCACCACAGCCAGTGGATGAAGTCCAGCTCCCTTGCCGACGATTTTGGGCTGCAGGATGAACCCTTCCACTGCCTGAATTGCGGAGAAGAGCAGCGCAACGGCGAAAAGTCCGATGAATTTTCCATGCCAATCCATTTGCGTGCTGAACAGAACGATGAGAAGAGCGGGAGTGACACCGATGATCGCACCGAGGTAGGGGATGAAGCCGCCGATGGCAGCAGCCGTTCCAATCAGCAGGCTGTATTGTCGAAGACCTGGAAAACCAAAGAAACCGATACCGAACAGGCCCAGAGTGAACAGACTTCCAACGATGCACGAGACAGTCAGCTGCCCCCGGATAAACCCGCCCACGGCCCGATCCATCTTGTCGAGGATGGCCAAGACGCTTGCTCTGTATTTTCGGGGGATATGCTGCATGAAAAAAGGGCGGATTCGTTCCCAGTCCAGAACGAGATAGAAATGAATGATCAACACCAGAGAAAGGGAAGCGAAAAAGGCGAAGACCCATTCAATGCCGGAATAAATTCCTCGGGTGGCCTTTCCAACGGCGGAAACGGAGCCTGAAGCCACGGATTTCATACTGGGAAGAAGATGCTGGAGGATGCTCTCCAGATCCATCTGCCATTCGGAGACAACCTGTCGAACGACCTCCCACCATTGCGCGTCTCCTTGGAAAAAGGCATGTTCCGAGAAACGCTTCAAGAGCGACGGGATTTCCTCGCGTACGGCCTGGTTCAGTCGGGACAGTTCCGATAGAATTCCGGGGATCAGCAGGAAGAGAACGGCGGTGAGGGCCGACAGGATGATCAAATAGAGGCAGAGCGTTCCCAGAATCCTTCCGAATTTGAGTCTTCGCTGCAGGACGGAAACCACAGGAGCGAAGAGATAGGCGAAAAGAAAGGCCACGATGAACGGTGAAAGGACGTTGAAAACGGCTGAGATGAATGGCCGCAACTGACCGATGGTGTAAATGCCGAAGGTGGCTACGGCCATCATCCCGAGGGCGCAAACGATTCTGCGCAGAAAAGGGTCACCGAATCGAATCTCTGTCATGAACAACTCATCGGGATTGGGCTACGGTGAAGGCGATGACGTTGACGACGTTTTCCATGTCCGTATCGCGCTGCAGCACATTGAACGGCTTGCTGATCCCCATCAGGAAGGGACCGACGGCCTTGGCGCCCCCCAAGCGGTGAAGCAGCTTGTAGGCGGCGTTCCCGGCATCGAGGTTTGGAAAAACCAGAACGTTGGCCGGTGTGCCAAGCCGATTGAACGGGAAAAGCTTGTTCAGAATGTCTTCGCTGACGGCCGTATCCGCCTGCATCTCTCCGTCGATGACCAGATCGGGATTGCGCATCCGGGCGATTTCGACGGCTTTTTCCACCCGCCGGGCATGGGGGTGTCGGGTGCTGCCGAAATTGGAAAAGGAGATCATGGCAATGACCGGCTTGATGTCGAAGAACCGTACCATCTCGGCGGAGAGCAGGGCGATTTCGGCCAGATCCTCCGCACTCGGATCGATGTTGACCGTCGTGTCCGCCAGGAAAACGGTCTGTCCTCGAAAAATCATCATGTAGATGCCGCTGACCTTCGATACGCCGGGCCGTTTGGGAATGACCTGCAGCACGGGACGGATCGAATCTGGATAGGACCGGCTGATGCCGTGTACCTGTCCGTGCACCATGCCCTCATCGACCATCATGGCCCCGAAGATGAAGCGGTTGCGAAGCTGCCACCGGGTTTCCGCAGGGGACCACCCCTTTCGGGCGCGTTTCTGAAACAGCTTCTCGGCGAAGGTTTCGAAAAGGGAGCTTTTCATGTGATCGAGGATGTCGATCTTGTCCAGAGAGATGTTCATGTCCTTTGCGATGAACCGGATTTCTTCCTCGTTTCCGAGAAGCAGCGGATGTGCGATCCCTTCCCGGGCCACCTGATAGGCTGCGCGGATGATCGTCGGGTGGTTTCCCTCCGGCAGGACGATTTTCTTCGGATTGCGTTGGGCCATGGAGATGATCTTGCGCATGATTTCCCGCTCCGGCCCCAGTCGGGTTTCCAAGACCTGAATGTAGGCTTTGGGACTGGGCAGCTGGATGCGGGCGACCCCGCTGTCTATGGCCGCCTGAGCCACTGCCGGTGTGACGGTGAGCAGCACCCGGGAATCGAGGGGTTTTGGAATGATGTAGTCGGGGCCGAAGCGGAAGGGTTTTCCCCCGTAGGCCCGGATGACGGAATCGGGAACGTCTTCCCGGGCAAGTTCGGCCAGCTTGCGGGCTGCAGCCAGCTTCATCTCGGAATTGATGGCCTTGGCCCGGACATCGAGGGCTCCCCGGAAAATGAACGGGAACCCGAGAACGTTGTTCACCTGGTTCGGATAATCCGATCGGCCCGTGGCAACGATGGCATCGGGCCGGATGGATTTGGCCGCGTCGTAGTCGATTTCCGGATCCGGATTGGCGAGCGCGAAAATAATGGGTTTTTCGGCAAGGGATTTCAGCATCTCCGGGGTAAAGGCCCCCTTGACCGAGAGACCGACCAGCACATCCGCCCCCCGTACCGCATCCTCGAGGGTTCTGGCTTGCGTTTCTGCGGCAAAAGCCTCCTTATAGGGATTCATCCCCTTTTCCCGCCCCTTGTAGATGACGCCCCGGGTGTCCACCAGCAGGATGTTTTCCCGTCGGCAACCGATGTCCACATACATCGACGCGCAGGCGATTCCGGCGGCACCGGCGCCGTTGATGACGATGCGCAGCTCTTCCGGGTTCTTTCCGGTGAGCAGGCAGGCGTTCAGCAGGCCGGCGCTCGAAATGATGGCCGTTCCGTGCTGGTCGTCATGAAACACCGGGATCGACATCTGCTGCTGCAGCTGCTCTTCGATGTAGAAACAATCCGGCGCCTTGATATCTTCGAGATTGATGCCGCCGAATGTGGGTTCGAGCAGGCGGACGACACGGATAAATTCGTCGGGATCGGTCGTGTTGATCTCGATATCGAAAACGTCGATATCGGCAAACCGTTTGAACAGAACGGCCTTCCCCTCCATGACGGGCTTTCCGGCAAGCGGTCCGATATGCCCGAGCCCGAGCACTGCCGTTCCATTGGTGATGATGCCGACCAGATTTCCTTTGGAGGTGTAATCGTAGGCGTAGTCGGGAATTCGCTGAATTTCGAGACAGGGAACGGCGACCCCCGGCGTGTAGGCGAAGCTTAAGTCATGCTGGGTGAGGCAGGGCTTGCTTGGAACCACCTCGATCTTTCCGGGACGGGGTTCCATATGATACAGGAGAACTTCCTTTTCGAACGCTTTCATGAATGACGGCTTTCTGTCGGAGGTTCAGGGGGGGACGAACGGAAGTCCGGTTGATAGAACGACTTCCGTTCGCTTCAGGATGCATCAATACCGATAGTGATCGGGCTTGAAGGGACCGTTCACCGGCACGCCCAAATAATCCGCCTGAGCCTGGGTGAGACGGGTCAGCCGAACGCCGAGCTTGTCCAGGTGCAAACGGGCCACTTCCTCGTCGAGGGTTTTGGGAAGGGTATAGACCTTCTTTTCGTACGTGCCTGTGGCCAGAGCGATCTGGGCCAGACACTGGTTGGTGAAGCTTGCGCTCATGACGAAACTGGGGTGCCCCGTGGCGCAACCGAGGTTGACGAGCCTGCCTTCGGCCAGGATGATGATGGATCGGCCGGAGGCAAGAGTCCACTTGTCGACCTGGGGTTTGATGTTCTCTCGTTTGCAGGCCGGATTCGATTCGAGGTAACGCATGTCGATCTCGTTGTCGAAATGGCCGATGTTGCAGATGATGGCCTCGTTTTTCATCCGCTCCATGTGTGCGCCGGTGATGACCTGACAGCAACCGGTCGCGGTCACGAAGATGTCGCCGATCGGGGCCGCCTCTTCCATGGTCATGACCTGGTAGCCTTCCATCGCCGCCTGTAGGGCGCAGATCGGATCGATTTCCGTGACGATCACCCGGGCTCCGAATCCTTTCATCGACTGGGCGCAGCCCTTGCCGACATCCCCGTATCCGCAGACGACGACGACCTTTCCAGCCACCATGATGTCCGTGGCCCGTTTGATCCCGTCGGCAAGCGACTCCCTGCAGCCGTAGAGGTTGTCGAATTTTGATTTCGTGACTGAGTCGTTCACGTTGAAGGCCGGAAAAAGCAGCTCACCTGCTTTGGCCAGATGGTAGAGGCGGTGTACACCGGTGGTGGTTTCTTCGGAAACTCCCCGAATGCGTGCGGCGACACGTTGCCAGAGGCCGGAATCGGCCTGATAGGAAACCCGCAGGCGGTCCATCAGGCATTTCATGTCGGGATTCGTGTATTCGGCGTCGAGGAGCTCGGGATGCTGTTCGACCTTCACCCCCTGGTGGACATAGAGGGTGGCATCCCCGCCGTCGTCCACAATCAGATCGGGACCTGTGCCGTCGGGCCAGAGCAGGGCCTGTTCCGTGCACCACCAGAACTCTTCGAGGGTTTCTCCCTTCCAGGCGAAGACGGCGGCGGAACCGTTGGCTGCAATGGCGGCAGCCGCATGGTCCTGCGTCGAGAAAATGTTGCAGCTCGCCCACCGAACATCCGCCCCCAGAATCTTCAGGGTTTCGATGAGCATGGCCGTTTGGATGGTCATGTGCAGACTTCCGGTGATGCGAAGCCCTTTCAAGGGCTGCTGGGGCCCGTATTTTTCGCGCACAGCCATCAGCCCGGGCATTTCGTTTTCTGCAAGCCGCATTTCCTTGTTGCCGAAATCCGCAAGGGACAGGTCGGCCACCCGGTAAGGCAGGCTCAGGTTCCGCAGCAGGACACCGTTCTTGTCCCGTTGCAAGGCAATCGATCCATCGTACATCTTGAAACTCCTTTATCGGTAACAGGATGCTCGAGGAGGAGCATCCATTGGTCAATCCTACAGATTCTTGAGATGAGCTCGGGTTAGAAGTCAGGTGTCAGAGTCAGAAGTCAGGAGTCAGAAGAAAAGGGATTGCTCCTGTTCCTGATCTCCTTGTTGCGTTGACCGTTGTTACAGCCCTGCCTTTTCCCGAAGCACTGCGGCCATGTTGGTGTGTTCCCAGGTGAATTCGGGTTCCGTTCGGCCGAAGTGACCGTAAGCGGCCGTCTTTTTGTAGATGGGACGCAGCAGGTCGAGGTATTCGATGATGGCGGCAGGTCGCAGGTCGAAGGTGTCGAGGATGATCTCCCGGACCTTTTCCTTGGGGATCAGGCCGGTGCCCATCATGTCGATCATGATGGAAACGGGTTGTGCGACCCCGATGGCGTAGGCGATCTGCAGTTCGCATTTCTTGGCGATTCCCGCTGCAACGATGTTCTTCGCGATGTGGCGGGCCATATAGGAGGCGCTTCGATCCACCTTCGACGGGTCTTTGCCGGAGAAACAGCCTCCGCCGTGGCTGCCCATTCCGCCATAGGTGTCCACGATGATCTTTCGGCCGGTCAGCCCGCAGTCCGCCATCGGGCCGCCCAACACGAACTTTCCGGTCGCGTTGATGTAATATTTCGTATCTCCGTCCATCATCTCTTTTGGGATGATCTTGCGGATGACTTCCTCGATGATGGCTTCCTTGAGGTCTTCGTAGGTGACGTCCGCCTTGTGCTGGGCTGCGATGACGACGGTATCGACCCGCTTGGGGGCGCCGTTTTCGTATTCGATCGTGACCTGGGCTTTTCCGTCGGGCCGCAGAAAGTCGAGGCTTCCGTTCTTTCGAACGACGGACAGCCGGTGGCACAGCTTGTGGGCGAACATCAAGGGCATGGGCATGAGCTCAGGCGTTTCGTCCGTGGCATAGCCGAACATCAGGCCCTGGTCTCCCGCGCCCTGGTCCTTGAAAAGCCCTTCGCCTGGGTTGACGCCCTGAGCGATGTCGGGGCTCTGGTGGTCGATGGATGTCATGACGGCACAAGTTCGCCAGTCGAAACCCATTTGAGAAGAGTGATAACCGATTTCACGGATGGTGTCCCGGGCGATCTGAGGCATTTCCACGTAGCAGGTCGTGGAAATTTCTCCGGCGATGAACACCATTCCGGTGGTGACGAGGGTTTCGCAGGCCACCCGGCAGCTTTTGTCCTGAGCCATGATGGCGTCGAGGACTGCATCCGAGATTTGATCGGCGACTTTGTCGGGATGACCTTCCGTGACAGATTCAGAGGTGAAGAAGAATTTTTCGTTGGACATGGGGTGCGATCTCCTTTGTCGAGGATGATGGTTGCAGGCCGTTGGGCCTTTTTCGAATCGGACCGGCGGATGCCGGAGGATGACCGCTGCAGGATGGCTTGGCCCCATGCAACGGCCGAAACAATCAAGTTGTGGGGCTTAGGTTCTTCTTAGGATTGTATTGTCGATCAAGCGGGTGGTTCCGACACGAACCGCAAGCGCCAGAAGCGCCCTGTCTTCGATGGTGTCCACCGGCTCCAGTGTTTCGGGATGACAGATGGCAACGTAGTCGATGCGGGTTTCCGGGAACGATGCGATGTAGGCTGCTGCTGCGTCGATCAGCCGACGGCTGTCGTGGATCCCCTGATCGAGCATTTCTTGAAGGTGTTTCAGGGAACGGGACAGGCTGAGGGCGGATTCGCGTTGATGCGGCTTGAGATAGGTGTTGCGGGAGCTCATGGCCAGACCATCCGTTTCCCGAACCGTTGGTGCCGTGACGATATCGACATCCAGATCCAGATCGGCCGCCATTTTCCGAATGACGAGAACCTGCTGATAGTCTTTCTGGCCGAAAACGGCGAAATGGGGCTTGGTGATATGAAAGAGTTTGGTGACGACTGTGGCAACCCCCCGAAAATGGCCGGGTCTTGAGAGACCGCAAAGGTGGTTCGGCAGTCGCTCGAGCTCGACGTAGGTTTCGTAATTCGGGCCATAGAGGTTGTCCGCGGAAGGCGCAAACACATAGTCGACGCCGACGGATTCACACAGGTGGCGATCCCGATCGAGGTCCCGCGGATAGGCGGCCAGATCCTCGTTCGGCCCGAATTGCGTCGGGTTGACGAAGATGCTCGTAACCAGGATGTCCGCCGACTTTCGGGCAAGGCGCATCAGAGATAGATGGCCTTCGTGCAGATATCCCATGGTCGGCACCAATCCGATGGTTTTTCCTTCGGATCGGTGGTTGCTGCACAGGGCCTGCATCGTTCGTTTGTCTGTGATCGTTTCGATGGTTTCATTCCCCCTTGAAGGCGTGCAGACGATCTTTGCCCCCTGCATCGAAAAACGTGCAGAAAGACGCTTCGGCGCGTGGTTTGGCGCCGATATATCCGAAAAACAGAACTCAGGAGTCAGGAGTCAGAAGAAAAACGGTTGCCCCCTGTTTTCATGGATGCGAGCGCTGCGGCCATGGCCGTTTCTTGTCTGCGAATCATAAGGAAAGCGGCAGGGAATGTCAAATCTTTACCCAGTTGAAAGCAGGGCCCCGTCAAAGTCCTTTATCGTGAAAATAGTGGGCAGTGGGCAGTGGGCAGTGGGCAGTCGGCAGTGTTTTTCGGCCGATTTTCATCCCCGGGGGTGGCGCCTACCGCCATGAATATTTATCGTGAAAATGCGTCCGCCCCCGCGTGATGCCCCTCGTTGACGGTGAGGGCGCAACGG
>Ga0101944_10006912_pt1 | contig 11740 bp, 9 predicted proteins | sample DewCreD2012metaG_FD_75245 | JGI IMG/M metagenome (GOLD analysis project Ga0101944, IMG submission 75245) | Hot spring sediment bacterial and archeal communities from British Columbia, Canada, to study Microbial Dark Matter (Phase II) - Dewar... ... | reverse complement strand
GGGTACAATTTCCTGGGGGATCGGGTGTACAATCCCTTCGATATCCTGCTCTTTTTGGATTCGAAGGAATTCCGCAACTACTGGTTTGAAACCGGAAGCCCCAGCTTTCTCATCAAGCTCATCCTTCAGCAGCGCTATGCCGCACCGAACCTCGAGTGCATCGAGGCCTCGGAAGCCATCCTTTCTTCTTTCGACATCGATGACATCCAGTTGGATACCCTGCTGTTCCAGACGGGATATCTGACCATCCAGGACAGCATTCGTTTGGGAAGCGACAGGCTCTACACCCTTGTATATCCCAATCTCGAGGTCAAAAAAAGCCTTACCGAAAACCTGCTCCGGCATCTGACAGGTTCATCGGCGGAGCAAACCCGAACCCGCATTCAACTCTACCGTGCCTTGGAAGGAAACGATCTGGACCGGTTGCGCGATATCTTCCATGCCTTCTTCGCCTCCATTCCTCATGATTGGTACCGGAAAAACGATTTTTCCCGTTACGAAGCCTATTACGCTTCGATCTTCTATTGTTATTTTACGGCCCTTGGCCTGGATGTAACGGCCGAACAAATGACGAACAAAGGCCGGATCGACATGGCCGTGCGGCTCGGCAAGCGGGTGTTTATCCTGGAATTCAAGGTGGTGGAAATCGACGGTACCTCGAACCAAGCCATCGAGCAGATTCGGAAGATGCGCTACTGGGAGCGATACCTCGGCAAAGCTGAGGAAATCTATTTGATCGGTGTGGAATTCAGCAGCACGGATCGCAACATTGTGGGATTCGAGTGGGAGCGTGTAGATACTTCGATTCTCTCCCCCTGAATCTGGACCATTGCCCCTTTCTCGGGCTGTGGTCGGCTCCGTGTTTTATGAAAATCGCTTTTTTCAAGTTTCCACCATTCCCAACCTCTCCTGATTTCTCATCCTCGGTTGAGCCTCCTGCCGAATTCCCGAAGCATGTCCCATGCATGGTGGGGGACGTAGTTTCGATGTCCCCCTGAAAAAAATGTGCTGCATCCCTAAAGGGTGTCACTTTTTGCCCAGAAGCATAGACTAAAGAGTACGAAGATCATCACGACATCGCCTTGGGTCGATCCATTTGGGCATCTGCAAGAGTATTGGATTCTTCCCGATGACCTTTGGTTTCTGATCGAAACCATCCCGTTTTGGGGAAGAGGCTGGCGGCGGATTGAACCATGGAGACGGTTAGCATATCCGATGAACGGGAAGGTAACGCCCCCTGTTCTGCTCGGATGTAAAAGTCACTGCTTCTGATATAACAAAAGATATATCGGTGGGAACGACCGGTGTGGCGAGCAAAGCTGGAGGCCTGAACATAAAGAAATATCTATAACCCCGAAATCGCATACTGTAAGAAAGTCGTTGTACGGAATTGTATGGAGCCGATCTTGTCGTTATTGAGAGAAGGTCGATGTCCTGTTGGAAGAAACGGGTATGTGCACCACGGGGCCGCTGGGATAGGGGATCAAGCATCCTGTGAAAGACTTGAAGAGATAACGCAGGGAAGGGCCATTACCCAGCAGGGGCTGGTAACAACCTGCAAAGACCCTCGGTCCGTCATTTTCCACGAAAGAACAGAAAGGAGATTATATGGGATTATTTAGTAAGAGATCGCCATTCGAGCAGCATGTTGCCGTATTTGGTGAATCAGGAAGCGGAAAGACTACGCTAGTAAGTGTATTTTATGGGTATCAACAAGCAGCCGATTTTTCGAAGAGGTCGGGTTACAACCTTCTCGCCTCTGATACCACCCAGGGACAGCAGCTTCTAAAAACCTATCACCGCATCGAAGACAATTGTCTTCCACCGCAAACGCGCTACCATCAAACCGTTTTCACCTTCCAGGTTCGTCCAAATGGCCTGCGTAAGGATGCCGGTCGGTTGGTCTGGCACGACTATCCTGGAGAATGGTGGTCTGAAACGCGCATTGGGGAAGAGGAGCACAGAAAACAAGAAGCATTTAAATCCCTCCTATGCTCAGATACTGCCTTGTTCCTGGTGGATGGTCAGCGGTTGAAAGACAACCATGAGCACTACCTGCCCCGCCTTTTCAAGAGTTTTCGGGACGAGATCTCGCGACAGCGTGAGTTCCTCATAAAAGGTGGCACCCTACTGAACACTTTCCCGCGTGTGTGGATCATATGCCTTTCGAAAGCGGATCTGTTTCCCGATAAAAATGTAGAATGGTTTCGAGCAGAAGTAATGAAGAAGGCGTGCGAAGAGGTGGGGGCTTTACGAGAGGAAATCCGATCAATGGTAACCCAACCCGAGTTCGTATCTCTTGGGGAAGACTATCTACTAGTGTCGTCGGCTAAATTCGACCCGGAAACCAGGAGGGTTCTTGATCCAAAGAATAAAATCGGCATTGAGCTGATTGCCCCTCTTATCCTTACGACACCGCTTCATTACGCCAAGAAATGGGCTGGAATCGAGATCGGCAGCAAGAAGACAGCTGCTATTTTCACAGAGGCCTTCCGAGGACTTACCACTAATTGGCTTAAATGGATTCCAATCGTGGGCAGATTTTTCCAATTGCTGGACGAAGAACTGAAGGGAGGTGTCGGAAAATTGCGCCAGATACACGAACGCGCAGTTGAAAAGGGCAATGCTGTGGATGCGGTTCTTGCTGCATTTGCGATTTGCCTCAGAAAGCCAGGGACAGAGAAAATCTTTCTTTCACCAACTGAAGTTTCGCATTTTTTTGAAGACCGGCAATCGACATGCAATGATCGTCACTACAAGCAAGCCTTTGAAGGCATCCATAATATGATGTAAAAACAATTAGTTTGCGTATTCCGGCGAATCCGAACACCGATTCTGGATGATGCCGAACAGTGATTCCGATCGATGCCGAACACCAATTCCGATTTGATGGTGAACAGTATCGCCCGGTCACTCAACCTCTGGCGCATTCGGCAACAGTCCCCGCAAATTCAAGCTAAAATCTCTTATCGATGTGCTTATGCGGATGGCCGCACGAACACTTTTTGGGAAACATCAGTTTCGCTAATAAAAGCAGAATGTAAATGCCAGAACTGAGACTGCAAAATCTGCTTTGGTCTACCCGAGGAAGAGAATGGGGTTTTCGATTCCTTCATAAACCCGCGGTGCAAGTTGGCATATGGGAATCAATTTACCAGAGTATTTTCGGCAGTGATGAATGCGTGCCCCAAAGATGGCACGGCACAATCACACATTCATATGGTCCTGCTCTTCAATACGTGGCGAGTCGATTTATCGATCCTATTAAAGTATGGAAAGATGCCGCTGGTCGCGAGATACCGCACGAGATGCTCTTGATTTTGGAAACCGGGGCAGAGGAGACGGCGGGCTTCGATTGGGAGCGAGTGGTGTTTGAGTTTGTTCGCAGCTACTATCAAGATCAATTCGAGAAAGATTTATCGTCGATTCAGCCGTTCGTTGGGGAAGCAGTCTCGTTTGATTTGCCCTTAAATGTTGCACAATGCTCTTCAATTAGGCGCGACATTTGTATCGACAATAGATATGCAAAACCTCAGACTGATGAAATGAAACATCGCTTGCCGCTCTATGAGGTGGGGTGGCAGGTGTTGAATACTGACATAAAGGTTCTCATGAAGAAGTGGTGTCCTTCCGGCAAGCGTGCAAAACGGCAAGAACCACCACTTCTCCAGGGGGACAAAATCCAAGGGATTTGACGAACCACCTTTGCGGTATCTACATAGAAGAATGGATCAGCAGACTGCGGAATCGGTTTGATAATGGGGGAAGTTAAGCACGCTTGCCGGAAGGACACAGAACATCCACATACACCCAACCGTTTTCGACGATACGCCGCGTCTTTCCTCTCCGATTGTCTGGATTCCGACGGTGAAAAACATGCTCGAAGACGCCATTTTGATGATCGCCTATTACATTGTTAGAAATCCAGATATTCGAGGGTTGGCCGAATCGTTTACGGATATGCGAAAAGCGCACCGTCAAGAACTTTTCAGGATGTTCAGCGATGATCAGCGTCTCCAGCTGTATGAATGTTGTCGAAAAATTAAGCATTTTCCAAAACTCATCGTTTCGGTGTTTCGATATTCCACGATTGAAAGGCAGATTGGCATTTTGGATCAGTATCAAATGGACATTGAAGTCTGTATGGCATGTTATTCGAGGTTGTACTCGGTATGGAATAAGGAGTTGGAAATTTGGGGAGTTCTTCCGGTTTTTGAAAGAACCTCGGGCTGCGCATGACGTTTTTGTTGATAACAAAAAGAAAGCGCATGAACGAGAGTTGTGAGAGCGACCATACGAAAAGTAGGGGAATGTCATGCCGCTCCATGAACACATTCCCACGACAATTGTTGATGACAGTGATTTGTGGCCGCTCCCCTGGATGAAAATGGCTGGCTCGTGTAGGGACGAATCATGATTCGGCGCTTCACCATAATCTGTCACAAATTGAGATGAAATTTTTCTTGATTTCATATTGTTCAGCGTTTAGGAAAATAAATGTTCAGGTCGTTTCGGATTCACGCGCAACCCTCAAGGGGGCTCTTTTCCGGTGCAATGGCCTCATGAGATAGCGACCATGCATCACCCATTATCCAGGCATGGAAGGTACAACATGAAACGGAATCCACCTCCCTCCATCGATCCAAAATCCATCCTATCCTCTCTTCCCGAAACATCCACTTCATGGATTCGGTATCGCTGCCGACTGGTGACACCGATGTATGGCGGTGGCGTCGTTGCCGGAGAAGTGGATAAAGACATGCCCATTCGGGCGACAGCCATCCGCGGACATCTGCGTTTTTGGTGGCGGTTGCTTCACAAGCAGTTGCCCAGTAAGGAACTTTTCGAGCAAGAGCGGGCCATCTGGGGTGGGCTGGGAAATGCAAACGAACTTGAGGCCAGCAAAGTCCGGATTCGGGTCCAGGGTATAGATATAAATCACTTAATAAATTTAAAATCTTATCCGAATGTATCTTTAGGGCAAAGCGTTTCTAAAAAGGATTTGGTACCACACAACCTCACGTTTGTTCTCATGGTCTCCATTTCTCCATTTTTGAAACCAGAACAGAAAGCCTCCGTCTTGGAAGCCATCCGCTGGTGGGGAACCTTCGGGGGAATCGGTGCCAGAACCCGTCGTGGTTTGGGGGCTGTATGGATCGAATCCGTCGAAGGAGCCGACCCATTTCGGGTGGTCTCCCAAGATGAAGTCAAAAACCAAGGGTTGAGGCTTGTCTTTGCGAATCATACTCCAAGCGATTCTCTCGAGGCTTGGAAAACAGCCATTAATCAGATGCAGCAATTCCGACAAGGGGTCGTTATCGGGCGAAATCCCGGTGAAACTCCTGAAAAGCCTGGACGAAGCAGATGGCCTGAGCCGAATGCCATTCGCAAGATAACCGGGCAACATCGTATAAAACAGAATGGTGTTTCTTTTGAACCTCCGAGAGATCAAAAAGTATATTTTCCAAGAGCGGTTTTTGGCCTGCCGATTATCTTTCATTTTCAAAACCAAAAGAGTGATCGTCAAAAGGATCCAGATACATGCACCCTGGTAGTCAAAAGTAAAACCGAAGGACGCATGGCCTCTCCGGTCATTCTAAGGCCTTATCCACTTGACAAAGACCATTGGCTGCCTGCCGTTCTTGTACTGACTTATGAGGAACTCCTTAAGCGACCTCTCGTTTTAAAGCAAGATAAAGAGAATTCTAATCAGGAGAAAAAGGAGTTAAAGGTTTTAGAGCCTGGCTCTTGGCTTCCTACACTGAATGAACAGAATGGCGAATCACCAGTCGTTCCACCTATGGCCGGTTACAATGATCCAATAGAAGCCTTCCTCAATTTTTTCAAAAAGGATCAAAAGAGTACCAAAGATAAGCAAACGTCTCATCGATCTGCTTCGGCTCCACAAAAATCAGGCGATTTACAGAATAATGCTGAAATACGAAAGAGCAAAGCTTGGGTCAAATTGGAGAAGAATGGTGCGATTTCTGCAAAACTTCAAAATGGACAAGCCTTTTATGCCGTAGGTCCTCAAGCACAAGCTATTCAGGAGTCTCTTCCAAACGACATCAAGGCCAAACTCCAAAAAGGGTTTTCAGCAACTATCACTGTGAAAAATAGGGAATTGATCCGGGTGGAGGAAACCTCATGAGCCAATATCTCATCGAAGTCACCATCGGACCGGTTCAGAGCTTCATCGCGGCGGCTCGGCGCTCCCGGGATCTTTGGGCCGGAAGCTACATGCTCTCTAAAATGGTGCGGGCGGTCGGCAAATGCCTCTTGGACCGAAACGCGACGCTCATTTATCCTGCGGAAGAGCGGGTCAGGAAGTTGCAACCGGAGGAAAACAGCAACTTGCCCAACATCGTGCTGGCGCTGCTTGAAGCCGAGGGGGTCCAACAAGTCAAGGATACGGCAAATGCCGCCAAGGATGCTGCGAAGAAACGGCTTTCCGATTTTGCCGAAACGGCTTGGAAAAAATGGACAGATTCAGGTGTTCCCCTTCGGAAGGCATTCTGGGATCGCCAGATCGACACAGCGATCGAGTGCTTTGCAGCATGGAGTCTCCTTCCGGAAGAAGAAGGTGCAGACTACCGATTGGCCTACGATCGGCTGAAAATGGCCCTCGCCTCTCGAAAGAACACCCGCGACTTCGAACCGATACACACGTCGCAAACCCACCCGATGGCAGCCGATGGGGTGCCGAAATCCTCTTTGGACGGATTGAGGGAATCGGTGCTTCCCAAAGGACGCATGCAATTTCCGCTGAGATTCGGCCTATCCTCGGGCGAGCAATTGGATGCGCTCGGAGCGATCAAGCGGGTGGAGGGCAGAAAAGAACGGTTTGTCGCCTTGAGCCGGGTTGCAGCAGACGCATGGCTCGGGAAACTTTCAGATCGGGAACGAAACCAATTAAAAGAAGTCTACGATCCGTTGGTGTCCTCGCAGGTCGCTACCAAAAGCCTTGGAAATGGGGACATCTACCAAGATTTCCCTTATGACGCCGGACTGTTGTATCCCGAGCGCTTGGAAATCGCCTGGAAAGAAGCGGCACAAGACCAAGACCAAGCTCAAGCAGAGGCGATTCGAAACCAGTTGAAACAGTTGAGAGAAACCCTGAAACCCCTGTGGAAAAAGCATGGTAGACCGTGTCCCTATGTGGCCATGATTCTTGCCGACGGCGACCGCATGGGGAAATTCGTCGATGCCGCCAAAACTCTCGAAAACCATGCTGCAGTCTCCCAAGCGGTGTGCGCCTTTGCCGATGGCGTGCCAGAGATCCTGAGAAACCACCGTGGTCAGTGTATCTACAACGGCGGGGACGACCTCATGGGGATTCTGCCGCTTGGAAGCCTCTTGGATGCGGGCCAAGCGCTTTCACAGGCCTTTTCGAAAGCTTTGCAGGATGTCATCCAACACCTCCTAGGCCCCAATCCCAAAAGCCCCCCAACGCTTCGATTGGGGGCAGCCATCTGTCATATCCTCGAACCGTTGGGATATATCCGTCGTTGGGCAGCGGATGCCGAGCATTTCGCCAAAAGCCCGGAAGCCGAACCGAAACGCCAAGGAAACGCCCTAGGGTTATGCTTGCACATCCGATCGGGGCATACCGTTTCCATCCGATTGCCATTCAACGATTCGGATGCATTCGGGGCGCTTGAACTCTGGATGGACGGGTACAAGAAGGACCGGCTGCCTGGAAGGCTCGCTTTCGATACGGCGGCCATCTTCGAGGGGGTGGATGCGGGACGGTTCACTGGGCCTGTCGCTAAGGCGGAATGGCACAGGCTTTTGGATCGGGCCAGACAGAGCGGCGGCCAAAAGGCCCTGACAGAAGAATTTCGCATAGCGCTTATCGAGCGGTTGCAAGTGCTTGAAAAACAGGAAGGGTACAAATCCGCCTTTCGGAGATTGGCCGATGAGTTGCGAATGGCCCGCTGGCTCTCCGCTACAACCGAGGCCGATATCACGTATATTGGAGGATGAGGCCATGCACGCTTATTGGATTGAACCGTTTGCTCCCTTGGTATTTCGTTCGGGGAAACCCTTCGGCGCCGGAAGTCGGGATGGCGCCAATTTTCCATGGCCCAGTTCTTTTGCCGGATTGATGCGAACCACCCACGCACAATCCACCGGTATTCCCGATCAGTATGACGTTGAGGCATTGAAACAGCTTGCAGCAGCAGGCCCTTTTCTGGCGAAACGAAGGGGTCTCCAAACCATTCTCTATGTGCCCAAGCCCAGAGACGCCGTTTATCTCGCCGGGGAAAACGATGCGAAAACGGCCATCTATCGACTGTATCCCGGAGATTTTCCTCAGGATGCCGGAGCCGATCTTCCAGACGGTTTGGAACCGGTCATTATGGAACCAGAAGCACCGAAAGGAAAACCAAAGAAAGGGCCTGGATTTTGGCCTTTGTCGAAGATGATCGCTTGGAGATGTCAAAGACCCATATCCTACGCAGAGCTCGAAGATATCGACCTGCTGTTGTCCTTACGTACGCATGTAGCCTTGGATCGTTCGACCCGGGCGGCGGATCCCGGACGGATTTTTCAGACCGAGGGGTGGAGCTTCGGCAGGCGGAAGGTTGCAACCGGCGGCTTCGCAGATGATATCTGGGGGCTTGTAGGATTGTTTTCACGGCAGATCCAAGGCGACGCCGTATGCTTCGGAGGAGAAAGGCGGCTTTCCTGGCTTGAACCGATCGACAAGACGGCGTTCATGATATCGGATGCCGATTGTCGGGTGATCGAAGAGGCCGTTCACAAATCCAAACGGATTGCCTTTACTTTTGTCACACCTGCGGCTTTTTCCGAAGGCTGGCGGCCTGCATGGGCGAACGGCCAACGGGACGTACCGGACTTGTCGGGGTTGAGACTTCGACTCTGCGCCGCCACGCTGGACCGATGGGTCGGGCATTCCGGATGGGATCTCGCTTTCAAGAAGCCTCGACCTGCTCGAGCGCTGGTTCCTGCAGGGGCGACCTACTGGTTCGAAGTGCTTTCCATGCCGGAAGACGCCATTCGAAAGCTTTGGTTGGCTTCGGTGTGTGACGATCCCCAGGATCGCTTGGATGGTTTCGGGCTTGTTGTACCAGGGATTTGACTTCAGCAGCGCTATCCAACATTGCCGACGCGGCATATGGTTTCATCTTCAGAGTTTCATTCGGATATCCAGAACAACGGAAGGGAGCCTCTATGAAAACCAACGTCTTCTATCTTCATGCATTGTCTGCACTTCACGTGGGCGTAGGCCAAGCCGTAGGCGCCGTGGATTTGCCCATTGCCAGATGTCGGGCGACGAATCTCCCCCTCGTTCCGGGTTCCGCCGTCAAAGGGGTGCTTCGGGACGAATTTCAAGCCGATGAGCAGCATCTGTTGTTCGGGCCCGAAACCATCACGGATGCGGAATCGGCTCATGCGGCAGCACTGGCTTTCGGAGATGCCCATTTGTTGGTCTTTCCGGTTCGATCGATGGCCGGGATCGTCGCTTTTGTATCCTGTCCCTTCGTTTTGGAGCGATACGCAAACGATCTACGACGTACCGGGAAAACCGATCTTCCAGAAATTCCGGAACCTGGGACAAATGCCCTCGCTACGAACGATACGGTGCTGAAGCTATCGGGGAATCGGATCGTATTGGAAGATTTGGATTTCTCCTTTTCGCCAGGTGCCGAAAAATGGGCTGGGTACCTGGCCAAGGCCATTTACCCCAACGCTTCAACCAACCCCGCAGACCAGGATCAGAAAAGCAAGGACAAAGCCAGGACGCATTTTCAGAAGCGGTTTCTCATCCTCAACGACGACGATTTCGCCTTTTTGGCCGATACGGCCACCGAGGTGCGGGCGCGCATCCGTATCGACGACGACCGCGGGGTGGTTCAGAAAGGGGCGCTGTGGTACGAAGAGAACCTGCCGGCCGAAAGCGTGCTCTGGGGCATGATGGCTGCAAGCCCGTCCCGGATGAAATCGAAAGCACTTGACGCCGAAGCGGTGTGGGCCTTGTTCAAGGAGCAGATCCACGGTGAGCGGTTGCTTCAGATCGGTGGGAAGGCCACCGTCGGACGAGGGTTGGTTCGTTTTATTCAATGAGTGACCAGTGACGAGTGACCGGTGACGGGTAAGACGATACGCATCGAGCAGGAGGTTTATGTATGCCCCGAACATTGGAACAAAAATATGCGGATATTGCTTGGAAACAGGTAGACAGGGTTTCCCCCAAAGAGTTCGATGAATACAAGGCCCGGGCGGACAGTTTTCCGACCTTTGTCATGCAGGCAGGGCTTGCGCAAGCGGTTGGGTTTCTGAAGGCCAAAGGAGATGTATACAAGAAATACCTGAACGATCTGGCTCTGGTGCTTGGAAAAGAAAACGATCAGGCTTTCTACAGAGAGGTGATTCAGGCCGAACGCGTCGAATATCGGCTGTTGACCCGAAAGGCGCTTGCCGCAGCCGGATGGCTCAAACGGATGGCCCAGGCCAGAAAGGCCTCCGGGGAATTGGGAGGGACGCATCCATGACCCAATTGTGTCGAACCGTTCTGAAAACAATGTTGGGGGATCATGCGGACTTGAGGGTGCAACCCCATCCCGGCCTGTTGCTTTCAATGGGGTTGGACGTTTTTCCGGAAGGGGAGAAGGCCGGAGAGATCAAGAGAAAACACATCGAACGGTTGTGCCGAACAACGGCTTCGGATTTCTATCGGGATGCCTTTTCCCGATGGAAATCCTTGACCCAAGATGTCCGGCGATTCGCCGTTCTGGAAGCCCGTATCCAGGGGAGGCTCTACATTGGAACGACGCGGGATACCCCATTGGAGACCGGCATCACCGTTCACCACACCTACGGCATGCCCATGATTCCCGGTTCTTCGGTAAAAGGGCTTTGTCGGAGTCAAAGCGACTCCATTGCTGATAAGGAGGTTGTCGAATATCTCTTCGGAAACGACTGGGGAGAAAAGGACGAAGCCGCCGTCATCTCCGGTGGAATCGTCTACCATGACGCTTGGTGGGTGCCGGAGGGACAACCTTTTGTATCCGAAGTGGTCACCGTGCACCATCAGGAATACTATGGATCCTGTGGTGAAACGCCTGCCACGGATTTCGATTCCCCCATTCCGGCACCCCAGATCGCCACCCAGGGCAAATTCTACTTCGTCATTGAAGGTCCTCAGGCTTGGGCGGAATTGGCGAGGCACCTGCTGCGTCAAGCCTTGGAACACCAAGGTATCGGCGGAAAGCGAAGCTCCGGTTACGGATATCTAAATGTGTTCCTCAAATGAGACCGCCGTTAGAGCGGTGCATTGCCTCTCTTGGGGTCAAGTAACGTGCCCCCCGCCCTGTCCATGAAAATGCTGAGGCGGTATCGGGTGAAGGAAGTGGACATCGCCAGCCTGGACGATAGGATCGTTGTGGCTGGTGCTGGAGCCCGACGCACCCGAACCGCCAAAGGAGGTGCCTACGCTGGGGCGGCTCTTTTTAACGATAAATGCTCATGACGTCGGATCTTCGCCGCCCCCGGGAATGAAAATCCGGCATGGATAAGGGCGACCGGCAGGTCGCCCCTACAGGTTACCCGTCACGCATTTTCACGATAAATGCTCATGGCGATGGGTGATCGCAGCCCTCGGGAATGAAAATCGGCAGAAAGACACTGCCCACTGCCCACTGCCGACTGCCCACTGCCCACTCTTTTCACGATAAATGCTCATGGCGATGGGTGATCGCAGCCCCCGGGAATG
>Ga0101944_10006910_pt1 | contig 11743 bp, 8 predicted proteins | sample DewCreD2012metaG_FD_75245 | JGI IMG/M metagenome (GOLD analysis project Ga0101944, IMG submission 75245) | Hot spring sediment bacterial and archeal communities from British Columbia, Canada, to study Microbial Dark Matter (Phase II) - Dewar... ... | reverse complement strand
TCCGGACACGCCCCTGATCATCGACCTGAGCGATCTGCCCCGCCCCCGTGCCCGCAGGCTCAAGTATCTGGGCCTGGTCCGCGACGGCAGCCAGGATGGACGATTGGTCAGCGGCTATTGGTGCCTGGAGATTTATGCCTGCTGGGGCAAGGGGCGTATCACCCCCTTGCTGCTGCATCCCTACGGCATGGATGATCCCACGGTCCGGAGCGAAAACGCCCAGATCCTGCGGCAGGTGGATCGGGTCATGCGGGCCACCGACGGCAAGGGAGTGCTGGTGATGGACATCGGCGCTGACCGGGACAGCCTTCTGATCCCCTGGATCGATGCCCACCGCAGGTTCGTCATTCGCCTGCGGGGCGACCGGCGGCTGTTGCTGGACAATGGCGTGCAACTGCCCGCCAGGCACCTGGCCGAGAGGCTCTTGCAGCAGGCCGCGGCCCAGGGCAGGCGGACGGCCTGGACGCGAGTCTACCTCCCCGAGCGTGTCGGGGAGCCGCTTTACCTGGTCTGTCGGGTCCTGCCCGGGCGGGACCACCCCCTGATGCTCCTGACGAGCCTGACCGTGGAGAACCTGGAGGCGGCCAACAAGACGCTGTGGTACTACCGCCGGAGGTGGGGATGCGAGGAATCGGCGCGTTTCCTGAAAAGCCGGCTGGGGCTGGAACGATTCGCCCTGCGCACCTACGAGGCCTTCGCTCCCTTACTGTTTCTGGCCACGGTTGCGATGGGCCTGCTCACATGGCTGCAGATGCGTTTTGCATCCCTGGCCCGATGGCTGGCCCGGTCCCGACCCGGCCGCCGTGCGGTGAAGTTTCTCTACTACCGGCTGCTGGAATGGTGGGAGAGCCAGATTCTCCAGGCCCTGTCGAATCGAATCCCGCCATAGGCCGCGAAACGGGTAGTCGCGTCTTTTGAAAACCCTTGTCTGGCCCAGGCGCACGCTGGACAATGTTGGAGATGGGGACATCGCGGGGCTCGGTCCCCGGAAGCATGATGATGGCAGTCGGCACATTCTCGGCCATCGCGGCGGGCGTATCCAACGCCTATCGCCTGATCGGCGGCCGCTTCGCCGCCGATATCTCCTCCGGGGGACGCTCATCCCGATTCGGCTCGGACAAGGCCCGCGCGCTGGTTGGCGGCCAGCCGATGATCCAGCGCATTGCCCAGGTCCTGCGCTGCTGCTTTGATTCGGTCACCGCGGTCGCCGCGCAGGCCCACGCCTACCGCGACCTGGGGATTCGCACCATTGCCGATCTGTCGCCGGGCAAAGGACCCATGGCCGCCCTCCAGGCGGCGCTCGTCGATCGCGGCCAGGGGTGGATCTTCCTGGTCTCGTGCGATCTGGCCGGTCTTCAGCGGCGCTGGATTTCGCAGCTCGTTCGCCGCCGCGGTCCCTCGGGCCGGGCCGTGGCGTTTTGCGGACCTCCGTGGGAGCCGCTGTGCGCCCTGTATCACGTCGGCATCCTGCCGGAAGTCGAGCGTAGGATTGTCGCCGGAAGTCTTTCGATGCAGTCTTTGCTGGACGGCCTTCCCGCACAGCGCGTGGCCTTGCCTTCCGACTGGCCGCAGGCCTGCCAGGTCAATACGCGCCAGGACCTGGAGCGTCTCGGCACGCTTCCGTCGCTGGGCATTTGATGGTTGCGGTGCCATGCGATGACGACGACCGTCGCCACGGCGTCGGGCGTTTGTTCCGGCACGCGGATCGGCTTCTGATCGATCCGCCAGGCGCGGTCGTATTTGCTTCAGCCCCGGGTCGTGTTCATCAACATGCACGTTTCCCAGGCCACGCCGGGCATGCCGGTGGCCGGGATTATCGCGTGCCGTATTCCCCAAGCGCGTTGATCAGCGGCCCCAGGTGTTTTTCATAATGTTTCCAGCGGCCCACCGACGACTGGTAGAGCGGCTGGCGAACCTGCTCCCAACTGGCGGTTCGCACCGAGCGCCTGTTCTCGTGAAACCGCAGGCACTGGTCGTCCCAGGGCAGCCCCAGCATTTCCAGCAGTCGTCGCGTCTGGCCCTCCGGATCGTTGACCAGTGCCTCGTAATTGACCTCGATCATCGGGATGTTCAGCGTCTTGCTCCAGTGAGCCATCAGCCGCCGGTAGTCGCGGTAGAACTGTCCCAGATGCGTCAGGTCGTGGGTGTAGGCCTGGCCCCCCTGGAAGAAGGTCAGGAAGCAGGACAGGCAGGTATCCAGCGGGTCCCTCGTGCAGTGGATGACGTTGCACTCGGGGAAAAGCATCGAGATCATCCCGAGGTGGATGAAATTGTCCGGCATCTTGTCGGTGACATACGTTGCCGTGGCGTTGAGCCTTGAAAGCGTCGAGAGGTAAGCCTGCGCCATCTCGTTGGCCTTGCGCAGGGAAATGCCGTCCAGGTAGGCCGGGTAGGGTTCGGGTTGACTCCAGTCCTGCTCCCGTGCGCCGCCGCGGGCAAGCTGCCCGAGCGTTCGCAGTTCGCCCCCGCCGTAGACCTGTGGATGGCTGGCCAGTATCTGCTCCACCAGCGTCGTTCCCGATCGCGGCATGCCGACGATGAAGATTGGCCGACGACTGCGGTGCGACGCCCGCGGCAGGTCGTGCAGCTTCGCGGGAGTGAAGTAGTTGATCTGAAACGTGAACCAGTCGGTGACGTGCTTTGGATCAAATGGCCGGCGGCTGGCCTGCTTGCCCTTGCGGGCGTGCTCGAAGGCCTCGTCATACCGGCCCAGTCGATCCAGCAGCCGCACGACGGCAAAGTCGAGAGACACGCGGGCATCCGGCCGCACCTGGCCCGACGCCAGCAGGTTCCGCACGTAGGCCAGGGCGTCCTCTTCCAACTTGAGCTTCGGCGACATCCAGGCATACAGCTCTGCCAGGCGGGCGGAACGGTAGCCGGATCGGATCAGCGGATCGACCAGTTGCCAGGCGGCCTCGGTCTGGCGGTCGTGCTGGAGGATTCGAGCGCGGAACACCGCGATGTCCCGGTCGCCCGGGGCCAGCCGCATCGCCACTTCGCTGTGCGCCAGTGCGTCCGGGAGTTGGCCCAGGTCACACAGGAGATCGGCCAGGAGAATCCGGGGCTCGGCCACATCCGGTGTGGCTTGCACGGCCTGCTCAAGATGGTGCAGTGCCATCTCCAGGTGCATCAGTTTCCAGGCGCACATGGCCGCCTTGACGTGCAGCTGGGCGTTCTCGGGCTGAAGGCGAGTTGCCTCGATATACCTTTGCAAAGCATGGTCCAGTTGCCCTTGCGCCTTGAGAGTATCTCCCAGTGCCGCCTCCTGGCTGGCTCGATGAGCTGCGTCGATGTTGGGCAATCCTCCGGAGGCGGGCAGCCAGGAGATGGCCTGTCCCTCGCCCGACCAAGGGAACGAACAGATACTGGTTCCCATGCCCGACGCCGGCTGAGGCGCACCCTCGCGCGCACGGAAGGCGTCCTTGTTTGAATTGGGTCCCTGTGACGGCGGTTTCTCTGCCATGCTGATGCCCGTCATGAGCGGATCGGCGCGTCACCGACAGCGCAGAACACAACCGCGCGCTTGGCCCATCCGCGGCTTCGTGGTGTGAGGCCTTCCTTCATCAAACGACCGAAGAAGGCGATTATTTCGGAACAGGTGATAACCCGTCCAGGCGAGGGCGGCACCACGTGCCCTCGCCAAGGCCGCCTGCGACGCGACAAGCGGGCCAGACCGGGAAAACCGGACATCCGTTGATCAGGTTGCCATTGTCCCATGGCCGGGCCGTAACCTGACGTTCAACGGAGATTCATTCAGGTCCCCGCAAGGTCGCCCAGCGACTCGAGCAGCGGCCCAAGATGCCTCTGGTAGTGTTTCCACCGCCCAACTGACGAGGCGTACAGCGGGCGACGCACCTGCTCCCAGCTTGCCGTGCGCACCTGCCGGCGATTCTCATGGAAGCGGAGGCAGCGATCGTCCCACGGCAGGTTCAGCGTTTCCAGCAGTCGCCGCGTCTGTCCCTCCAGATCGCCCACCAGCGCCTCGTAGTTGACCTCGATCATCGAAATATTGAGCGTCGATTGCCAGTGCGCCATCAGCCGCCGGTAATCGCGGTAGAACCTGCCCAGGTGGGTCAGATCGTGGGTGAACGCCTGGCCGAACTCAAACAGGTTCATGAAGCACGACAGGCACGTGTCCCGCGGATCTCGCGTGCAGTGGATCACGTGGCAGTCCGGAAAAAGCAGCGTGATCAGGCCCAGGTAGAGGAAATTCTGGGGCATCTTGTCGGTGACATAGGTGGCCGTGCCCCCGATGGCGGCAATCGCAGACAGATACGTCTGTGCCAACTGGTTGGCCTTGCGCAGCGAGAGCGCATCCAGGCAGGCGGGAAAAACCTCCGATCCCATCCAGTCGCTTTGCCGCTCGCCCCGGGCCAGTTCGCCGACCAACATCAGTTCCCCGGCCCCGTGGACCTGCGGATGACTGGCCAGGATCTGCTCGACCAGCGTCGTCCCCGACCGCGGCATGCCCACGATGAACACCGGGCGCCGGCTCCCGTGCGAGGCGCGCGGAAGATCGTGCAACTTCGCCGGCGTGAAATAACCGATCTGGAAATCAGTCCATTGCGTCATCCGCTGCGGGTCATAGGGCCGCATGGCAGCCTGCTTGCCGAGGCGCGCATGCTCAAAGGCTTCGTCATATCGGCCCATCCGATCCAGCAGCGCCGAGGCCGCAAAATGGAGCTTGGCCTGCTCCATCCCCGCCGCCGCCGTGCCCAGCAATTCAAGGACGTACTCCAGCGCCTGAGTTTCGCGACCGATCTTCGGCGCAAGAGCGGAGTAGATCTCGGCGATGCGACAGGTGCGCGCTCGGGACCGGATCAGCGGCTCAAGCAGGCGCCAGGCCTCTTCGCTCTGACAATCCAACTGCAGAATCTGCGCCCGCGTGACAATTGTATCGAAGTCTCGCGGCGCCAGTTGCAGCGCCCGTTCGCTGAGAGAAAGGGCCTGCTCCATCTGGCCATCGTCATACGCGAATTCGGCGACGAACCGCAGGGCTGCCGCGTTTTCCGGCATGAGCCGAACGGCCTGTTGCAGATGCGGCCGCGCCAGTTCCATGCGCCTTAGGTGCCAGGCGGCCAGACCGAGTTTCAGATGGTATCGGGCGTCGCCCGGATCGAGCCGGGCGGCGGCGATGTATCGCTCCAGCGCCTGCTCCAAGCGCCCCTGGCTGCTGAAAGTGTCGCCCAGACTCGCTTCCTGCGCGGCGGTGACGCGCGGCTCGGGTTGCGCCCAGGGCTGCGCGGCTGGCAACCAGGTCAGGGGCGGGGCGTTCCCGAATCCGCCGGTCAGGTGGGAATACGGCATGTCGAAATCCGAAATCAGCGAATCAGCGCGCCACAGAAAGCGAGACATACTTCCGCACGCTTGGCCGATTCGCCTGGCCCGTGGTCCCTCGCCTCCACGACAGGCCGTGGAGGTTCTCTCGTTCCGGGAAGGGCTCCCGGCACGGCGTGAGCAGCACCACTTGCCCACGCTTGCACTCCTCCCGCATCATAACACATGCCGAACGCGAGGCAAATCGGATTTTGCAGCCGGGGCAGGTCTGCATAATTATCGGATGATAACGGTGCGGCATGAGATCTCACGCCCCACCGGCTATTGCGTGCTTCGTCCCGGTCCGTTACACCCTCCAACAGGGCGCGAGCAAAGGAGTCGTCAATGGTCCGGGAAAAGCTGGGTGACGTGATCGGCAGGCGCGTGCTGGTGTGTGATGGAGCGATGGGTACCCAACTCATTGCTCGGGGCCTGGTGGCCGGCGAGTGCGGCGAACTGTGGAATGTTCAACGGTCCGCTGATGTCCAGGCCATTCACCGTTCCTATCTCAACGCCGGCTGCAGCCTGATCACCACGAACACGTTTGGAGCGTCGAGTTTCTCTCTTGCAAAAAGTGGTCTGGCCGAGCGAACAGTCGAGATCAATCGCGCAGGCGCGACGCTGGCACGCAGGGCGGCCGGTGACGCGGCCTGGGTGCTGGGAGATATCGGTCCATTTGGGGATTTTCTCGAACCCCTTGGCGACATGACGCCGGATCGCCTGGCTGACGTCTTCCGCCAGCAGGCGCAGGCCCTTGCCGAGGGCGGCGTTGACGCATTCATCATCGAAACCATGCAGGATCCCAACGAACTGGCCATCGCGGTGAAGGCGGCCAGGACTGTTTCGCCTGCTCCGATCATCGCCACCTACGCCTTCGGCAAGTCCGAGTCCGGCTTCCGCACGATGATGGGCTGCTCGGTTGATGCGGCGATGAAGGCCGCCATTGACGCCGGCGCCGACGTGGTGGGTGCCAACTGCGGGACCGCGCTGGGGCTGGATGACTATGTGAGACTGGCCGGGCAACTGGTTGCGGCGGCGGCCGGCAAACCGGTCATTCTGCAACCAAATGCCGGCTCGCCGCAGTACAGCGGCGGCAAGCTGGTGTACGGGGCGACTCCCGCCGATATGGCCGCCGTGGTGCCCGCCCTGCTCAAGGCCGGGCTGAAGGTGATCGGCGGATGCTGCGGCACGACACCGGAACACCTGAAGGCCATGGCCGCGTGTGTCTGATCGAATCGCAAGTCCACGCGCGAAGAACGCAACACCTCATTCCGTGAGGATATTGCGCACTTGCGAGAATCGCAACGTTCGCTGCATATGGCCGGGTTATTCGGACACGAAGAGACTCCGCCGACGCATCCGGTTTGGAGTCCGCGTCGTCTGCGCGTGCTTCCGCAACGAGTCCCGGTCAAATGAAGCGGTATTTGCCCGGCATGGCCACCGGCGGCGTGGGATACGGACCCAGCTCGTACTTCTCCGGGCCAAGCCGCATCGCCGATTTCATCAGCTCGTCCCAGGTGATCGACCGGCCCGAGTACGCGGCCTCGCGCCCCATGATCCCGGTCAGGGTGGACTCGGCGACCGCCTGGGCTTCGTTGATCGGCTTGCCTTCGCGGATGCTGGCGATCAGATTCAGGTGTTCCTGTTCATAAGGATTGGGATTTGCCCCGGAGTATTTCCATCCTTGTCCTCCCCTGGGCTGAATGAAGTTCTGGCAATTGCTAAAGCCGTTGGAACCGACAATCGTCTCGGAAACATTGCCCTCGCAGCCGTCGATCTGGCGGGCCTGGCTGAACATGCGGACGCCGTTGGGATACTCAAACTCCACGGCGAAATGGTCGTAGATGTGGCCGTGCTGCGGGCCGGTGCGGACCTGGCGCCCGCCGACGGCGGCCACGGCCTTCACGGGATGCGTGCCGATGACCCAGTTCATCACGTCCAGGTTGTGGACGTGCTGCTCGACGTAATGGTCGCCCGACAGCCAGGTGAAGTAGTTCCAGTTGCGGAGCTGCCATTCGATGTCCGACCATTCAGGCTTGCGCTGGACGACCCAGATCTCGCCGCCATTCCATGAGCAGCGACCATAGACGATCTCGCCGATGGCGCCGTCGCGAATCCGCTTGATGGTCTCGACGTAACTGTTCTGGTGGCGTCGCTGCGTGCCGGCCGCGATGCCCAGGTTCTTCTTCCTGGCCAGTTCGCCCGCGGCCATGACCAGCTTCGCCCCCGGAACGTCCACCGCGCAGGGCTTCTCGATGAAGGCGTGCTTGCCGGCCTCGATCGCCGCCATCAGGTGCATCGGGCGAAAATGCGGCGGGGTGGCGCTGATGACGTAGTTGATCTCGTCAATCGCCAGCAGCTTCCTGTATGCATCGAAACCCACGAAGCAGCGGTCGTCGGGAATCCTTGAACCGACTCGCTCGAGCTGGCGGCGGCAGGAGCTCAGGCGATCCTCGAAGACATCGGCCAGCGCGACGACCTTGATGTTGGGCCGTTCAACCCTCGCATCCTCGGCCGCATCCTCCGTATGATAGCCGGCCGACGGGTAGATCACCTTTGTCGCCGCGCCCATCGCGTTGAGCACGGCCCCGGTGCCTCGCCCGCCGCAGCCGATCAGGCCGATCTTGACTTCCATGTCATTGCCAGCGGCATGCACCGCGTGCAGGAACGGGAATTGCGAAAGCGCGGCCGCACCCGCCATGGTCAGTGACGAATACCCCAGGAAATCGCGGCGCGAAACGGATACGTTGGTTCTTTTCATGGCGTGCCTCACCTCGTCCTTTCAATTGTTGCCCGAACCGCCGCGGACGGGCCGCGGCGCGATTTACTTCTTCCTCTCGACCTTGGCCCAGGAGTCCTTCAGGGTGACGCTCCGGTTGAAAACCGGCCTTCCCGGCCGACTGTCCACCGAATCCGCGCAGAAATACCCGTGCCGCTCGAACTGGAACTTCTCGCCGCCGACCGCATCCCTGAGGCTCGGCTCGAGCTTCGCCGCCCTGATCGTCACCAGCGAGTTGGGGTTGAGGTTGGACAGGAACGTCTGGTCCTCCTCGACGTCGCCCGGGTCTTCCTTGGTGAACAGGTGGTCATACAGCCGCACCTCCGCCTCGAAGGCGTGGGCCTCGCTGACCCAGTGGATCGTCCCTTTCACCTTCCGGCCATCGGGCGAGTCCCCGCCGCGCGTGGCCGGATCGTATGTGCAGTGGACCTCGATCAGGTTGCCCGCCGCGTCCTTGACGCAACTGGTGCACCTGACGAAATAGGCGTAGCGAAGGCGCACTTCCTGACCGGGTGCCAGGCGGAAATACTTGGGCGGCGGAACCTCGCGGAAATCGTCCTGCTCGATGTACAGAACCCTGGAGAAGGGAACCTTGCGCGTGCCGGCGGCCGGGTCTTCAGGGTTGTTGATCGCGTCCAACTGCTCGGTCTGCCCCTCGGGGTAGTTGTCGATCACGAGCTTGAGCGGATTGAGCACGGCCATGCGCCGCGGGGCGCGCTTGTTCAGGTCGGCCCGCAGTGCGTTTTCAAGGCGACCAACGTCGATGATGCCGTCGAACTTGGTCACCCCGACTTCCCTGGCAAACGCGCGTATCGCCTCCGGCGTGTATCCGCGGCGGCGGTATCCGCGGATCGTCGGCATGCGCGGGTCATCCCACCCGCTGACATGGCCTTCCTTCACCAGTTGCAGAAGCTTGCGCTTGGAAAGAAGGGTGTATGTCAGGTTCAGCCGCGCAAACTCGATCTGCTGCGGGCGATAGTCGATGCCCGGCGGCGAGCCGCCACAGGCCCGGATGGTATCGATGTACCAGTCGTAAAGCGGGCGGTGAATCTCGAATTCGAGTGTGCAGATGGAATGGGTGATGCCTTCGATCCAGTCGCTCTGGCCATGGGCCCAGTCATAAGTCGGATAAATGCACCACTTGTCGCCGGTGCGAGGGTGGGTGGCGTGCATGATCCGGTACATCACCGGGTCGCGCAGGTTGATGTTCGGATGCGCCATGTCGATCTTCGCTCGCAGCGTCTTGGCGCCGTTGGGAAACTCGCCCCTGCGCATCCGCTCAAACAGGTCGAGGTTCTCCTCCGCGGAGCGATTGCGGTACGGCGACTCCCGGCCCGGTTCAGTCAGCGATCCGCGGTACTCGGCCACCTGCTCGGCCGTCAGGTCGCAGACGAAGGCCTTGCCGTTCCGGATCAGCAGCCTGGCCCATTCGTAGAGCTGCTCAAAGTAATCGGACGCGTGGTAATAGTGCTGGCCCCAGTCGTAGCCGAGCCAGTGCACGTCATCCATGATCGCGTCGATGTACTCCTGTTCCTCCTTGGTGGGATTGGTATCGTCCATCCGCAGATGGGTCCGGCCGCCAAATTCCTGGGCGACGCCGAAGTCGATACAGATCGCCTTGGCGTGGCCGATGTGGAGATAGCCGTTGGGCTCGGGCGGAAATCGGGTAATGACCCGGCCGCCGTACTTGCCCGACTTGATGTCCTCGATGATCCGCTCACGGATGAAATCGACCGGCTGCTCCGGCACGCCCCCCGGCATGTCGGGCGCTTTGGCCGGCCTGGCGTTGCGGTCGCTGTTAGGGGTAGTCATCTCAATCCTTGTCCTCGCGTCGATTGGCAGAGGGTATTGTTACCGATTCTCGCGCTTCTGTCAGCGGGCCGGAACATCAAGCCGACAAGTCGCCACGGCCCGGGGAATCGACCCCGGGTGCCGCGAAGAGCCAAAAATGGCACAAAACCGGCTAACCGGACCGAGAAGCCGTCGATGCGGCTTCCCTTCCGGTTGCCGTCGCCAGCACGATGTGCGGCCGCAGGCCCCGGATGCGCTCCGCCAGGCTCTGCTGCTGCGCGAAGATCTCCCGGTTGATCGAGTTCATCGCCCGCTCGTCCGCCCGGTAAATGTCGCCGGTCAGGGTGCGGGCGATTGCTGATTCGACGTACTCAATCCGCGCCGCCTCCTGCCACTCGGCCCTTACGATCACGTTCACTCCCGCTTCGCTCAAGGTCAGCAGGCCCCACCTGGGGGGCAGGTCTTTTTTGGCCAGCAGGCCCGCCGGTGCCATCACGTAGTGCAGGTTGGCCATGGGCCGAACCAGGCAACTCCTGAACTTGCCCAGCGAACCGACGGCCCTCAGCCTGCGCCGTCCGCGCCGCGACCTGATTCTAAAGACGCTGGCCCGCTCTTCCAGGAACAGTTCCATCTGCCCGTTGTCATCCATGTCGCGGAGAAAGTCGGCTCGCGAGGCCTTGCACTCGATGAAGCAAACCTGCGGCGATTCGCCGGGGATGGCAAGATAATTGTGATAAGGCCGGAAAATCCCCGTGCCCACTGCATCGACGACACCCACGGGCGCAATTCTGACCTCGGCCGCAATGCAGCGATAGCCCATCCGGTAAAGCCAGCGGCAGGCTTCTTTCTTGAGGGTCTTGTGGAGTTCCGTCTCACCCGGCATGCTCACTCCGTTACAGCGGGCTTCCATCCTACGAAATGCCGGCGCGGCTTCAACGTCGTGCCAGCCGGGTTGCTGAATTTTTTGGTTGCTTTTCTCCGGCCAAGAGAGCATATTGCAGTAGTCCAAGTGCCGGCACGACAGGATAGCACGCCAGATCCGTGGACGGGTTGCAAGCTGGCTGGTTGAACCAACCCCCCATCCAACGATACGCTGGCGTGTTTCTTTTTGCGCCGGGCTACAGCCCTTCGGGCGTCAGCCACAGGTAGACCGACACCGCCACCGCGACGATCCCCAGCCCTGCCCCAAACGCGGGCCAGAATGACCACCCCAGCCTCTGAGCCAGTGCCAGCGGCACGAAAAACGGCAGCCCCAGCGGAATCAGGATCAGCGTTTCCCGCGACATCCGCGAGATCGGCTCAATGTCGGCGTCGCGCAGGTACATCGCCAGGAAAACCAGCGGGATCACGATGGGCAGCGTCAGAATCAACGCCCCAAGCCGGGGGAAAACCCTCGCGATCTCGGCCACGCCGACAATCACCATCCCCATTGCAAGTCCACGCGCGATCATCCAAAGCATGTGCCCGATTCTCCCGCAAAACCGTGCCGGCTGTCCTAACGACTTCGACGCTGGCCGAGGGTAACGCTCATCTCCACGAAGTCCCCGTTGCGCAAGAGTCGCAACTTGACTGTTTCGCCCGGCGTCGCGTCGCTCAGCGCATCGGTCAGATCGTAGATGCCGTCGATCTTCCGGCCGTCAAATTCGACCAGCACATCTCCGGGAAGCAGTCCCGCTTTGGCGGCCGGTGAACCCGGCATGGTGCCCGCCAGTTTCACCCCCCTGACTGTCGGCTCGCCATATTCGGGGACAATCCCCAGCGTGGCTCCGCCGGAGCGCACCGATGGGTCGGCCGGCTGGGTCGTCGGCCGGGTTGAGCTGGGAGGTTCGGTGTACCGGAGATCCCGCGTGATGGAGA
>Ga0101944_10006906_pt1 | contig 11747 bp, 7 predicted proteins | sample DewCreD2012metaG_FD_75245 | JGI IMG/M metagenome (GOLD analysis project Ga0101944, IMG submission 75245) | Hot spring sediment bacterial and archeal communities from British Columbia, Canada, to study Microbial Dark Matter (Phase II) - Dewar... ... | reverse complement strand
GCACGGCTTGCCGATTACGCATCACCACCGCTCCTCAATCGATTTCCCACAAAAACACGACGATAGGAGAAACAAGCCTTTTCTCCCGCGGGCCGCCGGGCACGAACACAGACTCCCTCGCGCGGCTAGGACAGCGACCACTTCGGCCGCCGCTTCGGCTACCCCGTCGATTCGTCGAGCAAATCCGCCAAGGCGTCGATTTCCGCCCGGGTGCGTTTTTCCGTCACCGCCACCAGCAAACAGTCGCTCAGTTCCGGGAACCAGCGGCCCAGCGGCACTCCGGCATAGATGCCTCGGGCCGCGGCGGCCGATAGGAACTGCTCAACGGACCGACCTTTCAGCCGCAGAGCGAACTCTTTGAACACCGGCGCGTCGAGCAGCAATTCCGCCCGACCGCTCGCGGTGAGCCGCTGCCGCGCATAGTGTGCCTTTTGCAGGCAAAGTTCGGCCACACGCTTCAGCCCGCTCGGGCCGAGGGCCGCAAGGTACACGGCCGCCCGCAGCGCCAACAGGCCCTGATTGGTGCAGATGTTGCTCGTGGCCTTTTCGCGGCGAATGTGTTGCTCGCGGGTTTGAAGGGTGAGCGTCCAGCACCTTCGGCCGGCGCGATCAACGGTTTGACCGACCAGCCGCCCCGGCATCCGGCGCACGAACGGCTCGCGGCAGGCCAAGATGCCCAGGTACGGCCCGCCGTAGCTCAACGGGTTGCCCAGCGATTGGCCCTCGGCCACGGCAATATCTGCCCCCAACTCGCCCGGCCGTTTGAGCACGCCCAGGCTGATCGGGTCGAACACGACAATCACCAGCGCGCCGGCCCGATGGGCTTGCTCGACCAACGGCCCCACGTCGGCCACCGTGCCGAAGAATCCCGGCTGCGAGAGCACCAAACAGGCCGCGGTGGAATCAAGCTCGGGCAAGGTCGCGGCCGCATCGGCCGCATAGCCGCCGGTCTCGACCACCTCGGTCGACAGGTTCTTCAGATAGGTGGCCAACACCTGGCGGTATTCCGGATGGACGCAGCGGTGAACCACCACTCGGCGGCGTTGCGGGCCGCCCGTCTGCAACGCCATCAGCACGGCCTCGGAAAGCGCGGTCGCCCCGTCGTACATGCTGGCGTTGGAAACGTCCATTCCCGTCAGTTGGGTAATGAGCGTTTGGTATTCGAACATCGCCTGGAGCGTGCCCTGGCTGGCCTCGGCCTGATAGGGCGTGTAGGCGGTGTAGAACTCGCTGCGCGCGGCAACGAAATCCACCACCGCCGGCACGAAATGATCGTACGCGCCCGCCCCCAAAAAACACGCCGCCTTGCCGGCCGGCGCGTTCGATTCGGCCAACGCGGCCAACTGGGCGGTCAGCTCCAATTCGCCCGCCGCCTTGGGCAGGTTCAACGGGCGCGTCAATCGCAGTTCGGCCGGCACCTGTTCGAACAGGGCATCGAGCGAATCGACGCCGATCGCCTGAAGCATCGCCCGCTGGTCGTCGGAAGTGTTCGGAAAATACGGCATGCGCAAAAAGCCCTCGCTGGTACTGATTCGACGGATGATCACGTCGAGGCGATTCGTCCGCCTGAGGCGACGATTCCGATCCCTTGCCCGTAGCACGTCCGTCGCACCGATACGTGCTTCGATCCGAAGCACGCACCAAGGGTCGGAAAGTGGAATTGTAGCAGAAGGCCGCGCGGAGTGAATCGGCCACCGGCGCGTAGGGATCGGGCCTTGGCCCGAACGCGCGACCGCCCCACCCGCGAGAACGCGCAAGAAAACGAGAACTCGCGGGAAACAGGAGTGCAGCGACGCCTCAGGGCGAGGCTGGGCGGATCGTCAGTCGGATCGTCGCCTCGGCGGCCGGTTTGGCCGTGGCGATGCCGATGCGCAGCGGCACACGGTTTTGGGGCAAGTTCTCTTTGATTTCGACGGCCTCGATCTTCGGCGGGCCGGCAGAGACCTCGACGGCGACCTCCACCGCCCCCGATTCCGGACCAATCCTCAACAGGCTCTCGCCTTGTTGCCGCCAGGCGAGCAGGGTGATCAGCGCGGTTTCGAAGGACTCGGGCCGCTCGAAGCGGACGCGGTCTTCCACCGTGAGGCTGCCGCGGCCCTCGCGCGAAAAAGTGAACGTCCGCGTCAGCTCGCGCAGCGAGGACACTTCGTAGCAGGCCGACAGGTCCAACTGGAACACGTCTTTTTGGTCCGACCACTCGGTGCGCAACACCTTGGCGGCTGCCGCGCGGCCGCTTCGCTGCAATTGGCCGGCGACCCGCGGCACCGGATGGCCGAACGAGTTGAGTACGTTGCTTACGTAGCGCTGCTTGCTGAAGGTGCGCGCGGTGTACGTTTCCAAGCCGGGATCGAGCAACGGGGTGGTTTGGCCCACGGCGACGACGAACGATCCGACATCGTTGTGATTGTGGTGCTCGGCGTTGTGTCCGCCCTTGAGTGCCGCGCCGAAGCCGACCGATGTGCCGGCTCCGCGGCAAATCACAATGCCCGCCTGGTCGAAAACGCTGCGCAGCGGTCGGTTGGAGTCGCTTTTCGCTTCCGGCTTTTCCGGGTGTGCCGTGGCCGAGCTGGGCAGGCAGTAGATCGCCGTGGCCGCCAACAAGCGTTGCGGCCCAGCGGCCGGTCCCAACGCGCCGACCTGATCAGGCGGAAGCGGCAGCCCCAATCGCCGCAGCATGAAGGCTTGGATCAACTGGCTGGGCTTCGAGCCGATCGAGCAATCGGCGAAGGCCGGATACACCCCGGGCAAGATTTCCAGATTCCGACCGAATTGGGCTACTGCCCGAACCTTCGGCAACGCGAACAGATCGACTTTGCCGCCGGTCGCCTGATGCAGCGTTTCGGCGAGGTAGAGGAAGTGGCCGAACCCATAGTTCCAGTAGCCGACGCCTTCGGAGCAATAGCCGTCGTCGGTGAACCCGGAGAGGAACTTCTGCGTGTTTCGCTCGGCGGCCGCGACGTAGCGGGCGCGAATCTGCGGCGAATCGATCATCGCCAGGGCCGCGCCGGTAACGCCCGCGGTGCAGACGGCATTCCAATTGTGATCCACTTCGGCCCAATGCACCCGCGGCTTGCCGCGTTCGAGATAGCCTTCGTAAATGTCGAAGACGCGCGTCCGCAGGGTCTTTTTCACAAGGGCGCGAACCTCGGCCGGCAGCCGATCGCCGAGCCAGTAGTCGGCCGTGGCCAAATTCCAGGCCACGGCGGCCGTCCGCAGATCGATCGAATACTCAATTCCTTTGAAGTTTCGCAAGTCGGCGTCGTGGGCGGGCAAGGTCCACGACTTTTCTTCGCAAATCGATCGCAACGCGGCGGCAATATCGGGCAGGAATCGGCCCTCCGCCTCCAAGCACTCAGCCAAGACCAGATCGGCAAAACGATTGTCGCGGGCACCGATCGCCTTTTGGCCTCGCTGGCGATTGCCGGTGCGCGAATAGTCGAGATAGTCGTCATCAGTGATCGGCGGCATCGGCTTGCCGACTTCCTTTTTCATCCGCGCCGACAAATCGGCGAACGGACGTGCGGCCGCCAACGAACGCCACGGTTCGCGCTGGTCGATCGTCGGCCCCAGGCCGCGCGGCTTGTCGGGCAATTGCGCGGCAATCGCGGCGACGCGCTGCGGGTCGAGCGGCACCCCCGACGGCTGCGCGGCGACAGCGACCCCAATCGCCCCCGCAAGGACAAACGTGAACGCACCGCTGCCGAACATTGCAACACGGAGTCCGAAAACGGCGGCGCATCGGCGGTAGGGACGCGAACGGCGAGAAGAATCCATCGGCGACATCCTTTGTTCTTGTCGGCGGGAAATCGCGTCCGTCGTTGGGCGGACGGCTCTCGATGCGGGCGGGATTTGCCGGGACGAGCGACGGCAGCCGCCCGGCAAACGATCCCGCGGAAATACGCGAGGGAGCCTCTATTCTGCTCGCCGCCTTCGGGCGAGTCAACCGGCAATTGCTTCTTGATTCGCGTCTCGCTCCGCGAAATGTGAAACACAGAACATCAACGGCGGAAGCACGTTTGCACAAACCGAAAGCCCGAACGAATGTTCGCGCCGAACGCTGTTTCGCCGCCGCACGTTCTCGCCGTCTCAGAGGCTCGCCGCCGCACCGTCTCGCTGTCGAAAACAGTTGACCTTGCACCGCGGGCCGACTAGCTTCATGGATGCTGATTGAGTGCTGCCGCCGTCGATACCGAGTTGTTTTCCTGTTCACTATTGCCGACGAGGGAAACGATATGGATCGAAGCATTGGTCGTCGATGTCTTCATGGTGCTGTGTTGTTGGTTGCCGCCGCGCTTGCCGGGGCCGTCGGAGCCGCTTCGTTCGCTCTGGCCGCGGACGGGCTGAAAGTGGGGGTGGGCCGCACGGTCATCACGCCCAACGAACCGATCTGGATGTCGGGCTACGCCGCGCGCAATCGGCCTTCGGAGGGCGTAGTGCATGATCTCTGGGCCAAGGCGCTGGCCTTCGAGGACGCCCAGGGCGGCCGGGTGGTGATCGTCGCCACCGACATCATCGGCCTGCCCCGCGAACTGGCCGAAGACGCGGCCGCTCGGTTGAACGCCAAGCACCAGTTGGCGCGGTCGCAGATCGTGCTGAACTCGTCGCACACGCATTCCGGCCCCGTTGTTTGGCCCAACCTAAGGAGCATGTATTTCCTCGGACCGGAGGAAAATGCGCGGCTCGAACGGTACGGCAAAAAGCTCGTCGATGATTTGGTGCGCACGGTTGATGCGGCGCTGGCCGATTTGGCGCCGGCGCGGGTTTCGTCGGCCCGCGGGACGGTGAAGTTCGCCGTGAACCGTCGCGAGCCTTCGCCGAAGGGTGTTCGGTTGGGCGTCAATCCGGAAGGCCCGGTCGATCACGATGTTCCCGTCATCAAAGTAAGCTCGCCCGACGGCGCCCTTCGGGCCGTGCTTTTCGGCTACGCCTGCCACTGCACCACGCTCGGCGGCGACAGCTACCAGATCAACGGCGACTTCGCCGGCTTCGCGGCTCTCGAACTGGAAAAGGCGCTGCCGAGCACGACCGCGATGTTCGCCAGCCTCTGCGGCGCCGATCAGAACCCGCATCCTCGCGGCACGATGGAATGGGCCGAGCGGCACGGCAAAACGCTGGCCGAGGAAGTCCGCCGCGTGCTCGGCGGCGAGATGCGGCCGGTCGGCGGCCCGATCCGTTCGGCCTTCGAGACCACCGAGCTTGAGTTCGCGCCGCACGAGCGCGCAACCTTCGAGCAAGATGCCGAAAGCACCGACAAATATCGGCAGGCGCGGGCGAAAGCCATGCTGGCCGCCTACGACGCCGGCAAGCCGGTCCGCTCGATGCCCTACCCGGTGCAGGCCGTCCGTTTCGGCAGCGACCTGACGTTGCTCGCCCTAGCAGGCGAGGTCACCGTGGAATACGCCTTGCGGCTGAAGCGGGAGTTTCCCAGCGAGAATCTGGTCGTGATGGCCTTTTGCAACGAAGTGCCGTGCTACATCCCATCGCTCAACGTGCTCAAGGGCGGCGGGTATGAACCGGTGGCCAGCATGGTGTACTACGGCCAGCCCGGCCCGTTTGCCGAGAATGTCGAAGAAACCGTGATCGCCGCCTGCCGCAAAGTGCTCAAGGCCGTGGGCGTAGAACCGTAAGTCCGTCAGCTCGCGGCATGGACGGCAGCGATGCGCAGACTGTCGCGGGATTTGAGCGAATTGCGAAACGATGTTCCGCGATGGCCACCGCCGAATAGCCGCGGGAAAACGGTGGAGTGCCGTCCTACGGTTCGGCGCCGACGGCGATCATGTCGATCGTGATCGTCCGGCCGGCTTGACCGACGCCATGCACCATGACCTTCGATGCCGCGGGCGGACGGGCGGGATCGAAGAACTCGGGACGCACCTTGTTCAACGCATGGCTGGCGTTGTCGGCCGAGGTGTAGTAGGTGCCTTTGGCCAAGCGGCCCATGTCGCTTCCGGCCGTCGCGGCAATCTCTTGCAACTGGCGGAAAACATCGCGGGTTTGCGCGCCGATGGTGCCCTCGATGCGCGGCGACAGGCCCGAGGTGAATATTTGCCGCTGCCCGCGAACCAGCGCCGCGCGACTGAAGGCGGGCGACGGGCGGAACTCGGCCGGCGTGAAGAATTCCAAGGCCGGTTGCTTCTTCGCCTGCGGCGGCAACTGAGCGACCAGCTCGATTTCGACCGGAACCGAAGCGAGCCATTCGACGAACACAACCGGCGGCGTCGGTTGGTCCGCAAACAGCGGATCGATTTGGCGAAGAACCTCCTCGGCCGACGAGGCCGGCGCGAGAAAGACCTTGATCTGAGCAATGTCGGCCGGCGACAGGTTCAATTGCCGCAGCGTGTTCAGAAGGATGTTCATCGCCTTTGTCACGGCCGATTCCGTCAAACCGCCGGCCGCCGGCACGCCCGAAAGATAAGCCACACCGCCCGGGGGCAAAATCGCCGCATCGGCGCGAACAGCCGCGCCTGTCCGCGGCCCGAAGTCCGCGGCAACCTTCGGACCCACGAGCGTTCGGCCTCGACCGGCGGATGCGGCGACGGCAATCGCGTCGGCCGCCGCCAGGGCTTCGCGGTGCGGCAGCGGCGTGAGAACGATCGTAACCGCAGGCCGGACTTCTGGATCGACTCGTTTGCGCAACTGCTCGAGAACACACTCGGCCGCCTCGTGCGACAGGGCGTAGAGGTGCAGCCGCACGAGCTTATCGAGACCGGAACCGGCGGCCTTCAGCACGGTTTCCAAGTTGGTCAGCAGTTGTTCGCTTTGTTTCTCGGCAGAACCTGCGCCGACGAGTGCGCCGTCGCCATCCGTGGAGAAGAGTTGCCGTGTAAAGACGAGCGGCGCTTGGTCGACGACGACGGCCTGCGATCGTCCGGCCGGCGCACCGAGCGGCAGATAGCGGATCGAAGGCCCGGCCGCTGAGTCGGCGGCTGCGGCCGCGTTCGCCGCCGCGTTCACCCCGGCGAAACACCATGCCAGCAACGCAATGACCGAGAAGAATCGCCGTGTCATAAAATCCCTTCTCTTGCTTTGGGGGATGGTGCGCAGCCTAACGTGGATGGCATCAGATCGCCGTTGGAATCTCGTAGCCCTTTCGTTTCGGACAGTCGAGATGCTCGTTGGCCTCGTCGTCGCCGGGGAAGACCTCGTTGACCGGATCCCAGCGGAGGCGCCGCCCGAGCCGGCGGGCGATGTTGCCCAAGTGGCACAAGGCCGCCACGCGATGGCCGCTTTCGACGGTCATAATCGGGTCCTTCCGCGAGCGGACGCATTGGAAGAAGTTGGCCATATGGTCGTCGCTTTCGTACACGCGGACGGCGTTGGGCGGCAATGGGTCTTCGTCAAGCCCCTTCGGTTCGCAAACATAACCTTCGCGGAAGATGGTGATGCGGCCCTTCTCGCCGATGAACATTCCGCCGCCGCCGAGCCGCTCGTCGATGCCGGCGAGCTTCAGCACCACGCCGTTGGCGAACCGGTAGTGGATGATGGTCCGGCTGCACGCGGCGTCGCCCCGATCGCGGGTTTCGGGACGATCGTACACGACCAGCGGCAGCTTTTCGGCCGGCTCCACCCAAATCTCGACCGGGCCGGTGCCGTCGGTATCCAACGCCCATTGCACCATGCTCAGCCCGTGGCAGCCCCAATTGGGCAATTCGCCGCCCGAATAAGGCCGGAACGACATCCAGCCCGGGCCGACGGCGCAGCGTTCGGCCGGTTCGGCGGGATAGTCGTCGCGAACATACGGGATGCGCGACAGATAAAGATCGGTATGATAGGGAACAACTTCGTTGGGACCGCACCATCGGTCCCAATCGAGCCACTCGGGAATCGGCTGAGCGGGGAAGTTGCACTCGAAGGCGCTGGGGTAGTTGTAGCCGATGACGGTATGAATCCTTCCGATCCGCCCGTTGCGAATCAGCTCGACCGCTTTGCGCGTGGCCGGATGCGATCGCTGCTGCTCGCCGGTTTGAAACACCCGTTTGTACTTCCGCACGGCCGCCACCATGGCCTGCCCTTCGCGGATCGTGTGGCTGAGCGGCTGCTCGCCGTAGATGTCTTTTCCGGCCTGCGCGGCATGGATGCAGGGAAGATAGTGCCAGTGCTCGGGCGTGGCGTAGATGACCGTATCGACATCCTTGCGGTCGAGCAGGCGGCGATAGTCTTGGTAGGCCGGGCACTTGTAGCGTTCGCCCCACTGCTGGGCCCTTCGCAGGTTGACATCGGCCACGGCGACGATGCGGACATCGTTGGGCAGATAGCCCTGTCCCCCTTTGCCGGTAACAAGCTGCCCGTTGCGCCGCCCGCAGCCGATGATGCCCACGGTGATCTGGTCGTTCGGGCCGGGACCTCGGGCGGCCGATGATGCCGTTTTGCCGGCGACGGGCTCCGCGCCGCGCGCCGTATTCCACGAAACGAACAGCGGCACGGCTACGCCTGCCGCGGCTTCCAACGCCTGCCCAATCATCCGACGGCGAGTGATTCGCTTTTCGGCCATTACGCCATACTCCCGATATAGACCTTGCGGATCGCCCGCACGATGTCCTGTAGATCGCTCTCGGTGTACTTCGGATCGACGATCACGCCGCCGGTGCGGCCGAGGATGTCGATTGTTCGCGGGCAGGATTCGGCCCCATAACGAATCGCTTTGCCCTGCGGCGTGTTGAACGACGGCCATTCGGGGTGAATCGTTCGCTTATTGGCGATTCGCGGGTCGGCCGGCAAGACGACCGAACCGCTGGGCGCTGTGCCCGGCACGCCCTCGGCCGCCATGGCGCGGAGGAAACGGTCGCGGCGTTTGCGCGTGCCGAGATCGAGAAAGACGGCCACGCCCAAATCGCCCTCCGGATCGGCCGATTTCCGCAGCTTCAGCCCGGGCAAATCGGCGATTCCCTCGCGGATCGTGCGAGAGTTCTTTCGCAATGCGGCGCAGATCGTTTCCAGTTTCTGCAATTGCCCCTTGAGCACCGCGCCGGTGAACTCGTTCATGCGGAAGTTGCACGCGGCGAACGCGGCCAACAGCCCGTTGTTCAACTGCTGCGTGTAGGGCGCGCGGAGCGAGCCGACATCGTGGAATCGCAGGGCGCGTTCGAAAAGCGTCGTGTCGTTGGTGACGACGGCGCCGCCCTCGCCCGAGGTGATCGTCTTGCTCAGTTGGAAGCTGTTGATGCCGATGTCGCCGATCGTGCCGACGTACTTCCCCTTGTAGCGCCCGCCGGCGCATTGGGCGCAGTCTTCGACGACGCGCAGATTGTGTTTGCGGGCGACGGCCATGATGCGATCCATGTCGGCCACGCCGCCCTGCAAGTGGCTGGGAACAATCGCCTTGGTCCGCGGCGTGATTCGCGGCTCGATGTCGTCGGGATCGATCGCCAGCGATTCGTCGATCTCGGCGAACACCGGCAACGCGCCGCAGAGCACCACGGCATCGTAGTCGGCGTACCAGGTCCAGGCGGGCAAAATCACCTCGTCGCCCGGCCCGATCTCCAGCGCCGCCATCGCGGTGTACAGGGCCGTCGTGCCGGAAGTAACCGCCAAGGCGTGCTTCGCGCCGATGTGGGCCGCATAGGCTCGCTCGAACTGCAACACCTTCGAGTCGCCGCCCCACCAGCGGAACGGATACCTCGATTCGAGCACCTCGAGCAGTTCCTTTTTCTCGACATCGTCGTAGAACTGCGGTCCGTAGGGGCGGGATCGCAAGGGCGTGCTCCGCACGGCTGCGCCGCCGTCGATCGCCAGTTTTTCCGGGTCGGAGCCCTCGGCCGCCGTCGCCGCCGACGCCCCCAGCGAGGCTGCGCTCAACGCCCCGACCGCCGCCAGAAACTCCCGCCGCGTTCGTCTTAGGCTAGCCATCGCGCACTCCTGATACCTTGCGCGGCGAAGAGACGAGTTCCCTCGTGCCGGAGAAATACGATCGTTTCGGCTTGTGAGGAAAGGATCTCGCAGTCGCCCTGTCGAACAATTACGTCACCAAGGTGCTCGCCGCTAACTTTTTCGGATAGACATAGTCAGTGTACGCCGGGCGTATCGGCAATGCGAGAACCATCTCCATTCGGTTCTACGCCTTCGCCACCTCGGCGGCATGGGCACGAATCTTCCGCACGGCGGCGGCGATCTCGTCCATGTCGCTTCTCGGACCCAAAAGCAGGTTTTGCATTAGCCACACGGCTTCGCTGCATAATTGATCGTTTTCCGGGCAGCGGTTCCGCTCGGCCCACGAGTCGATCGTTTCTCGGCCGTAAATCCGCACATAGTGGCGCGATTGCAAGGCGTCGCGGAGGAAGAGGGCTTTGTTCAACGGCTCGTAGCCGGTGGAACAAGGGATGCCCTCGGCCCGCAACGCGCGGACGAACTTGTTTCGCGGCAATCCGTCGAACGCTTCGCTTTGATAACGGAACATGTAGATGTGATATGCGTTCCGCGTCGCGCCGTTGCATGGTTGTGCGGGCACGATGCCCGGAATCTCGCGGAGCAACCGGTCGAGGTACGCGGCATTGTCGGAGCGGGTTTGCGCGCGGGCTTCGATGCCGTCGAGCTGCGAGAGCAGCAGCGCGCCTTGGAACTCCGTCATGCGGAAGTTCGAGTTGCGGCCCAGCCGATACTCGCCGCGGCCGCCGGGACGTTTTCGGCCGCAATTGTGAAAGGCGTAGCAGGCGTCGGCCATTTGCGGATCATCGGTGAGAATCGCGCCGCCTTCGCCCGAGGGCAGGTTTTTGCTCACCTGAAAGCTGAAGCAACCGGCCGCTCCCCAAGTGCCAACCGGCCGGCTTTCGACCGCGGCCAGATGCGCTTGGCAGGCATCTTCGATCAGCGGGATGTTCCGCTCTTGTGCAACGGATAAGATCCGTTTCATGTCGCAGGGCGCGCCGCCGATGTGAACGGGGATGATGGCCGCGGTGCGCTCGGTGACGGCCGCTTCGAGCTTGTCGGGATCCATCAAGAACGTGCGGCGATCGACATCGACGAAGACCGGCAGAGCGTAGTGCATCAACACTGCACTGACCGTGGCCAGAAAGGTGTACGGCGGAACGATCACTTCGTCGCCCGGCCCGACGCCCAGCGCCCCGAGCGACGCGCACAGCGCCGCCGTGCCGCTGGAAACCGCGACGCAGTGCTTGGCCCCGTTGATCCGCGCGAAGGCCGCTTCGAACTCCTCCACCGATCGGCCGCGATACCAGCGGCCGCTGCGGAGCGCATCGAGAACGCTGCGTTCGTCGGCCGCCGTCGGCACCGGCCACGAACGATAACCGCCGCTGCGAACCGGTTTTCCGCCGAGAATGGCGGGCTTCTCTGATTCGCCGGAGACGCCTTCGGTTCCGCTCAACGCGGCGCCGGCACCCGCCGCAGCGGCCGCGGCGATGAACTCGCGACGGTCGATTTGTCGTCGCATGGCATTCCCCCTGAAGCAAAACGCGGTCCGTCCTTGGACGCCGGCGCCAGTGTACCTACCTGCCAAAGCAGCGCGGATGGAACGTTCGCTTTGTGCGGCGCCACCGAAGCACCGATTGATCGGCAACATCACCGCCCGCAGGGTTAGTATGTTTCGATCGCGCCGGCATCGCGGGCGCGGCCCAAGGGCTTGATTCCGCGATAATCGCGCGAGGCCGGGCCGTCGAATTGCCAGGCGTAAAGCTCTTCGATCGTGGTATGCGCATCGGCCAGCGTTCCCCCAGCGATTCGCAGGAAATCGATGGCGCCGTCAAGATATTCGCCCGAGGGCGTGCCGCCGACAAAAAGATCAGCCTCGTTGGCAA
>Ga0101944_10006905_pt1 | contig 11747 bp, 9 predicted proteins | sample DewCreD2012metaG_FD_75245 | JGI IMG/M metagenome (GOLD analysis project Ga0101944, IMG submission 75245) | Hot spring sediment bacterial and archeal communities from British Columbia, Canada, to study Microbial Dark Matter (Phase II) - Dewar... ... | reverse complement strand
TTGCGTTGTTTAATAAAGTGTCCTGCCACTGCCACTTTGAACTAACTTCTGTTCAACCCATAATGACTACACGCTATTTCAATCTCCACAACTCAAATCTTCTCTGGCAGCCTGAATCATCTCGGCGCTGTTGGGAACTTCACGCCCGATACGGCCCCACAGGGCGCACAAAGTCGGACGCATGACCTCGCGCGAGAAGCGGTAGGCGTCCCGCGTCATCGTCCGCGCCTGCTGCCAATCGCCGGTATGGGCGTAGGCTTCGATAAAGACGAAGTTTTCGAGCGGGTCGTTGGGGCGGTCGCCGAGGGCCTGCGCCTGGCGATGCAGGTCAATCACTGCCTGCCAGTCCCCGTTTTGGCGGGCTAGTTCGGCTTTGGAGAAGTAGTAGCACCACGAGCGGGCGATTTCCGGCTGGTAGAAACCCGGCAGCGCGGCGGGATTTTGGGCGCGAATCAGGGCCGGGTTGCTCAAAAAGGCGGCGTCGCGCAGGTCGGGGGGGAGCAGTTTGTTGAGTGGGTCAATCTCCGGGTCGAGGACGCGCAGACAGCCAGGGGGAGAAAAATTGACGACAATGACCTGCGAGGTGTTTCCGTAGAACGTGGTGGCGAGGTAATTTTGCTCAAAGGCGTGACCCGGTTGGAGTTTGCCCGCCAGGGCGCGGCCTTCCTGAGCGCGGACGGAGGCGAAATAAAGGATGTAGTTCATGCCAGGGTCCAACGTCTCCTGAGGTTGGTTGTCCTCCAAAATCGAGGAGTTATAAATCCAGTTGAGCGGGCCAGAGAGCGAGTTATCGCTGAAAACCGTTACCGGCAGGTCGTTGGTGATGAGAGTCGTTCCGGGTTCGAGCGAGGGCGCGCGCCACGCCATCTGCCAGAAGAAAGCGCGCTGGGTATCCCAATCACGACGGTAGGTGGCGTTGGTCTGGAAATGCTTGCCGACAGAGAAGCCAATCAGCAGGGCCAGCAGGGTCAGTTGCAGGCGCGGAAAACGGGATAAAAACCCCAGCAGGGCTACCAGAAGGAGGCTGGAACCGAGCATGAAGGAAAGCGTGAACCTATCCGCCGAGAAGTGCAGCTGCGGCAGGGTGCGCTCGCCGACCAGCCAGAAGGCGCCGCCGCCGAGCAGCCAGGCGAGGAGGCCCAAGAGCAGAAAAGAGGATTTGGTGGTTGGTAATTCGTGATGAGTGACGAGTGACAAATGATGAGAGCGAAGGTAGAGGCCGGTCAGGAGGGTGGCGGCGAAGGCGAGGGTCAAGGCTCCGATGGTGGTGAACAGGCCGAGGCTGGAGACATCCACCGGCTCGAAGGGGAAGAGCCAGGCCAGGGGAACGGTCGTCCAAAAGGCGTGGAGCATGTTCCAGAGCAGTTTCCCAATCCCCCACAAGAAGTTAGCGCGTAAATCATCGAGGGTCTGGTAAGAGTAACTGGCGTTCTGGTTGGTGAAAAAGAAGGCGCGCCAGGCAGTGACAAGCAGGAAAGTAGACAGGTAAGACAGGGAAACGAGCAGGACGCGGCGCAGGCGAGCCTTGAAGGAAGCGTCTATTAGAAACCAGAAAATGACCAGGCGGAAAAATTCGAGGAAGTAGAAATATTCCATCGTCAGCAGGTTGACGATGGAGAGGGCCAGGGCCGGGATGTGCCAGCGCCAGTCTCGTTTTTGGAGGGCAAGAACGCTGAAGTAGAGGGAGAGCAGGAAAGCGTTGAGAACGATGTAGAAATGGGTGTACATCAACGAGATGAAGTTCTGACCGAGACCGGGATACACGAGGAAAAGCGCGGCCGCCCAAAGCGGCAGGCGGGATTGCGGGAAGAGACGGCTGAAGAGTTTCCAAACCAGCACGGCGGTCAACCAGCGCAGGACAATCATCAGGAGTTGCCAAACCCAGGGGTACGGGCCAACCAGCGGGAGCGTGACCTGGTAAATCATCCCCCAGAATGGGCGGCTGGTGGAGAAGGTTTGGGTAAGAGCGGCAGGGCCGAGGCGATAGTAAATCCAGGTCCAGGGGGCTTCGTCCCAGTAGAAGCCGCGCTCCCAAAAGAAGGGGGCGTAGGCGAGCAGGGCGAGGGCGAGGAAAAAGAATGAAGGATGAAGGATGAAGGATGAAAGACGGGAGCGGAGGGGCATGCGGGTTCTCTCAGGCAAGGATGGGTAAATCATACCATGCCACCGGCAAGCCGGTGGACTCCATAAGATATAATCGGCGCGTGACAACGCCCCAAACTTTGCTCAAAACCATCTTTGGATACGACACCTTTCGCCCCTTCCAGCGCGAGGTGATAGACAACGTGCTGGCGCGGCGCGACAGCCTGGCAATCATGCCAACCGGCGGAGGGAAATCGCTGTGCTACCAAATTCCCGCGCTGATGCTCGACGGACTGACGGTGGTCGTTTCGCCGCTCATCGCCCTGATGAAAGACCAGGTGGAGCAGTTGCGCGCCTACGGCATTCCGGCGCTGTACCTGAACTCGACGCTTTCGCCCGAAGCCTACGCCGCCAACATGGAACATATCCGGCGCGGGGAGGTCAAACTGCTGTATGTGGCCCCCGAAACCCTGCTGACCCCGCGTATTTTCAACCTGCTGGATGCGCTTCAGGTGGATTTGTTCACGATTGACGAGGCGCACTGCATTTCGGAATGGGGACATGACTTCCGGCCCGAATACCGCCAGTTGGTGGATGTGCGCCGCCGCTACCCGAAGGCGGTCTGCCTGGCCCTGACTGCCACCGCCACCCCGCGCGTGCGCGCCGACATCACCCGCAGCCTGGGCTTTGCCCAATCGAACGAGTTCGTTGCCAGTTTCAACCGCGAGAATCTCTACATCGAAGTTGCGCCCAAAACCGAGCCGCTGCGCCAAACGACGCGCCTGCTAGAACGCTTCAAAGACCAATCGGGAATCATCTATTGTTTTTCACGCAAGCAGGTGGACGAACTGGCCGAGGCGTTGGCGCAGCGAGGCTATTCGGCGCGCCCCTACCACGCCGGGCTGGAGGATGCCGAACGCCGCCGCAACCAGGAAGACTTCATCCGCGATAATGTGCAGATTATGGTCGCCACCATTGCGTTTGGAATGGGAATCAACAAGCCGAATGTGCGTTTTGTCATCCACTATGACCTGCCCAAAAGCATAGAAGGATATTACCAGGAAATTGGCCGGGCCGGGCGGGATGGGCTGCCCGCGCACTGCCTGCTGCTCTACAGTTACAGCGACGTGGCAAAACTGCGCTATTTCATTGACCAAAAAGAAGGGGATGAGCGCCGGGCTGCCATGCAGCAATTGGATGCAATCGTGCGCTACGCTGAGGATGAGCAAACCTGCCGCCGGAAACCACTGCTAACCTATTTTGGGGAATTGTATGCCACCCCAAAATGCAACAACTGTGACAACTGCACCGCCGCGCCGCCGGTGCTGGCCGATGTGACCATCCCGGCCCAGAAATTCCTGTCGTGCGTCAAGCGCACCGGGGAGCGATTCGGGGCGGGGCATGTTGTTGATGTGCTGCGCGGCTCGAAAGGTGAGCGAATCCTGCGGCTGGGACACGACAAACTCTCGACCTACGGGATTGGGGCAGACCTGACCGAAAAACAATGGATGCACCTGGGGCGGCAACTGCTCCAGATGGGCTATCTCAAACAGGAGGGCGAGTTCCGCACCCTGAGCCTGACCGAAAAAGCGATGGACGCGCTACGAAAACGAAGTCCCATCTACGGGCAGTTGCAAGAAGTGGAGGAACGTCCGCGCAACAAAGAAGTCCGAAAAACCGAACTAGAATACAACCGCGCGCTGTTTGCCCTGTTGCGCCAAAAACGCAAGGAAATGGCCGATGAAGCCGGCGTGCCACCTTACGTCATTTTCTCCGACAAAACGCTGGTCGAGATGGCGGCTTATTATCCACAGTCACGCGAGAGCCTGCTGAAGATGAGCGGCGTGGGACAGGTGAAATTGAACCAGTATGGCGAGGCATTTTTACAGGTCATCGGCGCGTATTGCAAAAAACACGGCCTGGCAGAAAAGGGCAAAGAAACCGAGAAAGTCGCCGCGCGCGAAAAGGATGACGCGGGGCGGCGCTATTCGATGGTTGGCAAAGCCTATAACGAGGGGGCGAGTATCCAGGAATTGCTGGACCGGTTCGGGGTCAAGACAGTAACCATCATCGACTACCTGGCGCGGTACGCCGCGGCTGGGAATTCGATTCGGTTCGATGAAAGTTTACAGGCATTGGCAGCCAGTCCGCCCGAAATACAGCAGGCCGTTTTCGCTGCGTTCGATGAAGTTGGCGCGGCTTTCCTGAAACCGGTGTTCGACAAACTGGAAGGCCGGGTCAATTACGATGAGTTGAAACTCCTGCGGTTGTTGTATTTGAGTCGGCAGGGGTTGGATTGAAAACCGCGCTCGTCTGAGCGCATTTTATTTCTGTGGCGTAGCGAATGCGGGGAAACGGATTCGGGAACGGATTTTGAAACGGAAAAACGGATACAGGGCGCGCGATTATCGAGTAAAAGATGATTAACGGTTAATTGGATACTCCATCCGATGCCGGTGATAGCGGCCTTCGGTGAAGGTTTGGGTGATGGTAAAACCGAATTTGGTGTAGAGGGCAAGGGCGGCGGGATTGTCGGTTTCGACGCTGAGGGCGACGGAAGCATAGCCAGCGGAACGGGCTGATTCAACAAAAGCGGCCAGGAGGGTTTTGCCGATTCCCTGTCCGCGCGCCTGGGGGGCGACGCCGATGTAGGTCAGTTCGATTTGCCCAGGCTGGAGGGTGTTGGCGGCGGAGGCGGAGAGAATGGATTGGGCGAGTTGGAACAAGACGCCAGGGCGAGTGAAAGCAATCTTGAGCATTCGCCCGGCAAACCAGGGAAGGGGGGAGCGGAGCTGGGCGTTGAGGGCGGAGGGGTTGGGGGAGCCGAGGCAATAGGCGAGTAATTCGTAATTCGTAATTTGTAATTCGGGGGACGTAGAAATAGACTTCAAGGCGCACAGTGCAACAACCGAGGGGTCGGCTTGGGCGAGGTGGTAGTAGCGCAGGACGAAGGGTTTGCCCAGGTCGGTGAGCAGGGTGGGCATGGTGGCGCAATGCAGGTCGGCCAGGGCGGGGAGGTAGGATGCGGGGAGGCGGGAGAGGGGGATGATATCAGTCATCAGTGAACAGTGAGCAGTATCCAGTGACCAGTTTTTGTCAGTTCTCCTCAAATTTGCGGAGGTTCAAGACCGCGCGTAAAACCTTCGTACACGAATTTCATGGATGAAACACCGAATCTCGCGGATAAGTCGAAAAATCCGTGAAAATCTGTCAAATCCGTGTAATCCGTGTACAAAACAGAGCGGCCAACCCTCGTTCAGGCCAAGCCTTTGATGAGGAAGGGGCCAATCGGTCGGATGAGGAAGGCCGGCAGGCGTTTCCAGAGAGCGATGGCGGCGGCAAACTTGGGATTTTTCTGGTTGAGGGCGGGAAGTTCCGCGCCGGGCCGGAGGGCGTACCAGTAGGCCAGCGGCTGTTTGCGCGGTTTCCATTTCATTTTGAAGGTCTCATTGCCCGAACCAATCAGGCTGCGGCCAATGTCGTAGGTTTTGAAGCCGCGTTGGGCATAACGTTCTATGACTTTCCAGTACAGGCATTCCCCGGCGTAGTCGGAGCGATAGGCGCGCAAGATGTTGGCGTGCAGGTTGGTGACTACCTTATTATGTTGAATGAAAACCCCGGCCCCGGCCAGTTTGCCATTGGGCGCATACAGAACGGCGAATTCGAGAGTCTCGCCCAGAAAGTTAGCCATCGCTTTCAGGTAGGATTTGGCATGGTAAGGAGAACCCAACTCGTGCATGGAGCGCGCCAGGGCTTCGTAGGCGTCATCGAGCAGGTCGAGGCCGCCAAATTTGACGATGAATCCTTTTTTGAGCGATTTGCGGATGTGGTTGCGGTGGTCGGAGGAGAAATTCGAGAAGAGAGATTCGATATTCGGGGATAAATCCATCAAATAGGTGCAGTAAACCGGGTGTTGCACCCAGCCAGGGGGCGGGGTGGGGTCATCGGCAGCAAAGCGCAGGTTGACATATTCCGTTCCCAACTCGGCGGCCAGGGCGCGGGCAGCGTTGAGCAGCAGGTCGCGGGAGGTTTCATCGGAGAAGGCGAATCCGCCGTAGGAGCCGAAGGGCGAGGTGGTCAGGTAGTTGCCGAGGATCGGATGCTGGATGTGCGCCAGGGCGAGCAGGCCGGTCACTTCGCTTTCGATTTCGGTCTCGAAGCGGTAAATGGGGAACTTGTAAACGCCGCGGACGAAGTTCGTCCAAGAATCAAGGGCGGTAAAGGTGGCCGGGCCGGTGAGGGCTTCGGGCCAGTTGGCAGGTTCGTCGGGGGCGAGGCGGCGGAGGGTAACAGTCATAAGTAATCAGTGGTCAGTAACCAGGGAGGCTTCAAGGACGTAGTCGAGGAGCGGGGAAACGGGGAAGTGCTGGAGCAGGGTTTTCAGGAATGCGGATTTGTTGAGGGTGAAGGGAAAGAGCAGTGGGTGCGAAGCCGCGTCGCGCCCCAACCGGCGCAGGAAACGCTCGGGGCGGATGAGTTCGTAGGGGTGCAGGATGATGACCGGGCTGAATCCGGCGCGAATTTCCCGCTCCAAGATTTTCAAAACCAGGTTGGGCATGAGACCAATCATGAAACTGGAGCCATACGGCACTTCTCCGGCGGCCAGCAGTTTGGTGGAGAAGTGGCGCGGGGCGATGAGTTGCGAGGGGCGCTGGAAGAGCGAAAGGGTGCTGACGGGCAGTTCCCACACGCCGCCGCGGCGGTGCAGGCTGCCGCTGGGAGCGTAGATAGAGGAACTATAGAGAAAACCGGCCCGCTTGAGCAAGGGGTAGGCGGCTTCGCTGATGCCGACCATTGGGGCGCGGTAGCCGCGCACATCGTAGCGCGCGCGCCAGACGGCGGAGGCTTCGAGGTCCTGTTGCAATTCACGCTCATCGACCAGCGGACGGTGGAACTGACAATGCAGGCCCAGTTCATGCCCGGCGGCGACGATTTTTTGGGGGATTTCAGGATACCATTCGGCGATTTCGCCGACCAGGTAGATGGTGGCCCTGGCGCTGCCAAGCAGGGCGAGGATGGATTCGAGGGCCTGGCGGGTGAAGCCGCCATCGAGGGCGCGGCGCTGTTCGGGATTTCGCCAGGAATCGTAGCGCCGGGAGAGGGCAAACCAGGGTTCGTAGTCGATGCTGAGCAAGACGCGGGGAGAGGGCATGGGGAATGCAGAATGAAAAATGAAAAATGAAGAATGATGAGTGATGAGTGATGAGTGATGAATGAGGAGTGATGAGCGAAGCGCGGGCGGAAGTATAACGCAAAACAGGCTGCCTGCCCGAATTTGCCCGGCAGACAGCCTGTTCACTGATTACTGGAAAGTGCTTACCGGTTTACTGTCCGTCTGGCACAATCCAGGTGCCGGTTTCGCCTTTGAGGGCGCGGCCCAGGTTTTCGGGGTTGGTGATGAGGGCTTTTCCGTTGGGCATGGCTTCGAGATACCAAATGATGGCCTGAATTTTAGGCGCCATGCTGCCTTTGGCGAAGTGCGTGCCTTCGGCCAGGTAGGCTTTGGCTTCAGAGAGGGTCATTTTGTCGAGCCATTTTTGGTCTGGTTTGCCAAAGTTGAGGGCCACTTTTTCGACTGCGGTGGAGATGACAAACAACTCGGCGCCAATTTCGCGCGCCAGGAGGGAGGAAGCGTAGTCTTTGTCAATCACCGCCGCAATGCCTTCGTAGTTGCCATCGCCAGGGTCAATGACCGGGATGCCGCCGCCGCCGACGGTGACGGTGATAATGCCCTGACCAAGCAGGGTTTGAACGGTTTCCAGTTCGACGATTTCCTTCGGGAGCGGGGAGGCGACGACGCGCCGCCAGCCGCGTCCGGCATCTTCTACCACGCTCCAGCCTTGTTCCACTGCACGGCGCTTGGCTTCGGCTTCGTCCATAAAACCGCCAATCGGTTTGGTCGGTTTGGCAAACGCCGGGTCGTCTTTATCTACTAAAACCTGGGTAATGACGGTCACAACCTTCTTTTTGATGCCGCGCTGATAGAGAATATTTTGCAAATTCTGCTGGAGGGCATAACCAATGGCGCCCTGGCTGTCGGCGCCGCACACATCCAGCGGGACTTCGTGCATTCCGGCGGTTTTGGCGGCGATTTCGGAGCGGCGCAGGATGTAGCCAACTTGCGGGCCATTGCCGTGACCAATGGCAACATCCCAGCCCTGCTCAATCATATCGGCGATGTGCATACAGGTCTCTTTGGCGGCCTGGTACTGGCTCTCGACGGTGACGTTTTTGTCGTCTTTGATGAGCGAGTTGCCACCAATGGCGATGACGGCGAGTTTATTCTGGGTCATGGGTTCTCCTGGAGGGTTTTTTAGAATCGGAAGTTGTCAGACAAATTGTATCTTGGATGTGGAAACAAGTAAAGTGAATGGGGGAAACAGGTAGACAAGGAAACAGGGAAACAGGGATGCGCGTACATGTCTACTTGTGTACTTGTGTACTTGTGTACTTGTCTACCTGTCTATAAATCTACCTCATAATCCTCGCCCGCCTCCCGCACGGCTTTTTCGCCAAATTCCTGTGAACCGGTACGCTGGCGGCGGACATAGGCCATGTAGCCGTTCAATAGTTGTTCCGTTTTACGGATGAGCGCATATAGGTCTTGAAAAGCGGATTGCTCGAGATAGTTGAGGACTTTGGCGTTAATCAGGTGCGAAAGTGTTTCGTTCAACTCACCGCGCGCGATCGAATAGGCTCGCAGGCTGTCCAGATAATGATAACGGCCATATCCTTCGGCAATGTTGGCCGTTACGCTTTTTGACGAACGCCGAATTTGGGAAAACATATCGAACTTTTCTTCAGGAGGCAGGCTTTTTGAAAACTCATGCACCTTCGCCATCACTTCCAGGGCCAGCTGGTAAAACTCCAAATCTTCAAAGCCACTCTTGCCCTTCTCGCCCGGTGAAATGTACAAAGCCTTTTTCTCTGACATGCCTGCCTCCTTGTCTACTTGTCTACCTGTCTACCTGTCTACCAGTTTACCTGTTTACCTTACCTGTCTACCTGTTTACGATTTTACTCCCCCCGGCTGCTGCTGCGTAATACAGTGGATGTTGCCGCCGCCCAGGAGAATCTCCCGCGCCGGGACGCCGACCACCCGGCGCTCGGGGAGTAGTTTCTGGAGCGTTTCCAACGCTGCGGCGTCGTGCTGGTCGCCAAAGGTGGGGACAATCGCGCCGCCGTTGCAGAAGTAGAAGTTGATGTATGAGGCTGCCATGCGGTCGCCAGCCTGGCGGGGGAGCGTGCCATTCACTGCGTCCACGCCTTCGGCTTCCTCGGGGGTGATGAGAATCGGGTCGGGTTGGTGAATCTTGTGGATGGTCAATTTGCGCCCTTTGGCATCGGTCTTGGACATCAGGTACTCATACGCTTCGGCGGAACGCTCGTACTGCGGGTCGCTTCGGTCATCCGTCCAGGTTAACGCCACTTCAGCGGGACGCAGGTAGCAGGCCAGGTTGTCCACGTGGCCGGTGGTCTCATCGTGATAGACTCCGCGCGGAATCCAGAGGACTTTTTCGACGTTGAGATAGTCTTTCAGGTAGTTCTCGATGTCGTCCTGCGATAAATCTGGATTGCGGCCCGGGCTGAGCAGACATTCGGCGGTGGTCAGGCAGGTGCCTTCGCCATCCACATGAATCGAGCCGCCTTCCAGCACAAGCGGAGCTTTGTAGCGGTCAATACGCTCGATTTCGAGGACTTTTTGGGCAACGGCTTCGTCCAAATCCCAGGGGAAGTACAGGCCGTTATACAGGCCGCCCCAGGCGTTGAACATCCAATCGATGCCGCGCACTTCGCCTTGCGCGTTGACCACAAAAGTCGGGCCGCAGTCGCGCATCCAACTGTCGTTATTCGATAACTCGACCACGCAAACTTCGGGGGGCAGCATTTGGCGGGCGTTTTGGTATTGATTGTGATGGACGCCAACCGTGACGGGTTCAAACCGCGCAATAGCGCGGGCAACGGCAGCGAAGGCTTTTTGGGCCGGTTTGCCGCCCAGCCGCCAGTTATCGGGGCGCTGCGGCCACAGCATCCAGGTTCCGGCGTGCCTGGAAAATTCGGCGGGCATGAAAAAGCCGTCGGCGCGGGGGGTAGATTCGAGAGTTTGGGACATATTTCCTCCGAGGTAAGACGGGATTAATTCCGTCTTACACTTAACAGGATTTCACCAGCCACAATCGTTACCGCCACGCCTGCCAGCACCGGCAGGGCATAGGCCCTATCAACCGGCTGGCCGGGGACCCAGATGAAGAAGACGATGGCCTGGAGGATGAAAATTTCGCAGACCACCGCAATCAGCGCAGCCAGCGGCATGCCGCCGGGAATCTGGAAGGGGCGTTTGGCATCCGCATCGGTCTGACGCAGTTTCAGGAAGGCCGGGAACAGCGCCAGGTAGGGCAGCAGGAAGATGATGGACGAAAAGGCGAACAACGTCCAGAACAACTCTTCGTTGGAGCCTGCCATGAAGCCATAGACGACCAAAACCAGAGTGGAGATAACGCCCGTAATGACATACGCGCCGACCGGGGTCTTGTTGACCGGGTGCAGCCTGCCAAAAACGGCGGGAAGTTCGCCTTCGGCGGCGGCTTCGGCGGCGGTGCGGTTAGCGCCCATCGTCCAGGTGACCATGTTCGCCAGGAAGGTGTATAACGCGCCGATGCCCAAAACGGTAACGGCAACAGCGCCCAGCCCTGAATCGCCCAGGATGGCGGTGAGCGTGTCAATAATACCGGAGACCAGTCCCAGTTGGTCGAGCGGCAGGGCCAGCAAAATGCCAACGGTGGCGAGAATGTAGAAAAACGCAATCAAGGCCCCGGCGGCGAGAATCGCTGAGAGAATGTCCTTGCCGGGGTTTTCCATCTCCTCCGCCGCGCCAGACATCAGTTCAAAGCCCATGAAGTTGTAGACAATCACTGGCAGGAAGGCCAAGCCAGCATCCCAACTGGGCAGGATAGCCGTGAATGACAGGTCGTTGGCAACGCCGTTGCGCGCCGCGTAGAGGATGCCGCCCACGCCCAAAACAAGCATAATCGCCGCTTTGATGAATGCGCCGATGTTCGGAACCCACTTCCCGGCTTCGAGGGTGATGGTGCCAATCCAGACCGTAATCCAGGTCATCAGAATACCGATTCCAATCTGAAGCCAGAGCGACATTTCGGGGAAAAACATCTGCGCGAACATGCCCGCGAACAGGATGTACACCGAGGGCATCCAGAGGGCGACGTTAATCCAGTAATACCAGGTGGAGCGCGCGGCCCATTTTTCGCCAAAGGCGCGCTTAATCCAGACGTACAGGCCGCCCTGTTCGGTGTAGGTGGTGCCGAGTTCGGCAGTCACCAAGCCGTAGGGGATGAAGAACAGGACGAGGGTAAGAATCCACCAGGAGATGGTGGAGGGGCCAATCGAGGCAGAAGCCGCCAGCGTGTCGATGACGATAATCGCGCAGACGGTGAAGAGGGTCATATCAAGGGTTTTCAGGACTTTCTTGAAACCCTTCTGGGTGGAGGCAGTCATAGAAATTCCTTTTTTGGAGACTTGTCCTACTTTTGGTTTAAAAACGCTTCAATCTTTCCCTTGTGGTAGGCCTTGAGTTCTTCCGAAGGCCGCTTGAGACGCGGATACAGGAAATAGACCAGCAGGCCCTTTTCGGTGTGCAGCCGGTTTTC
>Ga0101944_10006904_pt1 | contig 11748 bp, 11 predicted proteins | sample DewCreD2012metaG_FD_75245 | JGI IMG/M metagenome (GOLD analysis project Ga0101944, IMG submission 75245) | Hot spring sediment bacterial and archeal communities from British Columbia, Canada, to study Microbial Dark Matter (Phase II) - Dewar... ... | reverse complement strand
GCACGGGCTACTTCAACATCGTCAAGGCGATTGAGGCGGCGGCGAGACTAACCGCCAAAAACACGGCAACTGCCGCGTAATTCGCGTGCCCTTCGCGCTCTTTGCGAAGAGAACGATCCAGTATGAAGATCACCGACATTCACGCTACACCGCTGGCCCTGGCGTTCAAGGAACCCTATCACTGGGCCGGTCGCGTCGATTACGGCGCGGCCACGGTGCTGATCGAGGTGGAGACGGACGCGGGTCTCACCGGCATCGGCGAATCCACGTCGGGCTTTCCGGCCGAGGCCACGGTGCAGCAGCTGCGCGGCGTCGCCCCGTTGTTCGTCGGCGAATCGCCTTTCGACATCGAGCGGCTGCTGGCGCGGGCGCGCCCGCTGGCGAGCTTCAACGACACGCCGTGGCACGCCAACCTGGTGCTGGCGGGGCTGGAGATGGCGTTGTGGGACATCATCGGGCAGGCGGCCAACCGACCGGTGTATCAGCTGCTGGGCGGCGCATATCGATCGTGCGTCAACTACTTCGGCTTTTTGCAGGGCGATACCACGGAGGAACTCGTCGAAGACGCGCGGCAGTTAGCCGCGCAAAACTATGACGTAATTTACTTCAAGGTCGGTCGCGGCGAAGCGCTCGATCTGGAAAACACGGCGGCCGTGCGGGCCGCGATCGGCGATCGGCGTTTGCGGCTGGACGCCAACAGCGCATGGGATACGCGTACCGCGATCTATCTGATCAACCGGCTGGCGCGCTTCAATCCCGAGTGGATCGAGCAGCCTACGCCGCACCGCAGCCTGGCCGCGCTCAAACAGGTGAAGGACGCGGTCAGCGTGCCCCTCGCCGCCGATCAAAGTGTGTTCACCCTGTGGGACGTGTACGACCTCTGTCGTGAACGCGCCGCCGACGCGATCGTAATCTCGATCCACGAGGCGGGCGGACTGCTGGCGCTGAAGAAGGCGGCCGCCGTGGCCGAGGCAGCAGGCATCCCCATCTGCCTGCACGGCCAATCGGTGTCCGGCATCACCGATCTGGCGCAGCATCACGTGGGGTTGACGATTCCCAATCTGACGGACGGCAACCAGATCATGCACCAGCTGCTGATCGAGGATTTAATTGTGTCGCCCGATCTCACACCGCAGGCGGGGAATCTCGGCCTGCCCGATCGGCCAGGTCTGGGTTTTGAGATCGATCGGGACGCGGTGGCGCGCGCTGCCGAACGATATCGAACCGATGAGCGCTATCATCACGCTTGAACCGATCGATTTTGAGCCATTAACTTTCATGAATCGACGCGCCTGTTCCCGCACGCGACAACAGCGACCGTGCAAATCTCGTTGAAGATGAGGCAATGATGGCGGCCAGCTATACATCCTCGGAACGTCCGGCGATTGGCGGCAGCAACACCCGCGTGGATTCGGCGGGCAAGGTCACCGGCCGCACGCGCTATGTGGACGACCTGCGCCTGCCGGACCTGGCGGCGGCGGCGGACTGGTCCCCGGAGGCCGGCGTGCGCCTGGTGACCCTGGCCCCGGAGCTGCCCGGCGCGCTGGAACTGGTGCGGGCGCTGACCGGGCGCGGCGTGCGGGTCAGCCTGGGGCACTCGCTGGCGACCTACGCCGAGGCGCAGGCCGCGCTCGACGCCGGCGCGCGCTATGCCACCCACCTGTTCAACGCCATGCGCCCGCTGGACCACCGTGAGCCCGGCCTGCTCGGCCTGCTGCTCACGCGGCCCGAGATCGTCGTCGGCCTGATCGCCGACGGCCGCCACGTCCACCCGGCGCTGGTGGACCTGGTCTGGCGCGCGCGCGGCCCGCACGGGGTCAATCTGGTGACCGACGCCATGGGCGCGCTCGGGATGCCGCCCGGCCGGTACCCGCTGGCCGGCTTCGACGTCATCGTTGATGGGCACACGGCCCGCCTAGCCGATGGGCGGCTGGCCGGGAGTCTCCTGCGCCTGGACGAGGCGGTGCGCAACCTGATGGCGTTCACGGGCTGCGCGCTGGCCGACGCGGTGGCGACGGTGACGACGACGCCCGCGCGCCTGCTCGGCCTGGACCACGAGCGCGGCCGGATCGCCGCCGGCTACCTCGCGGACCTGACGCTGCTCAGCCCGGACCGGTGCGTGCTGGCGACCCTGGTCGCCGGGCAGGTGGCCTTCGCGTCCGCGCCTGGCTGGCAAGGCTAGGCTGCCATGGGATTGCGCGACGAGATCTTCGAGCAACCGGATGTTTTGCAGGGGGTGCTGGACGCCCAACTGGGCGTCATCCAGCGCGCGGCGCGCGCCATCCGCGCCCGCGAGGTGGGGTTCGTGCTCCTGGCCGCGCGCGGCACCTCGGACCACGCCGGCGTGTACGCGCAGTATGTGTGGGGGGCGCGCAACGGGCTGCCGGTGGCGCTGGCCGCGCCGTCGCTGTTCTCGCTCTATGGCGCCGCGCCGCGCCTGCGGGACGCGCTGGTGGTCGGCATCTCGCAGTCCGGCCAGTCGCCGGACGTGGTCGGCGTGATCGCCGAGGGTCGCCGGCAGGGCGCGCTGACGCTGGCCGTCACCAACGACCTGGCCTCGCCCCTGGCCCAAACTGCCGAGTTCGTCCTGGACGTGCGCGCCGGCCCGGAGCGCGCCGTGGCCGCCACCAAGACCTACACGGCCGAACTGCTCAGCCTGGCCGCGCTCTCGGCCGCCCTGCGCGACAACGGCGAGGACCTGCGGGCGCTGGCGCGGGTGCCCGCGGCCGTGCGTCAGGCGCTGCGCCTGGAACCCGAGGTGGCGCGCCTCGCCGCCCGACGCCGGGAGATGACGCAGGCCGTGGTGTTGGGGCGCGGCTTCAATTACGCCAACGCCCACGAATGGGCGCTCAAGCTCAAGGAACTGACCTACGTCCTGGCCGACCCTTACTCGGCGGCCGATTTTCAGCATGGGCCGATCGCGGTCGTGGACTCCGGCTTCCCGGTGCTGGTGATGGCGCCGGGCGGCGCGGCCCTGCCGGATCTGCTGGCGCTGATGCGCCGCCTGAAGCAGGATTATGCCGCCGACCTGCTGGTGCTCTCGGACGACGACGAGGCGCTGTCCCTGGCCGGCGAGGACGCTCTGCGCCTGCCGGGCGGCCTGCCGGAATGGCTCAGCCCGCTGGTGAGCATTATCCCGGCGCAGCTCTTCTGCTACCACCTGGCGCGGGCCAAGGGCCTGGACACCGAGGCGCCCCGGCACATCCGCAAAGTGACGTTAACGCAATAACGGCCGAGGCGTTTCGCCGCAAATGACACGCATTCAGGCGACTTCGCCTGAAGTCTTCATGAGCCTTCGTGGCCGCAACGTCCCGGCCAACCTGGAGCCCGATGTCCTACTCCGTCATCGCTTTCAATCGCGCTGACCCTGGGCACATCGCCCATCTCGTCGCGCTCTGGAACGCCGCCTGCGGCCCGGACCTGGCCTTCACCGAGCGTCTGGCCGAGCACAACACGCGGCCCGGAACGGGCCTGAAGCAGGCCGGGCGGCTGGCGTTCGCGGGCGAAGAGCCGGCCGGCGTCGTCCTGGCCAGCGCGGCGTCCGACGGGTCTCAGGCCCACGGCTGGATCGACGTCGCCGCCGTCGCGCCCCGCTTCCAGCGGCGCGGCCTGGGCTCCGACCTGCTGCGCTGGGCGGAGGCCTGGCTGCGCGAGCAGGACGTCGCCGCCGTCCACCTCGGCGGGGGCCTGCGCCACTTCACCGCCGGCCTGCCGGTGGAGTTGGGCGCACAGCCGTTCTTTGAGAAGCGGGGTTTTCGATCGGTCGGGCATGCCTGGGACGTGGCGCGGACTCTCACGGACGACGACCTGGCCGCGCCGGCCCCGCCCGCGATCCGGCCCGCGCAGCCGGGCGACTTCCCGGCCTTCGACGAGTTCCTGCAGCGCGAGTTCCCGGGCCGCTGGCGCTATGAGGTCCAGGAGGCGCGGCGCGATGGCGCGCGCCTGTCCGATTATCTGCTTTTGTGGGAGGCCGGCCGGGTGGAGGGGTTCTGCCGCCTCGTGTTTGAGGACTCGTACTGGCCGCTGGAGCGCGTCTACATGCGCCGCCTGCCGCGGCCGTGGGGCCAGCTGGGGCCGATCGGCGTAGGCCGGGCGGTGCGCGGCCAGGGCCAGGGCGGCGCACTGCTGAGGGCCGGGCTGCGCGCCCTGCGCGCGCGCGGCGTCGCCGGCTGCGTCATCGATTGGACCTCGCTGCTCGCCTTCTACCGCAAGTTTGGCTTTGAGCCATACCGGCAGTATGGGATGATGGTTAAGGAGGCCGGTTGACCCCCCACCCCGGCCCTCCCCCGTCCGCGCAGGCGGACGAGGGAGAGTGCCCGAAGGGCGGGCGGGGGTTCCAACCTTCGTCTATTCGTACCGCAACGCCTGCACGATCTCCAGCCGCGCCGCCTGGCGGGCCGGGATGATGGCGGCCAGGGCGCCGAACAACAGCCCCACCGCGATCGCCACCAGCATGGCCTGGCCCGGGAACGCGTATGTGACCGGGAAGCCGAGCGCCGCAAACGCGCTCGTCGCCATGTAACCCAGGTACAGGCCGGCGAGCAGGCCGAACGCGGTCCCGATGGCGGCCAGGATGAGGGCCTCGGCCAGGATGATGGTCCGCACCTGGGAGCGCGCCGCGCCGACGGCGCGCAGCATGCCGATCTCACGCGTGCGCTCGATCACGCCGATCGCCAGGGTGTTGATCATGGCGATCAGGGACGGCACCGCCAGGAAGATCACCATCGCGTAGATGCCGGCGAAGGCGGCGTCGAAGATGCCGCGGTTTTGGTCCACGTAATCCTGCCCGGAGACCAGCTTGAACTGCGGATAGGGCCTGAGCGCGTCCTTGAACGCCGCCTCCACCGCAGCGCGATCCGCGCCCGGCTTCAGGTTGATCTGGAAGAACACGTCCTCCGCGCGCCCGAAGTCTGCGGCGATGTTGGCCTGCGAGAGATAGCCGGTCGTCGTCTTGGCGTTCAGATAGTCCGAGGCAATGCCGACGATTCTGTACGTGACTGCGCCGGTCGGCGTGAGCAGGGTCACGTCATCGCCCAGCCTGACGCCGGCCGAGGTCTTCACGAGGCCGTTGATGATCAGGCCCCGGCCGGCCTCCACCTCGCGGAAGGCCGTCTCCGGGTCGCCCTCGATGAAGGCCAGCCCGCTGGTCTGGACGTAGGCGCGCGGCTCGATGCCGAGCAGGCCCACGGCCACGTCGTTGATCTGCGTGCCCGCAAAACGCAGGGTGCTGACGACGTCCACGCCCTCTACGGCGCGCAGCGCTTCGGCCAGCGCCGGGCTGGCGCCGGTGTTGACGCCCCAAACCGCAATCGTCGGCGGCACGAGCAGGTAATCGCTGCTCAGGCTGTTCTCCAGCATGTCCGTAAACGTGATCGCCAGGCTGGTGATCAGGCCCGCCGCCATCACCAGGATGGCGAGGGCGATCATGGTGGTCGCCGAGGTGACGGCGGCCCGGGTCGGCTGGCGGGAGAGGTTGCCCTCGGCCAGCTGCGCCGTGCCCGCCCGGGCAAAAGCCAGGGCCATCAGCCGGCTGAACACGCCCGCGATCGGGTTGACCAGCGCCGGCGCGATCAGGATCAGGCCGCCGATGAACAGGAAGCTCCCCAGCCCGAGCAGCCCGGCGTTCCCCGTGATCAGCGCCGCCACAGCCACGGCGAGCATCACGACCCCGGCCCAGAAGCCCAGGCCAGTCAGCCGCCGCCACGCAAGCGCGCCGACCGTCGGCCGCAGGGCTTCCAGCGGCGTCACCCGGCTGGCGGCGCGCGCCGGCAGGAGGCCCGCGATCAGGGTGATGCCGACCCCGACGGCGATGGAGAGCGCCACCAGGCCGGGCGTCACCACCGGCGATCCGACCTGGATGTTCAGGAGCTGCCGCCCGATCTGCGACACCGCGCTCAGGGCCAGCCAGCCGAGGCCATAGCCAAACAACAGCCCCGCGGCGGTGCCGACGACACCCTGGATCAAACCCTCCACCAGGATCAGCCACGTGATCGTGCGGCGGCTGGCGCCGATGGCGCGCAGCATGCCGATGTCGTGGCGGCGCTCGGCCACGACGGTGCGGAAGGTGTTGAAGATGATGAAGCCGCCCATCAGCAGGCCCAGCGCCCCGAGCAGGGTGAAGATCATCTGCGCCGTCTGGATATTGGTCAGAATCTCGGCCCCCGGCTGGAGCACGCCGATGGTGAAGCTCTCGCCCAGCGCGGCGGCAATATCCGCCTCGATCCGGGCGCGGCGGGCCTCGTCGGCGGTGTCGAAGTTGGCGTCGATGACGTTGATCTTGCCCGGCGCGTTGAACAGGCGCTGGGCTTCGCTCAGGGTGACGAGCACTTCCTCGTTGCCGGGCAGCAGGCGCTGCGGCAGCAGGCCGACGATGGTCAGGTCCACCAGGCCGGACGGCGTCGGCAGCGACAGCGTATCGCCCAGCCCAACGCCCGCCTCGTCGGCCAGGGACTCGGTGATCACGGCGACGGCGCCGTCATCGGCCTGCAGAAAGCGGCCCTGCAGGATGTTGAAGGACGCCAGCGAGCGGATGGCCTCCGGCACGGCGCCCACCAGCGTCACCGCCGTGATGCGGTCGGCCGCGGCCGGGTCTTGATCAATAAAGTCGGCCGGCAAGCCGATGCCGCGCTCCAGCGTGCCGGAGACGGCCCGCACGCCGTCGACGGCGGCGACCGTCTCGGCGACCGTCTCGGGGAAGGCCTCGCCCGACTTGCTGGTGATGGTGGCGTCCACCTGCCCGGCCAGCGCCAGGGCATTGGCCTGAAATGCGCCGATGAACGCCGGCATGATGGTGTTCATGCCGAAGATGAGCAGCACGCCAAAGACGATGGCGAGCGTGGTCAGGACCGTGCGTAGTTTCCGGCCGCCCAGGTAGCGGGCGGCCAGGGTGAGGTAGAGGGACATACCGGCCTCCGTTCCGTGACTGTTGCTGCACGCTGGAGGACCGTTCAGCCGTCGAAGGCCGAACGGTTTCCAGCGACGCTTCCTCAGGCCATGGCCTTCATGCGGGTCTCGATGTAGGCCGAATTGCCGGACTTCTGCGGATCGAGGACGGTCTCGTCGGTGACCAGGCCGTCTTTGAGGAAGACGATCCGGTCGGCATAAGCCGCGATGCGCGGGTCGTGCGTCACCATGACCACCGCCCGGCCCCACTCGTCCGCGGCCTGGCGCAGCACCCCGGCGATCTCATCCGAGGCGCGCGAATCCAGGTTGCCGGTCGGCTCGTCGCACAGCATCAGGGCCGGCTCGGCCACCAGCGCCCGGGCGATAGCCACGCGCTGCTGCTGGCCGCCCGAGAGCTGGTCCGGGCGGTGGTGCAGGCGATCCCGCAGGCCCACCTTCTCCAGCCAGGCCCGGGCCTTCTGATGCGCCTCGGCCTGGGGCCGACCGTCCAGCAGGAGCGGCAGCGCGGCGTTCTCGGTGGCGTTCAGCACCGGGATCAGGTTGAAGAACTGGAAGATGAAGCCGATCTTGCGCCGGCGCAGCTCGGTCAGGGCCTGATCGGAGAGATCGCTCAAATCGTGGCCGTCCACGATGACGCGCCCGCGCGTCGGCCGGTCCAGGCCGCCGAGCAGGTGCATGAGCGTGGACTTGCCGCAGCCGCTGGGGCCCATCACGGCCACGAACTCGCCGGCGTTGACGCTCAGGTTGACGTCGGCCAGGGCGGTGACGGCGGTTTCGCCGGCGCCATAGATCTTGGTCAGGTTCTCGGTCTGGATGATGGACATGGGATGCTCCTCAACGGACGCGCCCGGCGCCGAGGCCGGGCGGCGTTTACCTGGTTGCGGCTTCGGCCCATTTACGCGGCCGGCCGCGCGGCCGGACTTCCGGCTCGGGCAGCGGCTGGCGCTTCACTTCGTCCAACCGGGCCTCGACCATATCCAGCCAGCGCAGGTCAGCCTCCAGGTGCATACCGGCCTTGTCCAGCAACAGGATGCGGGCCAGCTCGCGCCGGGGGTCTGCGGCCTGGCGCTGGGCCGTGATGGCGTGCAGGCCACGGTAAAGGGCCGCGCGCTGCGTCTGGATGAGGCGCTGCGGCGATGGCTCGCCCGCGATCAGCGCCAGCATCAGCTTGATGAAGAATTCGTCTCGGCCGTGTTCACGCTCCACACCCGATTCCAGCCAGGCGGTCAGAGCCTCCCGGCCGGACTGGGTGACGGAGTAGATGCGCTTATCGGGCCCCTCAGTCTGCGCCTTCCCTTCCTCGGTCACCAGCCCGGCCTCTTCCAGGCGCCCGAGCGTGGTGTAGACCTGGGCCGGCTTGACGTCCCAGTTTGCCTCGCCGCCGACCAGCGCCTCGAACGCCGAGTGCAGCTCGTAACCGTGACGGGGCCGTTGGGCCAGAAGCCCTAAAAGGGCGAATCGAACAGACATAAAATAAATAGTTTACGATTTTCTATTTATAGGGGATAATATAAACCAGTTTTCTATTTTGAGTCAATAGAAAAGACTGACTTTTTTCTGTCATTGACAGCAGCTGGCTTGCCAGCTAGTCTGCAATTAGATTTATCTGTAACTATTGTTACATTAGATCGTGATACGCAGCGCAAGGTAATAAGAAACTGCTCGATATGACGACCTGGCTTCTTTTCACGTACCGCGTTCCGAATGAGCCTTCGGCGCGGCGCGTCTACGTCTGGCGTAAGCTGAAGGGCCTGGGCGCGCTCCTGCTCCACGATACCGCCTGGGTGCTGCCGGCCACCCCCCAGACCCGCGAGAAACTGCAATGGCTGGCTACTGAGGTCCGTGACATGGAAGGCGGGGAAGCGACGCTCTGGGAGGCGCAACAGGTCTTCACCGGGCAGGATGCCGATCTGGCGCAGCAGTTCGTGGAACGGGTCGATGCCGTCTACCGCGAGATCCTGGCGGAACTGGAGAAGCCGGAGGCCGACCTGGCGGCGCTGGCCCGACGCTATCAGCAAGCCGCGCGGCAGGACTACTTTCGATCCGACCTGGGCGAAGGGACGCGCCAGAAACTGATCCAGCGACGAGGTGCGGAGCACATATGAAGTGGCTAACCTGGGAGAACATCGGCATTGACCGCATGGGCTGCGCCTGGCTGATCCGGCGCTTCATCGATCCGCAGGCCGAATTCGCCTTCGTCCCCGCCGGCCAGTCCCCGCTGCCCGAGGGCTACGAGCCGTTCGACATCCCGGGCGTCCGGCTGACCCACCGGCGCGGACATTGCACGTTTCACACGCTGCTGCGCGACTACAACCTCGACGACCCGGTCCTGCACCGGATCGCGGCCATCATCGACGAAGCCGACGTCGCCCAGGACGTGACGGTCGAACCGATTGCGGCGGGCCTGGAGGCCTTGTGCCTGGGCGTCCGCCGCCTTTGCCCGGATGACGCGACGGCCATGGAACGCGGCGGCTGGCTGTACGACGCGCTCTACGCCCAACTGGCCGCCGAGGCTCAGAGTCCGAACAAGGAGTGAACCATGCCCGCCAGATTTGTGACCCGCGAGAAGCCGAAAGTCGATCGCGTCGCCTGCCCGTGGCTCATCCGAAGATTCATCGATCCGGCGGCCGAACTGCTGTTTGTTCCGGCCGATCAGGTGATGGCGACGGCGGAGCGCGCGGGCGCCCTGCCCTACGACGTGCCCGGCGTGGAGCTCGGACACCAGGACGGCGGCTCATCCTTTGAGGCGTTCATCCGCAAGTACGCGCTGACCGACCCGGCGCTGCTGGCGCTGGCCAAGATCGTGCGCGCGGCCGACACCGCCGACCGCGGCGCCGCGCCGGAGGGCGAAGGGCTGCGCCAGATCGCCAACGGCTGGCATCGGCTGGATTGGCCGCTGGAGAAACGGCTGGAGGTGGGCTTCGCGATCTACGACTGCCTGTACGCGGTTTGCCAGGAGCGCGTGGGTCAGCCGGGATAGCGCCGGCCGCACATCCGCCACTGCATGAGATGCTGAACATGCGCCGGTCGGCTGCGCCTGCCGTCGATTTGACCAGTGTCTGGCCGCGCGATGGCCGACTGCTGTTTGCCACCCGCGTCATCCGCCTCTTCGCTTACGGCCTGATCTCGGTCGTGCTGGCGCTGCACCTGGCGCAGATGGGCTTTGGCGAGGCGCAGATCGGGATGCTGCTCACACTCATGCTGGCCGGAGACGCCGCGCTGTCGCTGTGGATGACCACGCGCGCCGACCGCCTCGGCCGGCGGCCGATGCTGCTCGCTGGCGCCGTTTTGATGATCGTGGCTGGAGCCGCGTTCGCCCTGGTCGAGAGCTGGCCGGCGCTGACCCTGGCCGCCATCGTCGGCACGCTCAGCCCCAGCGGCAACGAAGTCGGGGCATTCTTACCCATCGAACAGGCGGGGCTCGCCCAGACCATCCCGGACCGCCAGCGCACCCACGTGTTCGCCTGGTACAACCTGGCTGGCTCGCTGGCGACCGCCTGCGGCGCGCTCGTTGGGGGCGCGTCTGTCCAATGGCTGCTGCCATTCGGCGTCGCGCCACTGGCGAGCTACCGCCTGGTCTTTGCGGCCTACGCCGGACTGGGCGCGGTCCTGCTGATTCTGTTCAGCCGCCTGTCCTCAGCCGTCGAAGCGACCCACCCGCCGCCGGCCGCCGGCCCATTCGGGCTGAGCCGCTCACGGCGCATCGTCGCCCGGCTGTCCGCGTTGTTCGCGTTGGACGCCTTCGCCGGCGGCCTGATCTTGCAGAGCCTGGTCGCCTACTGGTTCTCCGTCCGCTTCGGCGCGGACCCGGCCGTCATCGGCGCGATCTTCTTCGGGGGCAATATCCTGGCCGGGCTATCGGCGCTGGCCGCCGCCCGGATCGCGGCGCGCATCGGGCTGGTGCCGACTATGGTCTTCACGCACATCCCTTCGAACGTGCTGCTGATGCTGGTCCCGCTGATGCCGTCTCTGCCCCTCGCCGTGGCCGTCTTGCTGACGCGCTTCAGCCTGTCGCAGATGGACGTGCCCACGCGCCAGTCGTACGTGATGGCCGTGGTGGACCCGGCGGAGCGCTCGGCCGCCGCCGGCCTCACCGGCCTGGCGCGCACGGTCGGCGCGGCCTGTTCGCCGCTGCTCGCCGGCCTGCTGCTGGGCGGCGGCTGGCTGAGCGCCCCCTTCTGGGCGGCGGGCGGCCTGAAAATCGCCTACGACCTGGCCCTCTACCACAACTTCCGCCGCGTCACGCCGCCCTAACTGTCCAGATACTCGTCTATCCGCTCCAGGGCGGCGGCGAAGCCGCGCCGGCCCAGACCGACGCGGAAATGGTGGCCGGGTTGATCGAACAGGCTGCCGGGGACGACCATCACGCCTTGCTGTTCGATCAGGCCCTCGCACAACGCCTCGACCGTCCCCGGCCCGGTCCACAACGGGAAGGCCACCGAGCCGGCGTCCGGCGGCAGCCAGCGGAAGAGGTCCGGCCGGGCGGCGAAGAACCCGGCGGCCTTTTCCGTGTTCGCGCGGATCAGGTCGAGATTGCGCGCCAGGATCTGGTCGCGGGCGCGCAGCGCCATGAGCGCGAGGACCTCGCTCGGCGCGCTGTGGCAGATGGTGGTGTAGTCCTTGAGCGCCAGGCAGCGCTCGATCACGCCCGGCGCCCGCGTCGCCAGCCAGCCCAGGCGCAGGCCGGCCAGCGCGAAGGACTTGGACAGGCCGGAGAGCGTGATCCCCAGCTCGTAGAGGTCGGCGACGGCGGGCAGACGGCGCGCCGGGTCCGGCTCCAGCCAGCGGTACATCTCGTCCGAGAACACGTAGACGCCGCGCCGCCGCGCCAGCTCCAGGATCGCG
>Ga0101944_10006903_pt1 | contig 11748 bp, 9 predicted proteins | sample DewCreD2012metaG_FD_75245 | JGI IMG/M metagenome (GOLD analysis project Ga0101944, IMG submission 75245) | Hot spring sediment bacterial and archeal communities from British Columbia, Canada, to study Microbial Dark Matter (Phase II) - Dewar... ... | reverse complement strand
GTGGCTTACGGCGCTCAACGGCGTCGTGGTATTGGGACTGGGGAACGCCGCCCTGACTTACGCCGAAGTATGGGTGGCCAGCGGGCTGGCTGCGCTTTTCGTCACCACTTCGCCTTTCTGGATGGTGGGCATCGAAGCCGCTCTGCCCGGCGGGGAGCGCCTGCACTGGCCTGTGCTGGGCGCCATGGCGGTGGGCTTTGCGGGCGCCGCCTTGCTGGTGGGCCCCGGCGCTCTGGCCGGCGGGCTGTCGAGCAACGCGGTGAAAGGATTCCTGGTGCTCCAATTCGGTTGCCTCTGTTGGGCGCTCGGCTCAATCTTACAGCGGCGGCAAACGGCGAAGGCGCATCCGGTGGTGAGCGGCGCGGTCCAACAGCTTGCGGCGGGGCTTGCCTTTCTCCTGCCCGCCATTTTCGTCCGGGAGCATCCCGTGCAATGGAGCGCGCGGGGAGTCGACGCTGTCCTTTATCTGGTGGTGTTTGGTTCCATCGTCGGCTATAGCGCCTATATCTATGCCATGGACAAGCTCCCGGTGGCCATTGTGTCGATCTACACCTATGTGAACCCCATTGTGGCGGTGGCGCTCGGGTGGGTGTTTTACCGCGAGCCTTTTGGGCCACGGGAAACGGCGGCGATGGCGATCATTTTCGCCGGCGTGGCGATGGTGAAACGGTACGCCGAACCCGTGCGGCGCTGAGCGGAATCATTTTCAGTCCCGCGACAGAAGTTTGGCGCCCAAAGCGCCCCCGATGGTGGGCAGCAGGGTGAAAAAGACGAATACAAACAGCAGGGACAGCAGGAGCACCGTCGCCAAGCCCGCGGGGTTTTGGAGGATCTCGAGAAACTGTTCCACGTTGGCGTCCATGGCGCCCCGGGCGGCGAACTGCTCCCGGTAAAACGAAGCCAAACCGCCTTTGCGCGAAATCAAGACCACGCTGAGAGTGAAGAACAAGGTGGCGATCACGAAACAGAACATCCCGGTGATCCAGCCCATTTTCATCCCGTCCCGGACGGACAGATCCGCGGAGTTCCTCCGCCGGTAGAACCAAACCGCCAGGAACCCGCCCAGCAGAAGAGAGAGGAGCAGCCATCCCATGGAAGCCGGGGGCGGCAATGGAACCGTCATGAGCAGGGACGCGAGGGCCGCCGCCAGCAGCGCGGGGCGAACCGCTAGAGGATTCCGGAAACTGATCGGCGCCGGCGCCATCACCAAGGGCCCTATGGGTGTAAGAGGCGGGGTCTCGCCCTCAGCTTCCGCCGAAGGCGGCTCCTCAAACTGCGGTTTCCCGCATTTGTGACAGAACCGCGCGTCGGGGGGCAATTGCGCCCCACAGGTGCAAAACTCAGGCACAAAACCAGTGTCCCAGAGGCGCGGGCAGTGAGGCAAGGCGCCGTCCGGCGGGGCTCAGAAGCGCTTCAATTGCTCGATAACGGCGGTGAGGCCCTTCTTGCGGTACAGTTCGATGAGGCGCTGTTCCTCAGGCGACGGCGCGAGCGCGCGCTGCAACTGCGGATGTTGGATCGATTCGCGGCCCGGCACCCAAACGCGCCCATCGGCGAATTCGACGTTGGACACAAAACCCGTAACTCCGCGCAGGTTCAGGGATGCTCCGGCAGGACGGCTGAAGCGAAGCACCGAACTCTGAGCCACCTCCGCTTCGCCACCCGGGGGTAGATTCACCTGCGCGGGGAGCGTTCCCGCCACCACTTCCTTCCCGCCGGCTTCCTTGAGGATCCAGCCAATCTCTACAAAGCGCACGGGCGTTTTCGACCGGTTCGCCAGTTTCAAGCTGGGCGAGCGCAACTCATGCGCCGACAACTGCGCGGTTCCCGCCACCGGCGCCACCGGGGCGTCCCTGAGGTCCAGGAACGCCAGTTGGACTTCCTGAGCCGGTTCGTACGCCGTGGCGCGCCCGCCCGCCAGGACTCGAGCATTCAACTGCGGGCGGTCTGCCTGCCGCGCCAGGCTCTCCAAAATGGCCTTTTGCAAGCCCTCCGGTCCCTGCGCCTCCAGAATGGCTTTGAAATGGCGCCTGTCCCGGCGCGCCTCGGTCTCCCAAACGGTCATCGAACGCCGGGAGTTCAGCTTGTTGGCGCCATAGAAACCCAAGTCGTCAAATAAAATGCCGTCCAGTTCCACTTGCACCAAAGGACCGGCGCCGGCTTGCAACGGACGGAGAAGTTGGAGGTCGATTCGGACCGGAAACGCTTCGCCCGGACCCACGTCCAAACTGGGCACCGAAACCGAGGCTTTGCCGCCCGGCGTGACATCCTGCGCCAGCACGAGCAGCGTAATGCCCCGAATCCGGCGCTGCGACGTGTTGCGGAAAGACAACGAAGTGTGCAGGTCGAGCACCATCGCGCCGCCCCGCACTTCGGAGCGCGATTCGCCCCAGTCGGCGGCAAGCAGCGCGACCGGCGAGTCGTCCGGCAGCGTGATGTTCATCGTGCTGCGCGGATCAAGCGGGCGGGGCTGCGCCCAAACGGCCAGCGCCACCGTGAGTCCCAGAGCGCATTTACTCCATGTAGACATTGGCGATCGTCACCTGACCCGTGTCCGAGTCCACATACCGGGCCGCCACGGAGCCGCTGGACCGGGCTGACACCGTGACCGTATCGCCGGCACGGCCCACCACCGTCAGCTTGCCTCCGCTGCCCTTCAGTTCGATGCCTGCCGGGGTTGCCTCCGCCGTCACCCCGGCTTCGACCGGCGCGCGCGAACGGGGAGCGAACGGCGCCACCACCAGGAGCCCCGACACCACCACCATCGACACGCCCGCCATCGCTGCCGCCGCCCGCCAGCCAAGCCGCCGCGGCGCTTCCCGCGCCGGACCGGCGATCTCGCCGGCCGCGAGTCCCAACCGGATGTTGGCCTTGATCTCCATCGCCAGGCGGTCCCAGTCCAAATCCTGCGGCGGTTCGCTTCCTTCGCGCAGCACCGCGGCGGCCTTCCGGAAGGCCTCCACTTCGAGCCGGCAGTCTTCGCAAAAAGCCAAGTGCCGCTGCGTCCGCCACCGGCGCCACCATCCGAGGTCTCCCCCGGACGCCAGGGCCAGCGTCTCCTTGTCCGGGTGCCTCATGTCTTTCTCCTCTCCAGATACTTCCGGAATTTCATCCGGGCATTGGCGATGTGCGAACGCACGGTCGCTTTGGTGCAATTCATCCGGCGCGCAACTTCCTCAGCCGGCAAGTCCTCAACGTCCCTGAGAATCAGCGCCGCCCGCTCGCGCTCGGTCAATGTCCGCAAGCCCTCTTCCAGATACGCCGCCCGCTCTGCCCGCAAAACCGCCTGTTCCGGGCTAGCCGATATGGGCGTCGAAACCGGCTCCGGCAACTCCCCGATTTCAACGAAACTGACCCTTCCGTGGCGCCGCAAAAAATCAATCGCCGTATTGGTGGCAATCCGTGAAAGCCAGTGCGCCGCCTTTTCCAGGTCCCGGAGTTGCTCCTGCCGCTGCAACGCCTTGATGAAAACCTCCTGCGTCAAGTCCTGAGCGTCGGCTACGTTGCCGACCATGCGGTAGATTTGCAGAAAGATCCGGCGTAGATTCTCGTTGACGAATTGCGCCTGACGGTCCCGCGCCTCGCCCGCCAAAGCGTTCAGCGCGTCCGGCCCTACGGCTTCGTTCATGACCGGGTCCAGTCCTTGTGCACAGGTCGCCATGAGCCTACATAGTCTTGACGTTCCGTTTCCCGAAACGTGGAGGACCATTTCGGCTGCGCTCCGCGCTACTTCCATTATGGGCCGGAGTGGGCCGATTCCGTACCTCAGGCCTTGACATTGCTGATGTTGCTATGACCCACTTATAGGTGGTGCTAGATATGAACCTCGCCGCATGCATGAATCGAATTGGGACGGAGACAGCCTTTGAGGTGCTGCTCCGGGCTCGGGAACTGGAAGCGAAAGGCAACAGCGTAATCCACCTGGAGATAGGAGAGCCGGACTTCGCCACCCCCCGCCATGTGATTGAAGCGGCGAAGGAAGCCCTGGACGCGGGGTGGACGCACTATGGTCCGACGCAAGGCTATCCGGAACTGCGGGAGGCGGTAGCCGAACACGTCGCCTCGACTCGCGGCATTCCTGTGGAGGCGTCCCAAGTGTGCGTAGTGCCCGGCGGTAAGCCCATTATTTTCTTTTCGATATTGGCTCTCATCGAGCCTGGGGACGAGGTTATATATCCCAACCCGGGATTCCCGATCTACGAGTCCATGATCCGGTTCGCCGGGGGCGTTCCGGTTCCGATGCCCTTACTCGAAGATCGTGGTTTCTCCTTTGATATCAATCTATTCCGGGAGAAGCTCGGGGGCAGAACCAAGATGGTGATCCTAAACTCTCCGCAGAACCCTACGGGCGGCGTAATTCCAGAGGAGGATCTGCGGGAGATAGCCGCTTTGGTTGCCGGGAGCGATATCGTCGTGCTTTCCGACGAAATCTATTCGCGCATCTATTACGAGACGCCGCCCGTTTCGATTGCCCGCTTTCCAGGCATGATGGAAAAGACGATCATTCTGGACGGGTTTTCAAAGACTTACGCCATGACCGGGTGGCGCATTGGCTACGGGGTGATGCCGAAATGGCTGGTGGAGCCGGTCAACCGCTTGATGGTCAACTCCAACTCCTGCACGGCGAGCTTCACGCAGCGAGCCGCGTTGGCGGCGCTCAGAGGTCCGCAAGACGCCGTCGATGCGATGGTGGCTGAGTTTCGCCGGCGCCGGGACGCCGTATGCGCGGGCCTGAACTCGATACCCGGAATCCAGTGCCGGGTTCCTGACGGAGCGTTCTACGCCTTCCCGAACATCACGGGGACGGGAATCAAATCCAAGGAAATCGCCGACCGCCTTTTGGCGGAGGCTGGCGTCGCTACTTTAAGCGGATCGTCCTTCGGCGAGTACGGCGAGGGATACCTGCGGCTGAGCTACGCCAACTCGCTCGAAAACCTGATGGAAGCCGTGGAGCGGATCCGGCGATGCGTTACCGCCCTGCCGCGCCGCTGACGTCAGCTTCCTTGCTACACTTTAGGTGAACTTGTACTCGCCGGGCACCGGCAGGGGCGGCATCTCCATCTTCAGGTCATAGTCGAACGCCTTGGGCTGGAGATCCTGCTTCGAGTTCATGATCATGTCCCAGGTAATCTCCAGCCCCGTGTAGGCGGACTCGCGAGCCATGATGCAAGTCATGGTGCTTTCGGCCACGGCGAAGCCGTCGTTGATGTATGGGATTTCGCCGCGGATGCTTTTCACCAGGTTGATGTGCTCCTGGACGTAAGGGTTCTCGCCCTTCTCGCCCATGTCCATGCCGTTCGTGCGCCCCTTGGTCCCCACGATGTCGTCCCACACGCGCCGGAAGCAGCCCTGGGGATATTGCCGGCACACGCTCGACAGGCGGACGCCGTTCGGATAGACGAAATCGGACGCCAGATGGTCGTAAATGTTGCCGTACAGCTCCGTCCGGGGGCGCCACGCCACGCCTCCCGTCGCCACCACCTTCACCGGATGAGTCCCCATGAACCAGTTCATGGTGTCGATATTGTGGAAGTGCTGTTCCACGATTTGGTCGCCGCAAATCCAGAGGAAGGAATACCAGTTGCGGTGTTGCCAAGTCATGTCGCCCCATTTGGGATCGCGCGCCTTGGCGTGCATCACCGGACCACTGAGGTAGCTGGCGTACAACGCCACAATCTCGCCGATAGCGCCGTCGCGAACCTTCTTCAGCGTCTCCAGGTACTCACGCTGCGAGCGGCGCTGTGCGCCCGAGACCACGGTGAGCTTTTTCTGCTTGGCTTTTTCGCAAGCCGCCAGGAAACGCCTAACGCCCACTGGGTCGGTCGCGATGGGCTTTTCGGTGAAGACGTGCTTGCCCGCGTTGACCGCCGCTTCGAAGTGTTCCGGGCGGTAGCCTGGCGGCGTGCAAAGCATGACGATATCCACGTCGCTGGCGATGAGCTTCTTGAAGGCGTCGAAGCCGACGAAGCGCTTGTCGGGCGTAACCTTCACTTTGCTCTGCACGGGGGATTTTTGAATCCGGCCAAGCGACGTTTCGAGCTTATCCTCGAAGATGTCCGCCATGGCGGTGAGCTCCACGTTCTCATTGCCCTGAAGAAACTGCTGCGCCGCCTGAGTGCCTCGCCCGCCGCAGCCCACCAAGCCCGCTTTTAAGGGCGCCGGAGCGAAGCCCCTTACCAGCTCCGGCCGCAGAATCATGAACGTTGAACCGCCTCCACCCAGGAGGGACCTACGCGTCATCCCATTCATCTTGCGTCTCCTCTTTCTGTGGGGAAGGGCCTTTCGCCCTCCCCCCGCACAGGCTCAGACAAACTTGTACTCTCCGGGCACCGGCAGCGGCGGCACTTCCATCTTCAGGTCGTAGTCGAATGCCTTGGGCTGCAAGTCCTGCTTTGAGTTCATGATCATGTCCCAGGTGATCTCCAGGCCGGAGTAGGCCGACTCGCGCGCCATAATGCAGGTCATTGTGCTTTCGGCCACCGCCATCGCATGGTTGATATAAGGCCCGGTCCCGCGGATGCTGGCCACCAGGGCCATGTGCTCCCGGACATAAGGATTCTGGAGGGGATCCTTGAACTTCGTCCGCACGTCCTGTCCGGTTCCGCGCCCGAGGTCGTGGCAGTTGCTCCGCCCTTTCGTGCCGACAGCGAGTTCACTCACGTTCTGGTAGGGCTGATAGCTTTCCGTGCGCGGAAACTGCCGGCAGTAGCTCGACATCCGCACGCCGTTCTTGTAGACAAAGTCAGCGCTCACGTGGTCATAGATGTTGCCATAGATCTCGGTGCGCGGGCGCCAGATGGCGCCGCCCGAAGCCACCACCTTCTCCGGGTGGTCGTTCATGAGCCAGTTGCAAACGTCAATGTTGTGCAAGTGCTGCTCCACTACCTGATCGCCGCAAATCCAGACATGCGAATACCAGGCGCGATGCTGCCAGGTCATATCGCCCCACTTCGGGTCGCGCGCTTTCTGCTGAACCACCGGCGTACCCACCCAGTATGCGTACAGCGCCCGGATGTCGCCGATGGCGCCATTTTGGATCTTCTTAATGGTTTCCTGATAGTCCTCAGCGAAGCGCCTTTGCGCGCCCGAAACCACCGTAAGCTTCATCTGCTCCGACTTCTTCGCCGCCGCCATGAAGCGCCGCACTCCCACCGGATCCGTTCCGAAGGGCTTCTCGCAAAAGACGTGTTTCTTGGCGTTGATGGCCGCTTCGAAATGCTCCGGGCGGTATCCAGGCGGCGTGCACAGCATCACGATGTCCACATCGGAGGCGATCACTTTCTTGTAGGCGTCGAACCCGATGAACCGCTTATCCGGGGTTACCGTGAGCCGGTCGGCCACCGCGGAGTTCTTGATCCTCTTGATCGAGTTCTCCATCTTGTCTTCGAAGATGTCGCCCATGGCGGTGACTTCGACGTTCTTATCGCCGGTCAGCAGGTCGATAATGGCTTGGGTGCCCCTGCCGCCGCAACCCACCAGTCCGGCTTTCAGTTTGGCGGGGGCGAATCCGCGCACCAGCTCCGGGCGGATGATCATAAATGTGGTCGCGGCGCCTGCCGCGAACGCTCTGCGGGAAGGATGTTCTGGTTTGTCCATATGTCTGCCTCGAACGCAAACATTGTATAAGAAAGTCATGCGTCCCATCTTGAGTTTTTTGGCGCTGCTGGCGCTTGCCGCGCCTTTTGAGGCCTTCGCGCAGCGGTACGAACCGGGTCCTCAGGTGGCCACGTTCTTTTCCCTGGTGGACGATTCAGACCAGCCCTACGCGCTCTATGTCCCCAAAAACTACAATCCCAGCCGCGCTTACCCGTTAGTCCTCAGCCTCCACGGCGCGTGGTCCAACCACCGGCTGAATCTTCGAAGGGTGTTCGGTCAAGGAAACCGTCCGGGCGAAGCCGACTTCGAAGCCACACGCTACTTCCCGCCCCTGCGGGACGTGGATTTCATCGTCGCGTCGCCGTGGGCGCGGGGCACTATGGGCTACCAGGGCATACCGGAGCAGGACGTATGGGAGGTAATGGCGGACGTCAAGAAGCGCTTTCGCATCGACGAGGACCGGGTCTACCTTACGGGACTCTCCATGGGCGGCGGCGGAACTCTGTGGCTTGGCCTGACCCGCCCGGACGTTTGGGCCGCGATTGCGCCTGTGTGCCCCGCGCTGCCGCCGGGCGTGGACATCCTGGCGCCGAATGCGCTCAACTTGCCCATTCACTTTTTTCACGGCGACGCCGATCCGCTGGTTCCCGTGGACGTCTCGCGCAAGTGGCATGCCCGCCTGCGCGAATTGGGGGCGCCGGTCCAGTACGCCGAATATCCCGGCGTCAAGCACAACTCGTGGGATAACGCTTACAAGAACGGCGCAATCTTCGACTGGTTCGCCAAGCACAAACGCAACCGTTTCCCTGGGCGGGTGCGTTTCGTCTCGGACCGGCATCAATACAACTCCGCCTACTGGGTGAGGCTGGAAGGGCTGACCCCCGGCGTCGCCGCCTCCATGGATGCCCGTTTCTCGGGCAAGAACAGGATCGAGATTCAGACCGGGCAACTCGATGGATTCTCACTGGCGCTGGACGGGCATCCCGAATACTCCACCCGCGAGCCGCTCCACGTCTCCATTGACGGCGCGGCTCTGGTTTTGAGGCCCGGCGCGGCGGCCGCGTTTTCGAAAGTCGAGGGGCGATGGACTGCCGCGCCGTACTCCCGCGCCGCGGGCGAAAAGCGCCCGGGGGCGGAAGGTCCCATCGGGGCGGCGGTGAGCGGACGTCACATTTACGTGTATGGGACGGCTGACAATCCCCCGGCCGATGAACTGGCGCGGCGCAGAGAGATGGCTCAGCAGGCGTCCGAGTGGTCCACTCCGCGTCTGAGGCTCACTCTGAACCTCCGCGCTCTGGCCGACCGCGAGGTGCGCGACGCCGATCTCAACGGCGCCAACCTGGTGTTGTTCGGCAGCCGTCAAACGAACCGCTTTGTGGCGAAATACGCAGACCGGTTTCCTGTCGAGCTCAACTCCAGCGCCGCCGATTACGGGTTGGTGTTTGTCTATCTAGTGGACGGGCGGTATGTGGTGGTCAACTCAGGTCTGCCGTGGTGGACGGGCGCCGAAAACGCCAAACGCGGCCTGCGGTTCCTGCCCTCCAAAGCGCAGACCCTGGTTACATTCGGCGACTTCATCTTGTTTAAGGGTTCGCTTGAGAACGTGGTCGCCGAAGGAAGGTTCGACCGCCATTGGAAAGTTCCCGCCGAAGCGGCTGAGAAAATGAAATCCACGGGAACGGTCACTATTCGATGAAAGACAACATGAGTCCTGATGAATTCCGTAAAGCCGGTTATGAGGTTGTGGAATGGATCGCGCACTACCTCGCGAGCATACGCGACTATCCGGTGACGCCTGCCATGGCGCCAGGTGATCTGGTGGCCAAGCTCCCGCCTGCTGCGCCGGAAGCCGGAGAACCGATGGAGGGGATCCTGGAAGACTTCCGCCGCTTGATCGTGCCGGCGCTGGCTCATTGGAACCATCCGCGCTTTCACGCATATTTCTCGGTGTCCGCGTCGCCGCCCGGGATTTTAGGTGAAATGCTCGCCGGAGCGTTGAACGTGAACCACATGGTGTGGAAGTCTTGCCCGGCGGCGACGGAGTTGGAGCAGGTAGTTCTCGGCTGGTTGCGCGAATGGCTGGGGCTGCCGCCCGAGTACTTCGGAGTCATCCACGACACTGCGTCCGTGAATACTATGCACGCCATCGCCGCGGCGCGCGAGGCTGCCGCACCGGAGTTTCGCACCGAGGGCGCAAGCCCCGGTCTTACGTTGTATACCTCTGAGCACGCCCACTCTTCAGTCGAAAAAGGCGCCATTGCTCTCGGGATAGGGCAGAAAAACGTGCGCAAAGTTCCGGTGGATTCCGCCTACCGGATGCGCGCGGACGTTCTGGCCGAGATGGTCGCCGCCGACGTTCGCCAAGGCAAGCGCCCCTTCTGCATCGTGCCGACCACGGGGACCACCTCCACGACATCGATCGACCCTGTGGCTGAAGTCCTGGCCGTCGCCCGCGAGCACGGCATGTGGGTGCATGTGGACGGAGCCTATGGGGGGCCCATTGCCATGCTCCCCGAGAAGCGCCACCTGTACAAGGGGATCGAAGAAGTGGATTCCATCGTGGTGAATCCGCACAAGTGGCTCTTTACGCCGATGGATTTGAGCGTGCTGTATACCCGCCGCCCGGACATCCTGAAGCGCGCGTTCTCCCTCGTGCCGGAATATCTGAAGACCTCCGAAGACCACCGCGCCGTGAACCTGATGGACTACGGAGTGCCCCTGGGCCGGCGCTTCCGCTCTTTGAAGCTGTGGTTCATCATGCGCTACTACGGGCGCGAAGGAGTGAGCAGGATTTTGCGCCGGCACCTTGAATGGGCGCAAGAGTTCGCCCGCGCCGTCGAGTCGGATCCGGCATTCGAGCTGTGCGCGCCCGTTCCGCTGTCCACCATCTGCTTCCGGCTGAGAGCCGGCGACGATGCCAGCCGGGCGCTGCTGGACCGGGTAAACGCCACCGGCAAGGTCTTCCTCTCGCACACGGTGCTCAACGGGCGCTTCGTGCTGCGCTTCGCCATCGGCAACATCGCCACCACGCGCGAAGACGTCCTGGGCGCCTGGGATCTGATTAGGGAGATGAGTGCCGGGGACTGACGGGGAGAGCCTCGAGGGAGCCCGTAGCGTATCTTCCGGCGGCTCACTCCTGGCTGCCCCCGGCCCGGCGCCAACTTCGGCAGGATGGTAAACAGAGACTAGGGATGATTCGTGCGGCGGCTTTAGTGAACCTGTTTGCTGCGGCTGCGCTCGCGCAGTCCGTGAACGCGCCTGTATCCTTGCTTGGCAGCGATCCGATGGCGGCGTTCCGCTATAGTGGCCCCTCGCAAGGTTCCACCAGCGGCTCGGCGGAATTGAGGCCCGTGGAAGGGATGCCGTTCCCGACGGCATGGAGGCTGCGGACCATCTCCCTGCCTGAGACTGGGGGAAACGAGTGGGACGTTCGCATTCGGGCGCGCGGCGCCACCGCCGTTTCGCGCGGCGACACGATTCTGGCTGAGTTTTGGATGCGCTGCCTCGAGCCGGGGGACGGGGATTGCATTTTGCGGCTGAACGTCGAGCGAAGTGGCGCACCGTACACGAAATCGGTGAGCACCCCATACCCGGTCGGGCGGGAGTGGCGCAGGTTTCGCGTGCTGTTCCGGATGGCCGAGTCGTACGATGCAGAGGGATATTCCATCGACTTCTGGATGGGGCAACAGGTGCAGGTGGTGGAGATCGGCGGGATTTCCGTCCAGAATTACGGGTCCGGCGTGACTGCGGAGGATCTGGGCGCCGAACGTTATTACGAAGGCGCCGCGGCGGACGCTGCCTGGCGGGTGGCTGCCGAGCGGCGGATCGAAGAGATCCGGAAGGCCGGTCTGGTGGTAGTGGCCGTCACGCAGCTCGAAGAACTCGGCCAGCACGCTGTCCACCGCTTTGCGCTGCGCCGCCGTTCGCAGCTTGCGCCTTTTGGCAGGGGTCCGGGCGGATCCCTGCAAACCTTCAATGGCCCGGTTCAGGCGGTCCCGTTCCTGAATGAGGATCCCGAGGACTTTATCTACGCTCATCAATTACGAGACTACCACCGCAAGCGTTTAGTTACAAGTAAACTAATTAGAATTTCGCGGCCGTTTATAAGGCTGCTCGATATATCTCTGGGCTTCTTCGAGCGCCCCCTGGGTG
>Ga0101944_10006901_pt1 | contig 11750 bp, 4 predicted proteins | sample DewCreD2012metaG_FD_75245 | JGI IMG/M metagenome (GOLD analysis project Ga0101944, IMG submission 75245) | Hot spring sediment bacterial and archeal communities from British Columbia, Canada, to study Microbial Dark Matter (Phase II) - Dewar... ... | reverse complement strand
CCGGCGGTGTTGCCGCTGGAGGCGTTGGAAGAAGCCCAGCGGCAGATGTTGGATTTCAACGGCTCGGGCATGTCGATCATGGAGCACAGCCACCGCGGCAAGGAATACGACGCCGTGCATCAGGAGGCCATCGCCAACCTGCGGCGTCTGCTGGACGTGCCGGATGAGTATGCCGTGTTGCTGCTGCAAGGCGGCGCCAGCCTGCAATTCGCCATGGTGCCGCTGAACCTGCTGGGGCCGGGACAGACCGCCGACTACCTCAATTCCGGCGCCTGGGCTGCGAAGGCGATCAAGGAAGCACGGCTTGTCGGGCAGGTGAACGTGGCCGCCGATTGTTCCAAGGAGATTCCGACCCGTGTGCCGCGCGAAAGCGAACTGAAGTTGACGCCGGGAGCGGCCTATGTGCATTTGACGTCCAACGAGACGATTTCCGGGGCGCAGTGGAAGACGTTTCCGAAGACGGAGGCGCCGCTGGTGGCCGATATGTCCTCGGACATTCTCTCGCGGCCCTTTGACGTGCGGCAGTTCGGGCTGATTTACGCCGGCGCGCAGAAGAACCTTGGCCCCTCGGGCGTGACGCTGGTCATCCTGCGCAAGGACCTGGCCGAGCGGGCGGGAGCGAAGCTGCCGACGATGCTGAAGTATCGGACGCACATCGAGGAAAACTCGCTCTACAACACGCCGCCGACCTTTGGCGTCTACATGCTGTTGCTGGTCACGCGCTGGGTTTTGAAGATGGGGCTGCCGGCGTTGTATCGCCGGAATGTGGAGAAGGCGGCCAAGCTGTACGCGGCGATCGACGCTTCGGCGTTTTACCGCGGCACGGCGGCGAAGGAGTGCCGTTCGGACATGAACGTGACCTGGCGGTTGCCGAACGAGGCGTTGGAGGAGCGGTTTGTCAAGGAAGCGTCTCAGGCGGGCTTGAAGCAACTCAAGGGGCACCGCTCGGTGGGTGGAATTCGGGCCTCGATCTACAACGCCTTTCCGCCGGAAGGCATTGACGCGCTGATTGCGTTTATGCGAGAGTTCGAGAGGAAGAACGGCTAGGGACGCCGGCTCGGCGGAGCGCGATGGCTGCGTGGTTTTTCGCGCCGGCGACCTTTCGCGGGCCGCTGTTGCGCCTGTAGCTCAATTGGACAGAGCGTCAGCCTCCGGAGCTGAAGGTTGGCAGTTCGATCCTGCCCAGGCGCACCAGTTACAAGCCTCAGCAAACGCGAGCCGCTGTCTAAACCCCCGAAACGCAGGGGTAAGTCTCCACTTTGTGTCGGTTCCCTGACTGCCGCCCCCATTCCTGCGTCTGAAAAGTGACGTCTGAAAAGGCGTCTGAAAAGGGACACGTCTCGTCTGGCAACGTCTGACAAGGGGACAGACCCTGCATGCGGATCCTGCACGCGGATCTCAAACAGCGTGTCTCGCCAAGACGCCAAGGACGCGAAGAACGGGTCTTCTTGGCGGACTTTGCGTCTTTATTGCGTCTTTAGGACAGCCCGGGACACACCCCGGGACACGCACCGGTACCCTCTATTCCCCGACCCTGTAGGGGTCGAACTGCCCGTTGGAGGCGAGGGGGGAGGCGAGGGGACAGACCCTGCAGGCGGATTGACCCGGCGAGGGACAGACCCTGCAGGCGGATTCTCCCCCAGGGTCTGTCCCTTTCTGTCGCAGGGTCTGTCCCTTTCTGTCCGCTTTCTGTCCGCTTTCTGTCCGCTTTCTGTCCGGTCCCTTTCTGTCCGACGGCTATCTTCCCAAGTTCTCGAGAGGCATTGGGGTAAGGCTTTATCCTGCCGCGGGCGGCCCCTCAGGCGTTTGATCTCCATGAACGCCGCCGTGCATTCCGCGTTCCCCGCCTTCGCGCCCAGATCGCGAAGCGTCAGCCCGCCGTAACGCCTCCCCGTCCACCGCGCCAGGTCGCGCCCCCGGTCTCCGTGCCGCCCGCGGAACCGCTCCTGAAGTTACGGTCCCGATCTTGCCTATCCACCACGATCACGCCAAATGAGTCGGAATCTATCATGACACCCCGCGCGATGTTCTCACTGCAGGCACACCAGCACGAGCACCAGCCCCTGTCCGCTCTCCAACGCCGACATGGCCTTGCCCAAAACGGCCCCACTGGCACGCGAGAGATCCGACGCTTTCATGGCGTAACCGGCCACGCCTGACGTGGTCAGCAGGTCGCCCGGTTCGATCGCGCCCTGCGAGGCGTCTGCAAGGCAATAGACCCGGCCGCTGAGCGCCACGGGGTGGCGTCCGCCCGGGACCGCCTCGGACTGCCGCAAGATCACCCCGGGATTCACCCCGCCCGCGCCGCTGACGACCCCCGCCACGCGCCGGTCATAGGGCTGACTCGCCAGCCGCAGCCGCCCCGGCGCCTGCGCGTCAATGCACACCACCATGCCCGGCTGAATGTCCGTGTCCCCGCCGACATCGAAAGGCTCCGCGAGGTCGCTGCCGCCGGTAATGGACAGCACCTTGCACTCAACCGTGCCGTCTTTCAGCAGACGGATCGGCCGCCGCCAGTTGGAGTCGCCGTCCCACGCGTCGCAGTACAGGAAGTCCCCCGCCCCTTTCTGGGACAGGATGGCGTTGACATCGGAGGACCGAACGGTCGAGATCATCGCGATCCCCGCCGCGTTGGTGTTGGCGATTTGCACCGTTGCGCCGGCGACTCCGCTGTTGGTGCCGGTGATGGAAAGCCCGCCCCCCGTGATGCTGCCGTCCTTGCGCAGCCGGATCACGCGCCGCCAGTTCGCTTCGCCGTCCCACGCATCGCAGTAGAGAAAATCTCCGGCGCCATGCTGCCCCAAAATCGCATTCACGTCCGACGAACGCACGCTGCTGACCATCCCGATGCCCGCGGCATTGGTGTTTTCCACGTTCAATGCCGCGGCGGTTCGGCCGCCGCGCACGTGCAACGCGTGGTTCGCGGGGGGCTCATCCGTGCCGATGCCGACATTACCGTCGCGCCCAACGACGAGATGCGGCCCCTGCGTGGCCGTGCCGACGTGCCCGAAGACACCCAGGGTGTTGGCCGTGCCGTCGTACTGCAAACTCATCCCGTAGGTGCCGTCGTCATCCTCGGCCAGAAACAGGCGGGCGTCGCCGTTCGCCGTGCCAAGGGGACCGACCAGCAACGTCGCGTTGGTGGCGTTGCCGACGACGTGCAGAGTCCACTTGGCGTTGCCCGTACCCACACCCACCATCCGGTCGGCCTGCACCCGCAGCAGCGGCCGGAAGTCGGCATCGCGCACCAGGAAGGCGTTGGTCGCCCCCCCGTCAAGCGTGACGACCACGTCCTCGCCGCACGTCATCCGCGCCGCGCCCAGCAGCGCGGTTGCCATCCACGCCGTCCGCGCCAGTCGTTTCAATGGTTTCATGACACGATCCCCCGTTTTTCGTCTTTCCTCTTCGTCCAGCCGCCTGGTTCAAGGAAGCCGGACTTTCACCCGATAAAACGACTGCGTTTCCCCGGCAAGGGATTCACCGCACGCGTTGGTCGGCGGTGTGGCGGCCACGTTGCTGGCCACCACGTGTTGAACGCCCGCGTCCAGACGCGCGAAGCGCTCCACGTCATACACGCGCCCGGTCACGCTGGTCCACAAGAGGGTTGCCGCGCCGTCAGGCGCGCCGCGGAACGCCACGATGCGGAGCGCGGAGCACGCGTTCGTGGGATCGGTTCCCGCGATCCACTCGCCGATGTTGCTCAAACCATCGCGATCTTGATCGGCGGCGGACGCGCAATTCGTGCGCCCGCCGAAATGGCACTGCTCCCACCAATCCGGCGTGCCGTCGCCATCGGAGTCGCCGCACACATGCGTCGCCAGCAATCGGCCGTCGCCGGGGATATCCAGCCGCCACTCTTTGTCGCCCGGCGCCGCGACCGCAAACAGCGCGAAATCGCTGGCGGGTCCGCCCCGGATGATGGCTTCCCCCAGCGGCACCGCGGCGGGGTCGCGGGTCAATTGCACCCGGCAGCACCCGCCTACCGCGCCGGAAACGGCGAACCCGCTGACCATCGAGTGCGAAGCGGCGTGGCAGGCGAGAATGGCGCCGGGCGCGAACTGGAGCGCGCCGTCAATGGCCATGACGTTCGTGCTTGCGCCGCCCGGCGCTGCCAGGCCTTCCACGCGCACGTCGCCGCGCACCGTTCCGCCGCCGGTCAGCGTGGCGTTCGATCCGATGGATACCCGTCCGGCGGACAGCGATCCGCCCAGCGCCAGCCATCCGCCTCGGGCGTCGAATTCGCCGCCGAACGCCGCGGCGGCAACGACGCCGGCCAGCGCGCCTGCCCGCAGCAGGCCGTTTCGCATGTTCATTGCGCTTTTCATGGCATGATCAACGCCCGATCGTCACGCGTCCGCCTTCCGCCGTGATTCGCATTCGTTTGTCCGTGCGCGGTCTCTCCGCGCTCGTCCCAGCCTTCACCCGCAGCGTCCCGCCGCGCGGCACGGCGGCGAGTCCCTCCGCGATGGTGTTGTAGGGATTGGAAAAGGTTCCGTTCTCCGGACTGCCCGTAAAAGCAAAATCCACCCAAACCTCGGCGCCGGCGTTGAGCCACTCAACCGTGACGGTGTCCGCTCCGTTGGTGAACGGCTTGGTGTACACCCGCACGCCGGTGGATGAACCGTCGTACCAGCGCAGTTCCGGCGTGGCCGAGCCGGAAGTCCACTGGGTGTTGCCGCCCTTGAGCAGGTCGGGGGCGGCCTCGGCCAGCATGGTGATATCCGACCAGGCCGCGAGGATAGTGTACCGATTGGTGGCATAGGCGTGCGCCCCGCCGTCCGCCGGGCAGACGCTGGCGGCGCGGGCGTTGCCGTAGCAGAGCAACTGGCACTTCGTGCAGCGCCGCCAGTTGTTGTGGCCGACGCGGTTTGGAACGTCCATTGGAAGACTGATATCCCCCCAGCCGGCGTCCTGGTGCGTGCCGCCGGCGGGACAGACGCTTTGCAGCACGTTCGGGCTGTAGTAGATTCCGCCGCAGTTCGAGCAGCGGCGCCAGCCGTGCTGCCCGGGGTCGGCGGGCTTATTGGTCACCGCCCAATGTTCGTCGCCGGGGTTGCTGTCCGAACCAATGAACGGATGATGCTTGCCGCCGGCCGGACAGGTCAGCGAGTTGATCGCGGTCCGATGCACCAGACAGCCGCATCCGCGGCATTCGTGCAGATTCTTCCCTGCGTCCGGATAGACGACCGCCGCATACGTCGGGGCGTTTTTCTCCGCGTCGTGATAGACGTGCCAGATCACGAGCCCGTCGCCCGCCAGTTCCTGCTCGAACCCCCTGCCGCGCGAGCAGGTCCTGGTGCGGTATTCCAGGAGGAAGAACTCCTGCACCCCGCGGTCCAGGTCGTAAAGCAGCAACGGCGCGTCGTCGCGTTCCAGTTGCGCGGCGTATAACGTTTCCAGTCCGCCGGCGCGCAGCGCGCGGCAGCGCGGCCGAGACCATCCGAACCGCATCTTGTGCCAGGGATCCAGATGGCACGCGCTCGTGCTCATGATCGTCAGGCCGTTGTTGAGATCGTTGTCCGTTCCCCAGATCCCGTACAGATCCACCGCGCCGAGCAAGTGCGATGCCTCGTGATATTTCACATAGCTGTTCCACGTCATGTCGGCCGTCGCCACGCAGCCGTTCCAGGCGACCGCCGCGCCGGCCGGCTTCACATAGCCGGTGGGCCGCACGCCGCCGCCCTCCCCGACCATGAGGAACAGAATAAGCAACTCGCTTTCGTTGAGAACGCCGCTGCCGTCCGCGTCGTAGGGCGCGAAGTTGAACGCCAGCATCGTTTGGTGGACGAGGTTGGAGTGGTACCAGCGCTCGCCGTCCGCGCCGTAGCGGGCGAGGCAGGCGGCGATGCGGTTGGACGCGGGCTGGTTGATTTGGAGAATGCCGGCTCGGTTCAGCGAGAATTGCCCCCCCGAGTTTTCGCCATAGTACGCGTTCAGCCCGTCGGGGTAATTGGTGGGGTTGAACACGAAGGCATCCCAATACGCCAGGGTATTGGTAATCCCCGTGTCGGACCAACTCACCAGGACGGCGAGCGTTGTGCGCTGCGGACCGGTGTTCCACTTCTGGTAGCCGAAATCGGCGAGTGTCGCGGCGCAAGAGAAGAGCGGCAAGGTCCACACCCATACGACGGCCGCCAACCAGCTTCGGGCGGAAAAACCATATCGCCTGCGGTTCATGTCTTCCTCCCGTCTGCGCGACATCTTGCAGGCCAGCGGCCTCATTTCTACCACTCACCCGCCCAAAATGGAATAGTTCTTAACCCGCCTATTTCACACTCGTGCGTTTCATGTGGCACCCCCACAGGGTGCGCGGCAGACGAACATCCGGTATGCCAGGGGTTTCACCCCTGGCTGACGAATAGCACCCCTGCGTGCCGGAGCAGGCGGTAGGCCCGTTATTCGACAGCCCCATCCAGCGGGCGGAGTCAAATGGCCCCGCACACCCTGCAGCCGGAAGGGGTGCCAAACTCCGCAGTCCGACGTAGGCTTCATCGCACTCCTAAGGGCAATGCCTCTCGAGAACTCATACCTTGGCGGGGAGTCGTTCATAGTGGAACGGTCCGTTTTCCTGACGGTTGCTGATCAGCCGAGGCCAACCACGGATCGGTTGGCGCACCGCGCGCGGGCACGATCGCGCTCGTCGTGGGCGACTGACCGCTCGCATGAGCTTGGCGAACAGGCGAGGGACGCAGGTGGCGAGTTGCCGTTCGCTGAGCAAATCCGCGCCCACGCTCGCCCACAGCCAGAACGTGCGGACCCAGTGCAGAACCTTGACGAAACTGATGCGCCGCACATCCACCCCGGCCTCCACGCCCGCGGCGACGCGCACCTGGACGAGCACCGCTTGGGCCAGCACCAACGCCGCGATTTCCTGCGCCGCGGTCTCCACCGTATGACGGCTCAACAGCGCGCTGTCGCGCAACTCCACTTTCAGTTCCTTGTACCCCACTTCGATCTCCCAGCGCTGCGCATACAACGCCAGCAATTCCAGGGCCGGATACTGTTTCGCGTCCAACAGGCTGGTCCACAGCCGCACGCTGACCCACAGGCCGTTGCGCCGACGCACACGCCCGCGGATTTCCCGCACCAGGACTCGACGGCCCTGGGGCAGCTTCAACTCCACCAGCAGGCTGCCATCCGGCAGCGCCTCGACGAGCTTGCTCTTCAGCTTCTCCTTCACCCGCACCAGGAACTCACAACCCCGCTGCGCTTGCAGTTGCTGCAACTCCCCTACGAAAACTCCGACCCCATAGTACCGATCCGCCAACAACAACCAACCCTGCTGCAGCGAACCCAGCAACCGTTTGGCCAGGCTCATCTCCGATTCCCCGTCCCGGCCAATCGCCACCGCCACCGGATTGTGCCGCCCCGACTCCATCAACACCGCCACGCCCACCTTCGCAAACGCCGCCCGCATGCGCCGTGTGGCCGCCTTGCTCAGCCGCCCGAGAATCTGCGGCGTATGGCTCACCGAGAACCGGCTGCCGTCCGCGCCCACCAGTCTCAGCCCCCGATAGAATGCGCCGGGATGTTGCTCGCGCTGCGCACGCGGCCGCAACGCCAACGCCAGAAGCGGCTCGAAAATCTCCCATGCCAGGCCTTGACGACGCGCCGACAGCGCGCCGTCGCTGACCCGTTTGCCCGTCGCCTGCTCCACATGCTCGGCCAAGGTTCCGTGCCCTTCCAGAACGTGACAGACCAGACTCTGGATCAACTCATTCCCACTCAACTTCGGCCTCGGCCCTCCGCGGGGACGATGCCAGCGCCGAAACACACCATGGACACGATCCGCCGAGATCAACGCGTTCCACGACGAGCTCACGCTCGCCACCGACTTCCTTCCATACGCTGGGTGCTTTTGCATCCCCATCGTATGCCGGAAGCGAGACAAAAGGTCTCGAGAATTCGACGGCTATCTTCCCAAGCTCTCGAGAGGCATTGCTCCTAAGGGACACACCTGTGCGCTTCTCTGCGCGTTTCTCACCTGGGCGCTTCACATCGCACTCCTAAGGGACATACCTGTGCGCTTCACACCTGTGCGCTCCTACGCGCTCCTTCTGGCGATCAGCGCGCCGCCCGCTTCAGCACCAGCCAGGCCGGCTTCCAGCCGAACGGGTTCTTCTCGCTGAAGCCGCCGGCTTCCACAAAGAGGCACTCCGCGCCAGCCACCTGCCGCAGGATCATCTTCAGCGCCTCGTTGCGCTCGAGATTCATCAAGACGTCGCCCGACCAGATGCGAAGCGGGCTGTCCGTCGCGCCGTTGTCCTTGAACGTGATCGCCGTAAAGGGCACGGCCTTCGGATCGAACGTCGCCGCCGCTCCCTGGAACGCCTCCGGCGCCGCCACCTGGGCCACTACGGTCCAAGGCCCCAACAGGGCCTTGTTCGCGACGAACTTGCCGTCGAACAGGAATTTCCCCTCCGCGGGATTGACGTCGGGGGTGTCGGGGTTATTCTGCCGGGCCTGCCAAGCCGACGACGTCATGGGCACCACGGTGGCCGACTCGCGGATCAACTGCTCCACCGGCGGCGCCTTCATCTCCTGAAGCCAGAGGAAAAAGCGATTTCCCTGCTTGCCGCCATTCTCGATTCTCAGGAAGCTCGTGGCCGCAATCACCACCGGCTTGGCGAACTCCGGCCACCAGGCCTTATCAATCGTGTAACCCGTTGGCGCGCCGCCTTCGCGCCGATCGATCCCGCGAGCGCGCTCGAATAACAACTTGCCGTTGACGTAGATGCGGAAGCCCTCGCCGCGGCCGACTTCCGACATGTTGCCCACCAGCAACCGATAGCAGTAGCCCTCGCGGAACTTCGGAAACGTGAACGTGCCACGCACCAGCAACACTTCCTTCTCCCACAGGGTGCGCATCGGTTCGCCGCAACGACAGAAGTCCCACCGGCAGGCTCGCCGCTCCGTCACCAGCTTGCCGTCCTCCTGACCGAACGGCTGCAGGCCGCGTTTCCATCCGGCCTTGGCGGCGTCGAAGTCCACGGCGAACCAGTTGGTCATCCCCGCCGGATACGTCACCGGGCGATAGCGCCAGCCGGTCCCGGGAGGTTTGCGCTCGGGCGGATCGAAGGAGAAGTAATCCCACGCCATTTCGGTAAAGGCCGGCCCCAAGTCGTGCCAGTCGTAGTCGTGTACACCGAGGCGGTTATACAGCCGCACCAACTCCTCCAGGCGCGGTTCGCGGTAGTAGAAATTCCCGACGAACGGCACGGCGCTGGTGGCTTCTTGCAGCAACAGCTTGCGGTTCGACGCGATGTGGTTCGCCGCGCCCACGAATTCCGGAATGACGCGCTCGCGGATCGCGCGCCGCACGTTCGCCTGCAGGTCGGCGCCCAAGCCGGTCGGATCGGCCGTCAGGAAAATCTCCGGATGCGGAAGCGCCCGACCGGGGTAGCGCGTGCGCGCCCGCCGGTACAGCTCCTCCAACCCGCCGGGCAGCTTCGACAGGATGGCGGCCTGCTCCTGGACCAGCACGTCCAGGGCCGCATCCATATTCAGTCCGCCCGGGGCCGACAGCGTGACGGGGGTTTTCGCGTAGGCCTCGGCCAGCACGCGGACCGCCAGCGCCTGCACCTGGGGGCCGGCTTTGGCCAGCTTGTCACGCAACTGCCCCAGCGCGCCCCACTGCGACGCCAACGACATCACCCGGTTCTGCGCCACCATTCGTCCGATCGGCGGCAGCACCTGTTGGTAGAAGCGCTCGTCAGCCGCCAACCCGACCAGCGCGCCCAGCGCCGCACCCTGCAGCCACCACTCCTCGTGTTGCACCCAGTACGTCAGCCGTTCCACATGCGGCGCCAGCAGTTCCGGCCGCGCCAGGCTCAGCGCTGCCAGCGCCGCGCGCACGGCCCACCACGACTCCTCCGGATCCTCAACCATGCCGATCAGCAACTGCACCATCTCCTCGGTCAAACGTTCCGGCGCCGCCGCTCTTCCTTTCCCCGCCGAAAACAGGCTGGCAGCCATGGCCCCCGCATGCCGCGCCCGCGGATCCTTGTCCCGCAGCAATTCTACGATGAGGCGATCGCGGTTCTGATTGCGCACGACGCCGTAGGCCATTTCGCGCACGCCTTGGTCAGGATGCCGGCAATACATCCGCAGCACCTCATCGCTGACGTTGCTGTCGTTCAGGCGCCGCAGGATCGGCCAGGACGCGTCGGTCGCCAGCTTCTCGGCGTCCACGTCCTGCGCCTTGCCGCGCGGGTCCGGCGCCGGCACAAGCGAATAGAACGCGTCGTCGGCCGCCGTGCCCCAGGGGCGCGCGGGCAACGGATGGGTCTTGCAGAACTTCGTCGGCGGCGCGCCGGTGATCCGCAACGTCTTGCGCGGGATCGTGTAGGCCAGGGCATACGCGTTGCCCCAGGTTTGATCCGCGTCGTAGCGTTCGCCGCCGAGGATGCCGAACGAGCCGTCATAGCGGCGCGACAACTCGTAGTGCCACCTGCGGTTGTCCATGAACTCGCGGTACTTTACCGGCTTCTTGTCGGCCATCAGCCCCATGGCGGCGCTGCGCCAGATTTCTCCAATGCCGCCGCCGGTGTGTCCGTGCAGCATCCAGGAGGTGGAGTAAAACCCCTTGATCGCGGAGATGTCCCGCGCCTTCGCGTACACCGACTGTTCGCCGTCGGGCGTCAGCGAGGCCGCCGCCGCCATGGCAAAGGCCAGGCCGCCCACCTTGCCGTTGTCCACGAACCCCGATTCCGGCAGGTGGTCGCCATAGGGCGTATTGCCGCGGCCGGCGAAGCGGAAGAACTGCTTGAGCGAGCGCTGCAGCGTGTACTCGTCAACCACGGCTCCGCATTCCTTGGCCAGCAGCAGAAACGTGAGGCAGTGCACACCCGCGGCATTCATCTGGCCGCCGGAGTAGTAGTTGTATTCGGGAGGGCCGCCGCGCGTGTTCCAGCCGCCGTTGTACATGGTGCGCTTCGCCCTCTCGGCCAGCTTTTCGATCACCGGCAGAATGACGGCGTCTCCCGTCCGCAAGTAGTACTCGCACAACCCAACGCCGCCATAGCCAATGTGCCAGGGATAGACGTCGATCGTCTCGCTGTCCTTGTACTTGGCCGCCACTTCCTTGATCCAGCGGCGGGCGACCTCCAGGTCCTGCTCCTCGCCGGTGGAAAGCATGAACAGCAGCCCCAGGTCAATGCCCGGCCCGGCATGGTTGCCCGTGCGCGCCAGGTAGTCCGCCATGTGGCGCACGATCTTGTCGGACTTCGGGCAGTTCAACGGCCAGGTTGGGCTGTAGGCGCCCAGCACCGGGATTTGCACCACCACCTCCTCGGCCTGCTCCTCCGGCTGCGCTTTGACCCGCAACCGCACCTTTCCGTCCGTTGCCTCGGCCTGGGTAATGATGCCGCCCAGGGTGATCCGGGGATCAATGTCCTTGAGCGTCTGCCCATTGATGCTCTCGATGATCTGCCCCGGCTTGAGCTTGCCGGTTGCCTCGGCGGGCGAGCCCGGCTCCACGTTCTTGACCTTCATCACGAAGGCCGGCAGATGCAGTTCGATGCCGATCCCCACCGGCCCGAAGCGGTCAACGGTCTGCAGGGCCTTGGCCTCGGATGGCGCCGTGGAAAACAGCGGCCAGGCCCGGTAGAAGGCGCTCGTGAACGTGCCGGTCAACCCGTCGGCGCCCGGCGCTTCGAATGACCCGCACAGCGCCAGCCACGCCAACAGCACGCCGCGTCCTGACCACCGCATTGCATTCATGTTCTCGACCCTTTCCCAGTGCGCCCCGC
>Ga0101944_10006900_pt1 | contig 11753 bp, 3 predicted proteins | sample DewCreD2012metaG_FD_75245 | JGI IMG/M metagenome (GOLD analysis project Ga0101944, IMG submission 75245) | Hot spring sediment bacterial and archeal communities from British Columbia, Canada, to study Microbial Dark Matter (Phase II) - Dewar... ... | reverse complement strand
GGTATAGGGCGGCGTTCCTCCTTCTGCGGCAGCAAAAGCAGAGCCGTTGCCATAGCCGCCGCAGGAGGGGCTGTTGCCGGTGAGTTCCACCAGCAGTCGTTCGGGTTGTGTTATTGTTATGGAATCGCTGGCAAAACTGCAGCCATTGGCATCGGTTACGGTTACAAAGTAAGTGCCTGCGGTAAGATTGATAAGTGTAGCGGTCGTCTGTCCGCCCGACCAGTTGTAAGTATAGGGTTGTGTGCCTCCGCCGGCATTGGCGGCTATAGATCCGTTTCCGGCATTGAAACAGGTGACGTGCTGAACCGCGGCTGTAACAAAAACCGGTGCGGACGGGCCGCTGATGGTAAAAGTTCCGTTAGCAGTACATCCTGCGGCATCGGTTAATGTATAATTGTAAACGGCTGAGGGTAGTCCGCTGAAAGTTGCAGAGGAAGAGACGGTTGTAATGCTGTCTCCGCCGGAAAGAAGAATGGTGTATGAGGGGTTGCCGCCTGATATATTCAAAACAGCGGTTCCGGTTGAATCCCCGTAGCAGTTTGTCCCGGTCAGGTTAACCGAAGTAATACTAACGGCTCCATTATCGCTCAGGGTAATCTGGTTAGTCTGTGTACAGCCGTGGCTGTCGCTTATGGTTACGCTGTAGATTCCTGCCGAAAGATTGCTGATATTCTGTGTATTTTCGGAATTCGACCATAAGTAGCTGTATGGACCAACACCACCGGTTACATCTGCTGACGCATTTCCGTTATTGTTCCCGCAGGTGGGGTTTTGCGATGAGAATACGATTGCCATAGCATCGGGCTCTGTAAGTTCCTGACTGATAGAAACGGAGCAGCCGTGTGCGTCGCTGATGGTAACGGTATAGGTGACTCCGGCAGAAAGTCCGGTTGCAACTCCAGATACGGAAGAGATACCCGGGCTCCACTGATAGGAATACGATGGGGTGCCTCCGCTCACAACTGTTGTAAGAGCGCCATCGCTGCCACCGTTACAGGAGATATTTACCTGAGTGTCGAAAATGGCCTGAAGAACGGCCGGCTCGTCAATCATTATACTGTCGGTGTGTGTGCAGTTGTTTGCATCGGTTATGGTTACAAAATACCATAGGTCAGGTGCAAGTCCGCCTGCGGTTGATGTAGTTGAAGCAGACGGATCGGACCAGAGGTAGGAATAGGGAGCGGTTCCTCCTGCCGGATTGGCTGTGGCCAGTCCGTCATTCATTCCGTTACATGAAACTCCGGTAGCGGTAAATGTAACAGACAGTGCAACGGGTTGTGTAAGAGTAACCGTTGTTGTAGCCGTACACCCCAGATTATCTGTGGCATAAATCGGGTAAGTGCCGGCCTGCAGACCGGTAAAATGATTGCCGGTAACCAGTGTAATGCCATTGTCAATGCTGTACTGAGAACCGCTGACAGCGTAAATGATTATTTCGCCGCTTAAATCACCGTTGCAGCTGAGATTAACGGTTTGAATGCTGTCAATGGCAAAGCCCGACTGATCGGTTATCGTTGCGGTGGATGTCGCTGAACAACCGTTCTGGTCAAGTACATAAATGGTAACCGTTCCGGCAGCAAGAGCAGTGAACGTGTTGTCCGTAATATAGTTGACCCCGTCCAGCGAATACGTGTAAGGGGCGGTGCCGCCAGCTGCGTTAATGCATAGTTCTCCGTTGTTTCCGGTACAGCTGGTATTGACCGTAGTAGCCACGCTGCTGATAACAGGAAGGGGATAGATGCCTATGGTGGCCGTTCCTGTCATATCGGATTCACACAAGGTAGTGCCTGTGGCGTGTATACTATAGCTGCCCGAGGCAGTAAGACCGTTCCAGGTAAGCGCATTGCCGGTTCCGGTTAATGTGTTTCCGATAGGAGTACCGTCCAGATAAAGTTCATACGTAGTACCCGGCTCGCTTCCGTCAAGAGCTATACTTTGTCCGTTGCCTCCGGCGCAGTATGAACCGCCGCCGCTTACGTTAAATAACTGGGGAAGTGGTTTTACAATGATGGTTGCCGAACCGGCCATGGTTTGTGTACAAGACCCGCCTAAGCTGGCTATTATGGTATAAGTTCCTGCTGCGGTCTGATTGCCGAAACTTATGGGGCCGCCGGTACCGCTTAAAGTCTGACCTGTGGAAACGCCGTCAAGATAAAGAGTATAGGTAACACCCGCCTGCGAATTATTCATGCCCACCTGAGCCCCCGCAGCACCTGCACAAAAGGTCCCCCCGCCCGATACTTCGTATATATTAGGCAGGGCTGTTATACTTACGGTAATCGTTCCGCTCATTCCGGCCGAACAGGATGTTGTTCCATTCACGGCAGTTACTGTATAGTTACCGGCAGCGGTCTGATTTCCGAAACTGAGGGCCGAACCCGTTCCGGCCAGCGTATTTCCGGTTGATACTCCGTTAAGATAAAGAGTGTAATTCACGCCCGGCTCTGAACCTGATACGCCTACGAGAACACCGCTTCCGCCTGAACAGTAAGTCCCTCCGCCTGTAACATTCTGTGCCGCAGGTACGGGATTAACTGTGATTAATGCATTGCCCGTCATCGAAGCGGTACACGAGCCGCTGCCGGTGGCAACTACTGTATACGTCCCTGCAGCGGTCTGATTGCCGAAACTGATTGCTCCGCCTGTTCCGCCTATGGTATTACCTGTGGAAACACTGTTCAGATATAAGGTATAGTTAACCCCCGACTGTGAGCCCGAAAGTCCTACGGCTTGACCGCTTCCGTCTGAACAATAGGATCCGCCCCCGGTAACGGTCTGTGCAACGGGAGTAGGATTAACGGTAATTGTTGTACTGCCAGGCATAGAAGCAGTACACGAACCAGCACCGGTTGCAACTACTGTATAAGTTCCAGCAGCGGTCTGATTGCCGAAACTTATTGCTCCTCCTGTGCCTCCAATGGTATTACCCGTAGAAACACTATTCAGATATAATGTATAGTTAACGCCCGATTGCGATCCCGAAAGGTCAATACTTACTCCGCTCCCTGAAGAACAATACGCGCCGCCTCCGGTAATCGTCTGAGCAGCAGGCGTCGGATTTACGGTAATTACCGCATTGCCCGACATCGAAGAAGTACACGAGCCGCTGCCGGTGGCAACTACTGTATAAGTCCCTGCCGAGGTCTGGTTGCCGAAAGAAATGGCTGTCCCGGTTCCTCCAATAGTACTTCCGGTAGCCGTTCCGTTAAGATACAGACTATAGTTAACTCCTGACTGAGAATTGTTTACGCCCACTAAAACACCACTGCCCCCGCTGCAAGAGCTGCCGCCTCCGGTAACGGAATACACATCGGGAAGCGGATTCACAATGCGCGGTCCTGATACATTCGTGGTAGCAGTTCCGCATCCGTTTGTAACAACACAGTAATAATACAAGGTTCCGGAACTGTTGTTGGGTGGAGTATATGTGGTTGAAGTGGCTCCGGGTATCAATGTTCCCCCGCTGTTGGATGCAGTTGTATTTGAATACCACTGGTAAGAAAGCGTGGCCGACCCGCTGGCAGCAACAGACAGCTGGGTAAATGCGGTTCCGTTTATACAGGTAGAAGCGCTTGCCGTATTAGGATGCGTAGTTATTGCCGGTGGTGTAAGCACCGTTACCGTTACGCTTCCCGTCATAGTTGATGTACAGCCAAAGCCGTTCGTAGCTATTACGGTATAGTTTCCGCCTGATGTCTGGTTCCCGAAACCGATGGCTCCGCCTGTTCCTGCCTGAGTATTTCCTGTAGATACTCCGCCAAGATAAAGAGTGTAGTTAACTCCTGCTTCAGAACTGCTTAACCCGACAGGCACACCACCTGTCCCTGAACAATAACTGCCTCCTCCTGTTACAGTATTCAAACCCGGACGCGGATTTACCGTTCGTGCTCCCGACACATTGCTGGTAGCCGAACCGCAACTGTTGGTGACAATGCAATAGTAATATAAGGTTCCAACTGTCGCATTTGAGGGAGTGTAAGTTGCGGAAGTCGCTCCGGTGATTGCAGTTCCCCCGCTGTTGGACGCTACCGTATTCGAATACCACTGATAAGAAAATGGTGTTGAACCGGTTGCTGTTACGCTTAAAGCCGAAAATGCAGTGCCGTTCTGACAAGTGGACGCAGCAGAAGTGTTCGGATGAACGGTAATTGAGGGCGGAATACAGGGGGGGACATAGGTAATGCGGATATTTGCACGGTTACCGGTTGCGCTTATAAAGTTGGGAAGGGCTGTTTCGCTTGTGTTAAAACGGCACCTGGTGTCTCCTCCTGAATATAATGTAAAGCGCCATTTGGGTCCTTCCGAACCACCGGACCCGATTGCTACACCGCTTTCGTTGGTAATTAGAATATGAAGGTTCTTGGAATTGTCGAAATTAAATGGCGTTTGTAAAGTAATTGTCCTCCAACCGGTCTGTGTATTTGTGCCATGATCGTAGGTCCCCGAAAATACCAGAGTGTAACCTGTATAACTCCAGAATCCTGTAGAAAGCGTTGAGGCGGCATCTAATTTCATGTAAACCTTAACATTGGGGCATGTCCCCACGGTCGAGGTCTGCGAGTTTTTGTAAAAGGCAATAGAAGTAATATCTCCAGAAGTATTAAAACCCACACTGTTAAGCTCATCCTTTGTGAAAATATATTCACTTACTGTATATTTTGCCGGAACTGCACCTACACCAAGCTGGTCACGGCATATCGGATTGGTGTAAATGATATTTGAACTGTTGTCAGTTGGGGCATAGGTAATGGTGGTCTGACCATTCAGCTGAAAAAAGGAAAAAACAAGAAATGAAAAAGCGAAAAAGAATTTCAGCAGATTTCTGAAGTAAATCATAGTTGATCAATTTGTAAACAAAAATCAAACATTTGTATGATATTAAATAACCACGCCAATAGACAATCAATAGACAAGAATAAGGAGTTCTAAGTTAAATTGTTTTAGCTGGGGTGACGATGGAATGTCGGAAGATAAAACGACATTCCAACGCCGACTAACCGAAAGAAAACAGCATACCGCAACAATAAGGGAGGCATGGAATCGTCGTTTGGGACCAACTTGACTATTGGTCTTGGTTGAAGGTCGGGGCAGCTGGTTTGGTAATAGGTCATAGTTTGTGGGCTACGTTCTACCTATAACCATTATCCCAGACCATACCAGCTGCCAAGACCACAAACCCCGACGTTTTCTGGTCATGGTTGAAGGTTGGGGCAGCTGGTTTGGTAATAGGTCATAGTTTGTGGGCTAAGTTCTACCTAAAACCAAGACCATAGACCAAACCAGCAGCCAAGACCATAGCCCCCGACCTGTTTCCGGCTGGGTGACGATGGAATGTCGGAATTTAAAGCCGACCTTCCATCGTCGCTGGGGAAAAGTTCTGGATATAAAGGAGCAAATATGCGACATGGAAGCGTCGGCATACTCACTACTTAAAAATACACCTGCATTTCTGTTAAAAAAAACGCCATTTAACATATCTTATGTTCATATATACAGGCAGATAAATCATGGTGCGGCGTGGATAATAACTTCTGCCATTCATGAACATTAGCATAAACCTGTTCATTTAATTTTGAAACAATGTACATACAGGGCTTAACGTTTACTAAGTAATGAAGAAGGCCGTAAAAATTTCGCTGATTTCGCTCGGGGTTATCATTCTGTTACCCATATTATTTGTTACAATAATCTCATTGTTCTATACCGACGAGGTGAAGCAGATGATGCTGTCGGAAATCAATAAAAACATTCGCACACAGGTAACCGCAAGGCAGATTGACATTTCACTTATCAGTATGTTCCCCGATGCGTCTCTTGTTTTCAGTGACGTAGTTGTTTTTTCGCCCGAAGATTTCCGCGACGGCGACTTCCCTAAGATGAATACCGACACCTTGCTTAAGGCCGATGCTGTTTACCTGCGCTTCAACATTTTCGATATCCTGAAAAAGAAATACACTATTAAGGCAATCGAAATTCACGATGGGGCAGCACTGATCCTTAACGATAAAAAAGGCAACGGCAATTATGAGTTCTGGAAAGAAGACAGTACAGAAACGTCCGGTTCTGTCAGCGTCCGTTTACAGGCAGTCACCTTAAAGCGAACCGATTTGCGTTACCGGAATGCGGCAGGGGACCTGAAGATTGATGCCAGTACGGAAAAACTGAAAGTCTCGGGTTCGTTTTACGACGAGAGTTATTCGGTAAGCACCAGCGGCGGGCTTACAATCACACGATTGTCGGCAGCAAATGTAAACTACCTGATTAAACCGGCGTATATTACTGCGGAATTTGATTTCAACGAATCTTCCTACACCATTACCAGCGGCAGAATCAAGACCGGCGATCTGGGTATTGCGCTCTCGGGGAATTTTACCGTTGATCCCGACTTTAACTGCGATATTGCGCTGAAGGGAAACGACATGGACATTGTGACCGTGCTCTCGCTGCTGCCCGAAAGCGCACGGAAACGGCTCGATGGTTTTTCCAGTACAGGAAGATTCTATTTCACCGGAAAGATTGAGGGGGTAATCAATCATGAAAAAAGCCCGTTGATTGAACTGCAGTTCGGGGTCGAAAACGCTACGGTAAAACATCGTTCCGGAATCAGCATCAGCCAGCTTTATTGCAAGGGATGGTATTCCAACGGCACCGGGCATACTATGGCCACTTCCTTTCTGCGTCTCGACAGTATTCAGGGCCGTACCGGTCTTTCTGATTTCTCGGGTAGCTACATGATAGACAATTTTGAATCGCCCAGGGTAGAACTGATAATGAAAGGACGTTTCGATCTGGATGAGATACGCCAGCTCTCCGGAAGTGACAGCATTGCAGAGATGAAAGGAACTGCAGAGGCCGATATCCGCTTTTCAGGAAAGATGAAGTCGCCGGGTGAATTTACCAAAGACGATTACAGAAACGGAAAAACACAGGGAGTCATTTCGCTGAACAACGTAACGGTAAAAGAAGCCGGATCGGATGTCTCTTACAGCGATATGAACGGCAGCTTCAACTTCCGCCAGAACGACCTCGAAATTGACAGTCTGTCGCTTACCTACAGGGATCACAAATTCCGGCTGAAGGGCTCATTCCGCAATCTGGCCGGTTATATACTCAACGATGAGAATATGATCGTGGACGGGGCACTGAAATGCGGTACATTCGATTTCGTTAAATTTTACGGCAACAGCAGTGCCGGCGAGGAGGGTTTTGCAATTCCCCAGCGGATGAAACTGAAAGTTCAGGTACAGATGGACGACTTTGTGTACGAAACTTTTAAAGCATCCGATATCAGAGGGTTGGTTGATATCGAAAACAATGTGCTTACCGGACGGAATATCTCATTCAGAAGCTGCGGGGGTACCACGGTGGCAGACGGGATCATGACCATACTGCCCGGCGGAAATCTGCAGACCGAAATCGCGGCACAGTTCGAAGACATTCAGATAAACGAACTTTTCAGACAACTGGGTAATTTTGGTCAGGACTATATTACCGATAAACATCTTGCCGGAAAACTGAAAGCCGAACTGAACATGAAATCGGAGTGGGACAGTAAAATGACCCTGATCGAAGATAAACTGCTGGCAAATGCCCACATCGTACTGGAAAAAGGGGAACTTATAAAATTCGAACCTATGATGGAACTTTCGCGGTTTATAGCCGTCTCGGAACTCATGCACATCCGGTCGGACAGGGTCGAAAGCGATATCGCAATTAAAAAACGTATCATTTATATTCCCAATACCGAAATCAGATCGTCTGCCTTTAACATCGAACTGGCCGGCGAACACAGCTTCGACAATCATATAAACTACCGGCTGAAGGTATTGCTTTCGGAACTCCTTGCCGGTAAAGCACGACAGCAGAAAAAGGAAATCAGCGAATTCGGAGAGATTGAACCCGATGGTCTTCATCGTACCCGTCTTTTTATTCTGATTACCGGAACCACGGATGATTTTAAAATATCATACGATACACAAGGGGTTAAGGAAAGTATTAAGGAAAGTCTTAAAAATGAAAAAGAAACCGTAAAAGAACTGCTGAAAGAAGAATTCGGTACGCTGTTTAAAAAGGATACCACGCGCAGCCAGACGGCCCCTGTAAACGATAAAGAGAAGCAAAAATCTAAGGAAAAAGATAAAAACTCAAATCAGGGCGTAATAATAGAATGGTAAATACTCTGAAAATTAGCCGGTTGTTTTTGATGTTTTCTATAATTGTTTTATTTTTGCAAATCATCATCTTCACATTATGAACAAGTTATACGTTCAGATCGTTCTGTCGGTCTTTCTGAGTCTGCTTACGGTGGTTTCACTGGCGCTAAGGCCGGGCGGAAACCCACAGACAAAGGAAGATAAAAAGAAGTTTCGCCAGACGATGAAACTGATAGATAAAGGTCAGTTCCGACATGCCGAAGCCAATCTGCTTGAACTCTGGAAAAAAGATTCTTTGAATCTTGAATATAACTACGAACTGGCCCTCTTGTATTTTTATGATCTTAAAATGTCGGAAAAAGCACACCGTTTTTTTCTGCGGGTCAGAAATATTGTGGGGGACAACATGGACGAATTTCCCGAACTCTATTATTATCTGGGACAGACCTACCATTTTAACGGTGAATTTGAAAATGCCATCAATCAGTACCGTCAGTGTAACGAAAAGGAACTGCAGATTAAGGACGAAATTGCGGGGAAAATTGAGCGTGAAATTGCGGCCTGTAGCTATGCCATGACACTTAGCGACCGTCCCGATGTCCGTATCCGCAACTTAAGCAACCGCATCAACACCTGGTTTGCCGAGTATGTGCCGGTTCCTGTGACCGGCGACTCATTGCTGCTGTTTACCTCGCAGCGTCCCCCGGTAATGTCAACCCATTACGGATTCGAAGGGAAGGAATATTTCGAGAAGATATACATTTCGCGTCGCAGCGGTAAGAAATACAGTTTTGCCGAAATCTCATCAAACTTCCCGGAATTCAACGGACTAATTTATAAAAAACGGAAGCATACTTCAGTGGTAGGTGTCAATTACGAAGGTAATGTCATGCTGCTGTACCGGAAAAACAAACTGTGGACTTCAGAATTCTCGGCAGGAAAATGGCAGAAGCCGGTGAAAATTCAGAAATCGGTTAACTTCAGTTTCTATCAGCCCCATGTCAGCATGACAAAAGACGGAAATACGGTATATTTTTCGAGCTGGAACAAAAAGACGGGCTTCGGCAAACTTGATATTTACCGTTGTGAGAAGAATCAGAACGGTAACTGGGGTCAGGCCGTTAACCTTGGGATGGAAATCAATACCAGCGACGACGAAGACAGCCCGGAAATCAGTCCCGATGGCAAAACGCTTTACTTTTCGTCCAAAGGACATAAAGGAATTGGCGGTTTCGATATTTTCAAATCAGAACTGGTTAACGGTCAGTGGACAAAACCGGTAAATATGGGACTGCCTGTTAATTCTCCCGGCGACGACATCTTTTTCCGTTTCTCGAAAGACGAACGAATTGCCTATTTCAGTTCGTACCGCAAGGACGGACTTGGGAATATGGACATTTACGAAGCTGAATTCCTTCCTCTCTTCTTCCGCTGCAACGACAGCGAACATCAGGCATATGCCGCAGGTGTCATTGGAATTGATGTGCCCGATACACTCACAACGGGAGTCTCCGTTCTTGTAAAACCCTTAAATCCCCGTTCCGATAAATACCACTTTAACGACTGTGTCTGGAAAGCCGATACCTCGCTTTTTGTTCACCTGCCCGAAATTCAATATACGTTTATGAAGCCGGGTGTTTATAACATTACCCTCGAAGCCAATGTGGTACACAACGAGACCAAGGAAACGGAGACTTGTTGCATCTCCAGACAGGTAACGGTAATAACAGCGGAACAGATACTGGCACAGCAGACCCGCAATGAAAAAACCGACACTGTTGTTACTCCTGCCGATACCGCCGCGCTGGCACAAACCGGGACACATGCCGACATCACCACGCCAAAAGATACGCTAACGCAGACATCCGTAACAGGCAATGTTGAAACCACCGCCACAACCATGCCTTCGGGTATTCCGGTGTTGCAGAATGTTTATTTCGGCTTCGACCGTGCGGATGTGGACCCTGTAGCGGCAGACATTCTGAACCAGAATATCGCTGCCCTGAAAAAATACAGCGACCTGAAAGTGATCATTACCGCACATACCGACAGCCAGGGTGATGCCGCTTATAACAAGCAGTTGTCGGAACGAAGGGCAAAATCGGTTTATCAGTATCTCATAAACAATGGCATTGACAAATCACGTATCGCCGAAATACAGGGAATGGGGATGAAACAGCTTCCCGAACCCACCTCCGACGCGCCTGCCGGCACCATCAGTTATCATAAGCTGAGCAGAAGATGCGAAATACGTCTGGTAAAATAACTACCCGCTATTTTTCAAACTGAAGCTGAAGAAAGTGATGGTACGTCTGCTGCATGTGCCGCCGTGCAAGACTGTCAATCGTTTGTATATCGCTGCCTTCGGCTTCGATGTGATTTCCTGAACTCTGATCATAAATCACATGTCCTTCATCACAGATATAGCCAAAACCGTTGTTAAACGTATAAAATCCGTAGGGTTTGAACGTGGCGGAATAGAGATTTTCACTGAAAGTAAAATCACCGGTGCTGATGCCCATCTGAGCAAGAAGTGTCGCCGCAATATGTTCCTGTGATGCAATGGTCGTAATGTGGGTATCGCTTGATGCAAGACCTTCACCAAACATCAGCAGCGGAATATGGTTTTTCTGGAGGGAATAAAAGGGCTTGTTGCCGGGTAATGTATGTCCATGGTCAGCAACGACTACAAAAACCACATTGCTGTACCACGTATAATTACGGCACGATTCCACAAATTTCTGTATAGACCAGTCGGTATAACGGCAGGTGTTTATAAATTTTTCTGCTTCGTCTTTTCCGTTGTTAATGCCATAATCTCCGGGTGTTTCGAACGGCTCGTGATTGGAGAGCGTGAGGATTACACTGAAAAATGGTTCGGATGTCTCTTTAAGTTCATCGCATACCTTTCTAAAGAGCAGATGATCGTGCACGCCCCATTTGGAATTCATTTCGCTGGCAGAAAAATCACTTTTATCGCAGATTCTGTCGTACGAACCCATCCGGATGTAAGCGTCCATTCCTGCAAAACGGATGTCGCCCCCATAGTAGAAAGAAGTCTGGTATCCCGCCTGTTTCAGTACAAGAGGTAACTGCGGCAGGTGCTGTATCTTTTGCGGATACTTGATCACCGCATCAGCGGGCTGTGAAGGATAGCCGCTCAGTACGGAAACAATGCCCTTGTCGGTACGGTCGCCGCTGGCATAGAAACGGGTAAAAAGAATGCCTTCGCGGGCCATGCTGTCGAGCCAGGGCGTCACCCCCGTGTAATGTCCGCTGTATTGCATAACCTCTGACGTTAGACTCTCGGTAATTATCAATATGATGTTGGGATGCTTGCTTTTAAACAGCGTTACAACGGTATCGTCACGGCTGGTTTTAACATACCGGTTTTCTTCGTCAGGAAAATAGAGATAGGGGTTTCGGGTTGAACCCAGATTGTCGAGCGAAAAGCAGAAGTTCCAGAATACATTGGTGGCGGCATGATTCAATACCGGCCTGTTGCTGAAACAGACATTGCCGGGAGCGAGCGGGGTAATCTGCATACCTCCTCTTACAGGCAGAATCTGTGCTGCAAGAAGCAGTACGAAAACAGGCACG
>Ga0101944_10006898_pt1 | contig 11757 bp, 10 predicted proteins | sample DewCreD2012metaG_FD_75245 | JGI IMG/M metagenome (GOLD analysis project Ga0101944, IMG submission 75245) | Hot spring sediment bacterial and archeal communities from British Columbia, Canada, to study Microbial Dark Matter (Phase II) - Dewar... ... | reverse complement strand
CATCCCCTCGGAGTCGACCACCTTGGCCGGTTTGAGCCCGTTCACGGCTATGCCGTACTCCTCGACCTCCACCGCCAGCGCCCAGGTCAGACGGTCTAGACCGGCTTTGGCGGCTGCGTAGGCCGCGCTGTAGCCCACGGTCTTGCTGCCTTGTTCCGACCCAGCCTGAGAGGTGATGTTGATGATGCTGCCGCTACGCCTCTCCATCATCGACGGAAGCACCGCCCGCGAGCAGATGAAAGGACCGGTGAGATCCACCTTCAGAACGATCTCCCAGCGCTTGAGCGGCATGCTGACCACCGGACTGGGAAAATCGACGGCAGCGTTGTTCACCAGCACGTCGATGCGGCCCAACTCTGCCAAGGTCCGCTCCACCAGGGCAGCCACACTCGTCTCGTCGGTGACATCGCAGCGAACAGGCAGGGCCCGACCCCCTGCAGCGGTGATAGCCTCCGCGGTCTCGTAGATGGTACCGGGCAGCCTCTCATGAGGCGGAGATTCACTGCGGGCCGCCACCACGACCGTCGCTCCGTGAGCTGCGAAACCCAAAGCGATGGCCTTGCCGATCCCACGGCTGGCCCCGGTGACGATGGCGACTTTATCCCGCAACATGACTCCTTCCCCATCCCGCTCCCTGGGCGCCCCGCCCTACAGATAGAGCGCTCGCTCTACGTAGTCTGACAGAAGGGCTCACTCGCTGTCAAGAGGGGTCTTGTCGCCACCGGCCGAGCGGGGACGCGACCACGGAGCTGCCCCTGCCGACATCCCCAACACCGTCGGCCCGGCCCCGCCTAGCTCGACCGCAGTACCCGCTCCAGGCGCGCCGTCAGGTCATCCAACCGCCGCCGCAACTCGGCCCTGTCTTCCGGGGACATGTCGGCGAAGATCTGATTGATACGGGCGTCCCTTACCCGACCCTTGTCACGGTCGATCTTCCGGCCCAACTCGGTCAGATAGACCCTGGTTATCCGCCCGTCATTGCCGTCCCGCTCGCGCCGCACCGCCCCCTGCTTCTCGAGCGCCCGCACCACAGCCGTCACGCGCGCCCTCGAGATGCGAAGCGCATCGGCGATCTCGCGCTGGCTCACGCCGTCTCGCTCGGCGAGCAGTCGCAGACAGGTGATCTGACTGGGTTGGGTGCCCTCTTCGGAGAGGTCTTTGATCATCAGTTGCTCGAAGGTGTTAACCACTTTGTGGAAGGCGAGGAAGGCTTCCAGGACCTCTGGGTCTACCCCCGGGTCGTCCGGAGGGACGGGGATCACGGTGCCACCGCCACTTTCACCAGAGAACGGTCCGCAACCAGGCGCTTGAAGCCCCGCTCGACCACATCGGCCAAGGGGATGATGTCCGAAAGCAGGCCCGTGGTGCGAAAACGGCCGCTGGCCAGATAGTCGAGGCACAACTTAGCCTCCTCCGCCGAGTAAGCCAGACTGGAGACCAGACCGATCTCCCGCAAGGCGAGCATGGCTGGGACCACCGTGACTGGCTCCCCGCCTGCGCCCAGATTCAGCACCTGTCCCCCTGCTCGTGGCAAGCGAAGACAAAGCTCCAGCGAACGGGCCTTGCCCGCACATTCCACCACCAAGTCCGGCCCCACCCCGCCGTACAGCTTCACCAGCCGGGCCGCTATTTCGTCGCCTTCGACCTCGGGGTCGAGCACCAGATCAGCGCCTAACTCGGCCGCCAGGCGTCGTTTTTCCGGCACGATCTCCAACGCCGTGACGTGCCGCGCTCCGCCCAGCTTCAAGAACTGGATGACCGACAGTCCGATAGGCCCGGCTCCCGATACCACTACATTGTCACCCATCCGAAAGGCCGATTGCAGCAGTCCCCGGAGCGCCGTAGCCATGGTGTCAGTGAGCACCGCATCCTCGAACGTGACGTCATCGGGGATGCGGTATAGCATCTGCCGCGCGTCTCTCACCAGCATGTACTCGGCCATGCCGCCGTCCCGCCGTAGGCCATTGGTCTGTTCAAAGCCGTCGACACAGAGTGAAGGCCGCCCGTGCAGGCAGTAATAGCAGCGGCCGCAGGAGCCCGGAGGGCCTGCCACCACCCGGTCGCCCACGGTGAAGTCCTCCACTCCCTCGCCCACTTCGTGGATGATCCCCACGTTCTCGTGCCCAGGCACGAAGCCCGGCGGCAACATCCCCTCGAAATAGATGTGCAGATCGGTCCCGCAGATGCCGCAGAGAGCTATCTTCACGACGGCTTCGCCCGGCCCCGCTTTGGGAAGCGGGCGGTCCTCGAAACGGATCGTCTTGTCACCGACGTAGACGGCGGCTTTCACCTGCGCACCTCTCTCTCCCAGTGCTGGCGGCCGAGGCCCACTCGCTTGGAAGGCAACTTGACGGTAGCTCCTCCGGCCAGCCAGATGTCGCCTTCGATGGTCTCGATCCACCAAGCCAAGTCGACCATGAAGTCTCCGTCGCGGACATACTTATCGTAGACGTAAGACTTCACCAAAGCCAGGTCGCCGGTGAGCCCGTGGGCCATGACATGCTTCCCGTTCATGTAGGGTACCTTGCCCAGGAAGTACTCCGCCTCCGGGTCGGGCGGCACGGTCTTGCCCAAGGCGGCGTGGGCCTCCGCCGGCATGATGCCCCAGCGGATGTTGTGGAGCCAGCCATGGTCCCCCATCCAGTTATTAAGGTGGCGGATGGCTAGGTCCCGGCCCAAGAAGTTGATGAGCACCGCTCGGTCCTCGCCACCCTTGTGGATGTCCCGCGTGTCCACGGCCCCGCCCTCTGCGCCCTCCGGGTCGACCATGAAGAAGGGCTTGACACCGTCGGGGACCGCGGGAACGTAATCCTCCCGGCGCGGCGGGCGGTAGATGCCGTCCTTCTCGTCACGAACCAAGGTCTTCGCCAGCAGCGGGTCCATGAGTTCCTTCCTCAGGGTGCGACTCCCCCCCGCTCCCATCCCGTAAGGAGCGGTGGGTGCAAGTGACTCCAGGATAGGGCCGTCAGCAGTCCAGGTAGGCTCGTCCCCGATGTTGACTTCCTCCCAGAACAGCGGCTCCGGGCCCCGGCGCCGTTCGTTCGCCCAAATGCCGCGGATGAACTCCCAATCGGCGTCGGTATAGCGATGGGCGGGGCGGCGCGTCCACTCGGGAGCTTCCCACATCTCAGCGAAGCCGAGCTTGCCAGGCCGCCGGCCCTCTTTGAATATCTTGAGGCTCTCGGTCACGCGGAAGACCACCTCATTGACCTTCTGCCCGTGTTGGTTGTAGACGCTGCCCCAGGAATGGAGAGCGACGTGCCGGTAAATGGACCCCTCGGTAGGCGTGCGGTCGATGACCCGCCGGCCGTCGATGACCAGGTAGAGGGTGTCCCCGGGGTAGACAGGACGGTAGTTGGCGACTCGGTGGTTGAGCTGGGAGACCAACAGGGTGTCCCGGGCTTCGGGGGGATAAGGAGCCATGAAGGTATCGTCGTGAGCTCCGAAGCAGGGCATGGCGAGGATGTCGCGGTACCCGAGAGAACGCGCGTAGGCGGCGTCATTCAGCAAGGGATTGTCCGGATCGTACTTCTCATTGTTGTAGCGGACCATGGCCTCGGTGACCGGCAAGACCGGTCCAATACCCGGTGTGTCGGCCGGTAGTCGTCCCGCCACGAGAGCCTCCGCGTCTATAGGGCCCCTTTCTTCCAGAGCCCGGTTAGCGGCCAGGAATCGGGCGACGGGTTCCTTCTCCCGGTCCGTGAGGACGCCAGGATAAAGGACCTCGAAGTCCGCGGGGTCGAAAGATGACATGGTCGGCACTCCTTACGGCGAAGAGCAAGATCCTAAAGCGCGACGAAAAGTCAAGCGCAACGAACCAAGATAGTTAATACGTTAACTAATTGCCCGGCCCTCGTCAACCTGAAGCCCGCAGGTGGTGTGGCGGTGCATTGGTCGATCTGCCTTGTACGCGTAGACCCACGGCGCTCGCCAGCCGCTAGCACGCTGCCTGCTTGCCCCACGGGATGCCCTGGGGGTGAAGCAATGAAGCAAGGGCCTCTTCCACCAACTCGTCGATGGCCTCCGCCGGCAGGCCGTAGACCAGCACGGCAAGATCGAGCGTGGCTCCCGGTACGCCAGTGTCCTCGGTTGCACTGGTGACTCGTGCCGAAGGGTCCGGGCCGGGGGCACAGCGTGCCCCCGAGCGAAGAGAGGTCAGGTTGCAGCGCAGACTCGTCCGGTCGCTCTGAAGGACACATTTGAGATGCCCGATGACGCCGGCTCCCTCCTCGACGCACCGCGCGGCTATCTGTTCGAGGAGCGCCTGGAGGAACGGCTCTAGAGCGAAGCCCGGCGGCAGGGCCCCGAGAAAGATGCGAGCGCCGTACGGCTCCAGATCGCCTGCGGCGGACGGCGGGACTGCGCGCCGGTCGCTCATCGCCACCCCTCTTCTGGCGCGGCCGGCGTGGAGCGGCCAGAAGACAGGACCGCGAGCAGCTCGGCCACCACGCCCTCCAAAGTCTCCTCCCGGCTGGCCTCGACCAGGTGGAGGCGCGCGGCGGGCGCCAGCCGCGCGACCGCCGCGCGCGCCGCCTCCACCTCGGCCGGAGTCGCCTCGTCGAGCCGCGTGATGATCACCCGGTCGGCCTCAGCCAGCTGCGCTTCGATGAGAGGGGTGAGCACCTCGTGAAGCACCTCGAAACGGGTGGGGTCGACCACGGTCACGGTTTCTATCCCGTCCAGCCCCGGCGGTGGATAGCGCCGCACAGCGTCCAGAACACCGCCCGGAGTGGCGATGCCCGAGGCTTCTACGATCACCAGCTCCGGCCCGAAAGTCTCAGCCAGTTCGCGCAGGGCACGCACCAAGTCCGCCCCGATCTGGCAGCAGATGCAGCCGGCTGTGATCTCCACCACCTCCAGCTCACCCAGGCGGAAGACCTGGCCGTCGATGCCCACTTCGCCCACCTCGTTGACGATGATGGCGAGGCGCGCGCCGCGAGCGGCCGCGCGCCTCGCCAAAGCCAAGATGAGCGTCGTCTTCCCGGAGCCCAGGAAGCCGGTGAAGAGCAGTAGCTTCAAGCAGACGCCCCGTAACCGGTCTTGGTCGGCCCTCTTCTTCTACCGCGGGGCTGCGCCCCAGCCCGACGCCCCGGTCATGCCGAGTGACGCCCCGCAGGGATCCACCATCGAGGCGCCTCCGTCCACCAGGATGGTCTCGGCGGTGACGAAACTTGAATCGTCGCTACCCAAGAAGACACAGATGCCCGCGATCTCATCAGGCGAGGCCGCCCGCTCCAGCGGGAGAAACCGAGTGAGTTGCCGGAACACCCCATCCATGTCCGAACCCATCGCCTCTGCCATGCCGCCCAGAGAATGCTCACTCATCTCGGTACGCACAGGGCCGGGAAGCACCGAGTTGGCGCGGATCTTGTACTTGCCGAAGTCAAGCGCCACCTGGTTGGTAAGATGGTTCAGCCCAGCCTTGGACGCGCAGTAAGGGGCCATGGTGGGGATGCAGCGGACGCTCGCCAGCGATGAGATGTTGATGATAGAGCCGCCCCCGTTCTTGATCATGTAGGGGATAGCGAACTTCATGGTGTAGAAGGGGCCGGTGAGATTGGTCTCCAGGACCGCATGCCAAATCTCAGGGTCCACATCCACCACCGAGCCGCCCGGGTCGATGGCCGCGTTGTTGACGAGGATGTCGATCTTGCCCCCGAACTCGACCGTGGTGTCCACCATCCGCTTGGCGTCCTCTAGTTTCGACACGTCACCCGCGCAGGCGACGGCGCTACCCGCAGGTAGCGAGGCCACCACCTCGTCCAGCTTGTTCTTCCGCCTACCGGTGAGACAGACCTTCGCCCCCTCCGCCACGTACCTTTTCGCGATGGCCAGGCCGATGCCGGCCCCCGCCCCTGTGATCATGGCCACTTTGCCTTCGAGCATCATCGCGCGGACTCTCCTTTACACTCGTGGTCACCTACATGATAGCGGTCGCCGGCTCGGCACGGTCAGGCCCGCCTCGGCCCCAGCGTCCAGCCCCTTCTCCCCCAAACGAAGGAGCCCCTCCGGGGGCGAGGGGCTCCAGCAGGGGAACGGGCAGTCAACACTCACTTCTTGCGCGGGATCACCGGCAGTGACGCGCGCGACGGATAGCGACCGTCCCGATAGATCCGATGCAGGCAGGTGCGACTCTTGCACACATGCCACATAACGTCGTACGTCTCGGGGTCGGTGGGTACGTCGATACAAGAGATCTCCACCTTGATCTGCTTGCCGGCCCGGAACAGGTGGGACATGGGCCGCAGCTGTACCACGTATTCGTTGATCTCGCCAGGCACCACCGGCACCTCTTTCGTGTGGTCGTGCGCGATCTCCCAGGGGGTGGTCTTCGCGGGATCGAGCGTCCGGTGCGAGGCTTTGAGCCAACCGGAGGCCAGCGGGTAGATGGCGTCGGAATCGGCTTCCCGGACCTCCACCCGCCAGCAGGTGTCGTCCTGGTCGATAGCGGCATAGAACGTGATGCGCGGTGGTCCAGTCACCTGCAAGTCTTCCGGCAGCGGCGGGCTCACGTAAGTCACGCGGTTGCGGGTCTCGGTGACGTACAGCGGCTGCTGCATGAAGGCATCGGGTTCGTCGTTCCAGTAATCGGGCTCCGGACCGAGCTGCCCGAGGCTGTTGAAGTAGAAGTCGGTCCACACCGTGTTCTCCAGCGGCCACGTCTCGGCCGACTGCCAAGTGGTCATGCCCGTGGTCTGGTAGCGGATGGTGGGCTCGTCCATGATTCCGGTGTCGATGCCCTTCAGCCAGTAGTCGTACCAGCGCAGTAGCTCATCATGATTAGCCCGCCATGGCCGCGTGCCCATGTCGGTGTAGAGGTACATCTTGGTGGGCACGTTGTTGCGCACCCGATTGAAGACGTTCATCTGCGGCTGCGAGAAGAAACTGAAGAAAGGACCGCCCACATAGGTCGGCACCTTGATCTTGTCTAGCCGCTCAGATACCGAACGCTCCCTGTAGTAGGGACCATCCAGCTTGTTCAGCATGAAGTCGAACAAGATTGGGTTCTTCTTGGGATATTGCAGCAAGTGAAGCAGATAGGGGTACTGGCGCAGGTCTGGATCCTGCATCGCCTCTTCCACCAGCTTCTTGAGTTCCTCCGGCGGCGTGTTCATCTCCATGGCCGAGCGGACATCGTTGGGAGCATAGCCGCAGCGGGCCGGATAGGTGCCGGTGTACAGGCCGTAGAGGAAGATGTTGAAGACGCCACCCTCATACTGCCCGTGGTTGTAAAGGTCGTCGCCGAAGATCTCCCAAGGGGCGATGCATTTGAGATGAGGCGGCTGTTCGGCAGCAGTGTGAAGCTGCATGGAGGCGAAATAGCAGATGCCGCCCATACCGACGTTGCCGTCACACCAAGGCTGCTGCGCCAGCCATTCTACGATGTCATAGCCGTCCTCACCCTCGTGACGGGAGAAAAGTCCTTCATAAATCCCTTCCGAGCGTCCGGTTCCACGCAGGTCGGCGATGACGTACACGTAGCCGCGCTCCGAATAGAAATAGGCGTTGCCCGCTTCGATCGACGCCTCGAAGATGGACTTGCCGAAGGGCTGCGGCGGGGTGTCGAACATCTGGGTGTCTTTGCCGTACGGCGACATGGCCAGGATAGCCGGGAACTTGCCGGGCGCATCCGGACGGTAGATGTCCACCGCCAGCTTGACCCCATCCCGGGCGGGGACGAACACGTCCCGGTCCACGATCGTGCCGTACTGCGGTTGGGATGCGGCAGTCTTCTTGGCCTCTGTCACGTTTCCTCCAATCCGCGTATTCTTGCTTCGGACGGCCTACCGGGCCACCATTGACTAGACTCGCGGCCGCCTAAATGAGCACCTGCTCAATAAGATGTACTATATGGACAGAGCATCCCGCTTGTCAATAGGTCGGTGAAGGAGGGACGACGTGCCGCGGCGAGTTCGAGCCCGAAGACTTCCCCCCGAAGTGCGGCGAGAACAGATAGTGGCCGCCGTCCTTAAGGTGGTGGCCGAGCACGGCGTTCCCGAAGCTACCGTCGCCCGCATCGCCCAGGCCGCTAACGTTTCCGAAGGTACGCTCTATGTGTACTTCCCCTCGCGGCGGGAGATGCTGCTAGCTGCTCTCCAGGCCATCCTGAGCGAGATGTATGCGCTCATCGACACCGAGCCCCAGGCGGACGCCATTACGCGGCTACGCCGGATCGGCGAACTCCACGCCCAGGACATGAGCGCCGAACGCGGGCTCATGGCCCTGCCTTGGTTCGAGTTCATCGCCGCAGGCCCCCAAGTCGGGCTGCGCGATGCCGTAGCCGAGACTCACCGCAGCGCCTACCGACGCTTACGAGCCATCATCGAAGATGGCAAGGCCAAGGGAACTATCCGCTCTGACGTCGACCCTGACCGCTTGGCCTGGGGCTTCTATACCGTGCTCTGGGCCGAGAACATCGCCTGCATGATGGGCATGAAGGAATACCTGGAAGATGGTCACGCCGCCCATATCATGGACCTTGTCCTGAGGGACGCGGCGCCAGTGCAGTGAGGTAACGAGCCTCGGCAGACGGGCCCGAACGCAGGATACGCCTATACGCGTCACGCTCCACGCGTCACGACTCATCCACATCCGTGAACGCTACAGGACCAGGCGCTGCAAAGCAGCCCTGCTCAATTGTGCCTTAACCCGCCGTCCACCAAGATGGTCTGCCCAGTCACCCAGTCGCTGTCGGGCGAGGCCAGATAGAAAGCCGTCCCCGCGATATCGTCGGCCTCCAGGTTGCGTTGGGGCAGGCACTGGCCTCGCCTTACGTTCTCCCAGTGCTCGGGAGCGGTCCTGGTCTGTTCGAGATTGGCCTCCGTGCGTGTGCAGCCCGGCGCGATAGCATTCACCCGAATCCCCTCCGGACCCAGCTCACGGGCCAGTGCCCGGGTGAAGCCGATGATGCCACCCTTGCTAGACACGTAGTGGATGAAACCCGCCACCCCTTCCCAGAAGGTGGCCGAGGTCATGTTGATGATCTTGCCGTAGCCCTGGGGCTTCATGTAGGGGTAGACGGCGCGTACGCAGAACCACATGCCCCGCAGGTTGACAGCCAGGGCGTAGTCCCACTGTTCCGGCATCCATTCATAGAAGCGCTTCCAGGGCTCCTTGGACATCACCCCGCGGAAAGCGGCCGCGTTGTTCACCAGTATGTCGATCTTCCCCCCGTAGGTGTCGGCCAGTAGCTTGGCCGCCGCCCGGCACTGCTCCTCGCTCGTGATGTCACAGGTGATAGGGATAGCCTCCCCGCCTGCGGCAGTGATCTCGTTCGCGACGCCCACCGCACTCGGTCCGTCGATGTCCAGCACCCCCACTCTTGCGCCTTCCGCTGCGAAGCGAAGTGCGATGGAGCGCCCGATGCTGTTGGTACCACCCCCACCGGTGATGAGGGCCACCTTGTCCCTAAGACGCTTGCCTTCCAATTCGAAGCTCATCTGAACCTCCCCATCGCGCGCCAGATAGCGACGCCGGTGCACCATGACTCCAGCACATCACAGCTCGATGGCCGCCTCGAAACCTTCATGGATAGCGTTGAACAAGATGCGCGGCGCCTTGCAGTCGCCGATGATGCGCACTTCGTCTACCAGGTCGGCGAACTGGGCCGCTACCTCAGAGCGTGGCCGCAGATTGGCGGCGACCACTACCGCGTCGGCGGACAGCTCTTCCTCGGGGGTGCTCACGTCGACGCCCCGCACGACCACCGCTCCTTGTCTCACCGCAGCCAGCATCAAATCACGCCGGGGCGCGACGCCCTTCTCCTCAAGCAAGTCTTCCAGCACCACCACGTCGACGAAATTGACGGTCTGGTCACCCGCCGAACCACCCGGCAACGTCACCACCTCCACCACTTTGCCCTGCCGGGCGAGCGCGAGGGCGGCTTCCAGGCCCATGCCGCCGTCGCCGGCCACCACCACCCGCTGGCCCGCCACCGTCCCGCCGCGAAGCACATGACTAGCAGTGACCACATGAGGCAGATCAAGGCCGGGCAAGTCGAGCGGCACCGGCTCCGCTCCCACCGCCACGATGATCTCCTGCGGCGCCTCCGCGCGGACGAGCTCCCGAGTAGCCTCCGTTCCCAGCCGGACTTTCACTGTGGACTTCTCTATCTGGCGCAGCATGTACTGGAGATAACGTTTCCAGTCGGCCTTGAAGTCGGGGCCCGAAGCCGCCCACAGGTTGCCGCCCAGCCGGTCTTCTTTCTCGAAAAGGACGACTTCGTGCCCGCGCGAAGCCGCCACCAGGGCCGCCTCCATCCCGGCCGGGCCGCCGCCCACCACCACCACCTTCTTCTTGACAGGCGCGACCGGCGGGAGCCAACGATAGTAATCCTCGCGGACAGCTACGGGATTGACTGCACAGCGCACAGGTAGACTGTGGGCCCCTCGAGTAAGGCAGGAGTTGCAGCGTACGCAGGGCCGCACGTCCTCTTTGCGGCCCCGGAAGGTCTTCTTAGGCAGCGCCGGGTCAGCCAACAGCGCCCGGCAAAGGGCCACGAAGTCGGCCTTCCCGGCCGCCACCCATTCGCCGGCCTCGTCCAAGTCCAAGATGGCCCCGACCACGCCGACGGGGGTGCGGATAGCCTTCTTGATCTGGGCGGCCCGCTCCACGTTCTCTCCGTGGGGCAGGTAGGTGGAAGGATGAGTGTAGGGGTAGGTCTCCGGCACCCCGATCATGCCCGCCGAGACCTGGAAGAGATCCACCTTGTCTTGCATGATCTTGGCGTACTGGATGGCGTCCTCTATCTCCAAACCCCCTGGCACGAGGTCGCTCGCGCTGATACGCCATTCTATGGGGAAATCCGGCCCACAGCGTTCCCGGATTGCTTCGACCACTCGCAGACCGAAGCGGCACCGGTTCTCCAGGCTGCCGCCGTACTCATCGGTGCGCAAGTTCACCACCGGGGACACGAACTGGGAGATGAGCCAACCGTGGCCGGCGTGGATCATCACCATGTCGAAGCCCGCGGTCTTGGCGCGGAAGGCAGCCGCCGCGAAATGCTCGATGACCTCCTCGATCATCTCGTGGGTCATCTCCTCGACGGTCTGCTCGCCGCGTCGCCTGTCTTCGGTGAACACCCCGCGCATAGCGGAGGGCCCGATGGGGTTGCGGCCGCCATTCAGCTCACTCACCGCTTGCCGACCGCCGTGGTTGAGCTGGATGGAGGCCAAGGCCCCCTCGGCCTTGATGACCTCCGCGACCGAGGTGAGCGCGGGGATATAGAAGTCGCTACCCAGATTGAGCTGGGTGGGTTGGGTGATGGCGCGGTCGGAGTCGATGGCCGTCTCCATCACCGTGATGATGCCGGCCCCGCCTTTGGCCTGCACCCGGTAGAACTCGACGATATCTCGCGATGCCGACTGGTCGGCGTGGGCCACGCAGAGTAGGGTAGGCGCCGCTTCTATACGGTTCTTGGCTGTCAGCGGCCCTACCTTGAGGGGCTGCATAAGGACTTCATAGGCTGACATGTCAGGCACCTCTCTCCAGCTGCTCTGCCACAAGCCGTTTGGCGAGTCCCATGATGGTGACCACCGGCGGCAACCCCATCGGTTCGGGGATGACGCTGGCGTCGCATACGTAGAGACCGGCGATCTCGGTCTGCAGGTCGCGGTCGATGACGTCATCGATGCGCACAGTGCCGCCAGGATGAGCGCCGCGCGGCGGCGTGGTTAGGATAGTCTCGGGGTCACAACCGGCCCGCACCAGGATGCGGGTGGCGAGCTCACGGCCACGCGCCAGAAGTTTGAGCTCGGG
>Ga0101944_10006895_pt1 | contig 11761 bp, 7 predicted proteins | sample DewCreD2012metaG_FD_75245 | JGI IMG/M metagenome (GOLD analysis project Ga0101944, IMG submission 75245) | Hot spring sediment bacterial and archeal communities from British Columbia, Canada, to study Microbial Dark Matter (Phase II) - Dewar... ... | reverse complement strand
TATCGTTATAATCCTCCCCTTGATGTTCCGAATGGCAATTGGAGCAGCGCTCTCTTTCAAAGGCACTATGCAGTCCCCGATCAGTTATTTGACCAGCAATTTCCCGATGGCACGCCAGACACAAATTGTTTTGACGGCTTGTTAACGGACTATGGCATTTCTGACAGTCTTTTGCAAAGGCGGCGTGAGAGGAGAAACCGCCGGAGTCGATCCCGGCATGATCGCGGGAAATAAGTTCGCCGGGGTTGAAGATCATCCCCCCTCGCAGGTACCAAAATACCGCCAAACCGACCAGGAAAAGCAGCGCGGCCGTCAGGCTGAGCGGAGAAACAAAAGGATAACTTTTTTGTTTCATTCGTATGGTTATAGGGAAGGTTACATTACCTGACAAATATGATAACTAATATATGAATTATACCTGTTTCTCTTATTTATACCTTATAATTTTGGATTGCAATTTTGTCAGATATATGAAACAAAATCGTTTCTTCCATCGTGAAAATCTAAGGCGGCAGGTACTCGCTGCAAGCCAGGTTGTTCCGCATCCCCGAAGGTGTGTTCAATGTGGCATTTGTTCCTACAATTGTCCGATGGGTATTGATGTCCGCCAACACGCCTGGTATGGCGAGCCGGTCAATCACAGCTATTGTATTTCCTGCGGTGAATGCGTTGCCCGCTGCCCGCGAGGGGTGTTATTTTTCCAGGAAACTCACCTCTTCAAAAAAGAGACGATCGAATGAATCCTTCGCCGCGTTCTTACCTGATCATTGGTGCTGGCGTAGCCGGCTTGGCAGCCGCAGAAGCCATCCGTACCCAGGACCTACAAGCACGGGTGACCATCATCCATGACGAGCCACATGGCTATTATTCACGACCGGCATTAGCATATTACCTCAGTAGGGAAATTCCCGAAAAGCAACTTTTTCCTTTTGATGGGCAGCGTTTTATTCAATTGAATGTGCATTCGATGTCAACTCGGGTCGTTCGACTTTTACCGATGGAACATCAAGTTGAACTGCACACCGGCGCGAAGTTGGATTATGATGCTGTCCTGCTGGCTACCGGTTCGCAGGCAGTCATGCCGCCTTTACCCGGCATCGATCTGGATGGCGTTGTCAAATTGGATGACTTGCAGGACACCTACAGAATACTCCGTCTTTGCCGGCGGGCTCGTTCGGCGGTAGTGATCGGCGGCGGGATCACTGCCCTCGAAATCGTTGAAGGTCTGGTTGCTAATAAGGTCAAGGTGCATTACCTCTTACGGGGCGACCGGTATTGGAGCAACTTGTTGGATGAAACCGAATCGCACTTGATAGAAGACCGCCTGCGCCGAAAGGGGGTTACCATCCATTATCACTGCGAAGCGGAAGAAATCTTGGGGAAGAAGGGTAAGGTGACAGGTGTACGAACAAAGGACGGCAAGGTTATCCCTTGCGGTATGGTAGGGATTGCGATTGGCGTGCGTCAACGTACTGAGCTGGCAGCCCAGGCAGGTGCAGCGTTGGATAGAGCAGTGTTGGTCGATCAAACCATGCAAACCAGTCTTGACGGTGTTTATGCTGCGGGGGATATAGCTCAGGTATATGATCCTCTTACCGGCAAAGCTCAGCTTGACGTCTTGTGGAATCCGGCACGGGAACAGGGGTGGGTTGCGGGCTGGAATATGGCTGGAAAATCCTACTCCTATCGCAAGAAAACGGCTTTGAATATCACCCGTCTGGCAGGGATCACCACAACCTTCATCGGCTTGATCAGCCAGGGGAGCAGGGATTTGGATACAATGGCAATCTCTCGCGGCGATAGCGAAACCTGGCATTCACTTCCCCAGGCGTTGGTTGCCGAGAAACAATGTGAGATCAACCGCATCCGTTTGTTATTGAACGATCGGCGATTAATTGGCGCTGTGATCATGGGTGATCAATCGCTCTCTTATCCCATCCAGAATATCATCTCACAGGAGAGAGACCTTTCCCCAATTTGGGATCGTTTACTGCAGCCCAATTCATCCATCTATGAAATCATTAGCAACTATTGGCAGCAATATGACCATGGAGGGCAACATGCGTAAACCGACCTATGAGATTTGGATCGCATTGATCATCATTCTGGTAATTTCACTGATTTATCTGGTGTTATCTTATCTATTTTCCGGTATTCTAAAAGCCGGCAGCCTGATCGGACACAGCCTTGGAGCGATAGGTTTTATCTTGATGCTCTCTACCGAAACGCTTTACTCTATCCGCAAGCGTCAGGAACATGCCCGCTGGGGCAGTATGTCTACCTGGCTTCAGGTGCATATTATCACCGGGCTGGTCGGTCCTTATCTGGTACTGCTTCACACCTCCTTCAAGTTCAATGGGATAGCGGGGTTCACTTTTTGGCTTACCGTGGTGGTGGTTGTCAGCGGATTTGTCGGCAGATATCTTTATACCTCTCTGCCGCGTACAGCGGAGGGTGTGGAGATGGATATTTCCGCCATTGAAGCCTATCTGGCAGCTATCCAAAAGGATATTACCCAGCCGTTGAAATCATCTCCTCTGTCTCTTGATAGAGAAAAAGCGATGCAGAAATCCCTAAAAGAACTGTACAAGCAGCGCGATCGTCTGCAGCAACAGTTAACCGGACTGACGCGTACTCGGCGTCTGCTGGCAGTCTGGCATACCCTGCATGTACCGATCACCACCGCCTTATTCCTGGCAGCCTTTGTCCATTCTGCCGCCGGTATCTATTTTGTCGTCCTCGGTCGGTGAATTCCGACTTGCCCAAGCCAATACAAAAAACCCCTGCCGCCAAAGAATTATCAAGGCAGCAGGGGCAAGCAAAAGAAATCGGTGGTTATGCCCCGCGCAGGGAAGCCTTCAGCTCCTGCTCCAGCAGGCGGATGATCTTCCACCGCACCTTCTCGGCTTCGTCGTCGGTCAGGGTGTGATCCTGTACCTGGAATACCAGGTTGTACGCCAGGCTCTTTTTGCCTTCGCCAATTTGGGCGCCGCGGTACACATCGAACAGGCTGACCTTCGCCAGCGTCTTCCCTCCCGCTTTGCGGATAACGCTTTCTACCTGTACAGCCGGGATGGCTTCATCTACGATGACGGCGATATCTTCCAGCACAGGCGGATAGACCGGCACGCTTTCGATGGAGCGCAAGCTGATGTTGCTCTTCAAGAAAGGCTGTAAATCCAGCTCCGCTGCCAGCACCGGCTCGACAGCCAGGTCATAGTTTTCTTTTACTTGGGGATGTAATTCTCCGAAGATGCCAGCATCCACCGGGCTGCCATCTCCGCCCTCGATCCACAAGCGCGCACACTTACCGGGGTGGAAGGACGGATGCGCAGCAGGTTCAAAACTGCCTTTGAGGGCGTGCATATCGAGCAGTTCTTCTATTATTCCCTTTAGGTCGTAAAAATCAAGGGTTTCGGCTTGGGCGGTTTTCCAGCCGGTTTTTTCGCGCTTCCCTTGCAGAACGATCGCCACTTTGGGTTGTTCAATCGGCAGAAGGTCATCCTCATTTAAAGGCAGCTGCCCTTGATCGGCAGATTCCTGCCGCCGCAGATAAACCGACCCAATCTCAAAGAAGGCTAACCGCTCATTGGAAGCGCGCGCACCGCTCTTACGGCTGTTGACCTCCAGCGCTTCCATCACACTGGCAAGCAAACTGCGCCGCAGCACCGACCGTTCTTGGGCGATCGGGTTGCGCACGGAAATCCAATCCGCATCCAAATTTTCCTGTCCCTCTTCGGATAGAGATTGGTTTCGGCGGGGCAGGAGCCGCCGTTCGTTCTCGGGCGAGGTCAACCTTAAAGAGATTACCTCCATCAACCCCAGTGCAGCCAGGCAATCGCGCATGCGTTCCTGCCCCTCATATAAGGGACGGCGCCGCTGGACCGGCAGGGCATCTGCCAGACGGCTTGCTGGAATGTTATCATAGCCGTATAGACGGGCGATCTCCTCCAGCAGATCTGCCTGCCCGATCACACCTTCGCTGATATCGGTGCGGTAAGCGGGTGATTTGGCGGTGATAAATTCCCCTTCGACCTCAACCTCGAAATCCAGGCGGTCCAGCAGGGTGGCGATGCGGGTGGTCGTCAAATTCAAACCCAGGCGTCGGTTAACCTCACCGGCGGTGATGCGCACCACCGCATCTTTGTACGGCAGAGGATAGGCATCCACCAGTTCCGGTTCGATATTACCGCCAGACCATTGGGCAATGTAATCCAGGCATTGTTTTACCCCCGTCATCGCCAGCTCGGGATGGATCCCCCGCGAAAATCGGTAGGAGGCTTCGGTATTCATGTGCTGGGAAGCGGTGGTTTTGCGGATATTGATGAAATTCCACGAAGCCCCTTCAAGCAGAACATTCCTTGTGTTTTCGCTCACCTCGCTCTCCAGCCCGCCCATGACGCCGGCAATGGAAAGCGCGCCCGCCGTATCGCACACCAGCACGGTGAAATCATCCAGGGTGTGTTCAACCCCGTCGAGGGTGGTCAGCTTTTCGCCGGGGGCGGCGGTGCGGGTGATGATGGTAGGCGGTTTGCCGCCGGCGCGCTGCACCAGGATATCATAGTCAAAGGCATGCAGCGGTTCGCCGATCTCCAGCATGGCGTAGTTGGTGGCATCCACCACGCTGTTGATGGGGCGCATCCCTGCCAGGCGCAAACGGCGCTGCACCCAATACGGGCTGGGCTGCGGCTGGACGCCCCGCACCAATCCGAGTACAAAGCGCGGGTTTAACTCGGGGTTGAGAATCTGGATGCCGGCATAGGCAGCCCCTTCTGCTTTGCCGATCACGCCCTCCAGACTGGAACGGGGAGCCCGCAATGGCTTTCCGGTGATGGCGGCAATCTCACGGGCGATCCCCAGCACACAGGCGTTGCGGATCATGTTCGGGTTGATCTTGACCTCGAAAACGGCGTCACCGATGTAATCTACCAGCGGAGTGCCCACCGGGGCGTCATCGTCGAAGTAGATGATATCTTCATGTTCTTCCGAGATGCCCAATTCCTTCTCCGAACACACCATCGAAGAAGAATCCACGCCGCGGATGCGAGCAGGTTTGAGCGTAACCAGGCTCCAGCCAGGCGCATGCCCGTCATAGATACGCGCCCCCTGCAGGGCGTAGGCTACCTTGAACGGCTTGGGCAGCGGTCCCTGGTTTTTATATGCCAGCAAACTGGGCGCGCCGGTGAGGACGATATGCTCCTGTGCGCCGTCGAAGACGCGGCACAGTACCAGCCGCTCGGCGTTGGGGTGGGGCATCACCTCGTTGATCTGCGCCACGAAAATCTTATCGCGGTCCCAGGCTAACCCGTGCACTTTAAACTCCCGCCGGGTGGTTTCCGGGACCGATAAACCTGCCAGTTGTATCTCCTCTACCTCCAAACCTGCCATGGTCAGCATGCGCGCCAAGTCGAACAGGTCGTTCAAGTCAATCTCGACGAAATCTTTAAGCCAGGAAACAGGTAGTTTCATTGCATTCTATCCTTTTGATCAGAACTGTTCTAAGAATCGAACGTCATTCCGCCAGAAATTGCGGATATCGTCAATCCCATGCTGCAGCATACACAGGCGATCGACGCCCAAGCCGGCGGCAAAGCCGGTGAACTTTTTGGGGTCGTAGCCGCCGTTGCGCAGCACCACCGGATGCACCATGCCGCAGCCGAGGATTTCCACCCAGCCGCTCTGCTTGCAGACCGAACAGCCCTTGCCGCCGCAGATGAAACACTCCACATCCATTTCGGCGCTCGGTTCGGTGAAGGGGAAGTAATCCGGGCGAAAGCGGGTACGGATTTCCTGTGGTCCGCCTTCTTTTTCAAACAGGCGGTACACAAAATCGTTCAGTGTGCCTTTGAGATCGCCAAAGGTGATATTCTTCCCCACTGCCAGCAGCTCAATCTGATAGAACTGGAAGCTGGAACGGGTTGAGATTTGCTCGTAGCGGTAGACCATGCCGGGCAAGGCGACCCGCACCGGTTCGGGGGCAAATTCGCGCATGGCACGGATTTGACCGGGCGAGGTATGCGTGCGCAGGACGGTGTTGGGAATTTCCAGGTGGAAGGTATCCCAAATGTCGCGGGCAGGGTGGTGCGGCGGAATGTTGAGATAGGTAAAATTGAAGTCGTCCGTCTCCACATCCCGCGAGAGATAGACCTGGAAGCCCATGGTGGCAAAGATCGACAGAATCTGGCGCAGGGTCTGTGTGATGGGATGCAGCCTGCCTGCCGGCGGTCGTCTGCCGGGCAGGGTAACGTCCAGGCGTTCCTGTTCCAGCGAACGCTGCAGCGCCTGCTGCTTTAGCTGCTCCCGCCGCGCTTCATAGGCTGACTCCAGGGCTTCCTTCACCTGATTGGCGCGCTGACCAATCAAAGGACGCAGCTCTTTGGGAAGGTCTGCCATGCGCTTAAAGCTGTTCATCACCGGACTGTTACGCCCGATATGGGCAACCTGCCAGGTGTGCAGGGCTTCTTCATCCTGCACGCCAGCCAGTGCGCTCAGGGCCTCGGTTTCCATTTGCCGATAGCTTGCCTCTAAATCCTGCAGCAACTTATCTTGATCTGTCATACGACCTCCGTAACGATATGGTTAAATAAAAACCTCCCTTCCACGCAAAGGACGGGAGGAGAACCCGCGGTACCACCTTTTCTTGGCTGGAAAAGCCCACTCAACCCAACGGTCCGCACACGGGACGATTGGCGGCGCCTGATAACGCTGCGCTGTGCGGCTCGGACTACCCAGCACGGAGAGCTATCCCCGCGCCTTCACCCGAGCGGCTCGGGAGAGAACTTCGGATGGCTTTTCCCAAACCGGCGTCTCAGTCCTGGAATTGCTTCCCTTGCACCGGTATCCCTGGTGGGTTCCTGCCAGCCTACGAGCGAACGGTGCCGCTCTTCTCCGTCTCAGCCGATAGGTTGTTAAGAACAGTGTATCTGCCCATCATTATCCACAAAAAAGAGGGAAATGTCAAGAGGGATGCTGCTACCGGTAGCCGGTATTGGCTGCGCTGTAATCACTGCACCCATAGGATGCACCTTCCTTGAAACAGGCTGTCACCCAGTAATAATACTTTATCCCCGGCTGAGCCGTTCGGTCGTAAAAGAGGGTGCCGATCGGCGATCTCAACAGGGTCTTTTCACCCGCAGAGGAAGTTGACCGGTAGACGTTATAGAAAGTCGCCCCGGCAACCGCTGTCCAGGAGATGTGGACATAATCGGCATATGTGCCGTCGCTTGCCTGAAGATCGGGTGAGGGCATCAATTTCCGAAAGCCGGTATCCCCCCTGCTGAAATTGCTGCAAACCAATTTGTTGCAGACGGTTACCCAGTAGAAATACCTCGTCCCGGCTTTAGTTGTTCGATCGTTGTAAGCTGTTCCCGTTAATGTCGCCAGCAAAGTCTTTTCACCGCTGGCGGTGGTTGACCGGTAGATTTTATAACTGGTCCCACCGCTAACGGTTTCCCATGTCAGGGCAACCATCACGATGGAGGTGCCGTCGCTTGCCTGCAAGTTCCATGGAGGATTGAGCTTGCGGTAGCCGCTATCCATATTGCTGAAATCAGTGCATTCACTGCTGCTGCAGGATTTAACCCAATAATAATATTTCTTGCCCGCTTCTACTGCCCGGTCATTGTAAAGTGTGTTGTTTAAGGTTTTGATATGAGCCTTATTCCCATCGGCGGTTTCCGCCCGAAAGACCTGGTAATCGACTGCCCCGTCGGCTGCCGTCCAGCTTAGGATGATCATGTCGGCTGAAGTGCCGTCGCTTGCACTGAGATCTTTCGCCTCAGCCAGACAGCGTCCGGTTCCTTTCCGATCTCGAATTGCTGCCAACCATGCCTGGAAGGCAGTATCATTCGGTTCACACAGTTTGGTATCATTATAATAGAATCCTTCCAAATTCACTAAGTTGGTCATGCTGACAGGCAGGGGACCACTCAATTGATTATTATCCAAGAAAAGAGCCTCCAGATTGGTTAAACTGCCGATTTCGGGTGGGATGCTCCCGCTCAATTGGTTGGAGCTCAGTTGCAGACTTGTAAGATTGGTCAGGCTGCCCAATTCAGGCGGGATGCTGCCGCTCAATTGGTTAAGCGTAAACCAAAGTTCTTGGATATAAGTCAGGCTGCCCAATTCAGGCGGGATGGTCCCGTTAAGGTTGTTCCCATTTAGCTCTAGTTCAGATACATGTCCTCCATCGCAGCTCACGCCGTGCCAGAAACAGGGGGTATCTGTCTGTTTCCAGCCGGTTTGATATGTCCAGGCGGCGCCATTCGTGCTGTCATACAGCGCTACCAGCGCTTCACATTCCACTTGCGGGATCTGACTCTGAGCAGCGCAGGTAGTGAAGATATCGGCGCGGGGACGAGGAAAACCCGCTCCGGCCGTGTCTGCCATGGGGGATGATTGGTCAGCTAGAAACGCCCGGTCGAGGGGGGTGAACGCAACCGTAAAGAGCAATAACAGGAATAGAGCTGCATTATATTTTATTCGTCTCATTCTGATCTCCAAATAAATGAAAATAATGGTGGAACTTTCGTCTTATATGAAAGAAAATCCCCCTCCAGGCAAAACGCCATAAGTAATTTTATAAAAGGGTGTTTGATTTTGGCGTTTTGCTTAAGGAATTCGCTTTGCGGACTACGGCGAACTGTCCAATTCGTTATGTTTTTGCGGTTGGTTAGCTAAGATTCTTCGAGCGAATTACCCATATCCTTTCCAACTTTATTATAAAAATTGAGCTGACCAATGTTAATAAATTATTCATTAAATCTTTGCGCCTGAGACTTGCTCCGGTTTTTCTTATCGGATAAATGGCGGCATGCTGCACCTTTACCCAAACGCATTAGAGAGTAACTGAGGCAATCCCATACGGATAAATGACGGTAAATCCTATCCCTCTGCTCGGAAAAAGATCACCAGGATTACCATCTGGATCGAAAAAGACTGAATAACCAACTGACTGGTTAGCAGATAAGGCTGCCGGGCGGCTGCAACAACTTCTCGAATTTGGCGGACATCCTTTTCAAAATCCTTTGCATCGCGGATGACTTGGGGGATTTCGAACGAAACGCGCAAGTCAAGCTGGTTTGCCAAAACGCCCACCACCGCGTTGAGGATGACGTTGCCGATCTCAGCCAGTACGATTTCAGCAGAATTACCCTCATTTTTCGCCGCCTCGAATGGATCGCCGGTAATCTCAGTAAGCTGTTGGATCTGTCCACCCGGCAGCAGCAAATACGAATGACCACTGAGAATACCGCGAAACATCAGGCGAACACCGGCAACATCGGTTGAAAATTCTTTGACGATGCGATTCAGATCGCTTAAACCGGGCTGTTTCACATCGAACAAGCGGATTTGTACTTCCTGCTCCAACATTTCCGCCAAGGTGCCGGCTGCCTGCTCCGTCGCCCGTTTTGTGATCGCCAGTAAATCTGTATCATCGATGTTCAACTTTCCCTCCTCCTGCTGATCATGGGTGGAAAATCTTCCCATTGACTTCAGCTTTTCTTGCCCACGATTTTCTGGATAGTATTCAACAGTTCCGCCTCATTCAGCGGTTTATTCAGGAAAGCAGCCACACCGGCATTCTCCATTTCCTCCCGAGTTTTATCCTGAATATCGGCGGTAACGACAATTACTTTAAGATCAGGGGATAACGTTTTTAATTTCATCAATGTTTCCATTCCGCTTAAGCCCGGCATGAGCAAATCCAGCGTCACCAAATCGGGGTTCTCTTGCTTTACAAGTTCCAATCCCTTTTCACCGGAATCGGCTTCGATCACAGCATAGCCATTTTTCTCAAAAATACGCCGTGTTTTGGAACGTGCAAAGGCAGAATCATCGATTATCAGTACTTTATCCATTTTGTTTCTCCAAACCAATTAAGAATGTATTGTCATGTTCGCGATTATTTATTCGGATATGTTTTTCCAGAGAACCGTCCGATTCTTACCGGACCTTTTTGCCTGGTATAATGCCTCATCTGCCTGGGCGATCAGTTGTTCCGCGGTGATACTTTTTCCGGCGGCGACCGATACGCCCAGCGAAATGCTGATGGAGCAGAATAAAGTCTCGGGAAAATGGTTCTCTTCCAAATGTAACGTAGCCGCTGCCAGCCGAATCCGTTCCGCTACTGCTTCTGCCTGATCACGATCGGTCTCCGGCAGGATAATACAAAACTCCTCTCCGCCAAACCTGGCAACGGTATCGACGCCCCGGATATTCACGCGGAACAGATCGGATAACCGCCTTAATAAAATATCACCGGCAAGGTGTCCGTAAGTATCATTATAATGTTTAAAATCATCGACATCGATCATGATCAAAGCCGTGGGATGGCAATACCGCTGGGAACGTTTCAGCTCATGTTCGAGAACCTCATCGAACTTTCGGCGGTTGGCTAATCCGGTCAGACTGTCGGTTACCGCCAGTTTTTGCTGTTGATCGTATAGTTGAGCATTTTCCAATGCGATCGCCGCATATGAGGCAAACATCGTCAGTAAATTAACGATATCGGTTTGATAGAAATACGGTTCGTTTTTCTCAACGGTGAAAAACCCAAGGATTTTGTGGCGGGCAAGGATCGGAATCCCGATCCAAGAATGCGCTGGGTAATTTTTTATGGATTTAAAAATTGGAAGTAAATCGAGATCATGCAAAATTACCGGTTGACGAGATTGAACAATTTGCCCGATGACACGTTTGAAATCATCCTCTTGGAGCAATCCGTTGATCTGCGGGAGAAGGTCTGGCTCGTAACCCGTATGGTTTGCCAGATGAAGGCACTCTCCATCAAATAAAAAGACACAGGCGCGGTCATACAACACCAGGCTGCCAATTCGATTCAACAGAATATCCAGCACTTTTCCCTGGCTCAAGGTTGAGGTTAGGGCAATCCCCACATCCCGTAAGACTTCAGCCAGTTTACGCTGGCGGTGTTCATCGGCATGGATACGGGCATTCTGAATTGCCACAGCCGCCCGTGAAGCAAACGCCTCAAGCAGCGACAAATCATCCGAATGATAGTTGTAGGGCTTTCTTGATTGTACATCCAAGACCCCAATACACTGGTTATCCACGATTAATGGAGCCGTCATTTCCGATCGCTGCCGGCTCTCTCCAAGATGGCAGCGATCATCCTCCAGAATATCCGGCACCAAAGCCGATTCCTTATGAACCGCCGTCCAATCAGCCAAACCGGTATTCTCTCCGTCTCCAGATGGCGTGAAATCGATCCTGGCTTTTCTTAGTTCTCCCTGCTCATAAAGATACAATATAACTTCATCTGCCTGGAAAATCCTCTGACTATGAACCACGATGCTGGTAAGGCAGGCTTTCAGATCGAGTGTCGCCAGGGAGCGGTCTATTTCCAGCAAGATATTCAGCTTATCCACTTCCTGATGGAGCTGTCTCTCCACTTCGATCCGTTCCGTCACATCGGTGATGACCGTCAATGTCCCCAAAACTTGATGGTCTGGTGAAAGCAAGGGAGAGATAACCGTCGCCTGCGGCATGAGTTTCTGGGGATCACTTTTGCCTGCTGGAATGCGGATGAAATACCTATGGATACGGCTGGAAAGGGTGAGCGGAAGACAACTTTGCAAGACCAGTTCATAAGCTTGCAACAGGTTGCGTTCAGCTAATTCGGGGAAAACTTGCTCAAGCGGGAGATTTTTATAATCCTTCGGAATTGCAGCGGCATCACGAATCCAGCGGTTGACCTGTTGAACACATAAGCTGGCATCGGTGATAATGATACCGTAAG
>Ga0101944_10006892_pt1 | contig 11764 bp, 9 predicted proteins | sample DewCreD2012metaG_FD_75245 | JGI IMG/M metagenome (GOLD analysis project Ga0101944, IMG submission 75245) | Hot spring sediment bacterial and archeal communities from British Columbia, Canada, to study Microbial Dark Matter (Phase II) - Dewar... ... | reverse complement strand
ACGTCAAACCCTTCCAGCCGCCTCCGCCGTACGTGTGGCAGGTCGATACGTACCCGAGCGAAGCAGACTCTCGAGCGAGCCATCCGGACAAACTGCCCGCCACATGGACCACCAGCGAGGAGATTCACGCCCAGACGCCCCAGGACCTGATCCGGAAGGTCTGGACACGCGAAGTCTGACGGCACGGCCTCAGACCCTGGGCTGTCTTGCCGCAAACAATTGGAGGATCTCTCATGGCCGAAACACACTGGCGCGTCCGGCCGACCGAATCGAACGAGTACTACCGCAACCCGCACAAAGGCTGCGCGACCTTCCAGCACTTCGCGGGCGACCCGCTCTTTGACGGCACGACGTGGAGCGAGGAAGGGCCGACGGAGTTCCCGCCGCGAAAGTACCCCGACGTAACGCCCGGCTACCTGCCCAGTACGGTGGCCTATTGCCGCTGGTTCTGGCGTCGATTCCAGCCCGCCAAGAACAAGTTCGACTGGACGCTGATCGACCAGGCCCTGCAGACCGCGCACGAGCGGGGCCAGACGCTGCAGGTCCGCCTGATGCCCTACGGCTCGGCCCGCCAGCCCTGCCTGCCCGACTGGTATAGCCAGGTCGCGCCCGTGATCGTGACGGACCACAAGGGCTACAAGCTCACCACGCCCGACCATTGCAGCGACGAGTTCTTCCAGTGGTGGGGCAATGTCATCAAGGAGTTCGCCGCCAAGTACGACGGCCATCCGGACCTGGAGTCGTTCGACATCTCGCACATCGGACCGTGGGGCGAGGGGGCTGCATATTGCTCCGACTACGCCATGAAGCGGATGGCCGAGCATTACGTCTCGTGCTTCCGCAAGACGCCGCTGCTGGCGATGATCGGCAAGCAGATGCCCGCGGCCATCCCGCTCGGCACGGGCTGGCGATGCGATTGCTTCGGCGACCAGCGCGAGCGCGGCAATGCCGACGTGCCGCACCAGAACGCCTGGGTCCATACGTACGATGCCTATCCCTGGTCGGTCTGCGAACATGGCGCCACCGAGGCCTGGAAGAACGGCCCGGTCGTCTTCGAGACCTGCGGCGTGCCGCTGGGCTGGTACCGCCAGAAGGAATGGCCCTACAACCTGGACTTCAACCTCAAACAGGGCCTGAAGTACCACGGCTCGATCTTCATGCCCAAGTCCACGCGCATCCCCGACGAATGGCAGGAGCCGATCCTTGATTGGTGCAAGCAACTCGGCTACCGCTTCGTCCTCCGCCAGTGCCGTTACCAGCTGAGCCTCACCCCCGGCCAGCCGTTCGACTGCGAGATGTGGATCGAAAACGTTGGCGTCGCCCCGCTCTACCACCCGTACAAGCTCGCCGTCCGCATCGCCCAGGACGACCGCGAGCATGTCGTCGAGATCGACACCAACCTGAAAAAGTGGCTGCCCGGGGATATCTGCATGCGCGAGAGGATCCAGGTGCCCGGCAAGCTCAAGGCCGGCCCGGCCAGGCTCATGGCAGGCATCGTCAAGCCCGGCGGCACCACGCCGGCCATCCGCTTTGCCGTCAAGGAACAGGATGCCTGCGGATGGGTGGAACTCGGCAAGGTGACCGTCGGGTAGCAGATGTCGCCGTCTGCGCCATATACTCCTCCATGGATGCTGCACATCCGACAGTGCCCACCGAGGCTGAAGAACCAAGCGGGAGGTTCCCAATGGACACCGAGCGCAAGATTGCTTATTTCTCAATGGAGATCGGGCTGGATCCTGACATCCCCACATACAGCGGCGGCCTGGGCGTCCTGGCCGGCGACACCGTCCGTTCGGCCGCCGATCTGAAAGTCCCGCTGGTGGCGGTGACGCTGCTTTACCGCAAAGGGTACTTCTACCAGAAGCTCGACCCGCAAGGCCGGCAAAGCGAAGAGCCTGTGGACTGGTTCGTCGACGACTTGCTCAAGGAGATGCCGCAGCGCGTCTCCGTGAACATCGAGGGCCGCACCGTGCAACTGCGGGCCTGGAAGTACGCGGTAACCGGTGTCACCGGCTACGAGATCCCCGTCTACTTCCTTGACGCCGATCTGCCCGAGAATGCCGAACAGGACCGCCGGCTCACCGACCACCTCTACGGCGGCGATGAGTGCTACCGCCTGTGCCAGGAGGTGATCCTGGGCATCGGCGGGGTCCGCATGCTGCGGGCCATGGGCTACGAGTCGATCGAACGATTCCACATGAACGAAGGACACGCCAGTCTGCTGACCCTCGAACTGCTCGATGAGCAACTGGCCAAAACCGGCCGACAGCAGGTCACGCAGCACGAGATCGACGCCGTCCGCCGCATCTGTGTCTTCACCACCCATACCCCAGTGGCAGCCGGCCACGACCAGTTCCCCCTGGACCTCGCCCGGCGGGTGCTGGGACACGACGAACTGCTCGGGCTCGAGGGCATCTTCTCGTGGGACCACACGCTGAACATGACCTACCTGGCGCTCAATCTCAGCGACTACATCAACGGCGTGGCCAAGAGTCACGGTGAAGTGTCCCGACATATGTTCAGCACCTACGTGATCGATTCGATCACCAACGGCGTCCATGCCGCCACGTGGACCTCGCCCGGTTTCCAGGTCCTGTTCGATCGGTACATCCCCGGCTGGCGCGATGACAACTTCAGCCTGCGATATGCCCTCAGCATCCCCCGCAGCGACGTCTGGGAGGCCCACATGCTGGCCAAACAGCGGCTGATCCACTACATAAGCCGGGAACTCAACGTCGGCCTGGATGCCGATACCTTCACGATCGGCTATGCCCGGCGGATGACAACCTACAAGCGGCCGGACCTGATCTTCACCGACATCGAAAGACTCAGGAAGATCCATGCCAGTTACCCCATCCAGATCGTTTACGGCGGCAAGGCCCACCCCAAGGACCAGGCGGGAAAGGACCTGGTGGCCCGGGTCTTCCAGGCGATCCGGACCCTGAAGAACAGTATCCGCGTGGTCTTCCTGCCGAACTACGACATGGAGCTCGGCAAGCTGATCACCGCGGGCGTGGACCTCTGGCTCAACAACCCGCAGCCGCCCCTGGAGGCCAGCGGCACCAGCGGGATGAAGGCGGCCCTCAACGGCGTGCCGTCGCTTAGCATTCTGGACGGCTGGTGGATCGAGGGGTGCATCGAGGGTGTGACCGGCTGGTCGATCGGCCCGAACCACAAACCCACGGACAGCACCAACCGCGCCATGGACGCCGAGTACCTGTACGACAAGCTGGAGAAGACTATCCTCCCGATGTTCTACAAGGACCGCGACCACTACCTGAACGTCATGCTCCACGCGATCGCACTGAACGGCTCGTTCTTCAACACCCAGCGTATGATGCAGCAGTATGTCCTGAAAGCCTACTTCGGTTGACCGGTTCTATAAGTGCCTAAACCCGAATGTGTAGCGAAATCGGGTCAAAAGCACACTGTTCCGATCGGTATTCGCCTTGACGTGAATCCCCTGTTTAGTACGATGTTGATCATGGGCTTGGGTTGGAACGAATCATGAGACCGATGCAGCACATACCACGCAGTCCGCTCTCGTGCCAAGGGGCGATGCCGCCGCTTGCCGGTCCGCCTTCTCGCAGGCAGGCAAGCCGGTGCCTTGCGGCCCTGCTGAAGCTCCTGGCCAGCAGGGGCCCGCTGCACCCACATCGATGTACCTGCCACAGCGATTTGCAGTTGTAGTTCGCCGATGTTACGGACTCTGCGAACTCCATCCCCTAGCGAGTGTGTCGTAGTCACACTAAATAGAACAGATGGATACACAAAACTGCGGCCCGGACCGATGGAAAAAAAGATGTTCGAAACGCGACGGCGAAGCATGGCCAAGGCACTGAGCTGGCGTGGCGTCTCGCTTGTGATCACCACGACGATTGCTTACAAAGTGACTGGGCGACTCGATTTAGCAGCCTCAGTCGGCGTGGTGGACATGCTCATCAAGGTGGGGCTGTTCTATCTTCACGAGCGGTGCTGGTCGCGGGTCTCCTTCGGCCTTCGCGAACCCGAGTACCAGATTTAGCGTCCGCCGGCCAAGGAGCCTTAGATGACAGCAACAGCGGTGATTGCGTTTCCCGCACAACAGATTCCCAGTGACGGAGCCCAGGCCCGGCTGTTGGGTCTCTACCCGCAGATCCAGCAGGGCCTCTGGCTGCAGCGAACCAAGACGCTCGGGGGGATTATGACACCACAGCAGTGGCGAACCATGGCAGTCATCGCCAGGCGGTTCACGCCGGGCACTCCGCTGCACCTGACCACCCGGCAGGACATCGAGATCCACGACCTGGCGCCGCAGGACGTGCCGCTGGTGCAGCAGGCGATGACCGAGGCAGGCATTACTGGCCAAGGTGCCTGCGGCGACACCGTCCGCAACCTCACGGTCTGCCCGTGCTCCGGGCTCAAGGCGGGGCGCCCCGATCTGGCCCCGCTGGCCTGGCAGATCCGCCGGCTGCTCGAAAGGCAGGAGGCCGTCTACGCGCTGCCCCGCAAGTTCAAGATCTCGCTCTCGGCGTGCGCCGATGCGTGCGCGCAGCCGTTCATCAACGACGTCGGGCTGGTGGCGGTGAAGCGTGACGCGGCGTGGGGCTTTCGCGTGATCGCCGCGGGCTCCCTGGGGGCCAGGCCGGATACCGGCATTGAAATATTCGATTGGCTGGCTCCTGGCGACGTGCCGCCGTTCGCGCTCGCAGCCCTACGCATCTTCGCGGAGCATGGCGACCGTACAAACCGTCGCAAGGCACGGCTACGCCACGTCCGCGAGCGGCTGGGAAACGAGCCGTTCATCGCGATGGTCAAGCAGGCCTTCCACCAGGCGCGGCAGGAGGCGGAATGGCCGGCGATCACACTAGCCGAACCGGTGACCACGTACGCGGGCCAGGTCTCGCTGAACTTCCTGGGCGGCGATGTGACGCCCGAGGCAGCTGAGTCGCTGGCGGAACTGGCGTCGCAGCCGGACGTGCATGTTCGCATCGCCAACCACCACCGGGTGTTCGTCTTCGGTGTGGATCAGGGTTCGCTGGAGACGAAGATCGCTCGCTTGCCTGCCCTTCAAGAGGCGGCCCGGCCTGGGCCCGCCATCGTCGCCTGCCCCGGCAAGCGCTGGTGCAAGCACGGGCTGACTCACACCGTCGATATGGCCCGCCGGATCCGCGAGGAACTGAGCGGCGTTCTGCCGAGCCATGTATCGGTCTGCATCTCCGGCTGCCCGAACGGCTGCGCACAAAGCGCGGTAGCCGACATCGGCTTGGTCGGCATGCTCAAGACCGAAGACGGACTGCAGCACGATGCGTACAACCTTCTGCTGCACGGCGGCATGGGTCGCGACGAGCGCCTGGCCAGACTCGATGCCCAACGCCTCCGGCCGGACGAGATCATCGCACGCCTCAAGGACGGCCAGCAGTTCTGACAGATCCGCACCCAATCAAGCCAACTCATTCCTGCACGACAATAGCGCAGGGCGGGCACCGCCCACCATTGCCGTTGTAGCCCCATGGGGACCGTTGACAGCCGGCCCGGCTTGTCTGAACATACAGGAGCCTTTCCGGCCTCACTGGAGACACCACCTTGCAGATGCCTCACAGGCGGTCCACGCTCATACTGGCTCCCAGTACTCTGCTGCCGATGCCCGGCGACCCCCGCGGCGCGCCGGCCATCACGCTGCGCCACCTGGCGACGCACCCGTCCGGCTCGTCTGGCACAACAGCGGCGCGTCTGGCCATCGCTCCTTTGTCGCGTTCATCCCCAGGCAGAAGATCGGGGGGATCGTGCTGACCAACTGCGGCAAGGAGGTCGACTCGATCGGCGCTCGGCTGCTCAGCGCAGTCCTCGAATCGCACAAGAAACCCGAGCCTGCCAAGGCCGAGATGCCCACGGCTGCCCGCATCCTGGACCGTTTCGTCAAAGCCACCGGCGGCATCAAGGGATACGAATCGCTCCGCACGATCGTCACCCATGGCAAAGGCACCTACAGGGCTGTGCCCGTCGACGTGACGGAGCACCGCACCGCCGCGTCGCAGTACTATGGCACCATCTCCAACAAGAAGATGGCGCACATCCAGGCCACCGACGGGGCCGTTGCCTGAATACAGTCGGGCACCGTGCCGAACATCCTCGTCGCAGACCGGCGGCAGGACATCCTCCGGGCGGCCGCACACGTCGAGATCACCGCGAGCGTTCAGACCGTGGCCTTCAACGTCGAGGCCCCGCCGGAACGATACGAGCAGCCGCAAGCCGTGAAACTGATGCTGGTGGCCATGCCAGGTGCGGCCCGCATTGCAGCGGGGCAACGTTGACACGGCTGGCACAGCATCGCAATAATCTTTGCACTGGCTCCGGGTGACTGGCGATACATGTGGAGCAAACCACAAGGGAGCCCGGAAGCGCAACATAGCCGCTCGCCTGGGCTTACGTTCCGATAACCGGAACCGACCGTAGTTTATTGCCATAGGAGAGCTCGGCTATGAGCAGCACGTCATACAATGGTGGCTTCCTCAACCGGTACCTTCACACGCGCAACGGCAGCGACATCAACCCCGGCGCGGTGGCGTTCTACGCCTCGCTCGATCAGGTCGCCGCGGTAAGCCCGGTCGTCGCCGAGGGCATCCTGAACGAACTGCGCGACCAGCGGCGCAACCTCAAGCTCATCGCCAGCGAAAACTACAGCTCCCTGGCCGTTCAGCTGGCCCATGGGAACCTGCTGACCGACAAGTACGCCGAGGGCTTCCCCTACCACCGCTTCTATGCCGGCTGCGACAACGTCGACGCGATCGAGGCCGAGGCCGCCAGGCGGGCCTGCGAGTTGTTCGGGGCCGACCACGCCTACGTCCAGCCGCACAGCGGCGCCGACGCCAACCTCGTCGCGTTCCTGTCGATCCTGCTGGCCCGGGTCGAGTCGAAGGTGCTGGCCGACCTGCAGGCCAAGGATGTCTCGAAGCTGTCGCGCGAGGACTGGGCCAAGGTCCGTGCGGCGATGCACAACCAGAAGCTCATGGGCCTGGACTACTACTCCGGCGGCCACCTGACGCACGGCTACCGGCACAACGTCTCCGCCCTGCTGCTCGATGCCTACTCCTACACCGTCGATCGCAGCACCAACCTGCTCGACCTCGACCAAATCGCAAAGCAGGTGCGCGAGGTCAAGCCGCTGATCCTGCTGACCGGTTACAGCGCCTACCCGCGCAAGATCAACTTCGCCAAGATGCGCGAGATGGCGGACGAGGTCGGCGCGGTGTTCATGGTCGATATGGCGCATTTCGCCGGGCTGGTGGCGGGCAAGGTGTTCACCGGAGACTACGACCCTGTGGCGCATGCCCATGTCGTTACCTCGACGACGCACAAGACGCTCCGCGGCCCGCGCGGCGGCTTGGTGCTCAGCAAGCAGGAGTTCGCCGACGCCGTCGACAAGGGCTGCCCGACTGTGCTCGGCGGGCCGCTGCCGCACGCGCTGGCGGCCAAGGCGGTCGCCTTCACGGAGGCGATGAAGCCCGAATTCCGCGCGTACGCCGCAAGGATCGTCCAGAACTCGCAGGCGCTGGCTGCCGCGTGCATCGCCGAAGGCATGACGGTCCTGACCGGCGGGACGGACAATCACCTGCTGCTGGTCGACGTCGCCAGGACCTTTGGCCTGACCGGCCGGCAGGCGGAAACCGCCCTGCGGACCTGCGGCTTCACGCTCAACCGCAACGCCCTGCCGTTCGATGCCAACGGCCCGTGGTACACCAGCGGCCTTCGCATCGGTACCCCGGCTGTCACGACGCTCGGCATGGGCGCTGAGGAGATGAAGGAGATCGCCCGGATCATCAAGCGGGTGCTCTCGAACACCACCCCGGCCGTGGCCGAAGGCAAGAAGAGCCAGGCCAAGTACAACCTCGACGAATCGATCATCAGCGAAGCCAGGAAGCGCGTGGCCGACCTGCTGGGCAAGTACCCGCTGTACCCGGAACTGGATCTGGACATCGAGCCGGCGGCGGCCCGCGCGTAAAAGCGGAAGGACACAACGTGCCAGGCGTTCCCGACAAGTTCGACAATGTCAGCGTAGTCGCCAAAGCCAACGTCTATTTCGCACGATAGCCACATGGGAACGGCCGGCTGATCTGTCAGCCGGCCGTCCGTGTCTGGCCGTTGATGGCGTTGCCTCGTTTGCTGCCGCCGTTCTCACTCCTGCTCGTTCTCGACCTCCTGGAACCCTGCGGGTTGTGTGGCTGCAGGGCGGCTTGCTGCGGCGAGGGCCTTCTCGAGTCCCTTCGGCAACGGCTTGCCGCTGGCCTGGAGCAGCCACTCGACCATCTGCAGGCGAACCTGGTCGATCTCGGCCGCCGACGGCGCTTTCTGCTGCGCCTGCTGACGCCAGGACTCGTATTGCCTGCCGACCTGCTCGGCGGCCGGTCCCTTGGCTGTCTTCAGTGCATCCTCCAGGGTCATCGCGTAACGCACGTCGTTCACGCCGGCACGGATCCCCTCGTAGCCCAGGGTGCTGATCGAGCCGGCCTCGTCCTCCAGGGGCGGCCAGCAGATCACCCAGGCCGAGTCCGGCGTGCCGCCGTCAAAGTCGTTCCAGGGGTCCTGCACGTGGAAGTTATACGACCAGAACCAGGAGCCGTCGGGGTGATAGGCGTACTTGGCAAGGCCGTAGCTCGCCCGGCAGCCGTTGTGGCCCAACGCCGCCGGGATGCCGCCGTAGAACCACGAGGTCTTGTTGTTCTCGCGTGCGAACTGGATGATCCGCCCGAAGTCGCCGTTGCTTACCAGGATGTCGGTATCATCGAGCATCTTGGCCCAGGCCAGCCGGTTCATCGTGCAGCCGTACAGCCGCACGCTCGGGAAATGCTGCCGGAAAATCTTGACCATCCGCTTGTGCTCCGCCATAAGCCGCTCCGTCGGCTCGTCGTAGGGCATGATCACGATCTCGGGCCACTTGCTGGCCTTGGCATGCTCGAACAGTTGCGTAAGGGCCTCGACAAGACGCTGCTCGATCCGCGGGTCCTCCAGACTGGCAAGCTTTACCTCCTTGCCATCGCGAACCACCCGTGGCTGCATCGGCAGGTCGAACGCCTCGGCAATCCGCCGTTCCAGGTGGCCGGCGGAGTCATTGCCCAGGGCCATCACCAGGGGCCCGCGCATGCCCGCCGCCTGGAACGCCTGCACCGTCTTGTCGAGCTCCGCGAAGTCCAGCTTCAACTTTCCGTTCTCATTCCTCACCGTCATCCCATAGTGTCCCCAAAACCACAGGATCGACTCGATGCCGTGCTCTTTCATCTGCCGGAACTGCGCCTCATTGAAGTCCGCTCCGGCGCAAAAGACACCGAACGTATAGTTCCGGCTCGCGGGATCGGCCAGCTTCACCGGCAGCACGGTGAACCGCAGACTGTCCCTCGGCGCGGTCGCGGGGTCCTCGTTCTCCCACGATATGCGGTATTCCAGGCGGTATTCGCCGGGTCTGGCATCCGGCCCCACTTCCACCCGCAGAAACCAGGCCAGTGCGTGATTAACCCCGGCCTGTACGGCGCTGGGCTCTGCCAGCCACAGACCTTGCATGCGGTACGCCTTCTGGCCCCGCTGGGCCACCGGCGCGAACACCACCGGCCGAACCACCACCCCCATCCTTGCCGCCGGCTTGCCTTTCTCGTCGACGATCTGTGCCCGCAGCATGACGGTGTCAGCCTTGCGGACAGCCCACGCGCCCACGACCAGGCCGGTGGTCTCGCCCTGCGCCGCGATCGTCCAGGGCCGGCGAAGCACATCAGCGTTGGTCGGCGGCTTGTCGATCAGGACCTCCGCCATATCCGGATAGAAGACGATCCCGCCGCCCTCCTGCCAGCCGGAATGGCCCAGGAAGACATCCGGGTCCTTCACCGGCTGGATGATCTTTGCGCCCGCCTTCTCGGCAATCTGCAGCGAGGCATCTGCTTTGGCTTTGAGATCAGCGTAGGTGGCGGCCAAGGCGGGACCGGCGATTAGAGCGATTACTGCCGACACACGGACGACAACTGATCCGATGGGCATGGCGATTCTCCGCTCCAGCATGCAACAACAGTCACCAACGGACGGCAGCGATTCGAATCATCTCGGAACCAAGTGCTTGTGAACTCAGACCGTGACGTTTGCATTATAGCGGATTCGCCTGCCCGGCCAAGCGAAATGCCACCGCGCCGGCTACTGCCAGTCGTACTCGCGGAGGATCCGGTCGCCCAGCAACTCTGCGGAGTCTTCGGGCTGCACATCAAACCAGTGTACCGGGGCGAAGCGCCGAAACCACGTCCGCTGCGCCTTGGCCAGGTGCCGCGTGTTGATCTTGATCTGCTCGATGGCATCCTCGAGCGAGCACTGCCCTTCCAGGTGCGCGATGATCTCCGCGTAACCAACCGCTTGGCGGGCCTGAAGGCTCAGGGGCAGTGGCTCTGCCAGCAGCCCGCGGACCTCGTCCACCAGCCCCAGGTCCACCATCTTCTTGACCCGGCGGTTGATGCGGGCGTTGGCTTCCTCGCGCGGCCGGCGGATGCCGATGTAGTGAACGTCATAGTCGGGCCGCGTGGTGCCCCACTGCGTGCGAAGGACGCTGATCGGCGTGCCGGTCAGACTGAAAACCTCCAGCGCCCGTTCGATGCGCCGAAGATCGTTCGGATGGACCATGGCCGCGGTCGGCGGGTCCACCCGCGCCAGTTCGGCGTGCAAGGCCGACAACCCCTCCCGGGCCGCACGCTGGCGGAACTGCCGCCGAAACTCCGGGTCGGCGGAAGGGCCTTCAAAGAGCCCTTCGACCAGGGCCTTGATGTAAAAGGCTGTCCCGCCCGCTACGATCACCCGCCTGCCCCGGCGGGCGATGTCGGCGATGACCTCATCGGCGAGTTCCGCATATCGTCTGGCGGAGAAGGACTCGCTCGGTTCAGCCACGTCTATCATGTGGTATCGGACCGTCCGCCGCTGTTCGGCGGAGGGCTTGGCTGTACCGATGTCCATTCGGCGATATACTTTCATGGAGTCGGTGACGACAATCTCGGCGTCCAGTCGTTGCGCAAGCCAGGCGGCTGTTTCGCTCTTGCCGCTGGCGGTGCAACCGATCACGATGTCGAGTCGTATAGCCATCTTGAGACCTTGTCCTGTCCGCAAGGTAGAGATTACAGACGTACCGGGAGATTTCAAACATGCAACGGCAAACGGTCGTCCGGCGTAGCGCTGTGCTTCTGGGCCTGCTGGGTTCGCTCGGCCTCGCTGCGGCCCTGCTCAACACGGGCTGCCTGAAGATCGGCGGCAATCAACCCCTCCTGAAGATCGAAGACCGCAGCGAACCCCCGCCCGTCGACACCTCCCGCGTCCAGGTGACCAGCATCGAGGATGCCCGGCAGCAGATCGCACAGGCCCACTCCCGCATCCAGTACCTTGAGCAGGAGAACGCCCGGCTGCGGCGCGACCGCGAGGAACTGCGGGCCGACCTCAAGCGGGTCCGCAGCGAACGCGACAACTACAAGGATCGCTACGAGAAGGCGACCGGACGGGACGATTGACGAGCTCCGCCATCACTGCGGCACGCCGACGGGGATGACGTACAGGCCCTGCCAGCCCGCCGGCAGTCTCAGTACCTGAGCCATCTTCGCGTCTTCGTAGGCACCGACCGGCGTGGAGCCAAGGCCCAGCGCCGTCGCCTGCAGGTGCAGGTTCTGCGCAACATGACCCGTCTCCTGCAGAACGTAGCGTTCCGCCCGCTGCCCGTAACGCTTCGCGGTGATCGAGACATCCGCGGCGATGACGAAGACCGCAACCGCCCGGG
>Ga0101944_10006891_pt1 | contig 11767 bp, 9 predicted proteins | sample DewCreD2012metaG_FD_75245 | JGI IMG/M metagenome (GOLD analysis project Ga0101944, IMG submission 75245) | Hot spring sediment bacterial and archeal communities from British Columbia, Canada, to study Microbial Dark Matter (Phase II) - Dewar... ... | reverse complement strand
TGCGCCATCTGCTGCGCGGACGGTGAGGCGCCGGTGCTGACGCTGGGGATAACGGTGCCGACGACCTGAAAGCCATAGCGATCGGCGAAGTAGCCGAAGCTCTCGTGATTGGTGACCAGCAGGCGGCGCTCAGGGGGAATCTGTTGCACCTGCTCCGTGATCCAGCGGTCGAGCGCTTCGAGCTGGCTGATGTAGGCGGCGGCGTTGCGGGCATAGTCGGCGGCGCCGTCCGGGTCGGCTATAGAGAGACCGTCGCGGATGTTCACGACGTAGGTGATCACCCTGGTCGGGTCGAGCCAGAAGTGGGGATCACCGGCGTGATGATGGGTGCGCTCACCGTTCTCGTGCTCCTCGGCCTCGTGCTCCTGCTGGTCCTTGTCGGTGGAGGAGTGCTCCTCACCTTCGTTCTGTTCCTCGTATTCGTGACGATCGGTATCGGTGGCCGGTGGGGTGCGGAAGGCAAGGCCAGCCGCCGCTTCGATGATCTGCTGCTCGCCGCCGGCCTGTTCGAGGATCGGTTCGAGGAACTCCTCCAGCCCGGCGCCGTGCACGATCAGGACCTGACTCTCGGCAATGCGGCGCACATCACCCGGCGTCGGTTCGAAGCTGTGTGGGTCCAGGCCGATCGGTATCAGAGACTCGACGGTGAGGCGCTCACCGGCCACGTTCCGGGCGATGTCGGCGAGGAACGTCTCAATGGCCAGCACCTTGAGGTCGGGGGCGGCGGCGGGCGGCGATGCGGCGTGCGCGCCGGCCACGCACCAGCCGATCACGGCAAGCCAGGTGACAATCCAGGTGAGCTTAATGCGGGACATCCTATTCTCCTTCCTGCACCAGATGAGATTCAGTCTCACTCACCGCAAGAAAAAAGAAGACGGTCAGACGTCTGTCTGACAGCGTTTACACAGGCCATAGAACTCCAGCAGGTGGCTGCGAATCTGAAAATGGTACTCCTCCGCCAGCGTCGCCGCAAGCCCGTCAACACCACAGCGCTCGAAATCATACACGGCACCGCAGCCACTGCAGACAAGGTGATGGTGTCCGCCCTCGCTCGCAACATAGCGCTGGCACGTGTCGCCCAGCATAATCGGGCGAATGAAACCCAGCTCCGACAGGAGATCCAGCGTGCGATAGACGCTGGCCCGGCTGAGGCCGGGGTACGTCTGCCGGCCCAGGGTCAGCACCTCGGCGGGGCTGAGATGCTCACCGCCGTTCTCGAGGACATGGATGACGGCGGCGCGTGGCGCGGTGAGCCTGTAGCCGGCACGTCTGAGCCGGCTGGACAGATCGGATAGGTCGGTCATATTCCTTGCCGTAATGAGATTCATTCTCAATAGCGAGGATAATGATACAGGCGTATGGTGTGTCTGTCAAAGGTGGGCAATCGTATTGCCGCCGCTGTCGCACGCGTCGGCAAGCACCTCGAGCGGCACCCCGACGAATCGGCTCGGCGCACCCTCCGCCAGCCGCCAGACCGCGACACCGGTGGGCTGCGCCGCGTGTACGGCCACAATCAGGTAACAGCTGCCCGGCCAGGCCCAGCGCAGGTCGGCCGCCGAGGGCACCGCCGGCCAGTCGGGATGCGAGTGATAGAAGCCAATGATCTCCAGCCCGTCCTGTCCGGCTGCAGCCTCGACCGCCAGGAACTCGGCTGCATCCATCTCGAAGCGGTCAGGCTGGCTCCCCAGCGCATTGGTGCCTGGCACAATCCGCACGACGCACTCGGTTGGCCCGGGCGTCCCGATGAGAAAGCCGAAACACTCGTAAGGATAGACGCGGGTGGCGTGCTGATAGATCCGTCGCAATCCCTCGGCGGTGATCCGCATGGTGCAGGACTGCGCCTCACGCTGGCAGGGTGGTGAGAGTCACCGGAGGCATTGCCTGGACTTTGATCCGCCGCTCACGGAAGGCCATTCGCTGTCCGCGCATTCGTCACACGTCCAGGTTGCGCACCTGTTTGGCGTGGGTCTGGATGAAGCGGCGGCGCGGGGCGACGACGCAGCCCATCAGCATCTCGAACGTCTTGTCGGCGGCGGCGGCGTCTTCGATGGTCACCTGCAGCAGCGTGCGCCGGGCGGGATCCATAGTGGTCTCCCACAGCTGCTCGGGGTTCATTTCGCCCAGACCCTTATAGCGTTGCACGCTGACGTGGCCATCGTCGAGCGAGCGCAGCAGTGCTTCTTTCTGCTCTTCGGTGTACACGTAGTGCACCTGCTTCCTGTGCTCGATGCGATACAACGGCGGCTGAGCGATGTACAGGTAACCGGCCTCGATGAGCGGCTGCATGTAGCGGAAGAAGAAGGTCAACAGCAGCGTGCGGATGTGCGAGCCGTCCACGTCGGCGTCGCACATAATGATAATGCGGTGGTAACGCAATGCCGACAGGCTGAAGTCGTCACCGACATTGGCGCCCAGCGCGGTGATGAGCGCACGGACCTCCTCATTGGAGAGGATCTTGTCCAGTCGGGCGCGCTCGGTGTTCAGTATCTTGCCCCGCAACGGCAGGATGGCCTGGAAGCGGCGATCACGACCCTGCTTGGCGCTGCCGCCGGCGCTGTCGCCCTCGACGATGTACAGCTCGGAGAGCGCCGGGTCGCGCTCGGAGCAATCCGCGAGTTTGCCGGGCAACGTCATCGTCTCGAGGGCGCTCTTGCGGATCACCAGGTCACGGGCGCGTCGCGCCGCCTCCCGTGCCCGCGACGACGTCAGGCATTTCTCGACGACGGCGCGCGCCTCGCGCGGGTTTTCCTCCAGGTAGGTGCTGAAGCGGTCCGCCACCACCGACTCGACCAGGTTCTTGACCTCGGCGTTCATGAGCTTCACCTTGGTCTGGCTCTCGAACTGCGGGTCGGGGTGTTTGATCGAAACGACGGCTGTCAGACCCTCGCGCGTGTCATCGCCGCTGAAGTTGGGCTCGTTCTCCTTGAGCAGACCCTGCTTGCGCGCATAGTCGTTGATGGTGCGCGTCAACGCCGCCCGCAAGCCCGTGAGGTGCGTGCCGCCGTCCACTGTGTGGATGGTGTTGGCGAAGCTGTAGACGCTTTCGGCGTAGGCATCCGTGTACTGCACCGCCACCTCGATGCCGATGCCGTCCACGTCCTTCTCGACGTAGAAGACCGGGTGGAGGGTGCCGCGGTTGCGGTTGAGATATCGCACGAACGAGACGATGCCGCCCTCGAAATAGAAGGTCATCTCGCGCGGCGGCGATTCGCGCTCGTCGCGGAAGCGGATGGTGACGCCCTTGGTGACGAAGGCCATCTCGCGGAAGCGTTGCAAGAGGAGATCGAAGCGATAGCCGCCCGTCTCCTGGAAGATGCTCTCGTCGTAGCGGAAGGTGGTGATCGTGCCGGTCTCGCTGGCGCGCTCAGGTGGCAGGTCGGCCACCACCTCGACGCCGGTGCACGGCACGCCGCGCTCGTAACGCTGGCGGAAGACCTTGCCGTCGCGCTTGACCTGCACCTCCAGCCACTCGCTCAGGGCGTTCACCGCCGACACGCCGACGCCGTGCAATCCGCCGGAGACCTTGTAACCGCCGCCGTTGAATTTGCCGCCGGCGTGCAGCGTCGTCATCACCAATTGCAGCGTCGAGATGCCCTTGACTGGATGGGGCGCCACCGGGATGCCGCGGCCGTTGTCCTCGACCGTGACGCTCAGATCGGCGTGGATGGTGACGTTGATGCGGGTGCAGACACCGGTGAGCGCCTCATCAATCGAGTTGTCCACCACCTCGTAGATCAGGTGGTGCAATGCCTTGACGTCGGTGCCGCCGACGTACATGCCGGGGCGGCGACGAACGGCTTCGAGGCCCTCCAGGACCTGGATATCTTCGGCTTCGTAGCGGGGTGGGTTCTTGCTGCTGGCCATGTCCTGCACTCGTCCGGCGCTCCAACAATCGCGACACCCGATTATACCACGCCGGGGTCGGATACCCAAATGGGCGGTGGGAGTGACTGACCATCGGTTCGGAGAAGATCGGGGGGATTGCGGGAGGAAGGCACATGCAGTTCACGCCGCGTGATCGGTGCGGTAGACCTCACATTGATAGCGCCGCAGTCCAGGCGACCCACCTCGTCGCCGGACTGCGATGACTCTCACAGATTCGTCGTAATAGTGGTTGATGACCTTGGTGGCAATCTGGCTGGCGGAAGGCGCGTCGAATAGGTGGCTGGTGGTGATAAAGTAGAGACCGGCCTACGCTGACTCGTCGATCTCGGCGTGCAACGCTCGTTCCATCTCGTCGCACGGGTTGCCGTCTCCGGTGAAGCAGGCGTGACGAACGAGAAAGATTTCCTCGTTGTGGTCGGCTTCCACAGTCGAAGGCGAAATCGCAAACGATGAGGACGTCCAAGCCGATGCTGCAGCGATCGTGTGGCGGCCTCACTGTTCTGCGACATGAGCGTTGGTGCCACAGCCGCAGCTGTGCACGGCGCATACCTCGGTCAGGAAGGAAGAGCCATTCTCCACTTCAAGATCGTAGACCTCCTCTTCCGAGCAGATTGATTCAATGGCATCAATGGTCACCGCACACCGGCGGGGGCCGTGGAAGACGAGATCGCCGGGCAAAAGCCTGGCTGCCTGCACCCATTCAGAACCCTCGATGCTCTGCGTGCGGATGCGGCAAAGGTTCTCAATCGCCATACACACGCCCTCGAGGTTGTGTAGCACGTCGAGTGTGGTAACGCGGAGTACGTCCAGACCTATGTCGCGCATATAGGCATCGCGGACAGCGTCACGCTCAATAGCCTCTGCCTCAAAGTGGGTGGCGCCGTCAACTTCGACAACCAGATGCGCCTCACGGCTGTAAAAGTCAGCAATGTAAGGACCAATCGGATGCTGGCGCCGAAACTTGACACCCAGCTGGCCCTGGCGCAGTGCCGACCAAAGACGGCGTTCGGCTGGTCCGGCCTCGCGACGCAATTGGCGGCGACGCTCCAGATGCTCGGGTGGACTGCCGCTCCAGTTACGCTGTCCGCCCAGACTGCGTGGACGCGGCTTGCATAACACAAGGTGATCAGCTGTCAGCCAGAGCGTTTTGGGCGTCAATGCGTGGCGCAGGCCAATCATCGTGCCACGATACACCTTCCGGATCACGCCCGCGACGCGACGCATCTGGCCGCTGTGGTCCAGTACGACATTGCCCGGATGAATCGATTCGATGGGAGCCAGGGATTCGACAGGCTTCTCACTAGAGGAGGTAGTTGGACGGTCTTGCCAGAGAAGTGATTGCTGCTGCGAAAGAGTCCGATTCCCTCCCCCTCCAGGGGGAGGGTTAGGGTGGGGGATCCAGATCAGCGTCCCCTTCCGTACACACGTCAGATGAAGTACCAAGTCAACCGCGTCGGTGGTCATGAATTTCTCGGCATCCTGACGGAAACGTATGCCATAGCGTACTCATCCTCCTATGTGTCACTAGCAGCGCGACGACCCTCTTGCTCGTTGGCGAGTACTACGCAAATGGCGCACTGAGCCCCCCAGGGGGCAGTGATTTCAACGAACCTCCAATAACGAAAGCCGCCGCGTTCGATGACAGGAGCGCCCACGGGGAGCATGGGGAACAGGCGGTGGCAACCTCGGCGGCCCTGTACGGCCGGGCCTCGCCGCTGAGCACGAGAATACAACTGACGCAGGTGTCTGCCCCCTCCCCAACCCTCCCCCTGGAGGGGGAGGGAGTGGGGGATTCTGTCGAGGGTGTTAATTGCTTCGCGCACGATGTCCTCATGAGTCAGCCACTCGGCACTGCGGCCCGGGAAGCTAGAGTTGTTTCGATTATCGCGTTTATGCTATCACAATTTCGGAGTCTCGCCAAGCGTATGGGCTATCACCTGGCGCCAAGGAAGTGGCTCGTATGTTGCAGGAGGCAACGCGAGCGAGCGCTCATTAAATCACTGCCACTTGTTCGAGACGGGCGAGGGGGTGTACTGCTCGATGTAGTCCAGCGCTTCGTCCGGACGACCGACCACGTGGCACAACGCCCGGTGATCGGGATGCGCGAACCGCTCGGCGACGATGTGATCGAGCAGGGACAGGAGGTGATCGTAGAAGCCGCGCGTGTTGACGATGACCACTGGTTTGGCGTGGCGCTCGAGCTGCTTGAAGGTGAGCATCTCGAACAGCTCTTCCAGCGTGCCAAAGCCGCCCGGCAGTACCACAAAGCCGTCCGCGCGCGCTTCCATCAGCGCCTTGCGCTCGCGCATATCGCGCGTTACCACCAGTTCATCGGCGTCCGCATAGGTGACGCCGGGCCACTCCTGCATGAACGCGGGGATATAACCGATGACATAGCCGCCGTGGGCGTGGACAGAGCGGGCGAGGGCACCCATCAGGCCGAGCGCGCCGGCACCGTACACCAGGACGTGACAGCGCTGCGCGATGGCGCGCCCCAGCTCGGTCGCCGCGGCGAAGAAATCCGGAGCGACCGCATTGCTCGAGGAGCAGAAGACGCAGATGTGCTTTCGCATAGCAATACCGCTACGTATTAGAGCTGACGCAGCGCCCCGCTCAGCCGCATCAACGCCTCAGCCAGCAACGACTGCGGACAGCCAAAATTGAGACGCACGAACCCCTCGCCGCCCGCCCCAAAGGCAACGCCATCGTTGAGTGCCACGCGGGCGTGATCCAGGAAGAATCGGTAGGGGCTTTCGGGAAGGTTTGCGGCCCGGCAGTCCAGCCAGGCGAGGGCGGTGGCCTCGGGGCGATGCACGCGGATGCCGGGCATATGGGTGGCGACAAAATCCAGGAGATAGTCCACGTTGCCCTCCAGGTACGCCAGGAGGTCATCCAGCCAGGGCTGGCCGTGCTGATAGGCAACCAGGGCGGCGACGAAGCCCATGATGTTGACGCCCGGCACGAGTCCGGCGCGGGCCGACAGGTAGCGTCGGCGCAGGTCGGGATTCGAAATGATCGCGAAGGAGCACTCCAGCCCGGCGATGTTGAACGTCTTGCTCGGCGCCATCAGCGTGATCGTCTGGTCGGCGACCTCCGGCGCCAGGGATGCGATCGGGATGTGTCGGGTGGTGCCCAGCAGCAGGTCGCAGTGGATTTCGTCCGAACAGATGACAATGCGATGGCGCAGGCACAGGTCGGCCATCCGGGTCAGTTCGTCGCGGCTGAAGGCGCGCCCGACCGGGTTGTGGGGGTTACACAGGATGAAGAGGCGCGTGGCCGGCGTGATGGCCGCGGCGAATGCGTCGAAGTCAACGCTGTAATAGCCGGAGGCGTTGGCGGTGAGCTCCGTGGCCTGACGTTGCAGAGCGGCGTGGGCCGGCGCGGCGAGGATGGGCGGATAGACCGGCGTCTGAATCAACACGCCTTCGCCCGGCGCGGCAACTGCGCGACAGGCCAGGTTGAAGCCGGTGACGACACCGGGCACGAACACCAGGTCGGCTTCCGACACCTGCCAGCCGTACAGACGCTTCAGGCGCTCGACGATGACCCCCCGCAGCTCCGGCGGCTCGGCGCCGTAGCCGAAAACGCCGTGCGCCACACGCTCCTGCAACGCCTGAATGACCGGCTCGGGCGACCGAAAGTCCATGTCGGCCACCCACAGAGGCAGCACATCGGGGCCGTAGCGACGCCATTTTTCGCTGTCGCTGTGGCGGCGATCAATGAGTGTGTCGAAATCGTGAGTCACGGCTGCACCAGCCGCGGCCAGTCAATGGTCTTGACGGTCGCGTGCAGCCCGTGGTCATCCTCGACCACGTGAAACGCCAGGTGGGTGAAGACCTCGCGCGCCACGGTTTCTACCGGTTCCAGCGGCACCACCGTGTCGTTACGTCCGTGGTAGATGACCGTTGGCACGGCCACGGGCGGCGGCGGGGAGTTGATGAATTCCGGCCAGATCAACGCCGGCGCCAGCAGAATGAGACGCGCCACCCGGGCGGGATGTTGACACGTGAACAGCGCACCCATCAGCCCACCAAAGCTCGATCCGATGATGACCCAGCCGGAGGTGTCGCTGAGAACGGTGTGCAGGTGCGCCATCCGCTCGTCCAGCGTTCCCTCAAAATCGGGCGTGAGGATGTGTGGAAAGATCTGTCGCAGCCAGGTTGCCTTGAATCCCTGACTGTTGCTCAACAGGCCATGCAGGTAGATGAGCGGGGGTGGTTGGGGCATACGAACTCCGGTCGAGTGGTCTGACGTGCGGCAGTATACCACCATCTGTGCGTGGCGACAAAGTCGGCGTCGGGTGGGGGTGGCGCTCACCGACCGGGCGCGAGGACGCTATCCGCCGCCGTTCAGGGGGCGTGCCTCAGAACTCTCCGACGCCGCCCAGGCGGAAGCGCTCGATGGCCAGCATACCGGCGGCGCAGACGAGCATAAGAAGCGTGCTCATGGCCAGCGCCTGGCCGTAATTGAGCACGCCGGGCTGACCCAGGAAGCGGTAGATGGCGACCGGAAGGGTGGGGGTCTGCGGGCGCGCAATCAGCGCTGTCGCGCCGAACTCGCCCATGCTGATGGTGAAAGCGAACACGGCGCCGACGAGCATCGCTCTGCCGGCGATGGGCAACACGATCTCCCCCCACACCCGCAGCGGTCCGGCGCCCAGGACGGCGGCCGCCTCGCGCAGCGAGGGTCGGATGCTGCGCAGCGTCGGCAGCAGGCTGCGCACCACGAACGGGAAGGCTACCAGCGTGTGCGCCAGGGGCACCAGGAGCGGCGAGGCGCGCAGGTTGAGCGGCGGCCTGTCGAGCGCAATGATGAAGCCGAATCCCAGCGTGACCGCCGACGCACCCAGCGGCAGCATCAGCACCGGGTCGAGCAGGCTCTGCAGCCGCCGTTGCGCTGGATCGCGGGCGGGGCGCGCCAGCAGGGCGGCGCCGATGGTGCCGATCAGCAGCGCCAGGAGCACGGTGGCGGCGGCGAAGGCCAGCGAGTTGAAGGCGGCCTGAATGGGTGGCACGTACAGCAACGAGTCGCGCCGATTGACAAAGAGTTCGGCATAGTAGCGCAGGGTCAGCCCACCTCCCAGTGTCAGCGAACGATCCACCAGCGCCAGCAACGGCAGCACCTGGCCCAGGACCATTACCGCCACATTGGCACTGACGAGGAAGCGGGCCTGGCGGCTGCGCGGCGGTTGTTGCGTCAGCCCGGCGGTGCGCAGCTCGAGCTGGCGGCTGGTGCGGCGCTGTAGCGCGGTGTAGGCCCACATCATCGCAAAGGTGAAGATGATCTGCACCAGCGCCAGCGCGGCCGCCACGGGCAGGTTGAACAGGTTAACCGTCTGGCGATAGATCTCCACCTCCAGGGTGGCATAACGCGGGCCGCCCAGGATCAGGATGACGCCGAAGCTGGTGAAGCAGAAGATGAAGACAAGCAGCGCCGCCGCGGCAACCGCCGGCGCCAGCAACGGGAGGGTCACGTGCCACCACACGTCGCGGGAACGGGCGCCCAGCACCCGCGCGGCCTCCTCCACCCGCGGGCTGAGCGTGGCCCAGAACCCGCTGACAATGCGCAACACCACTGCGTAGTTGTAGAACACGTGGGCGGCCAGGATCAACCAGAGACTATGCTGCAGATTGAGTGGCGGGCTGTCGAGTCCCAGGAGGCCCATCAGCCCCAGGTTGAGGCGGCTCTGTGGGCCGAGGAGGGCGGTGAAGGCGTTCGCCACAACCACCGTGGGCAGCACGAACGGAATGGTGGTCAACGCCTGCAGCAGCCACTTGCCGCGAAAGCGGTAGCGCGCGAAGACATACGCTCCCGGCAGCGCCAGCGCGACGGTCAGAAACGTGGACAGGGCGGCCTGCCAGGTGGTGAAGGCCAGCGTGCGCAGGTAGTAGGTGCTGGTGACCAGTTTTCGCAGCGCGCCCAGATCCAGGTAGCCTTCCGGTGCCAGGCTGACTGCCAGGATGTACAGCAGCGGATAGAAGAAGAAGACCGCCAGGAAGGCCAGCGGGACGACGTACAGGCTGGCGATGAGCCACGTGTTTCGATTCACAGCCGCGCTCCATGCCAGGCCAAGGCCCGGCGGCGGTGGCACCGCTCCGCCGGAAGTGCCATCCGGCGGAGCGATGGGCGGAAACGAATGTACCCCCTCTGGCACTACCGCAGCATCACCTCGGTCCAGGCCTCGATCCAGGCCTCACGGTTCGCCTCGATGGCTTCGGGTGCCACGACCGCCGGCTCTTCGGCGACGTGCGCGTGCTTCACAAACACGTCAGGCAGTGTCGCCAGCTGGTTGGCCGGGAACATGAACATCTGCAGCGGGATATCCTCCTGGAAGCGCACGTCGAGCATGAAGTCAATCAGCTGTTCAGCGGCATCCCGATGCGGAGTGTTAGCGAGAATGCCCACGAATTCGATCTGGCGGAAGCAGCTGCCGGGCGTGGTGACCGCCGCCGTCGGCGCTTCGGCCGGCGGTGTCTCGGCGAAGTAGACCTCGGCCGCCGGGCTGCTTGCGTAGCTGACGACGATCGGGCGGTTACCGTCGGATGCGGCCGAAAACTGGCCCCAGTAGGCTTCCTCCCAGCCGTCAACGATCAGCACGTCGTTGTCACGCAGTGCCTGCCAGTAGTCCAGGTAGCCGTCCTCGCCGAAGTGGCCGATGGTCGCCAACAGGAAGGCCAGGCCCGGTGACGACGTGGCCGGATTCTCGACCACGGTCAGACCGCCATAGGCTGGCTTGATCAGCGCCTCCAGGCCATCCGGCGGCGGCACGCCCTTCTCGGCAAACCACGCGCGGTCGTAGTTCAGGCAGACATCGCCGTAATCTACCGGCAGCAGCCGATGCTCCGGGTCGAGCTGAAGCGCCTCCGGGATGTTGGCCAACTTCGGCGACCGGTACGGTTCGAAGATGCCGGCCTTCAGCCCCCGACTCAGGAAGGTGTTATCCACGCCGAAGAAGACGTCGGCCAGCGGGTTGTTTCGGGCCAGGATGGACTGATTGAGCGCAGCGCCGGTGTCACCGGCGGGCAGAAGCTGCACGCGAATGCCGGTGCGAGACTCGAATTCGGCCAACACGTCCTCACTCGCGTTGAAGCTGTCGTGGCTCATCAGGGTGAGGGTGGCGCCAGTGTCGGGCGTGGGTGACGGCGGCGCAGCGGCTGCAACCGGGATGTCCGCCGCTCCCCCTGCGACGAGCGTGCCCAGCAGCACCGAGACGACCAGTGTCACACGGGTCAATCGGCTCACAGCAATTCGGTTGATCATCAGGTTACCTCCTTATCGCAACAGTTGCCATCAGGGCGTGGTGCCCTGCCTGCAAACAAAGAAGCCACCTGACCCATGTCGGTAGGTGGCTTCACGTGACGGTTTGCGATGTCCCTACGCTGGCATTATCCAGGTCAGGTTCAAGGGGTCGAGGCATTGATCGGGCCTCCTCTCAGCCGGGCTCACCCAGCTCCCCAGGCAGCTATTCGATTGTAGACTCACTACAAGTGATTCTACACGGGTGGAGGAGATTTGTCAAGAGCGATTCTGCGAAGGTTGCCAGCAAGGCGGCGCAACACCTGCGCGGACGTCTCTACTCGCTCATGCCACATTTCCATGCGACCCTCAATACGGCACAACGTGATACAGAGGCTCCTGCGGCTCCAGTCGGTGGGTTGCCGGTAGTCTCCAACGCTCCGTGGTCAGGTAGACCGGGCGACGGCCCACGTTGATGGCAATAAGTGTCTCCGTCAGTCCATCGTCGGGGACCTCTACGTCAGGATGCCAGCGCGCCACACTGGCTCGGTACCAGGCGTAGCTGAGGAGGTTCCCGTTCACCACGGCTACGTCGGGACGACGTTGTTCGGCATAGCGAAAGTACCACAGGGGGAACGTGTCGGTA
>Ga0101944_10006889_pt1 | contig 11768 bp, 8 predicted proteins | sample DewCreD2012metaG_FD_75245 | JGI IMG/M metagenome (GOLD analysis project Ga0101944, IMG submission 75245) | Hot spring sediment bacterial and archeal communities from British Columbia, Canada, to study Microbial Dark Matter (Phase II) - Dewar... ... | reverse complement strand
AGACTACGTCATATCTTCGCAGCCATTTATGAATATCGGTGATTCGGATCTTCTTGTTGATCACATCAAGCGGAAATCGATTGTTAATTCCATGTCAACCATTACAACTGAAAAATGGTCGTTACTGTATGATCCCGAACCAGGACGTTCAGAATTGTATAACCTTGAAGAGGATCCTCGTGAGCTGCATAACATTATTTCAGAGAATAAGGATGTAGCAAAAGAGCTTCATCGGATATTTGTAGAGTTCCTTAAAGAGACGAGGGTACCGGAAAGACTGATGAAGCCCAGACTTAACATCAGTATATAGAAACGGCAGGAAATCACAGGAGGGTTTGACTGGTTAAAAACATCCATGGGTAATATTAACCGATGAGCTTATAAAAAGCTCTATGAGTTTGGCTGATTCTTTTGACATGAGTACGTAAATTAACGATTTGAGAGGAGCAACCTGTGCCACCAATTAGCGTCTTGATAAAGCCCGCCTCAAGTAAATGCAATCTGAAATGTGAGTATTGCTTCTACCATGACGTTGCTAGCTCCCGTTCGGTCTCTGATTTTGGCTTCATGAGTCCAGAGACGATTGAAACAATTATCAGGAAAGTGCTTCTTTTTGCGTCAGATCAGGCGACTTTCTCTTTCCAGGGTGGCGAACCGACCTTATGCGGAATTGATTTCTTCCGACATGTCGTTGAATTGCAGAAAATATTTAATGTTAATAATGTTAAGATCAACAACTGCATCCAGACAAACGGCATATTGATCGATAAAGAGTGGGCGAGTTTCCTCCATGAGCATAATTTCCTCGTGGGTCTCTCTTTAGATGGACCGCAAAAATTGCATGATAGGTATAGAGTTGATTCCAAAAAGAAAGGAACATACGAAAGAGTTGCACAAACAGTCCAGCTGTTTAGTGAATATAAGGTAGATTACAACATATTATTTGTTGTGACAGAGGCAACGGCTCGCTATCCTGATGAGGTATATAGCTATTTCAAGAAACGTGACTTCAGGTTTCTTCAGTTCATACCATGTATTGATCCCAATAATAGTAAGCGTGGGGAACATGAGTATTCTTTAAGCCCGCTGAGCTATACCAGTTTCCTGAAGCGTTTTTTTGATAACTGGTATGCCGATTTTACAGGTGGCAGACAAGTGAGTATCAGATATTTTGATAACCTCGTCAGGATAGTAATGGGTATCCGTCCAGAAATGTGTAGCCTGCTCGGTTCATGCGGCTGTCAGTTTGTTTTCGAAGCCGATGGTAGTGTTTATCCCTGTGATTTTTATGTTACCGATGAATGGAAGCTGGGGAATATCCGAGAAAAAGAATTACTCGAGTTATCCAGCAGTGAAACCTGTACCCGTTTTATAGAAAGCTCTTTATCCGTTGCACCCAAATGCAATGGTTGTAAATGGAGAGTCCTCTGCAAAGGCGGCTGCCGAAGAGACAGGGAAGATCCATATTCAAAGAAGATTGGTCAGAACTATTATTGCAAATCTTATTACGAATTTTTGAACTACGCCTATCCCCGGCTGGTAAACATCGCACGCAATATCAGACAGGTAAGTTTGCTCAGAACATCCCCGGTAACGCGAGTGTATTAAAAGGAGGATATTATGGCAGGTAAAGATCAGGAATTCCATGGTGAGATTAAAACATCCTACATGGATTCAACCCCATGGTGGAGACAGGAAAGAAAGGCGCCGGATGGTACGCCCAACGTACTTTTTATTATCCTTGATGATCTTGGTTATTCCCAGCTTGGTTGCTACGGCTCTCCCATCGAAACGCCGTGTATTGACTCAATCGCTGCCGACGGTTTGCGTTACAATAACTTCCATGTGAATGCAATGTGCTCTCCAACCAGGGCAAGCCTACTTACGGGATGCAACAGTCATAGTGTAGGAATGGGATACCTGGCGAATTTTGACCTTGGTTTCCCCTCACTCACAGGCGAAATACATCCGAAATATGGATATCTCAGCGAAACACTGATTGAAAATGGTTATTCTACTTTTGCGGTAGGGAAATGGCACCTTTGCAATCAGAAAGACATGAATGGTGCCGGTCCATTCGATCAGTGGCCTCTGGGTCGCGGTTTCGAGAAATTTTACGGATTTCTCAATGCTGCAACCAGCCAGTATTACCCGTCTCTGGTGTGCGATAATCACTTTATTGATCCGCCAAAGAGCCCGGAAGAGGGGTATCACATCAGTGCTGATCTTGTTGACAGGGCAATTGAGTACATTGGTGACCAGAAATCTTGTTACCCTGAAAAGCCCTTTTTCTGCTATTTATCATTCGGAGCCATGCATGCTCCTCATCATGCTCCCAGGGAATACATAGACAGGTATAGAGGCAAATTTGATGAAGGGTGGGATATTTATAGAGAGAGAGTCTTTGCAAGGCAAAAAGAGCTTGGAATTATTCCAGATAATGCGGTGCTTACCGGGCACGACTACCTCACACCACCCTGGAATAGTTTAACGGAGAAGCAGAAGAAGGTCTTTGCCCGATTTATGGAGGTATTTGCTGGCTTCCTGACCTATACTGACGAACAGATAGGACGCCTGATCAATTTTTTAAAAAAAATTAAGCAATATGATAACACTCTGATAATACTTCTATCTGATAACGGCGCATCCGCAGAAGGCGGTCCCGAAGGCTGTTTTAACGAAGCATACCACCTATCATCGATGAAATGGGCAAATATTGTCTCCGATGAAGAACTTGAGCTTCTTGGATCTCCTCAAGCTCACAATCATTATCCTCGCGGCTGGGCATGGGCAGGTAATACGCCTCTCAAAATGTATAAGACCTGGGTATATGCCGGGGGTGTCAAAGTTCCGCTCATAATAACATATCCTGACAGGATCAAAGATAAAGGGGGTATTCGCTCGCAATACCACCATGTTGTTGATATTTATCAAACTGTCCTGGACGTATGCGGAATAAAGCAACCAGAAAGTATCAAGGGGGTTAAACAGGCAGAAAAACATGGTGTAAGTATGAAGTACACCTTTGACAATCCTCAGGCGCCGCGGCAAAGACATATCCAGTATTATGAGATGTTAGGAAATCGCGGTATTTGGGCAGATGGTTGGAAAGCTGTTGCAGATCATGTTATTTCCGATAGCTTTGAGAAGGATAAATGGGAACTTTACAATACCGATGAAGATTTCTCAGAAGCTCATGATCTTTCTGATGTGTATCCAGAGAAACTGAGAGAACTCCAGGATCTCTGGTGGCATGAGGCAGGTAAATATGGCGTATTGCCCATGTTGGAGAGCTACTTTAAGAAAACTGGCGGCTTCGATTTCAATAAATCGCTCAGGTTTTATCCGGGCGAACACCGCAGTAAATATGTTTTTTACCCACAGATGACACCCAATTCTCTGAGTCCGCGTCTCGCAAACAAGTCGTTTATCATCACGATTTATATCACTCATAAAAAGGGATACGATGGCACCCTTATGGCTGCAGGAGAAAATTATGGGGGATATGCGCTCTATATTAAGAACAATAAACTTGTATTTGACTATAACTACCTCGCCGAAAAGCATTTTCATGTGGAGTCTTCAGTGGAAGTACCGGATGGCGATATTACCGTTGGTTTTGAGTTCGTGACAACAAAGCCAAATCAGGGTGTGGGGCGTATCCTGATAAATAATACTCCAGTGGGGAACGTAGCAATTAAGGCATACCCACTGTTTACAGGAGGATCATTTGCGGTAGGCAGATATGCTCACTCACCAATAGTTCAAGATATGAAGTCAGAAAATTACTTCAGATATCCCGGTATTATTGATCGTGTGGAAATTAATATGGAAAGACCCACAGACGACATGGATCTTATGCTTGAAATCGAGCAGGCGCATCATGAGCAATAGGTTGAAACAGTTGTGTTTTAGATTTTAATAGAAGCAAGGAGGAAAAATGGCCGGAGGAAATCGAGAATTCAAGGGTGTTATCAAAACAAGATACATGGATTCTACTCCATGGTGGCCTCAGGAGAATGTAAGAAGTGGCCGTCCCAATATCCTTTTTATTCTGTTCGATGATATGGGTTATGCCGATGTAGGATGTTACGGATCTTTTATCGAGACACCAAATATAGATGCCCTTGCCGTAGATGGACTTCGCTATCGAGACTTCCATGTTAATGCCATGTGTTCACCAACGCGTGCAAGCCTGCTTACTGGCTGTAATTCCCATGCTACCGGAATGGGATTCATCGCAGAAATCAATATGGGATTCCCTGGTTATCAGGGTTTTGTAGGACGCGAGTACGGTTTTATAAGTGAAGCTCTGGTAAGAAATGGATACGCTACATTTGCGGTAGGGAAATGGCACCTTGTGCCTCCTGAAGCCCGATCTTCCATAGGACCATTTGACCAGTGGCCACTCGGTCGCGGGTTCGAGAAGTATTACGGATTTATTGGTGCCGCAACGGGACAATTCTATCCGGAACTCGTCTGCGGTAATGAAGTTGTTAACCCGCCAAAAACGCCTGAGGAAGGGTATCACCTCAGTGAGGACCTTGTTGATAAAGCTATTTCCTACATCGGTAATCTCAAATCGAACAATCCCGAAAAACCGTTTTTCTGCTATCTCGCATTTGGAGCACTCCATTCACCACTCCAGGTGCCAAAAGAATATATTAACCGCTATAAAGGTAAATTCGATGAGGGTTGGGATGTTTATCGTGAAAAGGTCTTCCAGCGTCAGAAGCAGATGGGACTTATTCCTGAAGATTGCGTGCTACCTGAAAACGATTATATAGCGCCAGCATGGGACACACTAACAGAAAGAGAAAAAAGAGTCTTTGCAAGGTACATGGAAATATATGCTGGCTTCGCAACTCATACAGATGCCCAGATCGGCAGACTCGTGAACTATTTAAAGAAAATCGGACAGTATGAAAATACCATAATAGTAGTTCTATCCGACAACGGAGCATCGCCAGAGGGTGGACGCTGGGGTACGAAGAACCATGCATACCATTATATTACTGAAAAGAGTCCTCCTCTTGTTACCGATGAAGAGCTTGAGATTCTGGGTTCTCCGGATACGAGGGCACATTATCCGTCAGGATGGGCGCGTGCCTGTAATACGCCGTTGCGTATGTACAAAACCTGGACTCATTGCGGTGGTATCAAAGTTCCCTTTATAATCGTATATCCCAAAGGAATAAAGGACAGAGGCAGCATCAGAACGCAGTATCATCATGTGATCGATGTTTATCCGACTATAATGGAGATTTGCGGTATTGAGCCGCCGGATGAGATCAACGGGATACCACAGGAACCAAAGCACGGCATAAGCATGGTATATACGTTTGATAATCCGGGTGCTCCAACCCGGCGTCATGTCCAGTATTATGAAATGATCGGCAATCGGGCTATCTGGGCTGATGGGTGGAAAGCTGTTGCTGACCACGCTGCCAACCCGACATTTGATTTCTACAAAGATAAATGGGAGCTGTATCATACGGAAGTCGATTTTACCGAATCCAGGAATTTAGCGGATCAGTATCCGGAAAAACTGCGTGAACTCATTGACCTGTGGTGGCATGAGGCAGGCAAATACAAAGTTCTGCCCCTGGCTGAAAGTCATTTGAAACAAATGGATGGTTTTAACTCCAAGAAAATGTACCGCTATGCGCCTGCGAAACCGAGGACTCATTATGTGTACTACCCTGAGTTTGTTACTGGCCCCGGCCCGAGGTTAACTCAAGCTTCCTATACTGCCAAAGCTTATGTCACTTACAAATCGGGAGATGAGGGAGTGTTGTATGCTGCAGGTGATATTACAGGTGGATACGCGTTATACGTGCAGGATAGAAGACTGAAGTTCCACTATAACTGGCTTTCATATAAACACTTTCATATTGACTCTGATGTTGAATTACCAGAAGGTGAGCTTATACTCGGTTTCGATTTTACTTTAAACCGACCAAATGCCGGGGTTGGCAGACTTCTTATCAACGGAAAAGCAAGCGGAACCATATCGATTGAATCAGAATCGCTGTTTACCGGGTCGCCTTTTAGTATTGGTAAGTTTCCTTTTGTTTCTATCACGGGCGATATGAAAGAAAAGAAACAATACGTGTACACTAACCATATTGATAGGGTTGAATTTGACATTGAACGTCGGTCAGATGATCTTGTGCGCAAAATTGAATTAGAACAAGCGTTGAAGAACGAATAGATTTTATCGGGTTGTGTTGATAATGCAGGCTGTCAGCATGATGGCGCAGGAGTTCTGAAAAAGCAGGGCGCTCTCCTTTATGGGTTTTACTTGAAGAGAAAAAAAAACAGGAAAGGAGAAGCGCCCTGATAATAATCGAGATTATTAACCGGGGAAAATTCCTGTTGAATTCTTTTGGTCTTTTTACCTCAAAACGGAAATTCACTGGATGCTTTATCTTGCTGGTGAATGCGCTATACTCTCCCCCTCTTGGCAATTTAATTCAGGCGGATTTTGTACAATCGCGTTAAAAGAATTAGCAATCTAAAAGAGCTTGTGGGTGTTAATTGTCTTACTAATGAACGGTACTTTTTGCGCGTTGAAGGTAGTAGCAAAATAATATTATGTCAAAATGAAAGCGATTCTGAAATGTTCTTTTCTATTTCAGCACGTGCTTCTTGAAGAACCTTTAAATATTCTTCTATTCTGGGCTTTACCCGATTTTCAGGGCCGAGAATAGCAAGTGAAACCGGAATAATATAGTTCTCAATTGGAACTGCTATACTGACAACTTCAGGGATTCTCTCTCCGTATCCTACAGCATATTGTTGCTCGCGAATACGCTTTAGCTGCACAAGTAGCTCCTCTTTATTGGTTATGGTATGTTCAGTCAGCGGTTTGAAACTGAGATTATTTACAACTATATTAAGATCCTTCGGATTGAGTTGAGCTAAAAGAACTTTTGAAGATGCGCCCGCATGCAAATCGTTGATCACCTTCTTTTTTGCAACAATCTGTAATTCGTAACTGCTGGGAATTTCATGCAATAAGATGCTACTCATGCCAATAAGTATATTGAGCCCGATTGACTCCCTGGTATATTCAGCCAGACGCTTCATCGGATTCAGGGCACAGGAGATAAGGTACTGGTGAGTAACATCTGGATCTGAAACCAGCTCAGTAATGAGTGGACCAATATAGTAATTGCGATCGGCTCGATTACGGATTACTAAACCAGCCTCCTCAAGTGCTCGCAGAAGGCGAAGTGCAGTTGATCTATGTACCTTTAATGCGCTGGTTATTTCAGACAGCGTCATCACACCGTGTTGCAGGGAGCGGAGGATTTCAGCCGTACGAAAAACAGATTTCAAAGTAATATTTTCTTTTGATTTCTTCTTCACAGGCTTCACTCTTTTTGCATGAAGCACTTCTTCAGTGGGTAACTTTCGTATCATATTCAGCCTTCATCATCTTGCGTTTCAAGGGATTTGCAATTTCACTATCTATTATCTATTTTATCGGAGATATTAGCAACATTTTGATACTCATGGCGAAAACATCGATGGTAGGTCTGACCGTGCGGTTGCTCAGTTTACCCTCATATGGAGACGTTTTGGTCGGCGGCTTAATCAATGAATGAAGATTACTTTTCATTATTCTGCAGAAGTTGTTGAGCAGAAGGTTAAATGGCTTTAATCTGGCTTTTTCCCGATAGCCTTGAAAAAGGTATAGGAGAAGGTGCCATCTGGATCGGCAGTGCGTTTAAGCTCAAATATCCCCCTGTTCCAATCCTCTTCGGTTATAAGACCCCGGTTGACAGCCAGTTCCTTTACTCCCTCTACCATAGCAATGAAGGTCTTCTTCGTAAACCCCTCCACCATTTTTGGGCGACTGGCATCCGCATATACTACCCTTGGTGATACACAGACATTCCTGTATCCGGTGTTAACCAATAGAGGGTATAATTCCCGTCCGATGAGAGAATTTCCCCCCGCCGAAGCCTGTAAATCAATTAAACATTGTATGACGGCTTGAGCCGCTGGGCTGCGCGGGTGATAATAGGCAGAACCGTGGTCACCCTCGATTACAGTTATCGTTCCGCCCCTTTTAAGCACACTCTTCAGCGCTACAAGTGCACCGGCGGGGTTTCGAAGATGCTCAAGAAGAAAGCAGATGAAAATATGATCCACCGACTCCTTATCAAAAGGTAAATCAAATACATCTGCGAGCTGGAACTTAACGTTACAGATTTGCTCCTTTTTAATGCGTTCCTCCGCTTTTTTCAGGGAACCAGCATCAATATCGATAGAGATGAAACGGCACTGCGGATTTTTGGGGGCTATAATTATAGTCTGGGCTCCGGTTCCACACCCAACTTCAAGCACTATACCCGGAGGATTGAACACGGTATCATAATGAAGTAATTCGCTTAATGTGGTTGCCTGGTCAGAAAGCCGCTGTGTTTCTTCATTTGAATAACCATGCACGTATTCTACAGTGCCCATGGCCAGTATTTTATCACGTGGATTCCTCTTACAACAATTTAAAGGCGACACGGGTTTCTGTTAATAATTGATCGGTAAGGAGCGTGAAGAGAGGTTATAATTTGTAAACCATGTTTCTTAAAGGAAAATTTAAAAATAATGTCACTTAATCCAAATGCCTTTTTCATAAGGAATCATTAATAGAGGCCCAAAAAATCGTAATTCATTCCGGCTGGTTTTCTACCAGGGGCAGCGAGGATGGCTCTTACTATCCTGATTTTTTGGAAATAAATCTTCCGGCTTAATCTATAAGGTCAGATAATCCGAGTTTTACGGTAAAAACGGTGGACGAAAGTCCAGCCCGAGCAGATCTCGCGTGACGTCACGCAGCTTTTTAAGGGTGGATTCCAGATGATTTTTTTCCTGTTCAGTGAGTTTGCCAAAAATCAAATGAATTGAACGTTCGGTGACCTGATGGTGGTATAAGTTACTGCCCTTTTCGGTTATGCTGACATAAGTTTTTGGATCATTAGGTTGTTTGGTCTTTTTTACCAGTCCCTTTTTTTCCATCCGGTTAATCAGAGTTGAGACTGAATTGAATTCCTTGAATGTCCACTTGGCCAGTTCATCAATGGTGGCTGGCTTATCTTCCCGAGAGAGCATGGTTAATATTCTGACCTGCGGCTGGGTGAGGCGCAGGTGTCTTAATTCAAGCTCAACTGCCGAAGTAATAATACTGCTCACCTGGTCGAGTAGTATATAAAGATTAATGTCCGGATCATTCTTTTTCTGGATCCTGATTTTTTCTGTATCAGTGTCATATTTGACGGATTTCATTGTACAAGATTTCCTTTAATATTCATTTTTTCTTGCTGCCAATCAACTTATTTAGATTAGAATAAATGATGTACCATGTCAACGTAAGGATCGCTGGAGACGCTGTTGATAAATAAATGGCTCTCCACGCATTTTACAGGCGTGGAGAGCGTATTGTATATATTTCTGGTCGATCTCCTCTCACAAAACACTAACATTAAAAATAAAGATTTTACCGCGGATCGACCAGCACCACCCCAGCCAGCCTGAGGAAGACCATAAGCTCGAGCTTGCCTGTATTACAAAGCCACCCTCCTGGAAAAGAACGCGATTATTTTTGCTGAACCTCGGGTTTGATTTGATATTTTTCTATTGGCACTGATTGCGTGGACAAACTCATTTTGCCGTTCTGCTGCTTGATGATAATCCATTTCAGCCAGTCTTTATCATTTCTCTGGGGGAAATCTTCACGGTAATGAGAGCCACGGCTTTCTTCCCTCATCAGAGCAGCGCGATAGGTTAGTTCTGCACACAAGACCATACTGTTTACTTCATGACATTTGCTGAGATAATGGAAATCTTTAGCCTGTAATTCAGGTAACTGGTTTTTCAAGTTTTCGATCACAGCTAAAGCCTGATTAAGGCGTTCCCGGCTGCGGCGTAGATTGAATTTGATGGGAGCGGTAACCTCCTGCAGGGCGGCAATGACATCGCCCGGAGGAATGCCTTTGCTGCGCTTCAAAGGTTGTAAAATTGATTCCTGAATATCTTTGATCCCCTGAGCACTTAAATCTTTGCCGAAATCTGTTCCGGCAGCATAATGTGCCGCTGAAGGTCCGGCCCAGGCTGCACTGATGACTGCAAACATGATTCCCGAGCCGGGGACGATTCCGGGTGGTGAGCACACTGCACCGGCTACTGCCGAACCAGCGTAGCTGGTATCCCCAATTGCCCAGAGACCTTCGAGGCTTGTTCGCATTTCATGATCAACTTTGACGCATGAGGTTTCACCATGTAGAGGCACTTCTATCTCCCGTCTGGTTCCCGGAGGTAATCCGTATTTCATTTCTTTTTCCGCCATGCGCCGTGTCCAGGCGGTAATTTTGGGGAGACCTTCCTTATTGTAACCCTGGTTTCCTGGAGGAGGCGCGTAATAAATCGGACCTCTTCCCTCAGCTATCTCTTTTTCCAGACCAATGGCCAGTGGTACTGGTAAAAAGACACCGGTAGGTCCTTCATTGGGCAGATATTTTTTAGCCAGGTTTTCTCCTTTTGCATTGACCAGATATTGATATCCGACCATACCGCTATCGGTATCCTTCCAGACTGTATGACCGTAGAGATTCCCATATTCGGCATTACGCATCTCTGCGCCCGCTCGGTAAGCAGCGGCAATGCCATCGCCGGTACCGGCTACCCAGAAACGCCTGACTTTATAACCGCAACTGCCGTTAGCCAGTACGGTGGCTTTTGCCTTGAAGACGTAGAACTGCCCGGTGACGATGTTAAAACCCACAGCTCCAATTATTTTATTGTCACTTTTGAGTAACTCTACAACGTGGATTTTATCAAGAAATTTTGTGCCCAGTTTGCGGGCTCTGGCACGTATGGGCAACATTAAGTCAATGTCAATAAAGGTCGAGGATAATTCCGGGGCATAAAATGTGGGGATGGAAACCAGTTTTCCATCCGGCGTACGGGCCAGTTTAGCCCCCCAGTTCTGGAAATCTTCGATTGCCTGAAAAGTGCTCTTTAAATATTTGATCAACAGGTCCTGGTCATTCAAATAGAAGCCCGAGTTACGGACCTGAAAATCGAGGAATTTGTCCTCTTTTTTATCCGGTCCTAAGAAAGCTAAAATTCCGCCGATTTTAGTGGCTTTTCCAGCCCATCCTGCGGTTTGTTTTTCCACAACCAGAACATCGATATCAGGATTGGCTTCTTTAGCTTTGACGGCTGTCACCAGCCCACCGATACCTCCGCCGATAATCAATACGTCAGTAGAAACAACTTCTGTTAAGTCATCAATAGCCAATACTGGCCTCCTTAAATCATAATTGCTTATGCTTTGTAGCTTAAATGAATTAATAATAAGATGACCGCAGGGGAGCGGGAATAACAGGGACTACTTCTATACATTCCGCCGGACAGGCGGCTTCACACGCAAGGCACCAGACACAATCTTCCGGATAAGCTACCACCGGTTTTTTCTGATCTTCATCCCACCGCAGAACATCTACAAAACAGGCGTTGACACAGGTTTTACATCCTTTGCATCTGGTCAGATCTATATTGATTTGCTTCACCCAGTTTTGAGTTGTTTTCATCTATCATCCTCGTTTTTATTTTACGTAGATAATCTTTGAACCCTCTTTTTTGATTTTCATGGATGCCTGGCGATTGATGGTTGGATCAGTAACAGATTGCCATAGGCTCCACAACAAAGGTAAAAACGATTTGAAAGTGCTTACCTCAGCGATGTTATGAGAACGCCA